>Ga0193755_1000047_pt1 | contig 31486 bp, 24 predicted proteins | sample H1a2metaG_FD_144921 | JGI IMG/M metagenome (GOLD analysis project Ga0193755, IMG submission 144921) | Soil microbial communities from a riparian zone of the East river system, Colorado, United States - H1a2 | ecosystem: Environmental > Terrestrial > Soil > Riparian zone | place: USA: East River...
CTTGGAAGCTTGCTCCAGAGGACGTCGCGACCGCTGTCCTGAACCTGATCGAGATGGACCCGCGAGCGCTTTCGAGCCGCGTCGAGATCAGACCTTCCGAGCCAAAGAAGTAGCCATAGCGTCGGCGAAACTTTCCCTGCGTTGACAGGCTAAATTGTCGCTTGTTAGAATTTGCGTGGTTGTAGAACTGCGATCAGCACGGATTAATCGCTTCAAAACCGGGACCCATCTATGGCAACAACTGAAACGGACCTAGGGTCGAAGACTGAGACTCCTACCGCCGCTGCGCAGACCGTCAAAGTAGTATCGAAGAAGAGCGATTCGGTGCTCGACAAGGCGCTCCGGCTACTCAGTTCGGTGCGCTTTGGGGTTACGATGCTGGGCATCCTCCTGATTTGCTGCATGATCGGAATGTTGATAGTGCAGGTCACCGTGACGGAACCGGCAGGTGCATTCGACAGGTACTACGCGGGTCTCACGCCGTCGCAGAGGGCAGTTTACGGTGTGCTGAACTTTTTCGACATATACCGCTCACGTTACTTCATGCTGCTGATGGCAATAACCGCACTCAACATAATTCTGGCGTCGATCGATCGATTCCCGGCGGCATGGCAATACATCCGTAAGCCCAAGGTCACCGCTTCACCGAAATTCATTGCCGCCCAGATGTTCAACGCCGAGTCGCTTGAACGCGAAGCGCCACAGAAGGTTGCAGAAAAAGTACGAGCGGCATGGAAAGCACACGGGTTCCGGGGGCGAATGAGCGAGGACAAGAACCGCATAACCGTGTTCGCGCAGCGCCATGCCTACAATCGTCTTGGCGCGTACATCGTCCACGTGGCATTGTTGACGATTTTCACGGGTGGAATGCTCACCAGTCGACTTAGTACAGGCGGCCCGATGGAGATCAGGCCGGGCAAATCGTCGAACAAGTACACCACGTTCGACATAAACCTTGACCAGGGCCCTCGGCAGGTAGACGCAACGCTTCCTTTTCAGATCGAATGCCGCGACTTGCGACAGACGCTGATCAGACCGGAGGGCGGGCTCGATGCGGGGAACACGATCGATTGGTTGAGCTACATAACGATCAAAGACGGCGCCGTGCAACAGGACATGCTGGTGCACCTGAATAACGTCGGCCGCTACCCCGACCATTGGTGGTCCATGTTCGGCTATCGGTTCTTTCAATCTCAGTTCATGCCTGTTGGGCACGCTCGCGAGATAACGATCACCTTCGAGCCGGCAGACGGCAGCGCGCCCGTCCTGCAACCGGTGAAGATAATGCGCAACGGGTCTGCTGAAGTTCCGGGCATTGGAACCGTTCGGTACATCGGTTTCTATGCCGACTTCGTGATCGAAGACTCGGGCCCGGCGACGAAATCGCGCGAGTACCAGAATCCGGCCGCGCAGCTCGAGATCATCGGCGCGGATGGCAGCCGCAACCCTGCCTTCGCGTTCAACCCTCAACTCGCCGAAGAGTACCTGTCGAAGGCAAACGACAAGGTGGCCAAAGACGGTGGCACTAACCCGCTGCTAGTCAACGGCAACAAGATCATCCTCAGAGATTTCGAGAAGGTCTCGAGCTCGCATACCTTGACGATTCAATATGACCCGGGACGCATTCCGGTCTACATCGGGTTCACCTTGCTGGTCCTGGCCTTATGCTTCGTTTTCTTCCTCTCGCATCAACGTGTGTGGGCGGTGATTGAGCCGGATGGGCAAGGATCAAAAATCTTCTTTGGCGGTAACACGAATCGGAACCGTCCGGCTTTTGAGGGCCGATTCAATCTACTGGTCCATTCAGTGACGGGGAGCGGTAAATGGGAGGATCAAATATGAGTAGAGCCATCAGTCGTGAAGAGGCGATGTTGCCGGAGCTGGAACTGAGCTTGCCGAAGAAGATTGTCGGGCTGTGGCCTATCATAGCGCCGATCGCGGGAACGCTTCTGCTGCTTGGCGCACGGATTTATGCCGGGCGGGCGGTTGGATTTCTCTACGGCGAAGCTCTGATTCTCCTGACGTTGATCTGCTACATCAGTGCGGCAGTTGTCCTGGTGACGAATCTATTTGTGAAAGAGAACGTGCTGGACCGGCTCGGTCTGATATCGGTCTCGCTGGGTTATTGCTTCAACCTGAGCGGCTGGATGATCCGCTGGATCGAGGCCGGCGACAAAGAAGGTTGGAAGGAAGGAATCAACGGAGTCTGGCGCTACTATCCGCTGGACAACCTTTACGCGCTGACTCTGGGTTTCTGTGCGGGCGCGGCGCTGGCGACGCTGGTGGTCATTCGCAAACCGAAGTATCGGATGCTTGGCGCCTTGTCGATGCCAATCCTGGTTGTAGTGCTGACGCTCGGGATGATGCTTGGCAGCGCAATTCAAACTCTGCCGCCGATTCTTGACAGTTACTGGCGACCGATTCACGTTTCGATTGCGACGATTGCTTATGGCGTGTGTCTGCTGAGTTTCGGTCTGGCGTTCGCTTACCTCCTGAAAGACGGCATCCGATCCGAAGCCGTCGCCATTGGAGCAATCCTGTATGGCGTGCTGGTTTTGATGACGGTTGGCGCATACTCCGTCCCGTTTCACGGCGAATACACTGTGAACCTCTCTTTGGCCGGAGGCGCGCAATTGCTCCGCACCGAATTGCCGATGGTCGGACCGCTCATGGTCCTTACTCTCCTGGTTCTTGTTGCTGCGCTGGCTTTGCTGGTGAAGGATTTTGTGAAGCACGACACGACGGCGAATAAATGGGGCTGGAACCTATTCAGAAGCGCCGCAGTCTTGCAGGCAGTCATTTTGATCGCGCTGTTTTACCAGGTCAAGTATCTGGAGAATCCGGTTTCTCACATCCCGGCGCGCGAGTATCAGGCGTTTAGCGTGCGTCTGGCGGCACAAGCGGAACCTACGATCGTGTCGGCCGAGGAGCTTCGAGTCTGGGCCCAGTCAAACTCGGAGAAGATAAAGACCAGCATGACGTCGAATCCGGTTGAGTTCGGCGGACTCCTTGGCTTGTTCGTAGCGCTGCTTCTTGTTTCTCTGTTTTCCTGGAAGCGCGATCAGGTTACGTCGTCGCTTCCGTCGCTAAAAGTGATTGATGGTTTGCTCTATCGAACCGTAGGCGTGGCGTTCCCGCTGCTCTCGCTGCTGTTGATCACCGGAGCCGTGTGGGCGAATGAGTCGTGGGGACGTTACTGGGGATGGGATTCGAAGGAAGTGGGCGCGTTGGTCGCGTGGATGGCTTATGCCGGTTTCTTGCACACGCGAATCGCTCACGGTTGGCGCGGCAGACGGAGCGCGTACTTTGCGCTGCTCGGTTTCGCGCTGGTGATATTCACCTGGCTTGGCGTGAGCTTCTTGCTGCCCGGCTTGCACTCTTACTCAGGGTTGTAGACTCCGGCAGCGGGAAGAAGGTAAGAGACAAGGGCGGGCTTCGGCTCGCCCTTTGGGTTGTGGGTATGAATAACGAAGGAGAGCTTCGATGGCAAACGCAGGAAGCATGATCGAGTTTCAAGCCGGTGGCCGCACCGCCGGAGGATATCTGGTCGAGGCTGAGGGCGAGGGCCAGCATCCAGGCTTGATAGTCATTCAAGAGTGGTGGGGGCTGAACGATCACATCAAAAACATCGCCGACCGCTTTGCAGCTCAGGGGTACGTCGCGCTCGCTCCCGATCTCTACGATGGCACGGTGACAAAAGACTCAGCAAAGGCGGGAGAGTTGATGCAGCGGCTTGACCAGGGAAAGGCACTTGAAACGCTGGATGGCGCAGTGAACTACCTAACAGGCCTAGCCAGTGTGAGTCCTGACAAGATCGGAGTTACCGGTTTCTGCATGGGAGGCACGTTTGCTCTCTTGCTTGCTTCTCACAATCCCAACATCAAAGCGTCGGCGCCGTTCTACGGAGATGTTCCGCCAGACGATGTCATCAAGAACCTGTCGGCGCCAATACTTTTCGTCGGCGCTGAGAACGATCCGTGGATAACGATGGAGAAGATGGAGCGACTTCGCGCGGGCCTGGCGAAGTTCGGCAAGGAGGGCGAGGTCAAAATCTACAAAGGAGTCGGACACGCGTTCTTCAACGACACGCGTCCGGAAGCTTATGACCGGTCTGCGGCTCAAGACGCTTGGAACAGGGTTGGTGAATTCCTGGCGGCGAAACTGGGCTGATCTCGTACGAGCGTCACAGGATCTTGATCGCCCGCCCGCTGAGGGCGGTTAACAAACGCATATACTCGTCTCCATTTACTCGGTCGTGGTCCTTCGGATCTGTCCACACCGATGCTGACAGCCTCACGGTTCCGTTTGCAATTGAAACGGCGCGGACGGCGGGCGGCGGCTCTTTCAGGATTCGCGAGTCTTCGCCGAGCGCGGCTTCGATGATCTTGATTGCCGGCTCGACGTCCTGCTCGCCAACCTTCAACGTGAACTCGATTCTGCGGCGGCGGCTGGGAGAGTAGTTCGTGATCTTCGCGCCCCAAACCTTCGAGTTCGGCATTATTACCGGCACGCCGGCCGTTGTCGTCATCCGCATGTTAACGATGGTGAGTTCCTCTACCACACCCTGCGTGCCTTCAACCTCGATCAACTCGCCGGCGCGAAACGGTCTATAGATAAGCAACAGCACTCCGGAAGCGAAATTCGACAGAGTGTCTCTGAGCGCGAAGCCCAGTATTATCCCGGTAACTCCGAGCCCGGCGATGAAAGTCCGGACGTCGATTCCAACTCTGCTGAGAGCCGTCAGCAAAGCGAGCAGCAAAATAGATATGGAGACAACTCGAAGAAAGAAATCTTTTAGTAACCGGTCGTCGCGAATTCGACTGCGGTCGAGAATCGCCCTGAGCCAGCGCCTGGCGAGCCTTGAAGCCAATAGGCCGATCAAGATTATGGAGATTGCGTAAACCAGGGACGGCGTTCGTGCGATGAAGACTGCCCTGATCCGGTCGATGATGTCGTTCAGCAAGGAAGCTTTCCTTTGAATGTCATTATCCCGAGCAAGCTACATCTCTCGAACTCGAAGCGCAAGCAGGTCGGACCAACCATTACGAATCTGTTGCTTCGGATAAAAGTGTTGAGTGATTCCTGCGCCGCTGCTACTATCGTGATGGCCCTAATCAAGACTACAGTCGGAGTTTCACATGCCCTGTATGGCTTTGGTCCTCATCGCTCTCCTCACAGCAAGCGCCTTCCCTGACCCCGATACCAAAGGGACCGACCCTTTGCTAGCCAAGATCGAAGAGGGAAGAGAGCACCTGAAGGACGAGTCCGTGAAGCTGCTTATGGGAACCGTCGGGACGCGCCGAATCCGCGTCGGCCGCCGCAAGTTCATGGAAGTACCCATCACAGGAATCGTCGGGCGTGAGATGGCGCTTGCGGTGATGGAACCCGGCGGGAAGATTCGCATAGCGCGCGCAATCAAACGGGATCCGGGATTTGAACTGTTAACACCGGGCCTTACGCTTTCGATGCGTCGCGAGAACGGGTTCAATTCAGATATACAGTGTATCGAGCCGGCCGGAGGCAAGGTGCTGGCAGTGAAGTATCCGGTTTCGAACGAGGGCCAGCGGTTCGGCCCCTGGCCGCCGATTATTGAAGCTGTTTACACTCCATACTCGGCCGAGATTAAGAACGACGCCGTCGTCGAACGCGGTATCGAAGTAGCGGATCACTTTGTAGAGAAGGCCTACGCCCGCCTTTCGAGCCGGGGAATCCTTTCGCGCGCGTTGCCCGGCCGGAAGGTTACCGAGGCCATCCCTCGAGACGTGCTGCGAGTCCTCCTCGTGAATGAACACATTGACCCGGGTGAGTTCAAGAGCGCCGGATACGCGCGGGGGCTGGCTGAGCGAGTGCTCACGATCATTGCGACTAACCGGGAGAAGGCTTACGCGTATTCAATCAGCCCGGCCGGCGCTCGTGGCCTGGTGCAGATGATCCCATCGACCTATTCGCTATTGCTGAACAAGTATCCAAGCGCAGGACTACCCTCAAACTTCTTTTCCTGTATGGCCGACCCGGTCAACGCCGTGATGGCCCAGGTCCTTTTGTGCGATGCAGATTGGGAAGCGATTAATGCTCGTATGTTCATTCCGCGGGATCGGGTGGGACCCTATCTGGCTGCCGCGTATAACGGAGGCGTGGGCCGCGTCCTGTCAGTCCTGGCTCACGATCAGACCGAATGGATGGAGTCGCCGGACTCGAATAGCAAGCCTACGATGACCGTCACGCAACGAGTGCCGGTGAATGTAAGGACACGCGGACGCGTTCGCAGGAAATACGTGCTAAAGAGATATACGCAAGCGATCTTTAGGAATGAGACCAGCAAGTACGTCAGTCAATACCACTGGATTAGCGATTTCTTCAACGAGAGGAAAGCACAGGAAAAGAAGAGCACTGAAACAGCCAAATAGTCCGCAATGATAGTCAGGCCTTGAATCGGACAACCTCTCAAAATATAGAAGGACCGAAGCAACCAGCGCAGCCCCCGTTGCCCTGGTCATTTCGGCCCTTCCGTCTTTTCGAAGCTCGCCTTTAACGTTGGCAAGTGCAGTGCCACTCCTTTCGTTGCAGAGCGCGCGCTCTAAGTGTTGATGTTCTGTGATAAGCGCACAGCTTCAGTCCAGTTCTCGCGTTGCGGCTCACAGAATTTGTCATTGAACGATTACTGTTTTTGTTAGATTGCTGTTCTGTGGGTCGCCGATCTCGACACTGTCACCCCGCTAGAGTAGCGGGAGATCGTGCTCGCTCGCATCTTTGACGTGCGTGGATTCTTCAGGCTATGATTCGTTGACTTAGGAGGACGGTGACGCCCCTGATCGCGTAGCTCAATTCAATTTAGCTAGTCGTATTTCGTCGCAACAAGCAGGACAGTCGGTTCTAATGAATAGAGGTGAGTGTTAGATGCGTGTGCTCATTACAGGAGGGGCCGGATTCCTCGGGTCGCACATCGTTGATCGCTTGATCGCTGGTGGCCACGAAGTAGTAGTCTTTGACAACCTGCTTACTGGCCGAGCGGACAACCTTGAGCATCATCTGGGCAACGAGCGATTCAAGTTCATCAAGCAGGACGTAACCGAATACCTGTTTGTGGCCGGCGATCTCGACGCGGTGGTGCACTTCGCATCGCCCGCTAGCCCCATTGATTACCTGCAACTGCCGATTCAAACTTTGAAGGTCGGAAGCCTTGGAACGCATAAAGCGCTTGGGTTAGCCAAGGCTAAGAACGCACGTTTCCTCCTTGCTTCTACCTCCGAGGTTTATGGTGATCCGCAGATGCACCCGCAGACCGAAGAGTATTGGGGTCACGTTAACCCGGTCGGTCCGCGCGGCGTGTATGACGAGGCGAAGCGTTTCGCCGAGGCGATCACGATGGCGTACCATCGTTATCACGGCGTCGATACTCGAATCGTGAGGATCTTCAACACGTATGGCGGAAGGATGAGGCCTAATGACGGACGAGTGGTGTCTAACTTTATCGTTCAGGCGCTGCACGGAGAGCCGCTGACGATCTATGGCGATGGACAACAGACTCGATCCTTCTGCTATGTGAGCGACCTTGTGGAAGGGATAGTGCGGCTGCTCATGCTTGAAGGTGAAAGCGTCGACCAAAAGTCAATCGCAGACCCCGACATCCATTTGCCGGTGAATCTGGGCAATCCAGGCGAGTTCACGGTGTCAGAGCTGGCGGAAAAGGTCATAAGGCTAACCGGTAGTCGAAGCGCCATCGAACATCGTGAACTGCCGATCGATGACCCACGAGTCAGGCAACCCGATATCACGCGCGCAAAGCGGTTGTTGGCGTGGGAGCCCGTGGTCAGCCTGGACGACGGGCTCGCAAATACAATCCGGTACTTTCAATCGATCATTTGACGGGAGCAGAGAATGCCCTCTCGGCGGGGCTCGATCTTACGCTCTTCAAATGTGTGCGAAGTTCGCTCGCGCGGGATCGACGATAGCGCCGCGATCTTCGGGAGGATGGAATGCATATCGCGGTGATTGGAACTGGCTACGTTGGACTGGTGACTGGGGCCTGCTTTGCGGAGTTCGGCATGAGCGTCACCTGTGTTGACAAAGACGAGGCTAAGATCCAGAAGATCCGGAACGGCAAGATGCCAATCTACGAGCCCGGGCTTGATGCACTCGTAGGGAAGAACGTTCGAGCGGGAAGACTCGAGTTCAGCACTGACGTGCGGCAGGCCGTTGAGCAATCGCTTGTCGTATTCCTGGCAGTGGGCACTCCCACGACTGGTGACGGCTCGGCAGACTTGAGCCAGATCGACGAGGTTGCCAACGAGATCGCCAGATCTTTGAACGGGTACAAAGTCATCGTCACCAAGAGCACCGTTCCGGTTGGGGCCGCGTCTCGCGTTCGGAAGATCATTGAGGAGAAGCGGGCGACCCCGAGCCGGTTTTCCGTTGCGGCAAACCCTGAGTTCCTGAGAGAGGGAGCAGCAATCAATGATTTCATGCGTCCCGATCGCGTAATCATCGGATGCCGTGAAGAAGAGGCAATTGCAATACTTCGTGAGATCTATCGGCCGCTCTATTTAATCGAGACTCCGTTCGTTATCACGACACCGGAGTCAGCCGAGATGATAAAGTACGCATCGAACACATTTCTTGCCACCAAGATTTCATTCATCAACGAGATCGCCAACCTATGCGACTTGCTGGGAGCTGATGTTCGCGACGTTGCAAAAGGGATGGGAATGGATGGAAGGATCGGCAACAAGTTCCTACATCCGGGTCCCGGCTTTGGTGGAAGCTGTTTCCCAAAAGATGCGAAGGCGCTCGTCGCAATCGGACGGAGCGTAAACTACGACGTGCGAATCGTGCGGGCGGCGCTTGAAGTAAACGAGCTTCAGAAACAGTCGATCGTAGATCGAATTAGGCGGCTTGTGCCCGATCTCGCTGACACGAGCATTGCGCTGCTGGGGCTGGCATTCAAGCCCGAGACCGACGATATGAGAGAGGCTTCTTCGATCAGGATAGTCGAAGATCTGATTGAAGGGGGGGCGAGAGTGCGTGCCTATGATCCGGCGGCGATGGAAGCAGCGAGGTTGTTCCTCAGCGGTGTGGAATACTGCGAGGACGAGTACGATGCAGCTCGAGGAACCGACGCCCTTGTAGTGGTGACTGAATGGAACCAGTTCCGCAGCCTCGATCTTGGAAGATTGAAGCTCGCTATGCGCGAGCCAAACATCATCGACCTCCGAAACATCTACGAACCGGACATGGTGCGATCCGCCGGATTCAGGTATGTTGGAATGGGTCGGACTTAGTGCGTGTTTGTGGAGGTGAGAGATGTACAGGCTTCGTTACTGGCAGCATATCGGGGCGGCTAGCCTGATTTTGGTCTCACTCAGTCTTCCAATACCCGCCCAGAAAGACCGGAACCAAACCCCGGTCCATGATGACGAAGAACCGATCAAGCTGGGAACAACGCTCGTCCAGGTCCCGGTCACGGTCAGCGAACCCGGTGGACGATACGTCACCGATCTTTCAAAGGGGGACTTCTCAATCTTCGAGGACGGGGTTAGGCAACGCATTGAATTCTTTGGTTCCGTCGAAACGCCGTTCAGCGTCGCTTTGCTGCTGGACTCGAGCGGATCCACCGCCGCGCAGGTTGGTCAGATCAAGGCGGCGGCCCTGGCTTTTGTCGACAGCATGAGGACGAGGGACCGCGCGATGGTGATCTCTTTCAACGACAGCGTCCAAATTCAGTGCGAGTTGACGGGTGACCGGGAGACGCTCAGGCGGGCGGTCTCTTCGATCGTGCCCGGAGAGTTCACCCAGGTATATGAAGCAGTCTACACCGCGGTTTGGGAAAAGCTGCAGGCGGTCGACGGTAGAAAGGCCGTGATTGTTTTCACCGACGGCATAGACACCGCAAGCAGCGAGATTGCGGAGGAAGACACGTTGGATGCTGTGATCGAGTCTGAAGACGTCATCATGTATCCGATCCGCTACAGCACGCGTCCGGATGTAGAGAGAAAGATGGAAACGCGAATCAGATCTTCTGTTGCGGCGAAGGGAAACGACGCGATGCTCGATGAGTTGGCCCGCAGCCGGCGCGAGATCGATCGCACGTACAGGAAGGCGGACGAGTATCTGAACCAGCTTGCAGAGATGTCCGGTGGTATCGTTGAACGCGCCGATAGCTTGCAGGACTTGAAAGGCGCGTTCGGAAGAATAGCTGAGGAATTGCGGCGTCAGTATTTGCTGGGCTACTACCCAACTAACAGGGAGAAGGACGCGCGCGACCGCAAAATCGCCGTAGAGGTGCTGAGGCCGGGTATCAAGGTTCGAGCGAGGCCGGCCTATCGCGCTCTGCAGTGACGCCAACGCGTGATGAATAAGCGACGTGAGCGGGAAGGGAATCGCTCATTGCCCATGCGAGCCGACCAACTAATCGGAGCCTTTGTCAGAGTATGTCCGTTAAGACGCTGTTGAGCGCGCTTGAAGAGGATGCAAGGGGCGGGCGACTCGTCGCGGTTGTAAGGGTCCTGAATTCGTCCGGTAGTTCAACGCTTACGGCCGTGGTTCGGCCCACAGATCCATTTCCGCTAATTGGAGATGAGCTGATCGCGCGGAGAGTCTTGGCTGCTCTGGAAGGAATGATTCGCAATGGCGCTGAAGCGGATATGCTGGAAGTGCCTGACGCCGAAGGCAATCCGGTAAGGGTAGTTGTTGAACTTGTAAGGGAAAAGCAGCGCGTGGTCATCTTCGGCGCCGGACACGTCGGACACGCAGTAGCTCTTATGAGCGCGATACTTGGATATCGCGTCACTGTTGTCGATGACCGGGAAGAGTTTGCTTCACGAAGGCGGCTTTCCGATCCGGCGATCAATCTAATGGTTGGCGATTACGAAACGGTTTCCAGAAACGTCGAACTTAGCTCGAACACAGCGGTTGTGATCGTAACCCGAGGACACCAGTACGATGAGGTTTGCCTTCGGAGCGTGATACGCTCGGAAGCTGGATACATCGGGATGATAGGAAGCAAGAGGCGAGTGCTGGCAGTGTTTGACCGCCTCAATCGCGAGGGGTTCACCCGCGAGGAGCTTAGCAGGGTTCATGCTCCGATCGGACTGAAAATCGGAGGAAGGTCGCCTCAGGAGATAGCGGTGTCTATTGTCGCGGAGATTATTGGTCATCTGAACAATTCTGAAACAGACTCGAGGTAAAGATAATGGCATTTGAAGGACTGGACGTTCTGGGCATCGCCGCTTTGTTATCCGAAGACGAGAAACTCGTAGTACGCTCGGTAAGAGAGTTCGTAGAAGCGGAAGTCAACCCCATAATCGCAGAGTGCTATGAAGAGGGTCATTTCCCAAATCAGATCGTACCCAAACTCGGGGCGCTCGGCGTGTTTGGAGCCAACCTACCGGAGGAGTACGGGTGCGCGGGGATGAATAATGTCTCGTATGGCCTGGTGATGCAGGAGCTCGAAGCCGGGGACTCTGGGGTGCGAAGCTTCGCGTCTGTTCAGGGCGCACTTTGCATGTATCCGATTTATGCCTTCGGGAGCGAAGACCAAAAGCGAAAGTACTTGCCCGAAATGGCTGCGGGCAAAGTTATCGGATGCTTTGGTCTCACAGAACCTAACTTTGGCTCAAACCCGTCAGGAATGCTAACGAGGGCCGAGAGGGTTCGCGACGGTTGGGTTTTGAATGGCTCGAAGGCGTGGATCACGAACGGCTCGATCGCCGACATAGCAATTGTTTGGGCGAAAGCGGATGGTGACGAAATCAGGGGTTTCATTGTGGAGAGGGACAGGAAGGGGTTTTCGACGCGTGAGACGAAACACAAGCTGAGCCTGCGCGCCTCAGTAACCTCGGAGTTGTCCTTCGAGGATTGTCTGATACCGGAGGAGAACATCCTACCCGGATCAAAAGCCTTGAAGAGCCCTTTGATGTGCTTGACACAAGCGCGGTACGGAATCGCGTGGGGCGCCGTGGGCGCGGCGATGTCGTGCTTTGACGTAGCGCTGAAGTATTCGAAGGAGCGAGTTCAATTCGGCCGCCCGATCGCGGGCTTTCAATTGACGCAGAAGAAGCTCGCCGACATGGCGACCGAAATCAGCAAGGCCCAGTTGTTGTGTCTGCATGTCGGCCGGATGAAGGACCAAGGAACCGTCAAACCAGTACACGTTTCGATGGCGAAGATGAACAACGTTGCGATGGCCCTTGAGTGCGCGAGAACGGCGCGAGGCATTCTGGGTGCGAACGGAATCACCGGCGAGTATCCGATCATGAGACATATGTGCAACCTGGAGTCGGTCTACACATACGAAGGCACGAACGAGGTTCACACTCTCATTATCGGCCAACACCTGACAGGGTTAAGCGCGTTCGAGTAAGCATCGCATTCGGTTCAACCACTCGGCTAAATTGGCTACTGGCTACTGGCTGGCTGCTGGCTACTGGCTACATAATATCTATTATCGGACGCAACTAGTATCCGTGTAGTTACTCGAGAGCTGAGACTCTTGATTCTGCTTCCATCAGCCGCCGCTCAAGCCCTATCTTCTCCAGCACCAGGCTTGCCTGGCTTGTTAGCGCTTCGAGTTCACTGATCCCAGCTAGATTGCTTCCGCCCGGATAGTTGTCGCCGTAAACTACAAATACCGTTCGATCATTGCAAACAAGTGGTAATGCGAACAGTGCCAAGTCGTGGTCAAGCCCTCCGAGCTTGGCAAGGATTTCCATGTTCCAATAGTCTCGCGGCATCGGGCCAACAAACGGCAGTCCATTGCGTACGACTCGCGAGAACAGGCTGTCCACGTCTAGCGGAATGCGGAGCGATCGGACAAATCGGTCCGCGGCCCCGTCCGGCGCGTTCGCACTCAATCCGAACTGACCTTGCCCGCATAACTCATACTCTTTCACCACAAAAAGAATGCCTCGCGTTGCGACCTCGCTCGCGTATCTCATTATCGCGAGCGTCACCTCGGCTTCATATGAGTGGAACCGCAACTCCGCAAGCAGCGAACACAGCAACTGCGAGCGATGATGGTGCCCGTTCTCTGCAGGGGTCATCGAGTGCTCAATTGACTGGTCGTCGCTATCAGACGCCAACTGAGCCAGATCTGCGGAATCTGCTATGTCGTCGCGCTCGACTTCCCGCCATGGCTCATCGTAGCTTTGCTCTCGAAGCGCCTCATCACTTTCCTTAGCCGAGCCCAGAAGGACTTCGCCCACGTCTAGACCGTCGCTCAGCTTGACCTCATCGAGCAAGTTCGGAAGCGAGGCCTCATTTATTGCGATCCCAAACCTGCCCTTCTCGATCGCAATCAATCTTCCCACGGCCCGCTGAATGTGACATCTTGCTGCTTCCTGAAGCTGAACGTGTGTCATCATTCCGCTCTCGACTATCAGGCTCTCGACCGTCCAGATGCCGCCACTCTGCATGCCGATATCTTTGAATCGTCTCAGCATCTCAGTGCCAAGCAGTTCTCTGCTCACCAGCCCGTCTGCAAAACTTTCACCAGGCGATAACGAGGCGTGCGTTATGCGCCCGTCTTCCATGATTATCTTCCCGGCCAGATTGCCGTTCTCGAGCGACACCGTGCCCGTCTTTCTGCTCAACGCCAGAATCTGCAGTATGTCAGTTAGAGCGAAATCGCTCAGATCACCCGTTAGCTCCATGGCTTTCACTATTGAGGCAAGAAAGTAGTCACAAGCTCCCTGAGGCGTGTCATCGAGATCGGTTTCGACAAGTAGCCGCTGGCGCCGAGGCTCATTCCCAATTCGATGTCCTCATCGGCGCCTTTGGTGCTGATGATTATTATCGGAAGGTCCTGCCGTTGCAGCTCCGACCTCACCTGTCGTACAAACTCCAGGCCGTCCATCTTTGGCATTCGTATGTCGGTAAGCACGAGATCAAAGCTGCTGCTCTTGACCATCTCAAGCGCCTCCGCCCCGTCCGACGCTTCGGTTATGTCGCCTTTGCAGATACCGTCGACCCGTTGCAAGCTCATGCAGAGTAATTGTCTGAAGGTCGCCGAATCATCCACCACTAACAGAGATCTGTTGCTCATCCATACCTCCTTCAACGTGTTCGCAACAAGCTTATGAAGCCTTCCATCGTCCGCAGCTTGCGATCCGCTTGCGCGAAGAGCTTTGAGCTGACGATTGCGCTTGCCGCGTGCCCTGCCAGCAACTCGAGAAGCTTATGATCGAGCGGCGTCAAACCAGTCTTGTGCGACAGCAGCTTATACATTGCGATGACACCGACCACACGGTCCTTAATCTTAAGCGGTATGCAGGCGCAGACCTCACCGGCTTCGCCGGCATCCTCGGTAAAGAAGGGCTCGCCGTGCTCGGCTACCATTCCCTCGAGGCCTTCACCAAACGGGACTCTTCCCTGCTCCAGCCGCTGCGCGATTTCGCCCTCGTAACCGGCAAGCACCAGTTCCCTTGTCTCCTCATCTACGACGAAGAGGCCAAACTCCTCCGACCCAACCATATTCACAAGGATTTCCTTTATGCACTCAACGACCTCAGCCGGGTCCAGCGTTGAATGCAACCGATAGCTCGCGACGTACAGGTTTGCGAGGCTCTCGTTTTGTTCTTCCACCTCAACGTAACGAAGCGCGAAGTCCTTGTTCTCTTGCTCAACTTCTCGAAACCGGCCGTCGAGAAACTCTATTTTCTGCGCGAGCTGTTTGTTTTCAAGTCTGACCCGCTCTATCTCCTTCATGAGCATATCGGAGAGATCGAGCTTCTCAGTTTCGAGTTGCACCACACGATAGCGAAGGCGCTCGTTCTCGCACATTAGCTCCTCGGTAAACGTCTTGCCCTTCCTGAACAGCTCGAGCAGCTCTTCGCTCTTCGAGAAAAGCGTCAGTATCTCTTCAGGCTTCTGTGTCATCGCTCTCCCTTCTAGTCCAAATCCTGGATTGTGATGTTCACCCGCACCTCGCCGTAAGCGGTTGTAATCGGCGCAACCAGCGTTTCGAAGCACTGGTCATAGCTGACAAGATTGGCTCCGGTGATCACCGTCGGCGGACTCATCCTCAGCCGCGTGCCCTCGTTATTGATCTTGGAAATGGCCCGTCCGATGGCCATAGAAGCAAGCTCCGCGATCGAGCTGCGAACAAGCGGGGTCAATCCCGGTGATGGCTCGCCCATCATATGCCCCGCAAGCTGCACGGCCGTAAACAGGTCCATGTCAAAGATCACACGCCCCTGCGCCTCGCCGGCAAGCCCGATTATGGCCATAACTTCCCTCCCGGCGACCGGGCTAGCCTTCATGCTTATCGAAGGAACATCAACCGATGGCCCAACCAGTTCCTTGAACAACTGGCTGGTCGAGTCGACGAAAATCTTGACGAAGTCTAGCCTCATTTCTCTCCCTCAGATTGCTGCGCACACACTTGCTCGATGGCCCTTCGAAGCTGCTCGGTGGTGACCGGCTTCGGCAAGAAGCATTTCGCGCCGGCCGCCAGGGCCTCCTCAACCTTCCCTCGATAGCTGACCGAGCTGATCATGATCACCCTGGCCGCCGGATCTGAGTCACAAATTCGCTTTACAGTCTCGACGCCTTCGATACCCGGCATGACTATGTCCATCAGGACGATGTCAGGCCTTAACCGCCCATACTCTCTGATGGCTTCAGCCCCGTTAGCTGCCTCGCTCGCAATCACGTTGTCAAACGAATCCATCATTCGCTTGAGATGGAAACGCATAAAGGCGGAGTCATCCACGATCAAACACGTCAGTGGTGATTTCAAGACCAACGGCTCTTCAGCGACTAATTGCATGGCTTTCCTCCACAGGTGACACTCTGCCCACCGCAGCTATCAGGCGCGAAGCCATCTCGGTGAGCGGTACAGTCTCATCCACAAAACCCTTCTCGATCGCAACTCGCGGCATTCCGAACACTGAACAACTCTCCTTGTCCTGAGCGAACGTTCTGCCCCCGGCCTTCTTTATCTCGCCGAGGCCTTGAGCGCCATCGCTTCCCATCCCGGTCATAATCACTCCAGTTGCCTGGGCACCGTACTCGGCCGCAATGGATCGGAAAAGGACATCAACTGAAGGCATATGACCGTTCACCACGGCGCCATGCTCGAGCGCCACTTCGCAGCCTGATCGGACTCGCCGGACCGTCATATGTGCACAAGCTGGCGCAATAAGCGCCTTTCCGGGCGTAATCACATCACCCTCGCTTGCCTCTTTGACCTCCAGCTCGCATATCTCGTCGAGCCAGCGCGCCAGCATTGAAGTGAAGCTCTCAGGCATGTGTTGAACGATCAACAAGCACGCGTTCAGATCAGCGGGGATTCGCGGCAAGAGATATCTCAGTGCGTGAGGGCCTCCGGAAGACGCACCGATGGCCACGACTTTGTGGGCCTTTGTTCCGAGCGCCGAGCTGGCCGCTTTGCCTCTCTTGACGCGCCTATCCGAGTATCGGTTGTTCGACGCTACGATCTTTCCTCGGGAAGCGCCTTTGATCTTCGAGATTAGTTCCTCGGCCATTTCCCCGACTCGCGAGGGACCCGCGGGCTTGCATATGAAATCAACTGCGCCCTTCTCCAAGGCTCGCATAGTCAAAGCTGCTCCGCGCGCGGTCAATGAACTGAGCATGACAACCGGGATGTCGTGCTTCGCGACGATGTGGCCCAGCGCGGTGATTCCATCCATACGCGGCATGTCTACGTCCAGCGTTACCACGTCCGGCTTGAGCTGCTCGATCTTGCTCAGCGCGAAGTCGCCATCGATCGCGGTGGCGACTACTTCGATCTCGTTGTCCCGCTCGAGACAGTTAGAGATGAGCTTTCGCATTACCGCCGAGTCATCCACTACCAGGACTCGGATCTTCCTCCCGTTAGACTGCATAGGCCTCCCTGGCTCCACCTTTGTTTCGTTCGTACTTGACTGCTCTGCGAAAAACCATCTCAGCGTCCAGTATCAGCACGACTCGCCCGTCGCCCAGCACCGATGCGCCGGCGAGCGCGTCGTTCTGTACCCAGCGGCTATCGAGCGGCTTGATGACCAGCTCCTGCTCGCCAACCAGTTCGTCCGCAATCAGACCGTATCGCTTCGATCCGATCGAGAGCACAACTATGAAGACGTGTTTAGGGTCGCCTCTCAGGGCAGCGCCGGAGCCGCCTCTGCGCCTTTCGAACCCAAGCACATCGCTAAGTCTGACTAACGAGATAAAGCGATCGCGCAGCCTGTACGTTTCGAATCCGTCGATGCGTCCGATTTGATCCGAGCCGGCTCGCGAAATCTCGCTTACGGCAAGAAGCGGGAGAGCGAACGACCGCCCTCCGGCCTTAAACAGCAAGGCTCTGATGATTGCCAGGGTCAACGGCATGCGGAGAACGAAAGTTGTTCCCAGACCGGGCCGGCTCTTGACGTTCACTGTGCCTCTGAGCTGCTCGATGGCACTCTTGACCGCAGACGCACCAATTCCCCGCCCGGATAGCCGCGTTATTTCCTTTGCGGTTGAAAAGCCGTCGCGAAATATCAAGTCGAGCGCATCTTCGTCATCCATCACTTCGGCTTCGGTCCCAGAGATCGCGCCCAGTTCCACCGCCCTCGCCTTCAGCCTTGCCGGATCAAGCCCACGGCCATCGTCGCTGACTTCGACTACGACTTGATTGCCCTCGTGGTATGCCCGCAAAGCTATTCGCGCAACCTCTGGCTTGCCCGCAGCAAGGCGCTCGTCTGTCACTTCGAGGCCGTGATCGACCGCGTTTCTAAGCAGATGAAGCAGCGGTTCGTAGAGGAGGTCAACCAGCGCGCGGTCAAGCTCAGTTTCTCCGCCGCTGAAATCCAACTCGACATGCTTTCCTCGTTGGCTTGCAAGCTCGCGCATCGGCCTTGCGAATCGCTTGAACACATTGTCGATCGTAACCATTCGCATCTTCAGCACGCTCTTCTGAAGCTCGGCTATGAGCTTGCCCATCTGCGCGTTTGCACCGTTGAAGCTCCCGGCAATCTCGTGCTTGGCAAGCGCGCGTTCAAGCGCTGGACCGGCTTGATTGAGAATGGAACGCGCGATGACCATCTCGCCGGCGAGATTGAGTAGGGCGTCCAGCTTTGAGGCTTCGACTCGGACAAACTCGTGACGGCGCCTGGAGGCAGGCTCAGCCGCCGGTGGCGATTGAGCGCCCGTCGTCGGGCTTTCAGGTCGCCTGGTTTCACTAGTCGATGAGCCGCTTGAGTCTCGGCCGATTTTCCTAAGACCGGCCAGCAAGGCGGCGACGCCGTGCTCTGACAGATCGGCGACCTCCTGTCCTCCAACGGCAGCTCGTAGCGCGTCAAGGCTGACCAGCATAAGGTCAACGACCCGCTTCTCAAGCTCAACCTCTCCATTCAGAACCGCATCAAACACGTCCTCGATTCGGTGCGCGACTTCGGTCACGTTCTCGAAACCGACACAAGCCGAATCGCCCTTTATGGTATGCGCGCCCCTGCGCAGCCGAGTCATGATTTCGGGGTCTGCGCCTCCGGCTTCCAGCGCGAGAAGATCATCAGCCATCTCGTCGAGGATGCGAACAGACTGCTCGCGAAACACCGCGAGCAACTGCTCAAGCTCTTCTTTGCTCAGCTCTTCCATTGAAGCTCACGACTCCAGCTTGTATGCGATGCCCTTATTGCGATGCACCATTGCGAACCTGCCCGACAAACCCTGCAAGCTCTCCGCGTGTCCCAAAAAGAGGTATCCTCCAGGCACCAGGCAATTCCCGAATCGTGTAACGAGCCGGCGTTGCTCGTCGGCGTCAAAATAGATCATTACGTTTCTGCAAAAAACCATGTCCAGACCGCGAAGGCCGTTATCGTGCTTCAAATTGTGGTAGTCGAAAATGACGCGCCTCTTAACCACGTCGCTGACAGCATAGTGCCCGTTCTCCAGTCGAAAGTACTTGGATATGCTGCCGGGCTCGATTCCTTTGAGTTGGTCCTCGCGGTAGATTCCGCATTGCGCTCGTTCGAGTGCGGTGAACGAAAGATCCGAGGCGAAAACGCGCAGAGTCCACGACTCCGCGTCGGAAAGCGCTTCGAGCATTGCTATAACGGCGCTATATGGTTCCTGGCCGGTCGAGCAGCCAGCGCTCCATACGCGAATCAGCCGAGTGCCGGCCCGTTCCTTCTTCTCGATAATTTCCGGCAGGACCACTTCTCTAAGCAGATCGAACTGTGGTTGATTCCTGAAAAAGGAGGTTTCGCATATCATCAGCGTGTCAAGAAGCGATGGCAGTTCCTGCATTCTTCCCTGCGAATGCTTCACCAGGCAGTAATATTCGTAGCCGCTGCGGATGCCGAGTTCATCCATGCGCCGCCTCAACCTGGATTCCAGAAACGTTCGCTTCTCGGTCCCAATGCTGACGCCGCACTCGGAATAGATCAGATCCTTGAACAGCCGGAATTCGCTGTCGGAAAGGACTTCCAACTGACTCAGTTCTGATCCAAACTGACGCATAATCTACGGCCTCATCAGCAATGACATATGAGCGAAGCAACGAGTCATAGCGCTCTGGCGGGAGCCGGCACGTTACGGTGAAGTGACAGCGCTTCGATCACGCAATCCAGTTCGTTTAGAATCTCCACAGATAGGGCCTTTCTGAGGTCGATCAATGTGATAAACCGGTTCTTTAAATTTACTATGCCTTCCACGTATCCCGCGCCCATTTCCGAAATGATATCGGGCACCGGCTCCACCATATCCTCGGTGACTCTTATGACTTCAGAAGCGCCGTCCACAATCAGCCCAGCTATTCGGTCATCAATATTCGCGATGACGATCCGCTGGTCTCGCTGGGTGGTTGTGGAACGCGCCCTCAACCGCTTCCTGAGATCAATGACTGGCAAGAGACTACCTCTCAGGTTCATGACTCCTTCGACAAACTCTTCGGTATCAGGGACCGGCGTTATCTCACGAGGCACGACGACTTCTCTTGTGAGAAGGATGTCGACAGCGAACTCTTCAGCGCCGATCTTGAACACGACCAGTTGCCGCCTAACTGCCACTCACGCCTCCCTCGTCCCGCGTTCAGCCGGCCTGCGGGTACCGAATAGAATTAGAACTGTTTCCGAGACCTCCACCAGCCGGGGTCGGTGGGTCGTAGGCAAATGGGTGGATAAAGTCGTCCTTCACACGGAATTGGGAAATGGCCCGATTAAGCCTCTCCGAGAGTCCCACCATACCTTGAATCGTCTGTGCGGTTTCGTGCGCGCCGGCCGACGTTTCAAGCGTGATGCTCGAAATGGTTTGCATCGCGCCCGCCAGATTGCTAGTAACCCGCGCCTGTTCGTCTGAAGCGGCTGAGATCTCCTCGATAAGTTCCGATGACTGGCGCACGGCGGCAGAAATGTCCTGAAGCGCGCGACTGGCCTGTGAGGCCAGAGAGCTCCCGCCTTTGACTTCCTTCATACCGGCCTCCATCGCGGATAGCGCTTCGGTCGTTTCGTTCTGAATCGACTTGATCAAGCTCGCAACATCTTTGGTAGCACGCGCGGATCGTTCCGCAAGTTTTCTGATCTCCTCGGCCACGACGCTGAATCCGAGGCCGGCCTCTCCTGCGTGAGCGGCTTCGATAGCTGCGTTGAGCGCCAGCAGGTTTGTCTGCGCGGCTATGTCATTGATCAAATCAATAATCTCCGAGATCTCCGAGCTTCGGGCGCCGAGGAGGCGCATCTTGTCGGAAGTCTGCAGAACGGCCGAGTCAATTCTCGCCATGGCTTCTGACGTGTCGCGGACGGACTTGTCTCCGTGCTCGGCCAGATCGAGCGCGCGACGAGCAGCCTCGGCGGATGCTTCTGCATTCCGGGAAACCTGATTCATCGACGCTGCCATCTCCTCGACGCCGCTTGACGTATTGGTTATTTCGTCGGCTTGCCGCTGGGAACCGACCGCGATCTGCTCGGCTGCTGCAAGGATCTCTGTGGCGCTAGAAGAAACCGATAGACCTATCTGCTTAACCTCGGTGAGCATTGTGCTGAAGTGATCCAGCATCTTGTTCACCGACTGAACGACCCTTCCAAGCGTGTCGTCGCCCTCGGGCCCTCGGCGGGTCAGGTCGCCCTCCGAGACTTTCGAGACGATCGACAGAAACTCGGCCATGCTTTGCTCGAAGGATTCTTTCACCCTGCGGCGCTCGGTCACGTCGCGTATGATGCCGCGGAACCCTGTGGGCTCACCTTGTGGTGTACGCACCAGGGAGATCGATGCTTCCACGTGTCTCTTCTCGCCATCTTTCCGATTTATAGGGTACGAGAACTCGCCGCTGGGCTCGCCGGTGCGAAATACCTTGTTGAACTCCTGGTGAACGTTGTGCGCTACTTCCGGATCCATGTACTGACGGTTATTCATTCCCAGCAGCTCCTCGGCGGAGTATCCGTGGAGCTTGCAGACTGGATCGTTGAAGAAAGTCAGGTTCCCGCCAAGATCGACCTCGTAGTAGCCGTCCTCGATGCTTTCGAGGATCGTCCGGTACTTCTCTTCACTTCTTCGCAAAGCTTCTTCGCCACGCTTGCGGTTTAACGCTGTCGCCAGATGCTGAGAAACAAACGTAAGAACTTCCTTTTCTTTTTCACCAAACTGCACATCCTCTCGATAGCTCTGTACCGCAAGCACACCAACAGTTTGATCGCCAACCTTGAGAGGAACACCCAACCAGCAAACCGGCATCGTTCCAATCACTTCAATCTCGCCCCGCCTAACAATCGGCTCGATCGTCTCGCGGGAAGCAAGAAGTGGCTGCTCGCTGCGCATCACGTACTCGGTCATTCCCCGCTTGAGCTTGCGTGGTTGAGGCGCGTTGTCCACCACGTCGACAAAACACGGAAAACTGACCAAGTCAGTGGACGAATCATAAACAGCGATGAAAAAATTCTCGGCGTACATCAACCCGCCAACTATCTTGTGAACAGCGGAATAGAAAGCCGGAAGGTCTTCTGCGGAGCTCGTCATCTCGGCGATGCGGTAGAGCGCGGAGTGAAGCAAGTCTGATTGCTTGCGCTCGGAGACCAGGTCTCGCAGCCGGTCTTCGCTGCTCCTGACGCCCTTGGCGAAGATGAGGGAAAGCGCCAGCATTCCGAGGAGCGAGAGCACGCCGACCGCTGTGGCGTTGATCGCCGCAACCGTAAGGGCCTGTTGCTGGGCCGAACTTCCAAACCCCAAATAGACGCAAACGAAGACGACCAGGCTCAAAAAGCAGGCCAGGACCAGAGATAATGCGACCAGTTTCTGACCGAGAGATTTGAGACCGATCTTGCTCAGAACCGCCAACGCATAAGAGCCACGTTCTCCCACACGACTGCTTTCTTGCATACCGTCCATACGTACTCACCGTTTTTTGATCGTTAGCCTGAGGCCCGACAGAGGTCCGGGCTGGTGCACTCCGGGCTGGCTTTAAGATCCTCGAGCTCGTCGAGCCTGAATCTGTGTAATTCGAAGGAGGGGCAGGCTTACGCCGGATTCTTTTGTGTGCGGAAGCGAGCCTGACGGGGCACAGGACGGGAGCAGAAAAAAACCCGAGCAAACGTCGGATTGGGGCTTATTATCCTTATAAAGGAAGAGCAGTCAATACTATTCTGAGTCTTTTTCGCCGGACATAACCCGCACTGGTGACAGTTCGTTTGCTCGAACGCGAGAAGGCCAAGGGTTGCTTGCAGCGGCTGTCAGGGAACGCGAGACGGCGTTTCAAGGCTCGCCCATCAAATGCTTCCAGTCCTCCAGGCTCTTCATCCGGAGGTATTGATTCTGTTTCTTCTCCTCGCCAATCGAGCTGGTCGGCTTTGGCGCATAGTCGTGACCAGGAAACAGAAGCGTGTCGTCCGGAAGCCTGGCCAGAATCTGCGTGAGGGAGTAGTACATTTGGGTCGGGTTGCCGCCCGGCAAGTCCACGCGCCCGCAGCCACCTATGAACAATGTATCGCCGGAAACTAGAGAAGAGTTCACGAGAAAACACTGACTGCCGGGCGTATGGCCAGGGGTGTGCAAAAGCCGAACGCTCACGTCGCCAATTAGGACAATGTCTCCGCCGCTGTGCTTCTCAAAGTCGCTGTCGGAAAGCCCCGTCACCTGCTTTACGCCTTCGCATTCGATCTCGTTCACGTGGACCTTAACCGGGCGGATAGCTAGCAACTCTTCTAGGCCTGCTATGTTGTGACCGAAGATCTCACCTCCAACATGGTCGGGGTGGTAGTGGGTCACAAGCGCGCCGGTCAATTCCAGATCTTCGCGATCTATGAAGTCGATTATTCCCGGCACGTCCCAGGCTGGATCCACCACCATGCAGGTGCGTTTCTGATCGTCACCGACCACATAGACAAAGTTCGCCATCCGCGACGCAAATATGTCGGCCGTCGCAAAGTCGCGCCCCGCCAGAAGCTGCTTCAGGTACAAACCCATAACGCTTTCGCCCTCTTTCTAGGATATGATCCGACTTTAGCTCAGTCCTTGAAAAAGTAAAACCCATCAGGTAGAAACTCCTCATGCACAAAAGACAAACAAGGGTTTCGGTCTCACGGCTGTCATTTCTGTCGCTGCTTTGCGGACTGGCGCTGGCGGCGGGCGCCTGCAACAGCGCGAGGGCCTCGGCTGAAAAGACGGTGGACGAGTACTTAAAGAATCAAGGTGTTCGCGAAGTCAAATTTGACCTCTTTCATACCGACTCCAAGTTTCCGGACAAGTCATACGTCTCGGCGACCATCACGCACAATTTCGCTTCAAGCGACGGCAACTTCAAGAAGGAGTACCTGGGTTTCATATTGAATCGAGAAGGTAAGGGCTGGCGGGTTGAGAAGATCGCAGGCTACACCACGAAAGAGGATCAAGCCAGCAATATTCTTTCCGGCGAGAAGCGTAGAAATAACTGACCTGGCAGACTGTTTTTATCCCAAAGCCGCCTACTTGACTGGTTCATACCCGCTGGTTTTTTCGCCGTACTGAGTTGGATACCAGAGCAATTCCTCGTTATAGCCGGCTTGCCCTCGTTTGAATGGGCGGGCGGAATCGCCGGCCCCATAATAGCCGGAATGTGGGATGGGACCGTACTCATCCAATTGGCTGGTAGCCTGTGCCGCCGTCTTTGGTCGATACGGCCTTTCATAGCCGGCAGCGATTCCGTATCCGCGAGCGCGCGATCGAAGACTTCTCGATGGATGCGCCGATGCTGAAACATCTTCGGCTTCTGCAACAGCGCCAGAGTGTCTCGGCTTGATCTGTTCTCCCATGATCCCGACCTCATTGTACCCGTCGAACTGCAGGACGCTAAGTTCTCATGCTTCGGTGGTGTTTTGTCGGCGCGCAAACGCGAAAGCAGCAAAAAAGCCCAGCGGAAAAAGCAAGAAGGACCAACCAGTGGTCCTTCTTTTGGCTCAAATCAAAAGCTGCCGGTGACTCTGAAAGAACGATCCGCCACCAGCCCATGTTAAGAGCGGGCGCCAAGAGTCACCGCTTGAGATTGCCGGGTCTGCGTATTCCCGGCACGTGCCGAAGCACCGGCGAAGTAGAAGACAAGATCAGCGGTGCCGCGCTCGCCAAAAAAGACTTCCCGTTGGCTGAGATCAACTTGCCCACTGCCACTGAGCCGGGCTGCGTTGTCTGCGTTCCATCCTCATCTGGTGAGCAAGATTGAACTGCAACGAGACTGTCGCGGCTGATGAGATAATCAAGTCTCTCTATGCGAGGAGCAATGTTGTCGATCAACTGCGGGCTCGATTCTTCGAAATCGCCCAACGTCGTAATTGAAAGAAGCTTGCCCAAGTAGGTAGCCATCAACCAGCTATCGCTATCTTTTACCGAGAGTAGCTCAGACAATCCGCCTTGATCTATGAAGTCCTCAGTGAACACGTTGCGTGAGGTTACCTTACCCTTCTTGCCAAACTTTGCCATTGCGAGCAGAGGTTGCGCGGTAAGGACGTGGAGATTGCCCGGCCGAGTGATTCGACCCTTTCGTCCGTTGCCAGGCCTGGTTATTTGCGCCGAATATCCCTGGCTGACAATTCCGACGACGCGCTTCGATGGGTCGTACTTCACCAGTCGCGGGCTCGTATCGTCCGGGCTTTGCTGAGCCAATTCCTCGAAAACCGCCAACTGCCGGACGCTGGCTGATAGCCCGTCGGTGTGCAGGTCCACTTGGCAAAGCGACCCGTCACTCGTGACAAACAGAGCGTACTGGACATCGGGTTTGTCGGGGTCCGAGTAGATCGCAACATTGCTGCCGGGTGTTAGCATCGCTCCTGTCGGGAGACCTTCCGCATATGCCCGCTTGAGTAGCGTCAGAGTTCCGTCGTCTATCAGCTTGTAAAACGATATCTCCGACTGCTCACGGATACCAGTGTCTTTGTCTACGATCCTCTTGCTGGAGTATACGCTCAGGACACCGGTGTTTCGGTCAACAGCCAGGTATGAAATGAAGTTGTCTGGCCCGTACTCGCTCGGATGCACCAGATCAACCTTATAGAGGTACCCCTGATCAATGCTGTATGTAAAAATCGAAGCGCCATTCGTAAAGACGAGATGATTTCCCTTTGGACCCAAACCGAGATCGGTCGGCGCGTCGGCAGTGCGGGTCTCCCCGCCCACGCCCGGGATGTCAAACGAAATGACGGTTGAATCGACAACAGGCTTCCCGTTGTCTCCGAGATTCACATGTAGGTATGCAATAACTTCTATTCCTTCGATCTCGCCGGCGTTTTGCTCGAACCTCGTTCCCCTTACGAAAACAATCTGACTTGTCGGGTCAAAGCTCAGCTTAGTGGGGTAGTAAATCGTTCTGGGCGAATCGGAACTGGCGAACGCCGTGAGGTCCTTGGCTAGAACTACTCCCGGCTTCTTAGTGTCAATTAGATAGAGATAGTGATTATCAAGTTGGCTTAGGTCGCCGTTCTCTTGAACTGGCCCCGTCGGCGCATATGGTGCGATGAGTACGTAGCGCTCGAAGGCAAACACCACATTATTTTGACCGCCGTTCGCGCCCGGCAACTCAACGTAGGACATCTTGACCCCGGAAGCTTGAGGGGCGTAAGAGCCAATGCTGAGTAAGCTGCCCAAAAGGGCGGCCGCAACTACGGAGCGAGCGATCAAACGAAGACGGGTTATTCTATTTTTGCTCATGGTAATCTGACCCTCTGTGCGTGGGCTTTTCTTCTCTCGGGCGCTCGAGCTTCGATGACTCACAAAACTCACAACCTAGCCCACAGATCCACGCAGCGCCGCAAAGCGCTTGCGACTAGTTCGTTACTGACAACTGGGGTCTCTATGCTTGTACGCGGTCGATGATATTTGCAAAGTCCTTTCCTGTCAAGCTTTTTGTCCCTCGAGCGCCCCGAATCAAGTCGTCGCTGACCACAATGGTCGCCCGCGTTTCTAGGTACGGTGCTCTCTCAAGATTCCCAACTGACCAAGCTTAAGCCTTAACCCCCTCCTGGAGAGTCCCAGCTCTATCGCCGTTCGGGAGAGGTTGTTTCGGTTTCGATCCAACGACTCCTGAATAAGCCTTCGTTCAAGTTCAGCCGTAGCAATTTTTAGCTTGACCGCACCGGACTCCGTCGGCCGGGCATTCGAATAGTTCCCGTTTGCTCTTTGGATAGATCTTCTTCCATTGGAACCCGCGAAAGCGGCGTATTCGTATTGGTTTCGGTCTGGACGCATCTGTCTTCGCGGGTTTGAGACATCCGGAGAAAGATCGTCCATCGATATCCGCGCGCCGTCGAGCGCGTATGCCACTACCCGTTCAAGCTCATTCCTTAGCTGTCTCACGTTCCCGGACCAATCGTGATTAGAGAGCGCGTCGATCGCCTCCTGAGTGATGGTTACGCCCTGTTTGCCAGACCGCGACGAGAAATGCTCCATAAAATGCGCCGCAAGCACTGGCACCTCTTCGCGGCGGTCCCTGAGCGGAGGCACGTGAATACGAATGATGTTGAGTCGATGAAAAAGATCTTCACGAAACCGTCCATCTTCGACCGCGCGTTCGAGGTCCGTATTTGTCGCGGCGAGTATTCTGACGTCCACGCGAAGGGGCTTGGTCTCTCCGAGAGGCTGGATCTCACCTTCTTGTAAGAACCTCATTAGCTTCGGCTGTACCTCAAGCGACACGTCGCCGATCTCATCCAAAAACAGCGTGCCGCCGTCGGCTGCCTTTATGATTCCGGGGTAGTTGGCAGTGGCCCCAGTAAAAGCCCCCCTTCGGTGACCAAACAACTGACTGTCAATGATGTCCTTTGGCGTAGCGGTGCAATTGAACGGCAGGAAGATCGCTCGAGCTCGCGCAGATTGATTGTGGATGTACCTCGCAACAAGCTCTTTGCCGGTGCCTGATTCGCCCGTTATCAGCACGGTGACATCATTGGTTCTGATCTTGTAGATCTTGTCGATAACGTCGAACATCGAGGCGCTGGCAACGATGAAGCCCGGCATTATCGTCTGAAACGGTTGTTCTCGGTCACGGATCGGGCCACTGGTTGCCGCCGCCCTCAATGAGCAGGTTTCGAGCCCCAGTTCGGCTTGCTTCAGAAGCGGCTGGAGGCGTCCAACGTCGAACGTGTCGTTTGCCTTCACATAGACAACAATCGGCGCACGCGAGCTATTCCCAATACGTATGATGTAGCCGTCTGCTGACCGACTTATCGTTTCGGTAGTCGTCGGATCCAGGGAAGCGCCAATACGCTCCGCAGCCTCACGCCCAACCGCTTGAGTCGCAAGCGCCTCGGATATCCCGGTTTCATCCAGTCGGAAAATCGCCACCTGCTCTACTGGGAAGTTCTCTGAAATGACCGCGGCCAGTTCGCGAAGCAGGAGCTCACGAGAGGCCGAAGCTTCAATCAGCCGCTGCATCAACAACACATCGTTTATCGGACTTACTCTAAGAACCTGCGAGCCCTCGTCTGCTTCGGTAAGCGCGGCAAGGGCTCTGCGGCAAGTCTCGATGTCCGGTTCAGCACCAACTCTCTCGAAGATCGCCTTGGCCTGAAGCAGGTTGGACTCCGCACCTTTGAGATCGCGCGCGCTCTTCAGCAGCAGTCCCATCTCATACTGACTAAGCGCGAGCTCATAAGTTATCTCCGTGGTCGTAAAAATTGAAATGCTCTGAGCAATGTGTTGTTTGGCTTCCGCGTGCCGCCCGCTCGCCTGTTCGAGCTTTCCAGTTAGTCGCTGTATGAGGCCCGAGATCGACAGCGATTTCTCTTCCTTCAACCTCTCCTGCGCAAGTTCCAGATACTCGCGGGCTTGTTCATAACCGCTTTGCGAGTAATGAAGATCAGCCAGACCGACTTGTGCGAGGGTCACTCCATTTAAGTCGCCGATGGAAGTTGAAAGCTGAAGTGCCTGGCGCAACGTCTTGAGCGCGGACTCGGAACGACCAGTCGCTCGATAGACGCTCGCCAGCACACGCAGGGCATTACTCTCAAGCCACTTGTCCGGACCCTCAATCAAATCCAGACTCCTTCGAAGATGGCTCTCCGCTCCGGAGAATTCACCCCTGGCGCAGAGGATCTCCGCCAGTGTCACTCGCGCAGTTGCTTCATAGCTTGGCTGCTCAAAACGTTGAGATACCTCGATCGCCTTCTCGAGCGCTTCAACGGCCTCGCCCCATTGTCCGGCATATTGCAGATTGTATCCGAGGTTGTTGTAGGCGAGCGTCAGATAGTCCTTGTGGCCTCCCTTCTCGAGACACTCAATCGCACGCTTGAGATATGCCGCAGCCTCCTCCCGCTCGCCTGGATAGCCGAAGTAGATGGCCGTGCCCAGATTCAACAGAATCAGCCCAAGGGGATTCGTATTCGAGGAGCGTTCGACCAGTTCAAGCGCTCTTAAGTAGTTTTGCTTCGAGTTTGAAAACGAGCCCTCGTGAAAATCAACAACCCCCAGCCGGTTGTAGATCTGAGCGAGCAGCGTTGGGTCGGCAGCAGTCTTCTGGAAACTCGCCGCGAGAACAAGGTGATCGCGAGCGATCCGGTATTCATTTATTTCGATATAAGTCCGGCCCAGAGCATAGTGCGACTCGCTTACACCAAGCTCGTCAGCATGCTCCAAAAACAAGCGACGTGCCTCGTTGAGCGACGCGATCGCCTTTGCGTGGTTCCTTAAAAAACTATTTACCCAGCCTATTCGCAGCCTGACTCGGGCTCGCGTCCCCGGCGACAGCAATGAGAGCGTCCGAGGATCGTCGCACTTCCCGATGACCTCCTGGGCCTCCTCGTACTTGCTCAACTCCTCAAGCGCCTTGCTCAACAGCGACCGAGTAATGGCTTCCTGCTCCAGCGAACCGCCGTCCCTTTCGAGGGCGGCATAGAAGCGCTCGGCAGCCGTTTCATATCGCGACTGCGCCAGGGCCTTCTCGCCCAGCTCAAAATCGGTCTCGCCAGCTTCGCGACCTCTGCCGACCACTGCTGCCTCCGCTTTCGCTTCGCTCGCGCCAGAGACCGATTCGATATTCGTCTGGCGGTTGAGTAGCTGTCTCACGGTGACGTGGCTTATGCGGCTGACGATCCCCTGTTCGACGGCAGCCGTCGCAAGCTTCTGAGGCGTCCACTCCCTGAAGGTATATCCAAGTTTCCCCGGTTCGGTCTTATATAACCGTAGGATCTTATCGGTCTGCTCGGGGGTGAATGTGGGACGGGGTCCGCCCTGGGGACCTCGCTTTTTCCCAGAGATGCCAACCAACCCTTGCTCGTTAAACCGTCGAATCCACTTTTTTACGTTCGAGACGTGTGAGCCTACGTGCTGGCTGATCTCCGTTGCCGTCTTTCCCTCAGCCGAAAGGAGGATCACCTGGGCTCGCGAAGCCTCCTCACGGTTAGGCAACTCTGAGCAGAGAGCCAGACTTTCCCGCTCACTCGGCGTCAAAGACCGAACAAAAAGAGGTTGAAACATTCGATGCGCCTTCCAAAGACTCCTGCTTCTCTCGGGGCTTGCTGTATTTGACAACCTAGACCAGAAAACAACCAGTGTCCGGCCCATCCTGGTTACTTGGAACGCGAGCTAATTTCAACACTGTCGTGCAGTGGCCGAACAAGGCTCCGAAAATAACAAAAAAACCCAGGCCAGTCAACAACTATCTTTCCAGATATTTCAACTTCCGTGTATACGCCGGTGACGTGGCTGAAACTTCGCGGTTGCCAATCTCGATGCTGGCGGATAGACTCTTTCATCTCGCACGAACATCAAGATCAAGGGGGAACTCAAAGAATGTCCTATAAGAGGATCGCTTCGTCCAGGAACTCGTTACGCTCGGTCCATTCGCTGGTGCTCGTCTTGATAGTACTCGTGACCACCGTCTTACCCTTCAAGGCAACAACCGACGATGTCTCACCCCAAACAGTTCAGTTCATTGACTTGTCGGCAGCATCTGCAAACATTCAATTGCTCGGCGCTGGGGACTCCGATCATCTTTCCGGAAATGGGACCGCCAATAGCTTCTCGACGTTCCCGCGAGCGCATGCCTTGGCAGCCGGCGACATCAACAACGATGGAATTCGTGACCTGATACTCGGAGCGCCCGATGTAGATTTCACCCCTCAAGGCGGGCCCACCCGAACAAATGCTGGTGCGGTTTACATACTTTTTGGCCGACCCACATTCGCATCTCCGACGATCATCGACACGAACACGACGGCGATCAGCCAGCCCGACGTCAAGATCTTCGGAGCCGCCGATGATGACAACCTGGGCTTCTCGGTGGCGGCGGGCGATGTCAATGGAGACGGAATCGACGACCTGACCATCGGCGTTCCGGGCTTTGATCTGTCCGGCGCGGGCGTGGCGAACCCGAGAGACAACACAGGCGCGGTTTTCATCATCTTCGGAGCCGCTGCATTCGCGCCGCGAACAGTTGATCTTGCAACACCAAACGCCGCTAACGATCAGATCATAGGCGAGCAAGCCGGTGACAGATTCGGGAGCGCGCTTGCCATCGGTGAAACGAACGGCGGCGCCAGCACTCCCGATCTGTTTGTTGGAGCTCCCGGAAGCAAGGGCCCTAATCCGGCAGGCTCGGCGCGCAACAACGGCGGAGCTGCATTCCTGCTTTTCGGTGGGGCGGCTCTCGCGAACCCGCTCGTGACGACCAAGGTAATTGATCTCAACACAACGACCGCGCCCGTTAGAATTTTCGGCAAAGTGGAAAGCCAGCTCGGGAGTGCGCTTGCCATCGGAGACATCAACGGCGGCGGCGTTGGCGACCTGCTGGTCGGCGCACCAAAAGCCAGCAGGCCGGATGTCATCGAAGTCAGCGAGACCGGCGCGGCATTCGGCGTGTTCGGTGGGGCGAACCTTACTCCGGCGGCTCCCGCCACGACGAAATCTTTTGACGTCGGCGCAGCCCAACAGAATCTTTCAATATACGGAGAGACAAGCGGAGATCACCTCGGCGCTTCGATCGCCTTAGGAAACGTGACCAACGACGGCGCCAGCGACATAGTCATCGGGGCTCCTCAATCGGCCGGACCGGGCGGCTTTCGTCCCTCTTGCGGTCAGGGTTACGTCATAGCCGGAGGAAGTGCGCTCAATACGGTGGGCGGAA
>Ga0193755_1000048_pt1 | contig 31464 bp, 33 predicted proteins | sample H1a2metaG_FD_144921 | JGI IMG/M metagenome (GOLD analysis project Ga0193755, IMG submission 144921) | Soil microbial communities from a riparian zone of the East river system, Colorado, United States - H1a2 | ecosystem: Environmental > Terrestrial > Soil > Riparian zone | place: USA: East River...
ACGCGACTGGCTGTGCTCTCGTTGGGCGAAGACGATCAGCGCTGCGACGCTTGCTGCAGTGAGCCATTTGCCGTGGTGGACCACCGCGCGACGGAATGAATCACGTTGGCCGTCCAAGGTGGCCTGCCCCGAAAGCCTCGGGACGAAAGCGCCCGCGAGTACGGCGACGATCCAGATCGAGCGCATCATCGATACGTATGAATATTGCCCCTGCCCGCGATCACCACCACTTGCCGGTCGCGGACGAGCGGCGGCTCCTCGATGGGACCGGCGACTTGCGCCCGCCAGCGAATCGCTCCGCTCGTGGGATCGACCAGCAACACCTCGCCGCTGACGCTGCCGACGAGCACTCCGGACGCCAGCGGGGTGGGCCCAGCGGTGGCAACGATCCCGAGCATATGGCTCGTGGCGGCGTCCGGAGCGTCAACCGGAATCATCCAGAGCCGGCCGTCGCGCGCGACAATCCGGCCGTTCGTCGTGGCCAGGTAGACGCGGCGGCCATCGGTTGCGGGAGTCCCGAGCACGGCGCCCGCAAGCGACAGCTGCGAGCGCACCGCGCCCGTTTGGCGGTCGAGCAGATAGAGCGTGTCGCTCGTCGTGGCCACGACGAGTCCGTTTGGCGTGACGAGTGGTCCGGCCCGCACCGCGCCGCTGAGCGGGCGGCGCCACTGCACCTTGCCGTGCTCCGGCTCGAGGCGCAGCACCAGCCCGTCTTCCGTGGCGGCGTAGATCGCCTCGCCGTCAAAGGCGAGTGGCGCCGTGACGCTGCCGGACTGGGTGCGCCACACCTGCCGGCCGTCGCGCAACCGGACCGCGTAGACACGGCCTTGGGGCTGTGACTCGGTGGCGACGTACAGCCGGTCTTCGTCGAGGAGCGGGCCGGAGCGGACGCTGCCGTCGAGGTGCGACCGCCACAGCACTTCGCCGCTCGAGCGATCAATGAGGACGAGGTTGCGGTCCGCGGTGCCGACGGCGACGACTGTCTCACCCAGCGCGGGACTGCCGCGCACGCCGCGTCCCATGCCCAGATGCCACAGTGGCCGGGGATCGGGGTTCAGCGTTTCGCGCGCGCCTGCGTCGTGGCGCTGATTGCCGAGGTAGGCGGGCCAGCCCGATTCCTGCCGCGCCGGGCCGGTTTTCATGCTCGGCGCGCAAGCCGCAACTATCGCGTTGACACTGAAAAGGCCCGCCACTAGTATGCCGCGCCTATGCCCGAACGTCATTGGATCGAAGAGCTTCCGCAACATGCCGGGGAGACCGTCTCCGTCCGCGGCTGGGTCGCGACGACCCGCTCGAGCGGGAAGATCGCGTTCGTGGTCGTACGGGACGGCACGGGCTACCTGCAAGCGGTGATCTCCAAAAAGGACGTCGCGCCGGAAGTCTGGGACGCGTTCGGGAAACTTACTCAGGAGACTTCACTCGAGGTGACGGGCAGCGTGCGCGCCGATGCGCGCGCACCGGGGGGGAGCGGCGTCGAGCTGCAGACCTCGGACCTCAAGATCCTCGGGCCGAGTCCCGACTTTCCAATTACGCCCAAGGAGCATGGGATCGCGTACCTGTTCGAGCACCGCCATCTGTGGCTGCGCTCCAAGCAACAGGTGGCGATCGCGCGCGTGCGCCACGAGGTCGTCCAGGCGATTCGCGATTTCTTTCATCAACGGCACTTCACCCTGGTCGACACGCCCATTCTCACCGGCTCGATCGGCGAGCATGCGGGCACGCTGTTCTCCGTGGACTACTTCGATCTGGGGAAGGCCTATCTCGCGCAGACCGGCCAGCTCTACGTCGAGGCCGCCGCGGCGGCGCTCGGCAAAGTGTATTGCTTCGGCCCGACGTTCCGCGCCGAGAAGTCGAAGACGCGCCGGCACCTGACGGAGTTCTGGATGGTGGAGCCCGAAGTCGCGTGGAACGACTCCGACGCCAACATGCGGCTGCAGGAGGATTTCGTTTCATACATCGTGGGCCGCTGCGTGCAGCAACGGAAGCAGGATCTTGCCGAGCTGGGTCGGGATCTCGCGCCGCTCGAGCGCGTGCAGGCGCCCTTCCACCGGATCTCGTATACGGACGCCGTCGCGAAGCTCAAAGGCCTCGGGACCGACATGGAATGGGGCCGCGACCTCGGCGGGGATGACGAGACGACGCTGGCGAAAGACTACGACCGGCCCGTCTTCGTTTACAACTATCCCAAGGCCGTGAAGGCCTTCTATATGAAGGAGAACCCGGCTGATCCGCGCACCGTGCTCAACAACGACTGCCTTGCGCCCGAGGGCTACGGCGAGATCATCGGGGGCAGCCAGCGCGAAGACGACTACGACAAGCTCCTCGCGCGCATTCGCGCCGAGAAGCTGCCGGAAGAGGCGTATTCGTGGTATCTCGACCTGCGGAAGTACGGGACGTTCGTGCATTCCGGATTTGGACTTGGGCTAGAGCGGACCGTCGCGTGGATCTGCGGCATCCCGCACATCCGGGAAGCGATCGCATTCCCGCGCACCCTCTACAGGCTCTGGCCGTAGCTTCGTTAGGTTCCCATGCTGAAGCATGGGCCCGTTGAATCACCGCCCTTGAAGGGCAGTGCCCTAATGGGCCCACTCTTCAGAGTGGGAACACAAGACGATGACTGCCATTCAGATTTTCGGAACTCACGAATCCAACACACTCGCGCAGCTTCAGGACGTCGCGAGCCGCGCCGAGCGTGCCGCGCTCATGGCCGACGGCCACCTGGGGTATGTCATGCCGATCGGCGGCGTCGCCGCGTATCGCGACAAGATCTCCGTCGTGGGTGTGGGATTCGACATCGCCTGCGGCAACGCCGCGATCCGCACCGACCTGCAGGTGCCGCTTATCCAGGGGCGGCTGCGCGAGCTCGCCGACGAGATCCAGGCGTCGCTGTCGTTCGGTGTGGGTTTGAGGAACCGCGCTGACGACGCGCCGACCGACGATCCGCTCTTCGAGGATCCGGCTTGGGACGCGGTGCCGGACAGGCACGAGCGCGACCGCCTGCGCGCGAAGGCGCGCGAGCAGCTCGGCACGGTGGGCTCGGGCAACCACTACGTCGACGTGTTCGCCGATGAGAACGACTACATCTGGGTCGGCGTGCACTTCGGCTCGCGTGGCTTTGGCTTCGGCGTGGCGCACGGCTTTCTCGCGTTGTCGCAGAACAAGCAGTGGGGCGAGCGCGCGCCGGAGCGTGAGGCGTTACTCGACGTGCATGCGCCGATCGGCGACGCGTACTGGCAGCTCATGAATCTCGCCGGCCGCTACGCCTACGCCGGCCGCGAGTGGGTGGCGCGCAAGGTCGTCTCGATCCTCGGCGGGCGCGAGGTGGAGCTGGTGCACAACCATCACAACTTCGCGTGGATCGAGGAGCACGGCGGCGAGTCGCTGTACGTCATCCGCAAGGGCGCGACGCCGGCCTTTCCGGGGCAGAAGGGCTTCGTCGGCGGCTCGATGGGCGACAACGCGGTGATCCTGCAGGGCGCCACGCCGGCCGACGCGGCGACGCGGGAGCTGCAGGCACGCGCGCTCTACTCGACCGTGCACGGGGCGGGGCGCGTCATGAGCCGCACGGCAGCCGCGGGGAAGCGCACGCGCAAGGGCAAGGTGCTCAAGCCGGGCGCGATCTCGCGCGAGATGATGCACGAGTGGGTGAAGAAGAAGGGCGTGGTGCTGCGCGGCGGCGGCACGGATGAAAGCCCGCACGTGTATCGCCGCCTGCCGGACGTGCTCGAGGCTCAGGGAGCGACCGTCGAGGTGCTGCACACGCTGCGGCCGCTGATCGTGGTCATGGCTGGGGCGGATGAGTTCGATCCGTACAAGGATTGATCTTGTGACCCGGCGCTTCGCACCTACGTGTCCGCCATCAAGGGAATGGTCGAAGCAGGGAGCTCGTCTGCGGACGTCGCAGGCTATCTGCGCCACGCAGAACGTGAGCTGGCGATCGTGGATCAGGATGGTAGGACGCGCGCACTCGCCTCCGTTGCGCTGTGGCATGTCGTGCAAGCCGCGCGGGTTCGTGGAGTCACCTAAGACGCGCCTAAAGCGGGCGGCGCGCCTAGATTAAGGAGAGAGAGAGAAAGGCCTATGGAACCACCTGTCTTTCTTGCCGCGCTCCTGATATTCGTGGGGATTCCCGCTTTCACGGTCCTCAGGCTCGCTCGTCTGCGTGCCGCTCGTCCTCAATCGCTACCGGCCGACACCGCCGAGCGCCTCGAGGCCGTTGAACGTCGTGTCGAGGACCTCCAACAGGAGCTGGCAGAAACACAGGAGCGACTTGACTTCGCCGAGCGTTTGCTCAGCAAGGCTCGGGAAGAGCGGCGAATCGGCAGCTAGAGGACTTATGGGAAAAGGCAAGAAACCGCGTAAACCGAAACCTCCTGAAGAGGAGTTGGAGCGTCCAACGCAGGCGAAAGGGGAGCTTGTCCCTCCTGTACGCCGGCCACCGACAGCTGTGGGGACCGATGCTCCTCCGCCGCCACCTCGCGAGCCGGTCCGGCTACCGCAGCGTCGGACTCCAGCGCCGAGCCGGCCTGTGCTGTTCGAGTTGATCCAAACCATTCGCGCCGCCGTCGGCGCGATGCTCGATATCGCGGACGCCGCCGCCGAGGCGATCACGAAACGGATCGAAGGCCGGGCGTAGGATTTGGTGCGGGAGCCCGCGAGCTACGTTCTGTACGTTCGCCTCGACCTACATGAGGGCCGTTTGAAGGCAAACATTAGGCCCGAATCTCGTCATCGCCGGAGGTAGTATGCGTGTGTGCATCGCCGTCGTGCTGCTGACAGCGCTCACCGCCCGCGCTCCGCAGGCTCAGGCGGTTCCGACTCAGACCGCTTCGGTGCAGACCGTGGAGACTCCTGAGCAGGTCACCGAACGTTTCGTCGCAGCGATGCGCGCGGCAGACTGGAACGGGATGGCTTCGCTCATGCATCAGAATGCGCTCAAGGAGATGCGCCAGCTGCTCTCCGGCGTGTTTGAGGCTCCCAATGCCGGCCCGATTCGGCAACAGCTCCTCGGCGTCACCACGGTGCAGCAGGCGCAAGCGCTTTCGGATACCGCCGTCTTCGCGTCGTTGATGCGGTCGACGACACAGGACGCCGATGTCGCCGAATTACTGCGGAGCGCGAAGGTACAGGTCCTTGGCCACGTGAACGAGGGGCCCGATACGGTGCACGTCGTCTACCGCATGGCGATGACGATCAACGGGATTCCGATCACGAAGATGGACGTGATGTCGCTGGCGCGTTCGCCGGTTGGTTGGCGTGGCCTGCTGAAGGGAGATGTGACCGCACTCGCCGCGGGCATTCGCGCGGCCATGCAGAGCCAATGATACCTCCAGCTAAGCGCCTTTAGCCTTCACCTCGTCCCACAACTTGTCGAGCTGTTCCAGAGTAGCGCGACCCATCTCCAGTCCACGCTCCTCGGCGAGTTTTTCGACTTTCTCGAATCGCTGCTGAAACTTCAAGTTCGCACGTTCGAGTGCCTGACCGGCCTCGATCCCGTGCTTGCGCGCGAGATTCACGGCCGCGAACAACAAGTCACCGATTTCTTCTTCGATCGTTTCCCGTCTCCCGTTTCCCGTCTCCCGCTCGAGCTCCCCGATCTCCTCCTTCACTTTTTCCATCGGACCTTTGGTATCCGGCCAATCGAACCCGATTCCCGCAGCGCGCTCCTGGAGCCGATACGCCATGAGGAGAGGAGGTAAGGTCGGCGGCAGGCCCGCCAGTGTGCCGCGCTTCCCCCCGGCGCGCGGCTCGCGCCGCTTCACGAGCTCCCAGCCGGCGTGATCGCCGCGGCTGGCACGACCCTCGCCGAAGAGATTCGGATGCCGCCGCCACATCTTCTCTTCCAGCGTGTGCGTGACGACTTCCGCATTGAACTGCGACCGCTCTTCGGCGATCACGATCTGAAACGCGAGATGGAGCAGCATGTCGCCGAGCTCGTCGCGCATCGCCTCGGGATCGTCGGTCTGGATCGCGTGATCGAGCTCGAGCGCTTCCTCGACCAGATAGGGACGGAGTGTCTGCGGGGTCTGTGCCCGGTCCCAGGGACACCGTTGGCGCAACTCGCGCACGAGTCCCAGAGCACGTCCAAGCGCTGAATCGCCTTGCATTTAGCCTCCGGGCGGGGTATCATACCCGCGCCAGTGAGCGTGTCAACGAAGGGCGAGGCCTGGGTGGAAGTGGACGTGGAAGCCCTCGTCGACAACGCCCGAACGGTAGCAAAGATAGCAGGCACTCGGCTCCTCCCTGTCGTCAAGGCCAATGCGTACGGGGTCGGAGCCGTCCTAGTATCTAAGGCCCTCGAACAGCTCGATCCCTGGGGCTACGGCGTCGCCACGATCGACGAAGGTGCCGAGCTGCGTGCCGCCGGCATCACCCGGCCGATCCTCGTCTTCATGCCGGCGCGCGCCCAACTGTTCGACGCCTACGACCGCCATCAATTGACCCCGGCGCTCGGCGACGCCGGCAGCATCCTCGAATGGACCACGCGCGGCGAGCGCCCCTTCCATGTCGAGATCGATACGGGAATGGGACGCGCCGGGGTGCGCTGGAACGAGATCGAAGAGCTGGGTGCAGCGGTGGATACGCCGTCGCTCGAGGGGTGCTACACGCACTTCCACTCCGCCGAGCGACGAGATGGCACGGCGGAGCTGCAGCTCGAACGGTTCCTCGGCGCGGTCGCGCGGTTGCCGCGGCGGCCGGTGCTGCTGCACGTCGCGAACAGCGCCGCGGCGCTGCGAGGCACGCAGTTCGCGTTCGACCTGGTGCGGCCGGGGATCTTTTTGTACGGCGGCTCTTCGGCCGATGATCTGCCGCAGCCGCGACCAGTCGTGAGCGTGAGAGCCAGAGTGCTGAGCGTGCGGCGGATGCGTAAAGGAGACACCGCGAGCTACAACGCGAGCTGGACCGCGCAGCGGGACAGCGTGATCGCGACGCTGCGCTGCGGCTACGCCGACGGGCTGCGGCGAATGCTGGCGAGCGTGGGAGCCGCTGTGCTACTGCGCGGCCAACGCTGCCCGATCGTGGGGCTGGTGCAGATGGATATGGCGCTCGTCGAAACCGGCACGCTCGAAGTCCAGGTCGGCGATGTCGCCACCATCGTGGGCGCAGACGCGAAGCAGCGCATCACCTTGAAGGAGATCGCGGATTGGAGTGGTGAGGTGCAACACGAGTTTCTGACGGGACTGGGCTTGCGTCTGCGGCGAGTTCCCGTGTGAAATTGTGAGATCCGGAACGGGCCGCGCCGCCATCATCGTCCTGGATGGGCTCGGCACCGGGCCCGCGCCGGATACGGCCGCGTACGGGGACGCCGGTTCCGACACACTCGGCAACGTCGCGCGCGCCGTCGGCGGATTGAAGTTGCCCAATCTCGAGAAGCTGGGACTGGGAAAGTGTCGCGAAGGATTCGTCCTCCCCGGGTTTGGGCCCGGGGTCAGCCCAACGGCGGCACACGGGGTAGCACGCCCCGCATCTGCGGGGAAAGACAGTACCGCTGGGCATTGGGAAATCTGCGGGGTGTTGCTGGAGAAGCCGTTTCGCACGTACCCGCGGGGGTTTCCTGTTCCAATGCTGGACGAGTTCGCGCGGCGCACCGGACGCGGTTGGTTGGGTAACAAAGCCGCGTCGGGCACCGCGATCCTCGACGAGCTCGGCGCGGAGCATCAACGGACCGGAAAATGGATCGTCTACACGTCCGCCGATTCGGTCTTTCAGGTGGCGGCGCACGAGCAGACGGTGCCGCTGCCCGAGCTGTATCAGGCGTGCACGGTCGCGCGCGAGATGCTCATCGGTGAGCACGCGGTCGCCCGGGTGATCGCGCGGCCGTTCGAGGGATCGATTGGGGACTACCGGCGGACCCCCAATCGCAAGGATTTTTCGATCGCGCCGACCGGTACGACGCTGCTCGATGTCATGGCCGATGCCGGCGTCACGAGAATCGGCATCGGGAAGGTGGACGATCTATTCGCGGGCCGGAACATCACCAGTGAGCACACGCCCACGAACGCCGACGCCTACCGGCGCATCGAGCGGGCGCTCGAGACGCTCGACGCGGGATTCATCTTCGTGAACGTGATCGAATTCGACCAGACATGGGGGCACCGCAATGACGTGCCGGGGTTTCACCAGGGTCTCAAAGAGCTGGACGCGTGGATCCCGCGGCTGCTGGCGCGGCTGCAGCCGGACGATCTGGTGATGCTCACCGCCGATCACGGCAACGATCCGACGACGCCGTCGACCGATCATTCGCGCGAAGTGGTGCCCTTGCTCGTGCTCGGGCCGAAGGTGCATCCGGTGCCGCTGGGTACGCGCCGGACGTTCGCGGACATGGGGCAGACTGTCGGCGAGTATTTCGGCTTGCCGGCGCTCGCGGCGGGCACGTCGTTTCTCGAGGACGTTTCGGCGTGAAGGACCTGGTGAAACAGGCGCGGGAGGCGATGCAGCACGCATGGGCGCCGTACAGCAACTTTCACGTTGGGGCCGCGATCGAAGCGGCCGACGGCACCGTGTATGTCGGCTGCAACGTCGAAAGCGCGTCCTACGGGCTCACCATCTGCGCGGAGCGGATGGCGCTCGGCGCGGCGGTGGTGGGCGGCGCGCGCAAACTCAAGCGCATCGTCGTCACGACCGAGGTGGATCCGCCGGCCGCGCCGTGTGGCGCTTGCCGGCAGCTGCTTGCGGAGTTCGGGCTGGATCTGGAGGTGACGGCGGTTGGGCCGGCTACGGAGAAGCGCTGGACGCTGGCCGCGCTGTTGCCCGATGCCTTTACGAAGGAGACGCTGGACCGGTGACGCGGCAACTCGCTTTCCTCTTTCTACTCGCGGCGGCGGCCTGCACGGAGCAGGTGACCGCGCCGGGCTCGTGTCCCAACTTCTGCCCGACCGATTCGATCGCCATCCGCGATACGATCTTCACGACGATCGTCGAGCGTGATTCGTCGTTCCGCGGGTACGTGCCGAGCTATGCTGCCGAGGCGATGTCGGTCGCGGATCTGCCTGGTATTGTGGACAGCCGGGCGTTCTTTGTGTTGTCCAAGGCTGCCACGCGCGTGCAGGTGACCGCCGTGGACACCACAACGACGCCGATCATCCCGGACTCCGTGCGATTCCGATTGTCGATCGTGCGCCGCGACACCCTGGCGACGAATCTGCGCATCAGGCTTTATCACGTGCCCATCACCTCAGACTCCACGTCCACGTTCGCGTCGCTCGACGCAGCGTTCACCGGGCCCGTGGTCGACAGTGTGAACGTCAGCGCACTGCTCGCCAGTCCGGCGTTCATCGATACGGTCCAGGCGGACTCGCTCGAGCGGACATTCTACGGCGATACGACGTACCGGGATGGCGAGGGACACATCCTGGCGGTCCGCGATAGTGGCCGGACCCTGGATCTCTACTTTCACCTGGACACCGTGCAAGCTCCCGTGGTGGAAGCGGACAGCGGACAGCTGGGCTTTGGGGTCCGGGTCGCGGCCGATTCTCTCGCGAGCATCGCCCTCGGTACGAATGAGGCGGGGCGCCCTCCACTCCTCCAGCGATTCTTTCACCACACCATTCCCGATACGGTGAGCACGCAGCCCGACAGTATTGTCCCTGGGAGTCAAACGCAGGCTCCCTCATTCGACAGCTTTGTGTTCGATCCCCCGTCACCCGCGCTCGACAGCAATCTGGCGGTCGGTGGCGCGCCCGCGGCGCGGGCGCTGCTGCGCGTCGCGATGCCCGCCTTCCTGCACGACAGCATCGACGTCGTGCGGGCGACGCTCATTCTCGTTTCCGTGAGCGCGGTGCAGGGGGCGCCCAGCGATTCGTTCAGCATCCTGGCGCGACCCGTCCTCGCGGACCTGGGCGCAAAGTCTCCGCTCGGCACGAACTCGACGCTGTATGGCAGCACGGCCATCCACATCGGAGCCTTGGACACCGTGAACATCGAGATCACCAATCTCGTGCGCGCCTGGTCGCTCGACACGACGATGGCGACGGCGTTTATCCTCGGGCAGGTACCGGAGGCGACGTCATATACCGAGCTCCGTTTCTATTCATCCCGGGCGCCGGCCCTTCGCCCTGGTCTTCGCGTGACGTACGTGAAGCGCTTCAGGTTTGGTCTCCCGTGACGGTCGGACGGTCGGACGGCCGGACGGCCGCAGCTCTCGTCGGTCTGATTATCCTGGCGACCGTCTTGCCGTCAGGCCGTCTGGCCGCCCAGGACTCCCAGTTCGGTATTCGAGGGCTGGGAACGCCGGGGAAGTTGGAAAGCGTTCGGGCGCGCACCACCGGTGGCGCCTTCGCGCCGTTCGACGCGTTCTCGCCGCTCACAGACGCCGTCCTCGCTGACGTGCGGCGCATGAGCGCCAGCTTCACAAGTGGCACGTCGTGGCGCTCGGTCGATGCGAGTGGTGTGCAGTCGTCGCTGCGTGGGACGCGCTTTCCGGCGATGGTGATCGCCGGACCCGTCACCCGCCGCATCGTCGTTGGCGGCGGGTTCTCGACGTATCTCGACCGCTCGTTCGGCGTCGTCATCCAAGACACGATCGATCTGCGTGGTGTGCAACAGCCGATCACCGACGCAATAACGAGCGACGGTGCCATCGCGGATCTGCGGATCGCGGTCGCGGCCCGCCTGCACCGCCGACTGGCGCTTGGGTTGGGCCTCCATCGTATCACCGGCTCGACGCGCGTCAATGCCACGCGCAGCTTCGCCGACACCGCCAACTATCGTACGTCGACCGCGCGCGACGAAGTCGCCTATGGAGCAACGGGCGGATCGGCCAGCTTGTTGTTCGACGTCACGTCCGACCTTCGGGTTGCCGGGTGGTTCCGGACCGACTCCAGGCTGCGCGCGGACGTCGGCGGCCGCACCGTCGCGGAGAACGATCTGCCGTTGACGTACGGCACCGGCCTGCAATGGCGCGCGGGGGCACAGGCGAGCGTGGCGGGCAGCCTGACGTGGCGCAACTGGGGTGCCGTCCAGTCGATCGCCAACGCGCACGACACATTCAACTGGTCGGTCGGCGCGGAGATCGGATCGCCGGCATCGCCGTTCCGGTTTGGCCTCCGGGGCGGGCAGCTTCCGTTCGGGGTCGGAAAGACACCGACCGAGGTCGGATACTCCGCCGGACTCGGCCGGCAGTTCTCCGGCGGCCGGGGCCGCCTCGACATCGGCCTCGAGCGGCTACAGCGCAGCGGTACGGGACTCAACGAGCGCGTCTGGACGTTTCTGCTGGGGCTGACTGTGCGGCCGTGAACGTCTACTTCCACACATTCGGATGTAAAGCCAACCAGTACGACACCGACCGCGTGCGTCAGGCGTTCGACGCGAGCGGTGCGACGGTCGTGGACGATCCCGCACTCGCCGATCTCGCCGTCATCAATTCCTGCACCGTCACGAATGAGAGCGAAGTCAAACTGCGTCGCCTGGTCCGCCATGTGGCGAAAAGCGGCCACGCGCAAACCATCGTGATGGGCTGCGCAGCCGCCCTCGACGAGGGCGTGATCGCGGCATTGCCGTCGGTGCGCGCGGTTGTGGCGAATGCGGATCCGGCGATGGTATTGCGTGCGGCAGGGTTCGATGATGTAGGGGCGCAGCATGCTGCGCCCCTACGTAGTACCAAAACCCGGGCTTTGCTCAAGATCCAGGAGGGTTGCGATGAGCATTGCACCTTCTGCGCAACGACGCTCGCGCGCGGCAACAATCGCTCTCGGTCCGTGGCCGAGCTAATAGAGGAAGCGCGGTGGCTCGCTCAGCAGCACGCCGAGATCGTGCTCACGGGCGTTCACATCGGGACCTATGGGCAGGACGCCGCTCAAACACTCGGAGCTTTACTCGAGGCCCTCATCGAAGCGGTCCCTACCGTCCGCTTCCGTCTTGGCAGCGTCGAAGCCACAGAGGTCGACGATACCCTCGCCCGGTTCCTCATCGAAGCGCCCCGCAACCTGGCGGCGCACCTCCACGCGCCTCTGCAGTCGGGTTCCAATCGCGTGCTGAAGCGCATGGGCCGCCACTGGTACACGGCCGAGTCGTACCGAGCGCGGATCGAGTGGCTCGCGGAACGCCTGCCGGTCTTCGGCCTCGGAGCGGATGTGATTGCCGGATTTCCAGGTGAGAGCGACGCAGATCATCACGCCTCTGTCACGCTCTTACACGCCTTGCCTTTTACGTATTTGCACGTCTTTCCCTTCTCCATTCGTCCTGACGCGCCGGCTGCTCGCCTCCCCGGTCAACTCGCGTCCGAAGTGATTCGCGAACGGGCGCGTGAGCTGCGGGAGCTGGGCGAGGCGAAGGCGGCGGCCCATCGTCAGTGCCGCACAGGGCAGGCGGCTGATGGCGTCGTCACGGGTCACCGGAAGGGTCAAATCGAGGTGATGACGGAAGATTATCTGAGCGTCTATCTTGATACGGACCTGTGGGACGGACGTCCCCGCTTCGAGGTGACGGTCAACTAGCGATGCGCCGCGTGTATATCGAGACGTACGGCTGCCAGATGAACGTCTCGGATTCCGAGCTGATGTTCGGGGTCCTGGGACGTGAGGGCTATGTGCGCACTGACGATCCCGCCGAGGCGGACGTGCTGCTCGTGAATACCTGCGCGGTGCGCGATCACGCGGAGCAGCGAGTCCTGGGACGCATGGGGGAGCTGAAGCGCTACAAGCGCCCCGGCGACGTGCTGGGCGTCGTAGGATGCATGGCGCAGCGGCTCGGTCCGAAACTGCTCGAGCGCGTCCCGCAGGTCGACCTCGTCATCGGGCCCGACGGCTACCGCGGCCTGCCCGAGCTGATCGCGCGGGCCAGAGCCGGCGAGCGCGCGGCCGACGTCGCCTTCAAGGGGTGGGAGCACTACGAGGACGTTCCGCCCGTCCGCGGCAATCCGATCTCGGCGTTCGTCACGGTGCAACGCGGCTGCGATTATCGGTGCACCTTCTGCATCGTTCCGATGACGCGCGGGCCGGAGCGGAGCCGCAAGTTGGCCGACGTGGTGGGTGAGGTCGCCCGGCTTACGGGGGCAGGTACCACCGAGGTCACGCTCCTTGGTCAAACAGTCAACAGCTATCACGACGGCGAGCACGATTTCGCCGATCTACTCCGCGCCGTGGGGGGGGGGGCCGTGGACGGGATCCGGCGCCTGCGCTTCACGTCGCCGTATCCGACCGACTTCACGCCGCGGGTGCTCGCGGCGATGGCCGAGACGCCCGCCGTGTGCGAGCACGTGCACCTCCCCGTGCAAAGCGGCAGCTCGCGCACGCTCAAGCGCATGCTGCGCCGCTACGATCGCGATCGCTACCTCGACGTGGTGGCGTCGCTGCGCGCCACGGTGTCCGACATTTCTCTCTCCACCGACATCATCGTGGGATTTCCGGGCGAGACCGAGGACGAGTTCCAGGAAACCCTGTCGCTGGTGGAGCAGGTCCGGTTCGACGACGCCTACACGTTCAAGTACTCAGTCCGCGAAGGCACGCCCGCCGTGCGGATCAAGGATCACGTGGCGGAAGAGATCAAGACCGAGCGGATCGGCCGGCTCATCGCGCTGGTGCGTCGCATCGCGAAGCAGAAGAACGTTGGTCTCATCGGAACGACGCACGAAGTGCTGGTCGAGGGGCCGGCGAAGCGCGGCGGCTTGCTGCAGGCGCGTACGCGCACGAACAAGATCGCGCTGCTCGACGGGCCGGTGGAATGGATCGGGACCTACCGGCGCGTGCGATTCACCGGAACGACAGGCTCGACGTTCACGGCGTGGCCGCTGGAGAAGGAATACCCGGAGCTCGTCGCCGCATGGCAGTAACGAACGTCACACTGGAAGTCGTGCAGCGGGAATACAAGAGTCTGCGCGACGCATTTCCCAAGTTCTGCGGGTGCGACATCTGCCGGAGCGACGTCCTCGTCTTCGCGCTCAATCGTCTGTCCCCACACTACGTCTCGACGCGCCAGGGCGAGATCCTCACCGAGCTGTCGCTCGGGAGCGACGGGGAAAAGGCCAAGCTCGACGTCGCGCTGATCGAGGGCTTCCACAAGGTCGCGCTCGCGCCGCGCTGCGGCGCAAAACCCACCCAGCTCTAACCTAGGTCGGCGGTGCGCCCGCCGATCCTGTATCTCACTGTCGCTTTCGCCGCCGGCCTTTGCACGGCGTTGAACGGCGTGGAACTGCGTGTGGCGGCGTGGTGCGTATTGTTGGGCGCCGTGGTGCTCTTCCGACGTGCACCGCTCGGTGCTGCGCTCGGTGTCATGCTGGTCGCTGGCATCCTTTGGGGCGCGGCGGCGCTACGCGAGCGACGCGCCTCATGCGCGGGGCAATGGTCTCGCCAGGGTTTGTTAACCCCGGGCTGGCAGCCCGGGGTTAACCCACCCATGACCCATTCCGTCATTTTCCAGCCTACCGACCCTGTCCCCGCCACCGGCGCTGTCGTTGAAGGCGTGGTCCGGGCCGGATCTTGTCGCGGTTCCCTCACCATTCGCTGGCCGCAAGGGCATCCGGCGCACGGCGGCACGACGTGGGTCGTCGCGGGGCGATTTCTTGGCGACGACCGCCGCGGCATCCTGGTCGCCCGGCGCGTGCGCGAGCTCGACGCCGTTCCGCGCGGGCGTGGCGCGCTGCGCGATCGAGTCGCCGAGCGCAGCCGGCGGTTGTTCGGGACACGCGCTCCACTCGTCGACGCCCTCGTCATCGCGCGACGCGCCGAGCTCGACGCCGAGCTGCGCGAGCGCTACACGCGCTCGGGACTCGCGCACCTGCTCTCGATTTCGGGACTGCACGTCGGGTTCTTCGCCGCGTGGCTGAACGTCGTGCTGCTGCGGTTGCGGCTCGGGCCGCGGGCGCGTTTCGTGGCCGGCACCAGCGTCATGCTGGCGTACGTCTGGCTGCTCGGTTTTCCCGCGCCCGCGGCGCGCTCGGCGGCAATGCTCGTAGTGCTCGACATCGCGAAGCTGCGCCAACGCATCGTCACACCGCGCGGACTGGTCGCGCTCGCCGCCCTCTGCGTGATGCTCGGCGATCCGTGGGCGGTACAGTCCGTCGGCGCGTGGCTCTCGGTGGCCGCGGTCGCGGCGGTGATCTGGGCGGGGCGGGCGACCGAGCGCCTCCCCAAAGCCGTGCGCGTGCTCGCGCCTGCCGCCGCGGCGACGCTGTTCAGTGCGCCGATCACCGCCTACACGTTCGGCACTGTCGCCCCGATCGGCGTCGTCGCGAACCTCGCTGCCATCCCGCTCGCGGGCCTCGCGGTTCCGGGCCTGATGGTCGCCCTGCTGCTCTCATCGAGCTGGCTCGCAGCCGGGGCCGGGTTGTGTCTGGCGTTGCTCGACCTGGTGGCGAAGGCAGCCGCAGCTCTCCCCGGCGGCCATTTCATCATGATCGCGGGCCCTCGGGCCGCGGCGCTGTGGCTCGGTGTCCTGGTCACAGCCTGGTGGCTCTGGAACTCCCCACGCCGCCAGTGGGTGGTGACCGCACGGATCGCCTTCGTCGCCGTGATCCTTTCATGGACCACGCTTTTCCACGCCTTTACACGCCTTTCAGACTGTCATTGCCTGACCGTAAGTTTCCTTGACGTCGGCCAGGGTGACGCAATCGCGTTGCGGAGTCCGGCGGGGCGGTGGCTGCTGATCGACGGCGGACCTCGGGGACCGCAGGGAGATGCCGGCCGCCGGGTCGTGGTGCCGTTCTTGCGGAGTCATGGTGCCACCCAGCTGGCGGCGATCGTGGCGACGCATGCCCATCTCGATCATTTCGGCGGCTTGCCCGCCGTGCTGGACGCGTTCGATCCGGCCTTTGTGCTCGAGCCCGGGCAGCCAGTGCCCGATGCCGGCTACCTTGGGTTCCTCAGCGCCGTCGAGAGTGATGGGGCAGAGTGGCGCCCGGCGCGCCGGGGCGATCGGTTGGAGCTGGACGGGGTAACGCTCGACGTGCTGAGCCCGGACTCGGCGTGGGCGGTCAGTCAGACGGACATCAACGAGGAATCGGTCGTGCTCCTCGTGACCTACGGCACCACGCGACTGCTGTTGGCGGGTGATGCGGGAGTGCCGACCGAGACGCATCTCGCGGGGCACGTGGGTCGGGTGACACTGCTCAAAGTCGGGCACCACGGGTCACGCGGTGCGACTTCCGACCGCTGGCTCGACGAGTTGCAGCCGGTCGAGGCCGTCATCAGCGTGGGCGCGAAGAATCGTTACGGTCATCCCGCGCCCGAGGCGCTCGCGCGGCTGCGGCGACATGGCGTCACCGTGCTCCGTACCGATCAGCGGGGCACGATCACCTTCACGGTCTCGAGTCATGGCACGTTCGCAATCACCGACGTCGGTCGTCACGATTGAGCGGTTCATCATGGAGCAGGAACGGCTCCATCCCGAAGCGACGGGGGAGCTGTCGAACCTGCTCTATGATCTGTGCCTCGCCGCGAAGATCATCTCGCGCCAGGTGCGCCGCGCCGGCCTGACAGATATCCTCGGTGAATCCGGTACGATCAACGTCCAGGGCGAAGTGCAACAGAAGCTCGATCTATTCGCCAACGAGACGGTGCGGCACGCCGTCGAGCACACAGGGCGGGTGTGCGTCGTGGCGTCGGAGGAGGACGAACAGCCCATCCCGATCCAGGTGCGTGAGGACCGGCGCGGCGGCAAGTACGTGCTGTTGTACGATCCGCTCGACGGCTCGACCAACATCGGGGTCAACGTTTCGATCGGCACGATTTTCTCCATTCATCGGCGCAGCGCCACCAAGAAGGGCCCGGGCTCGCTCGCCGACTGTCTCCAGAAAGGCCGAGCGCAGATCGCCGCCGGCTATATCCTGTACGGCTCCAGTACGATGCTCGTGTACACGACGGGGCAGGGTGTGCACGGCTTCACGCTCGATCCCACCATCGGCGAGTTTCTGCTGTCGCACCCCGACATCCGCTCGCCCGACGTCGGCACGTATTACAGCGTCAACGAGAGTCACTGGAACAAATGGGCGCCGGGCATCCAGCGCGTGGTGGGCGCATTCAAGAATGGAGACGGGGGTCGAGTGGAAGCGAAGAACGCGCGCTACATCGGCTCGCTCGTCGCGGACATCCACCGCAACCTGATGTCGGGCGGCGTCTTTCTCTATCCGGCCGATACGATCTCACCGCACGGCAAGCTTCGTTTGCTGTACGAGGCGGCGCCGCTCGCGTTCGTCGTCGAGCAGGCAGGCGGTGCGGCGATCGATGGAAAGCGCGACATCCTGGACATCAAACCCTCGGAGCTGCACCAGCGCACACCGTTGATCATCGGCTCCAAGCGCGACGTCGCATTCGCGCGATCGGTGCTCGCCGAGCAGTGACCCAGGACCGGCTGGAGCTACCCGGCGAGCCGCCGTTTACGCGCGGCATCTACCCCACGATGTATCGCGGGAAGCTGTGGACGATGCGCCAGTACGCCGGCTTCGGCACCGCCGAAGAGACGAACGCGCGCTTTCGCCACCTGCTTGAGGCCGGACAGACGGGGCTGTCGGTCGCGTTCGATCTTCCTACACAGATGGGCTACGACTCCGACCATCGGATGTCCGAGGGGGAAGTGGGGCGGGCCGGTGTCGCGATCGACAGCGTGGACGATCTCGCGCGGTTGTTTCAGGGCATCCCGCTCGATCGCGTGTCCACATCCATGACGATCAACGCCACCGCCGCGACCTTGCTGGCGATGTACGTCGCGGTCGGGGAAGAGCAGGGTGTGCCGCTCACCAAGCTTCAGGGCACGCTCCAGAACGACATCCTCAAGGAATACATCGCGCGCGGCACGTACATCTATCCACCCGAGCCGTCGCTGCGGCTCGTCGCCGACATCTTTCGTTTCACGTCGCGCGCCAAGATGAGCTTCAACCCAATTTCGATCTCGGGCTACCACATGCGCGAGGCGGGGGCCACGGCGGCGCAAGAATTGGCGTTCACCTTTGCGAACGGCTTGGAATACCTGCGCCGTGCGCAGGACGCCGGAGTGGTGGTGAACGATCTCGCTCCGCGACTCTCCTTCTTTTTCGCGGCCTATACCGATTTGTTCGAGGAGATCGCCAAGTTCCGTGCGGCCCGCCGGCTCTGGTATCGTCTGATGAAGGAGAAGTTCGACGCCTCGGACGCCGCTGCTCGGCTCCGCTTTCACACCCAGACGGGCGGTGCGACGCTCACGGCGCAGCAGCCGCTCAACAACGTCGTGCGCGTGGCGATTCAGGCGATGGCCGCCGTGCTGGGCGGCACGCAATCGCTCCATACAAATTCGTATGACGAAGCGCTGGCGCTTCCCACCGAGCGCAGCGCGACGCTCGCCCTCAGAACCCAGCAGCTGCTTGCCCACGAGACCGGCGTCCCGGACGTCGTCGATCCGCTCGGCGGCAGCTGGTACGTGGAGGAGTTGACTGACAAGATCGAAACCGAGGCACGGCGGTTGGTGGAGGAGGTGGAGGTTGGTGGAGGTTCCGTAAAGGCGATCGAGCGCGGGTTTTTCCAGGAAGCGATCGCGCGCAGTGCGTACGAGCAGCAGCGCGACATCGAGGCGGGCAAGCAGGTGGTGGTAGGAGTGAACGAGTACGTCACCGCCGAGCCGATCCCGCCGATTCCCGCGCCCGACTACTCCAAGCTGGCCGAGGCGCAGAAACAGCGTCTCCAGGCCCTCCGGGAGCAGCGAGCGTCCAAAAAGGTGAAACAGACGCTGGCCGCCCTGGATGACGCCGCCCGCCAGCCCAGCGCGCCGCTCATGGAGCCGATTCTCGACGCGGTCCGTGCCAGAGCGACCCTCGGCGAAATCAGCGACGTGCTCCGCTCGGTATGGGGCGTGCACGACGCCGCGCGGTGACCACGAACGTACTGCTATCCTTGCTCCTCGCCGTGCAGACGGACACGGCGGCCATCAATCGGTACATCCAGGCCGAGGTTGAGCGTCAGCACATCCCAGGGCTCTCTGTTGCGGTGCTGAGCGGCGATCGCGTGGTGTTGTCGCGCGGCTTTGGCTTCGCGAACGTCGAGCTGCACGTTCCCGCATCCGACAGCACGGTGTATCAGTCGGGATCGATGGGCAAACAGTTCACGGCGGCGCTCGTCGAAATGTTGGTGGATAATCGCCGGCTCCGTCTCGATGACTCGATCGTGCGCTGGTTTCCCGAGGGGGCAGGGGTATGGGGGGCGATCACCGTGCGCAACCTCCTGACCCACACATCCGGCGTCGCCGAGTACACCGATTCGACGTTCAACTATCGCAAGGACTACACCGAAGACGAGCTCGTGAAGTTTGCGGCGGCGCGGCGACTCGACTTTCGGCCCGGCGAGCGCTGGAGCTACAGCAACACGGGGTATCTGTTGCTCGGCGCGCTCATCCATCGTGTCACCGGTCGCTTCTACGGCGATCTGCTGCGCGACTCGGTGTTCGGTCCCCTGGGGATGAACGATTCCCGCGTCATCTCTGAAGCCGACATCGTTCCCAACCGGGCGGCCGGCTACCGCCTGGAGAACGGCGCGCTCAAGAATCAGGAATGGGTTGCGCCGACGCTCAACACGACCGCCGACGGGGCGCTCTACTTCACGGTGCGTGATCTGACACGCTGGGCGGTCGCCCTGAATCACCGCCGCGTGCCGAGTGCGGCGGCTCTCGATACGGCGTGGACGCCGGTGCGATTGAGCGATGGCGCGACCTACCCGTACGGGTTTGGATGGTCTCTTCTCCCGCAGCGCGACCAACGTCGCATCGCGCACACGGGGAGCTGGCAGGGATTCAAGACGGTCATCGCACGATATCCCAAGTCGGGTCTCACGGTCATCGTGCTCGCCAATGTCGCGGAGGCGCAGGTCGGAGCGATTGCGTTTGGCATTGCAGGCATGCTGGAGCCGGCGCTGCAGCCACCCCATCTCGTAACGTCTCCGAACAGCAGGCCACCTCCATCCCCGATTCCCGCGCTGCTGCGCGCGATCGTGGCGCAGCCGGACAGCGCTCCCATCACCCCGCGCTTCCGAAGATTCCTGAGCAGCGATCTCATCGACTGGTATCGCGGACTGACGGCGGAGGGCCGGCAATGGACGTTTGCAGGCTGTGACGTACTCACCCCGCTGGGGTTCTCATATTTGGGATCGCCCATCGCCTATGCGTGCCATGCGCGCTCGGCCCGTGCGTCGGGAGGCGGGACGGCGGTGTCGGTGTTCTATACTGTTGATTGGCGTGCCGCCGGCGTCGAAGGCTACGGGTACTAGGAACGGGGACTCATGAAGCTCATTTGCAGCGGAATTGCCGTGCTGATCGCGTGCGCCGCGTGCTCGGAGATTGCGTGCGGCTGCACGCCACGCCTCAATCAGTCGGTTGTGTGGGGCCAGGTGACAATCGACAGCGGGGGGCCCGCGTCGCGCGCCGCGATGTTTGCAGCGGCGACGCCAACCGGCGTGTCCTGCGTCCAGAATACACTGACCGCCTGGGGCCGCGCCGATTCGCTCGGTCGTTTTCGGCTCGCGGTTTTTGGAGCCGGCGTCGGTGATTCGGGGTGCGTCTTCGTGGGGGCGCTTTTCCCTCCGACCGAGGCCGGCAAGGACACCGTGCTCGGACCGTTCAGGCTGAGATTCCAGCCTAACCCTCCCTTCGACAGCGTGAACGTGAACATCGTGCTCCGCCACTAACTCTCCTGACCCTGGAGTGCATCATGCTTCTCGCGCTGCTCGGGCTCGTCGCTTCTCTGCAGGTGCAGACCGGGTTTCTCGATCGCAGCGTCACGGTCGGCGCGCGCTCCTACCACTATCAGGTCTATATCCCGGCCGACTATCAAACGAAGCCGAGCTGGCCGGCGATTCTTTTTCTGCATGGCGCGGGGGAGCGAGGCGACGACGGTCTCCTGCAGACCAACGTCGGCTTGGCTCCCGCGATCCGGCAGAATCCGTCGCGCTATCCCGCGATCGTCGTCTTCCCGCAGGTGCCGCGCGATTCGCAGTGGGTGGGAACGCCCGGCGAGATGGCGGTCGCCGCGCTGCAGCAGACGATGCGCGAATTCCACGTGGATCCGACTCGTGTCTATCTGACCGGCTTGTCAATGGGCGGTCACGGTACGTGGTACGTCGCCTACCGGCATCCGGAGCTGTTCGCGGCGGTCGTGCCCATCTGTGGCTGGGTGCGGGAATTTCCTCAGTTCCCCGGTTCGGTTCCGGTCGTGCCAGGTGATAGTGTTGCGGTCATGCCCCACCTCGTCCAGCGGCTTGGCAAACTGCCGATCTGGATCTTCCACGGCGAGGTCGATCAGGTTGTGAACGTCAACGGTTCGCGCGAGCCCGCGGCGGCCTTGAAGGCCGCGGGGGCGAATGTCCAATACACCGAGTTGTTGGGGCTGAACCACAACGCGTGGGATGCCGCGTACGGCTCGGACGAGTTCGTGCGCTGGCTGTTCGCGCAGCAACGGCGCTGAATCCTAAGAATTATGACGTTATGGGCGGGCCCACCTAGCCGAATCTGGTACAGGGGTGTCAGGTTTAAAAAAATCGCCTCAAGGAGGCCATGTGCGGTTCTTTATCGCCGGCGTCGCTTTGCTCTTCGCTTCCTCTGCTGCGGCGCAGTCACGCTGGACGTTCTCCGCTGGTCCGGAATGGCAGCCGTATGTGGGCGGCCAGTTCATCGGCGGGCGCGTTCGCGGCGAGTTCGAGTTGCTCAAGCCAAACCGGCCGTTCCGGCTGCGAATGGAGATCGGCGGATACTGGGAGCCAACGCAGGACCGCTTCGGTTTCTCTGCCATCGACGGCTCGAGTTACAGCCAAACGCGCCAGACGGTCGACGTTTCGTTCGGATTCTCCGCGGCCGTCTCGCCTCTGCCGCGTGCGAGTTTCTCTCCGTATTTCACGGCCGGCGTCCTGGCGCGTCAGTCCTGGATCAGGGGCGCCTATTTCCGGTTCCCCGCAAGTGGGCAGCCGACGTACAGTCCGTTCTCTGGTACGCTTGGCGAACTCGCGTACCCGGTCGGTCTCGGCCTCCGTGCGCGGATCATGGGTCGCGTGTTGCAATTCGAATACCGACGGTTTCTTGGCGAACATCGCAACGGACTGATGGTCGGGACCAGTCTTCCGTTCTGAAAACACCAGCGCGACAGCCCGCTGGCCGGATTAGCCAGCGGGCCGTTTGCGTGCCAAGTTAGAGCATGAACCGGCGTGACGCGTTACTTCTCCTCGCCGGGACGGCTGCGGTCCCCGACCGGCTGCTCGCGATTGGCCGCGCCGTCCACCAGCGGGTGCGCGTTGGAACCCTGCGGGCGCTGACGCCCCACCAGAATGAAACTGTCGCCACCATCGCCGAGCTGATCATTCCCAAGACCGATACGCCCGGCGCCCGCGACGCCGGCGTGTCCGCATTCATCGACGTCATGCTCGCTGATTGGGGCGATGACGATCAGCGCCAGATGTTCACGGCGGGGCTTGCGAACGTGGACGAGCGCAGCCGCGCAGCGTTTGGGAAAGACTTCGTGGGGTGCACCCCGCAGCAGCAGACCGAAATAATCGAGGATCTGGACTACGAGCTCGCACGCCTGCGCGACACCAAGAGCGATACCTCCAAAAACTTCTTCCAGGCCATGAAATGGCTGACGCTGACGGGCTACTACACGTCTGAAGTCGGCGCGACATCCGAGCTGCACTACCGCGTCGTGCCGGGCCGCTACGAACCCTGCTACCCTCTCGACCAGTGAAAGCCTACGACGCGATTGTGATCGGGTCCGGTATGTCGGGCGGCTGGGCGGCGAAGGAGCTGACCGAGCGCGGCTTGCAGACGCTCGTCCTCGAGGCCGGCAGGCCGATCAACCCGGAGAACGACTACGTCGAGCATGTGCCGATGTGGGAGATGAAGTTCCGCGGTATGGGCGACCGCAAACGCCTGTCCCGGGAACAGCCGATTCAGCAGCAGTGCTACGCGTGCGATGAGATGGCCTACAAGTTTTTCGTGAACGACCTCGAGAATCCGTACACGACCCCTCCCGACAAACCGTTCTCCTGGATTCGCGGCCGCCAGGTCGGCGGGCGCTCGATCATGTGGGGCCGGCAGGTCTATCGCTGGAGCGATCTCGATTTCGAGGCGAATGCGCGCGAAGGGATCGGCGTCGACTGGCCGATCCGCTATGCCGACATCGCGCCGTGGTACGACCACGTCGAGACGTTCGTCGGCATCAGCGGCCAGGCGGAAGGGCTGCCACAGCTTCCCGACGGCAAATTCCTCAAGCCGATGGCGCTCAACTGCGTCGAGCAGACGGTGCGTGATGCGGTCGGCAAAGCGTGGCCCGGCGAGCGGATGGTCACGATCGGCCGCTGCGCCGTGCTGACCGAGGCGCACAACGGCCGGGCCGCGTGCCATTACTGCGGGCCCTGCCATCGCGGGTGCATCACGCGCTCGTACTTCTCGAGCGTCAACGCGACGCTGCCTGCCGCCCAGGCGACCGGCCGCCTCACGTTGCGGCCCCACAGCGTGGTCCACAGCATCACGTATGACAAGCGGCGCGGCCGGGCGACCGGCGTGCGCGTGATCGACGGGCAGACGAAACACGCGCTGGAGTTCCAGGCGCGCGTCATCTTCCTGTGCGCCTCGACGATCGAATCGGCGCGGATCCTGCTCAACTCCGGGACCGGATTCGCAAATTCGAGCGGCCAGGTCGGCAAGAATCTGATGGATCACATCATGGGCGGCGGCGCGAACGGCCGGATCGATGGACCGCTGGACCGCGACTCCATCGGCAATCGTCCGAACGGCATCTACGTGCCGCGCTTCCGCAACATCGGGAAGGGCAAGTCCGCGTTCCTGCGCGGTTACGGCTTCCAGGGTGGCGGCGGTCGCTCCGACTGGGGGCGCGGCGTCGAAGAGGCGGGCTTTGGCGCCGAGTTCAAGAAATCGCTCCGCAAGCCTGGCCCCTGGGGCTTTTCTTTGTATGGCTTTGGCGAAATGCTGCCGAAAGAGGAGAACGTCGTCGAGATCGACAAGACCAAGGTGGACGCCTGGGGCATTCCAGTGGCCCGGATCAGCTGCGCGTATGGCGAGAACGAGAAGGCGCTGGTCCACGACATGTCCATCAGTGCCGCCGAGATGCTTGCCGAGGCGGGCGCACACGACATCCAGCCGTACACCAGCAACAACCCGCCAGGACTCGTGATTCACGAGATGGGCACGGCGCGCATGGGGAAGGATCCCAAGACCTCAGTCCTGAATGCGCACAATCAGTGTCACGATGTGCCGAATCTGTTCGTCACCGACGGCGCCTGCATGGCGTCGACGGCGTGTCAGAATCCATCGATTACCTACATGGCACTCACCGCGCGAGCGGCGGCCTACGCGGTCGAGGCTATGAAAAGGAGAGAGCTATGAAGAGCGTGCGCGGTGAGCCGTACGCTGTGCGCCGGACTACTCGGCGGGAGTTTGTTGAGATCATGGCCGGTGTCGGAGTGTCCATCGCGTGTTCCGGCGGACTGCGCACAGCGCACAGCGCACGTCTGGATAAGATCGGTCTCCAGCTGTACACGGTCCGCGATCAGATGAAAGCGGACTTCGAGGGCACGCTCGCCCGCGTGGCGGAGATCGGCTACAAGGAGGTCGAGTTCGCGGGCTACTTCAATCACTCACCCGCGGACGTCAAAGCCATCCTCGATCGACACGGACTCTCGGCTCCCTCGACGCATATTTCGTTCGAGAACGACGACCAATGGAAGGCGGCGCTCGACGGGGCCAAGACGATCGGGCACGAGTACATCGTCATGCCCTGGATTCCCGCGGAACGGCGCAAGACGTTGGACGACTGGAAGAACTTCGCGCAGGTCTTCAACCACGCGGGACAGGCCGCGCACGATGCCGGGATCCAGTTCGCCTATCACAACCACGATTTCGAATTCCCGAAGCTGGACGGGCAAGTCCCCTACGACGTGCTCCTCCAAAACACCGATCCCAAGCTCGTGCAGCTGGAGATTGATCTCTATTGGATAACGAAGGCGGGCCAGGACCCGCTCGCGTACTTCTCCCGCTGGCCGGGGCGCGTTCCGCTGGTGCACGTGAAAGACTCCGCCGGCCCACCCGAGCACAAAATGGTCGACGTGGGGCAGGGGAAGATCGACTGGAAGCGCATCTTTGCGAAGCGGGACCAGGCGGGCATCAAGCACGCCTTCGTGGAGCACGATCAGCCGCCGCAGCCGTTCGCGGACATCGCGGTGAGCTATCGCACGCTGAAAGATCTGGAGTTCTGATGGAGGGGCGGATGGGCCGATGGGCGGATGGGCGGTCGATCTCACGGCGTGAGGCGATTGTCTCGACAGTCGCGGCGGCGGGATTCGTGGCATTGTCTTCACGGCCCATCCGCCCATCCGCCCATCCGCCCGCCGGCCGTCTCAAGCAGTCCGCCTCCCGCTGGTGCTACCGCTCCATCCCCCTGCCGGATCTGTGCAAGGCCGGCAAAGCCATGGGCCTCGCCGGCATCGATCTGCTGGCCTCCGATGATTGGCCGATCGTCCGCCAGCAGGGACTGGTGTGCTCGATGGGGTATGCGGCGCTGCGCGACGATTTCATTCCGCGTGGCTTCAACGACCCGGCGAATCACGACTTGCTCGTCGGAGAGCTCGAGCGCGCCCTGCCGCTGGCGGTGCAGCACGGCGTGCCGAACCTCATTGCGATGTTCGGCAACCGCCAGGGGCGTACCGACGAACGGGCGACGCAGGCCTGCGTCACGGGGCTGCGCCGCATCGCGCCGGCCGCCGAGCGTCACGGCGTGACGATCTGCGTCGAGCTGCTCAACAGCAAAGTGGATCACAAGGACTACCAGGGCGATCGCACGGCGTTCGGCGCGAACATCATCGAAGCCGTCGGGTCGCCCCGCGTGAAGCTGCTGTACGACATCTATCACATGCAGATCATGGAAGGCGACGTGATTCGCACGATCCGCGAGCACGCGAGTCACATCGGACATTTCCATACCGGCGGCGTGCCCGGACGCCACGAGCTCGACGACACGCAGGAGCTGAACTATCACGCCGTCGCACGAGCGATCGCCGACACGGGGTTCACGGGCTTCGTGGCGCATGAATTCGTGCCGACGCGTGACCCGCTGACTTCGCTGAAACAGGCGGTGGAGGTATGCTCGGTTTAGGGGTGAGTCAGTGACGAGCCTCGGCCTGTGTCCGAAGAGGCATTGGTCGAGTCTTTATGGGAGCCCCATGCTCCCGTCCCATACCCGCCCCCTCGCCCGGCTCGTCCTCCTGAGCCTGATCGTCACGTTCGTCCTGGCGCGCCTGGTGACCATTCTGATCACGCTGCACCGCATGCCGAACATCTATCTCCAGGTGCGCGATACGCACGTACACCATCTGAACTACGGCATTTTCCTGCTCGCCGGCGTCGGGGCGTACCTGCTATTCAGCTCCGGTCCAGCAGCCCCGGCGGCGGCCGTGATCTACGGGATCGGTCTCGGCCTCACGTTCGACGAGTTCGGCATGTGGCTGCATCTCAACGGCGACTACTGGCAGCGCGCCAGCTTCGATGCCATCGTCGTGCTCGCGGCGACGCTGTGCCTCGCGGGGTTTGCTCCGCCGATCAGGCGCTGGCGACCGCAGCTGCTCGCGGCGGTGCTCCTCCTCCTTGTGCTCCTGTTTGCCGGAACGTTCAAATTGGCGGCGCGAGTCGAACCCCGGCTCGAACGCTGGGAGCAAGGCGTCCACTCGTAAGCTTGCGCAACGCGCTCGTTGCGACATCTGTTTAGCATGGTTCACCGAACGGTCCCAGACGACATCGTCGCGAACCTGGTCGTCACGTTCGTCCGCAATCCCACCGCTGTGACGGCGACGCCGTGACATTCTCGAAGGACGGGTAATGACTCGCGACTTCGGTGGCCTCGTTCTCGGCATCGCGATCGGCATCGTGATCGCGTGGCTGTACTTCGTGATCTGGAGACTCCGCTACAGCGCCTCGATTCGTGAAGACGCGGTGCAACGCAGCTTGGCGGTGACCGCCGGCAAGGTGCACGAGCAGCTCGTTCCCTATCTCCCCGAATTCGGGTTCAATCCCAAGGACGCGCGCTTTCTCGGCAGTCCGGTCGACCTCGTCGTCTTCGATGGGCTCTCGGCGGGAGAGGTCCGGCGGGTCGTCTTTCTCGAGGTGAAGACCGGCGGCGCGCTGCTGACGACGCGCGAGCGTCAGGTCCGGGCGGTGATCGAAGCCCGCGAGGTCGCGTGGGCCGAGCTGCGGCTGACGCGGACCCCACCCCAGGGCTAGCGAGGATTTGCTACATTGGGAGCTCCTCGAACCAGGACACCCGTTCATGAAGAGCATCTTCTGGGGCGCGGTCATCATCGCGATCGGACTCGTGCGGGGCGACTCCGTGTTCCGCGGCGACTTCACCGCGCTCCCGATTCTCTTCGATGCCCTCGGTGTTTTCTTCATTATTCGTGGGTTGGTCTCGATCTCCCGCGCCAAGCAGCAGGCATGATTCGGAAGCTTCGGCACTGAGCTACGGATGGCGCGCAGCGCGGCGAAAACGCCGGCCGAATATCTCGCGTCCCTGCCGGCAGACCGGCGCGCGGCGATCGCTGCCGTGCGCGACGTTGTCAACCAGTACATGCCCCAGGGCTATCAGGAGGCGATGAACTGGGGCGCGATCACGTGGGAAGTGCCGCTCAGCCGTTTTCTGAAGACCCCCAACGGCCAACCGCTCTGCTACGTGAGCCTGGCGGCGCACAAGAACTTCTGCACCCTCTACCTGATGGGCGCGTATGCGAATTCCAAACAGTTCGCTGCGCTGAAGCAGGCGTTCGCAAAGGCCGGGAAGAAGCTCGACATGGGCAAGTCCTGTCTGCACTTCACGCGACCCGAGGACCTCGAGCTCGAGGCCATCGGCGAAGTCATTGCGAGCTATTCGCCCGATCAGTGGATCGCGGTGATGGAAAAGAGCCGGAGGAAGCGGCGAGACTGACGTGCCCCTGGTGCGCGGACCGTCAAGGGAAGCAAGATTCCAGCATGAAGAACGACAGGATGTACGAGGCCGACGAGATCATCGTCACATTCGACCCCGACGTCTGCATTCACTCCGGGGTGTGCTTGATGGGATTGCCGGACGTCTTCGATATCAAGCGCAAGCGGTGGATCCGCCCGGAGCTGCAGCCGGCGGATGTCGTGGCCGAACAAGTGATGCGCTGCCCCTCGGGCGCCCTCCAATTCGTGCGCAAGCAGAAGACTGATTAAGTTGTCCGCCGATGCCGACCTACGAGTACAAGTGCCCAAACGGGCACCTGTTTGAAAAGACGTTTCCCCGCATCACGAGTAAGCGCCACGCGAAGTGCCCGGTATGCGGCAAGCGCGCGGAGCGGCTGATCTCGGGCGGCGCCGGCGTGCATTTCAAGGGCTCCGGGTTCTACGCGACCGATTACAAACGACCGGCTGGAACGTCGGAAAAGGCCGACAATACGGCGGAGAAAGCCGAGAAGACCCCGAAGCCCGACGTGAAGCCGCCCAAGAAAGACTCTAGCTCCGACAAGTGACGGCACTCGAGACGATCCGTACGGCGCTGGCACAAGCGGCGTCACGATTGGGCGCGCCCGATGTCGAGGTCGCGCTCGAGCGTCCGCGCGACCCGACCCACGGCGATATCGCGACCAACCTCGCGCTGACCCTGGCGAGGACGCTGGGGCAGAAACCGCGCGCCATCGCCGAGCGTCTCGTTGCGACGGTCGCGCTGCCGCCTGACCTCGTTCGGAAAACCGAGATCGCGGGGCCTGGATTTATCAATTTCTTTCTGGCAGGAGAGCAGGTCGTCGGCGTGCTGCCGTCCATCATCGTGGCAGGCAAGGATTACGGAAAGAGTGATGTCGGCCGGAAGGCGAAGGTCAATGTCGAGTTCGTCTCCGCCAACCCGACCGGTCCATTGCACGTCGGTCATGGACGAGGTGCCGCGCTCGGCGACGGCATCGCCGCGCTTCTCGAGTGGACCGGCTGGTCGGTGACGCGAGAGTTCTACGTCAACGACGCGGGCACGCAGATCGACAAGATGGCTCGGTCGCTCTGGGCACGGGTCCAGCAGCAGCTGGGCCGGCCGGGCACCGTCCCCGAAGGTGGCTACCATGGCGAATACCTGAACGAGCTGGCCGCCGCGACTCTCAAGAAGGAAGGCAAGCGCTTCGGGGACCTCCCGGAGGACGAAGGCGTGCGCCGCAGCCGGGAGATCGGTGTGAGCGCGCAGCGCGCCGAACAGGATGATGATTTGCGCCAGTTTGGTGTGCGTTTCGACGTCGTGTCCCGCGAGTCGGCGATTTACGAGCGCCGCCTGATCGACGCCACCCTCGCCGAGCTGGCGGCCAAAGGCCATACGTTCGAGGCCGAGGGGGCACTCTGGCTCCGCACGACCGCGCTCGGCGACGACAAGGATCGCGTCCTCAAAAAGAGCGACGGCACGTTTACCTATCTCGTCCCCGATATCGCGTACCATCGCGACAAGCATGAGCGCGGTTTCGTGAAAGCAATCGACGTCTGGGGTGCCGATCACCACGGCTACATTCCGCGCATGCGCGCGGCGCTGCAGGCGCTGCGCTATCCGGACGACTTTTTCCACGTCGAGATCGTCCAACTCGTGCGCGTGATGCGGGGCGGGGAAGAGGTGCGGTTCTCAAAGCGCAGCGGGGAGTTCGTGTCACTGCGCGATCTGTTCGAGGAAACCGGCGTGGACGCCGCGCGCTACTTCTTCCTGATGAAGCGCGGCGATTCCCAGTTCGTGTTCGACGTCGATCTCGCGAAGAGCCAGACGGAAGAAAACCCGGTCTTCTACGTGCAGATGGCCCATGCGCGTATGTCCGGCATCTTTCGTGTGGCCGGGCGGGAGTCGGGCAGCGTGCAGGCGGATGGCGTGGACCTGTCCGTTCTCACCCAACCGGAAGAGATCGAGCTGGTGAAGGAGCTGGCGGAGTTTCCCGACATTGTGCGGCGCGCGGCCGCGGCTTACGAACCCCATCGCGTCACGGGATACCTCGAGGGACTGGCCCGGCTGGCGCACGCGTGGTATCACAAGTACCGCGTGCTAGGGGAGCCGGAAGAAGCGGCCCGGCTCGTCCTCGCGCGCGCCGTCCAACAGGTGCTCGCGAATGGCCTCTCTCTTTTGGGGATCCGCGCCCCGGAACGGATGTAAGCGTGGGCTTGCTCGTCGTCGGCTCGATCGCTCTTGATTCCGTCGTCACGCCCTTCGGCGAGACCGCCGACGCGCTCGGCGGGGCGGCGGTCTTCTTTGCGATGGCGGGTGCGGTGCTGCATCCGGTGCAGGTCGTCGGCGTCGTCGGCAGCGACTTTCCCGAAGCCCATCTCCAAAAACTAGCGGCGCGAGGCGTGGACCTGGCAGGCGTGGAGCGACAAGAGGGCGAGTCGTTTCGCTGGAAAGCACGCTACTCGTACGACCTGAATAGCCGCGAAACGCTCGAGACGCGCCTCGGCGTCTTCGCCAACTTTCAGCCCCGTATCCCCGAGAAATTCCGCGACGCCAAGTACGTCTTCCTCGGAAACATCGATCCGGAGCTGCAGCTCAACGTTCTCGATCAGGTCAAAAAGCCCAAGCTGGTCGCGTGCGATACCATGAACTACTGGATTCAAGGCAAGAAGGATCTGCTGCTCCAGCTGTTGCGCCATATCGACATCCTGATGGTGAACGATTCGGAAGCGCGCGAGCTCTCGGGCGACTGGAACATCTATCGGGCGGCGCGCTGGATACTCGGACGCGGCCCCAAGATGGTCGTGATCAAGCAGGGCGAGCATGGCGCGCTGCTCGTGGATTCTACGACGATGTTCAAAGTCCCCGCCTACCCGCTCCAGGAAGTATTCGACCCGACCGGCGCCGGCGATGCATTCGCGGGCGGATTCATGGCGTACGTGGCGCGCACGGGCGATCTCGCGTTCGCGAACCTGCGCCGGGCGATGGTCTACGGCTCGGCCCTGGGATCGCTCGCCGTGGAAGCCTTTGGCGTCCAGCGGCTCGAGCACATCACCCTGCCGGAAGTGCAGGGCCGCGTGAAGGCGTTCCGCGATCTCGTCCACTTCTCGATGGACGGCGAAGAGTGACGAAGGCGGACCGGTACGCCGCAGTTGGCGTGAAGCTCGACACCGCCGAGGAGGCGAAGCGCCGCATCGCCGAGCTGGTGCGCGCGACACGCACGCCCCTGGCGCGCGGCGCCGTCGGCGGGTTCGGGGGCATGGTGCGCGTCCCGGACGGCTACAAGAAGCCCGTCCTGGTGATGTCCACCGACGGCGTGGGATCCAAGGTGCTCGTGGCCGCCGCGGCGGGGATTCACGACACCGTCGGCGAAGATCTCGTCAATCACTCGGTCAACGACATCCTGGTCCACGGCGCCACGCCGCTCGCCTTTCTCGACTACATCGCGACCGGCAATCTCGTCGCGGAGATCGCCGCGCAGGTCGTCAGCGGCGTGGCGCGCGGCTGCCGCGCGCACGACATGACGCTGGCCGGCGGTGAGACGGCGCAGATGCCCGATCTGTACCAGCCGGGTCACTACGACCTGGCGGGTTCGATCGTCGGCGTCG
>Ga0193755_1000049_pt1 | contig 31306 bp, 31 predicted proteins | sample H1a2metaG_FD_144921 | JGI IMG/M metagenome (GOLD analysis project Ga0193755, IMG submission 144921) | Soil microbial communities from a riparian zone of the East river system, Colorado, United States - H1a2 | ecosystem: Environmental > Terrestrial > Soil > Riparian zone | place: USA: East River...
CGGACCCTCGTTCAGCGATGCGTACGTCTCGACGATGCTCGCGCGAGCTTCATGCTCGAGTACGACGAGATTGCGAGGGTGCGTGACAACCTTGTCGCCACTCGCCAGGAACAACAGCTGGATCGGATCCGCGATTGTCGCCTTGGCGGGCACGTGAACAAATGCGCCTTCGCTCACGAACGCGGTGTTCAATGCCGAGAACGGCCGGTCCTGCATCGCGGCGTACTTGCCGAGATACTGGCGAACGAGATCCTGTCGATGGGTGACGACGTGGGCAAGACTCTGAACGTCGTCGAAAAAAGGCGTCGAGAGAGAGTGTTGAAAAAAACCGTCAACAAACACGAGGCGATATCCGGCCTCGAACAGCAAGAACGGCCGGATGTCCTCGAGCTGAGGAATCCGAGCGGGCGGCGTCGCGAGCTCGAACGACCCTTCGGCGATCGGCGCAACGCTGGTGAAGCGCCACGCCTCCTGCTTCATGTTCGGAAAGCCGAGATCGTGAAAGCGGGCGATGCCGCTCGCTCGCAGGTCCTTGAGCCAGGCGGGAGCCTGAGAGGCCCCGTTCGTCGCCCACGCGTTGTATGAGCCGACCAGCCGTTCTACCGAGCCGGATTTCACTGCCATCGTCACGACACCATTACGCCATCACGCAGCCAGTCGTAGCCGCGGGCCTCGAGTTCCAAGGCCAATTCGGGGCCGCCGGTTTTGACGATCCGGCCGTCCGCGAGGACGTGGACGACATCGGGCTTGATGTAGTTCAGCAGCCGCTGGTAGTGCGTCACGATCAAAAAGGAACGATCGGGGCTACGCAGCTTATTCACCGTCTCCGCGACGGTCTTCAGCGCGTCGATGTCGAGCCCTGAGTCCGTCTCATCGAGGATCGCCAGGCGCGGCTCGAGGACGGCGAGCTGCAGGATTTCATTGCGCTTCTTTTCGCCGCCGGAGAACCCCTCGTTCACCGGGCGGTTCATCATCGAATCGTCCCAGCCGATCGCCTTGAGCTTCTGTTCGAGAAACTGGAGGAAGTCGATCGGATCGAGCTCCGGTTCCCCGCGCTCTCTGCGAAGCGCGTTCAGTGCCGACCGCAGGAAATAGGAATTCGTGATGCCGCGAATCTCGACCGGATACTGGAACGCGAGGAAGACCCCGGCACGCGCCCGCTCCTCCGGTTTCATGTCGAGTAGATCCTTGCCGTCGTACTGCGCGGTCCCGGCGACCACCGTGTACGCCGGATGCCCGGCAAGCACCTGCGCGAGCGTGCTCTTGCCCGAGCCGTTCGGGCCCATGATCGCGTGCACTTCGCCCTCGCAGATCGCGAGATCCACACCCTTCAGGATCTCGGTGCCCGCGACGGAGACCCGAAGACCTTTAACTTCGAGCAGCGCCATTTAACCCACACTTCCTTCCAGGCTGATCCCAAGCAACCGAGTCGCCTCGACGGCGAACTCCATCGGCAGCTCTTTGAACACTTCCTTGCAGAAGCCGTTGACGATCATCGAGACCGCGTCTTCGGCCGACAGGCCACGCTGGCGCAGGTAGAAGATCTGATCCTCGCCGATCTTGGACGTGGACGCTTCGTGTTCCATGATCGCCGTGCTGTTGCGCACGTCGATGTACGGGAAGGTGTGCGCGCCGCACTTGTCGCCGATGAGCATCGAGTCACATTGCGAATAATTCCGCGCGCCCTCGGCGCCCTTCATGATTTTCACGAGACCGCGATACGTGTTCTGCCCGCGGCCCGCCGAAATACCTTTCGACACGATCGTCGAGCGCGTGTTCTTGCCGAGGTGAATCATCTTGGTGCCGGTGTCCGCCTGTTGCTTATGACTGGTCACGGCCACCGAGTAGAACTCACCGATGGAGTTGTCGCCCTGCAGAATGCATCCGGGATACTTCCACGTGATCGCCGAGCCGGTCTCGACCTGCGTCCACGAGATCTTGGAGCTCGCACCGGCGCACTTCCCGCGCTTGGTGACGAAGTTGTAGATCCCGCCCTTGCCCTCTTCGTCGCCCGGGTACCAGTTCTGAATTGTCGAGTACTTGATCGTCGCGCGGTCGAGCGCGACCAGCTCGACGACCGCCGCGTGGAGCTGATTCTCGTCGCGCATCGGCGCCGAGCAGCCCTCGAGGTAGCTCACATAGCTGCCCTCGTCCGCGATGATGAGCGTCCGCTCGAACTGACCGGTCGATGACGCATTGATCCGGAAGTAGGTCGAGAGCTCGAGCGGACAACGCACGCCCTTCGGCACGTACACGAACGAGCCGTCGGTAAAGACCGCGGAATTCAGCGCGGCGAAGAAATTGTCGTTGTACGGGACGACCGTGCCCAGGTACTTCTGGACGAGATCGGCATGCTCGCGGATCGCTTGCGAGATGGGACAGAAGATCACGCCGTACTTCGCGAGCTCCGCCTGAAACGTCGTCGCGACCGAGACGCTGTCGAAGACCGCGTCTACGGCGACACCCGTCAGACGCTTCTGCTCTTCGATCGGGATGCCGAGCTTCGCGAAGGTCGCGACCAGCTTCGGGTCAACCTGATCAAGCGAATCGAGCTTGGGGAGCTTTTTCGGTGCGGCGTAGTAGCTGATCGCCTGATAGTCGATCGGGCCGTACTTCACGTTCGGCCAATGCGGCTCGCTCATCTTCAGCCAGTTGCGATACGCCTTGAGCCGCCACTCCAGCATCCATTCCGGCTCACCTTTCTTGGCCGAGATCAGCCGGATCACGTCCTCGTTCAAGCCGGCCGGCACGACCTCGGATTCGATGTCGGTGACGAAGCCGTACTTGTACGGTTGCTGGACGTGCGCTTCAATACTGGTCATTTTGCTCCCGGAAGTCGTTACCGGACATACGCTTGGCAATGAAAACGTCGACTCAGATGGGAATCCTAATGGTTTTGTCGGGATTACGCTAGTAGATGTCTCGATTCCACTCCCTGACCAGCCGCTCGTAGTCCTCGGGAGTGTTCAGCTCGTCGATGACAGCCGGATCGTCGACGGGAACAGCGACGACTTCCTTATCATGCCTGTGCAGCACCGCCCGGGCGCCCTGGCGCGTCGCTTCCGGGCTCTCCAGCAGTTCTTCGAACAACGCCGATCCCCAGATCACCGGATGGCCTCGCCGCTCGGCGAAGGTCGGAACGACCACTGACGCCCGCGCTCGACGGTGCGTTTCGAGGATGCGTTCGACCGTCGTCACACGGACGTGTGGTAGATCGACCGGCCAAACGAGCGCGGCGCTGGGCTGCACTGGTTGGAGGGCGCGGAGGGCTCCTCTAAGGGATGCGATGGGGCCGGTTTCAGGCTCAGGATTCTCAACGATCATGCAATCGTGGCCCGCCAACACAGGCTGAATACGGGGCGCGTCGGGTCCAAGGACGACCACTCGCGTCTTTACCTCGAGCGCTTCCAAAGCCTCCAGGATTCGTACGACGAACGGGAGACCGAGGAAATCCAGCAGGGCTTTGGGAGAGCCCATTCGGGCCGACCGGCCGGCCGCCAGCACGACGCCCGCTAAAGACATAGGGGCTAAGAGACTAAGCGCCTAAGTGGCTATATGGCTAGAGGGTAGTTGCATGACGCGCCGAAACCCCCACATTTGGCGCGCGATGGCTGCCAGACGCATTCGCCAACTCGGCGACCCGATCCTACGGGTTCGCTGCACCCCGGTGGAAGATCCCAAATCGCCGGCGGTGCGGCTGTTGTCCGACGACCTGCGGGACACGCTCCGAACGGCCCGCAAGAAGTACAACATGGGGCGGGCGCTCGCCGCACCCCAGATCGGTGCTCCAGTACGCGTGGTCCTGGTCGAGGTCGGGAAGTTCCGCGCGACGATGATCAACCCGGAGATCACCGACGTCGGATCCGACGACTTTCACGTGTGGGACGACTGCTTTTCATTCCCGAACCTGCTGGTGCGGGTGACCCGCGCGTATCGCGCGACGATTCGCTACACCGACCTGAAGGGCAAAGTGGCGACGATGGACCTGGAGGGCCCGATGGCGGAGCTGCTCCAGCACGAGCTCGACCATCTCGACGGCATTCTTGCCGTGGACCAGCCGAGTGGGCTCGACCCGTTCGCGTACAAGGCCGAATGGGAAAAGCATCACAAACCCGCCGAACGGTACGGACCGCCACGGCCGCGAGAGGTCTAGACGCCTAGGCGCCTAGACGCCTAGTTACATTCCAAATCATTGACAGGGGTGCCCGCCGTGGTGGTGGGCTGAGATCACACCCTTAGAACCTGATCCGGTTCGTACCGGCGAAGGGAGCTCCGCATGACCTGCCGCACGCAGATGTTCTTCGCCCGCCAGGGCGCCGTTACTCCCGAGATGCAGCGCGTCGCGGAGCGGGAAGGGCTCCCGCCCGACACGATTCGCGACGAAGTGGCGATCGGCCGGCTCATCATTCCCGCCAACGTCAATCACCTGGCGCAGCGCCTCGATCCCATGGCCATCGGCAAAGTCGCCAGCGTCAAGATCAACGCCAACATCGGTAACTCGGCGGTCGAGTCGGACATCGACGGCGAGCTCGAGAAGCTGCACCATGCCGTCCACTACGGCGCCGACACGGTGATGGATCTGTCGACCGGCGGAAACATCGATGCGATTCGCGCGGCGATCATCGCGGCCTCCCCGGTGCCGATCGGCACGGTGCCGATCTATCAGGCCATCCAGATCGCCGGCGACATTACGAAGCTCACGGCGGACGACATCCTCGACAACATCGAGCATCAGGCGCGGCAGGGCGTGGACTACGTCACGGTGCACGCCGGGATTCTGCGCGAGCACGTTGGTCTCGCGCTGGGTCGCGTGACCGGAATCGTCAGTCGCGGAGGATCCCTGATGGCGTATTGGATGACGCAGCACGGCAAACAGAATCCGCTCTACGAGCACTACGACCGCCTGCTCGACATCGCGCGTGAATACGACGTGACGTTGTCGCTCGGCGACGGACTACGTCCCGGCTCGATTGCCGACGCCACCGACAAGGCGCAGCTGGCAGAGCTCACGGTGCTCGGCGAATTGACGGAGCGTGCCTGGAAGAAGGACGTGCAAGTGATGATCGAAGGACCGGGCCACATTCCGATGCATCAGATCGAAGTGAACGTCCGGCTCGAGAAGGAGCTGTGCCACGAGGCGCCGTTCTATACGCTCGGCCCGCTGGTCACTGATGTCGCGCCTGGCTACGACCACATCACGTCGGCGATCGGCGCGGCGATGATCGGATGGTTCGGGGCGGACATGCTGTGCTACGTGACGCGCAAGGAGCACCTCGGCCTGCCGAATGCGGAAGAGGTGCGCGAGGGGGTCATCGCCTACAAGATCGCGGCGCACGCGGCCAACATCGCGCGCCGGCGCCCGGGCGCGACGGAGCGGGACGACGCGCTCTCCCGCGCGCGCTACGCGTTCGACTGGAACGAGCAGTTTCGGCTGGCGCTCGATCCTGCGCGCGCGCGCGAGCTGCACGACGAGGCGTTGCCGGCCGAGTACTTCAAGAGCGCGGAGTTTTGTGCGATGTGCGGGCCGAAGTTCTGCTCGATGCACATCACGCGAGAAATCGAGCGGTCGCTCGGCAAGCGGGAGCCGCAGAAGCAGCCAACGCGGGAGGCGGTGGGGGCGGATTGAAGTTCGTCCCCCACACACGTTGGGGTAAGATTCGCATGCTGGCGATCGCAAGTATTCTGCCGCTGCTCTTCCTCATCATCTGGCTGTTCACGGTCCGCATGCCGGGTCCCGCGTTCGCCGGCCCGCTGCCGCCGCTCACACCAAATCAAGAGCTGATCCGCGCGGGGCTGCAGCGCCACGTTCGAGCACTGGCGCACGACATCGGCGTGCGCAGCGACCAGACCTATTCCAACGTCCTCCGGGCGTCGGCCTACATCGAACGCCGTCTGCAGGATCTCGGCTACAAAGTGGAGTCGCAGGAGTTCGCGGTCGGCAATCGCAGCTATCGCAATATCGAAGCGACGCTAGGCGGCGTGCCGGGTCACGCGCAGGAAGTCGTGGTGCTGGGCGCGCACTATGACACCGCAGAAGGTGCGCCGGGTGCGGACGACAACGCGAGCGGCGTCGCGGGCGTGCTCGAGCTGGCGCGGATCTTTGCCCAGGAGCGTCAGGCCCGCACCGTGCGCTTCGTCTTTTTCCCGAATGAGGAACCGCCGTCGTTTCCGACGGCCGACATGGGCAGCCGCCATTACGCGTCGGCCGCGCGGGAGCGCAACGACCAGATCGTCGCCATGCTGTCGATCGAATCGATCGGCTACTACGACGTGGAGAAAGGCAGCCAGCGCTACCCCTTCCCGCTGAACCTCGCGTATCCGAATGTGGGCGACTTCATCGGGTTCGTGTCGAATCTCAAGTCGCGCGCACTGCTGCATCGCGCGATCGCCGCGTTTCGCGCCCATGCGACAATGCCGACGCAGGGCGCCGCGGCCCCATCCTGGGTCCCGGGTGTCTGGTGGTCAGACCATTGGTCGTTCTGGAGGGTGGGATATCCGGCGATCATGATTACCGACACCGCGCCCTACCGGTACCCCTTCTACCACACGCCGCAGGACACCCCCGACAAGCTCGACTACGACCGTATGGCACGCGTCGTCCACGGGCTGACTCACGTAGTGCGCGCACTCGCGAACTGACGAGGGGGCTAGCGGTCGACACGCGCGAATGCGCGCACCGGAAAACTCCCCATTCCCTTCACCCGCGGGGGCACCGCAAAAAAGCGGAAGCCAGAGTCGGGAAGCGCCGCGAGGTTCGTCATGTGCTCGACGATCGCGACGCCGGCACCGAGCAGGATCGTGTGCGCGGGGCGGCTACCGTCCTTATCGTCATCGATGTTGAGCGAATCGATCCCCACGAGCGCCGCGCCGCCCTCCACGAGATACTCGGCCCCGTCCTTCGTGATGAACGGGTGTTGCCCGCCGGAGTAGGTGTCGGTGCGCCAATGCGCGTCCCAGCCGGTGTGCACCAGGACAGCCTTCCCTCTTACGTCCTGGCCCTTGAACCGCGACGCGTCGATCGCGCGACCGCGTGCGTTGCTCGAGCGCACAACGATGGCCGGCAAGTCGGCCACCGCTTCCAACGCGTAGCCCGCGACGTCGCGGCCGCCTTCGTACCGGTGGAACGGGGCGTCGATATAGGTGCCGGTGTTGGCGAGGAGCTCGATCTTGCCGATCTGAAATGTGGTGCCGGGGCCGTAGCGCGCGGTCGAGGCGTCCCGGGAGAGCCAGTCGCTAATCGTTGGCGACGGAAGACCGCGGTAGGTGACCATGCCGTGCTCGATCTCGTGGCTCAAGTCGATGAGGCGCGAGTCAGCCATTGAACACGCGAGCGAGTGCTTTCAACAGTTGACCATCGGGCGATGCGCCATCGGGCGCCTCCGACAGCACCGTGGCCAGCCGGCGACGCAACAACGGATCACGCGTGGCCTGAGCAGCAAACTGAACCGTGAGAGGAATGAACCACGGAGCCTGCCGCGCGCCCGAGCCGGCACGAGCGACGGCGGCATACTGCTCGAACAGCGCGAGGAGAAAGGCACCCTTGGAGGGAAAGTGGCGATAGATCGCGCCTTTGGTGAATCCGGCGGCCAGCGCCACCTCATCCAGCGTCGCGATCTCGAAGCCGCGCTCGGCGAACAGCTCGAGCCCAGCCGACACGAGGAGGCCTCGGGTCTCGGCCTTGCGACGCTGGTGAACGATTCCCACGGGTATCTAGGATACTGGCAGGGACCTTTCACGCAAGTCTCGATGGCCCCAAGGGGACCTGGATAGATACCACTGGGTATCGGAGATACCAGTTGGTCCCTTGACTGAGCTTAACGTCTGTCTAGGTTTGCGATTCGCCGTCGCTCTGCTCCTCGATTACGCGCTCAGGAGAAGGAATGCCGTACATCATCGCCGAACCGTGCATCAATGTGAAGGACCGGTCCTGCGTGGACGTGTGTCCGGTGGATTGCATTTACGAAGGTCCCGACATGCTGTACATCCACCCGGACGAGTGCATCGACTGCGGCGCGTGCGAGCCTGAGTGCCCGGTCACGGCCATCTTCCCCGAAGAGGACACGCCGCCGCAGTGGAAGGACTACATCGCTAAGAACCGCGACGTCTTTCAGAGCGAGAATCCCCCCGGCAAGCCGCAGCGCAAGGGCTCGTAACTCAGAGCTGAGCCAGGAAGGCGTTCACGGCGTCGTTCACCGCCTGCGGTTGTTCCAGCGGCGACAGGTGACCCGATCCAGGGATGACCGTGAACTGCGCACCCGGAATAGCGCGAGCCATTTCCTCCATTCCTTCGGCCGGCGTAATCTGATCGTCGTCGCCCGCAACCACGAGAATCGGAATCCGAATCTGCCCAAGTAAGGGCGTCGAATCGGGGCGGTCTCGGAGCGCGCGCAGCGTGACGACCATTCCATACACTGGCTGCCTCTCGATCATTGTTGTCACCTCGCGCACGACCGCCGGTTGACGTTCCAGCGTGACCCGCGCGAGCAGCTTGGGCACAAGCTCCGCAGCGATCGGCCCCGGGCCCTCGCGCGCAGCTTTTGCGGCCATGGTGTCTCGCCCGCGTTTTGCCTCTGGGGTGTCCGCAGTCGCTTTCGTGCTGCAGAGAATCGCTGCGCGCACACGCGTCGGGAACGCGCGGAGCAACTCGAACGTGATGTAACCGCCCATCGATTGACTGCACACCACTACCTGGTCGACCTGCAGATCATCGAGCATGCCAACAAGCCTGGTCGCCTGATCGGCGAGCGAGTACGGACCTGCTTCAGGGGGAATATTCACCAGGCCCGCGCCCCACAGGTCCGGTACCACGCGTTCCCAGCGCGACAGCGCGGCGATTTGGTGTCGCCACATCGCATCGTCGAACGGGAAACCATGAATGAAGAGTATCGGGAGATCTATCATGGCCAGGCAAAGGTATGCCAGAATACGACTCGTTGAACATTCACGTCGGCACGTTGCAAAAAGCCGAAGGCCTTTGCACCATACGTTGGATCGAGACGCACGCCGTACTCTGCGGCGAGAGCGCGGGCGCGCTCGCCCTCCGGTGTCGGGTGACCATAGCCCTTCCCCATCGCGTCCACGACGCGAACGCGAATCGCCGACCGCGGAACGCCGAGCTCGATACCGACACGCCGTATCAACGCCGCGGTTTTGCGCGCGAGTCGTAACGTGCGCCACCGATTGGCGACGAGCCGCGGCGCGACACGCACCGCGACGACCTCCGTGGACCAACCGAGCCATGCCACGCCGAGGGTGATGCCGGCCGCCGTTCCACCGGTGCCCAGCGGAACGACAATCGTGTCGGGCGGCGCGTCGAGCTGCGAGCCAAGTTCGAGCGTCGCGAGGAAATGGCCGATGACCGCTCTTGGGTCGGCGCCTCCTCCGGGAATCCAGTGCGGGGTCCCTCGTCCCAGATGATGCGCCGCGCGCCACGCGCGCAGCACCGCCCAGGGCAACGTGACCATCGATGATGAACGCACAACCAGATTCGCGGTGGCGTTGGTGGCCGCCGCGATCGCGCGGCTCGCGTCGGTCTCGGGTTGCGGGAACGTGGCGACGGCGGTGCGGTAGCCCAGGGTCTTGGCGGCACGCGCGGTCGCAAGGCAGTGACTCGACCCCATGGCACCGATCGTCACGAAGACAGATCGTGGCGGAGCTCCCGCGAGCAGGAACTCGAGACCGCGCACCTTATTCCCGCCTGTCAGGTCTTCGCGTTTCAGCCACAGCGTCTGCAGTCCCAGCGCGCGCGCGAGCGCCGGATGCGGCTCGAGCGCACTGGGCCATGCGCCCAGACTGCACGGCGCGAACGCGGTGCGTATCTTTGTGGCCAACACTGCGGAGCGATCCATGCAAGTGACCACCGATTACATACGTCATGCGGCGCGAGCCGCCCGCAAATGCGCGGGCGATCCGCTGGGCGGAGCCCCCCAGGCTCCCGATCCGGAATTCTACAAGACGTTAGCCAAGGCGCTGGAGCAAATCGCCGCCGGGATGGAGGCGCTAGGGAAGCAGGAGTGATCGCTCCCGCGCGATACGTCGATGCCCCCAAGGAGCTGGCGGCGTTTATCTCCGCCGTACGGCGTGAGTCGCGGGTCGCCGTCGATACGGAAGCGGCGAGCTTCCATCGCTACCGCGATCGCATCTACCTGCTCCAGGTCTCGAGCCCGACACAAACCGCGCTCATCGATCCCGTCGCCATCGCCGCTCCCGACCTCGGCCCGTTCGGGGCATTGCTGGCCGATCCCCAGCTCGAGAAAGTATTCCACGACGCCGACTACGACCTTCGTGTGCTCGACCGGGACTACGGTTTTCACGCCGTGCGCCTGTTCGACACACGCGTCGCGGCACAGCTCGCCGGCGAGCCGGCCATTGGCCTGGCGGCGCTGCTCGAGAAGTACGCCGGGGTGAAGCTCGACAAAGAACACCAGAAAGCGGACTGGTCGCTCCGACCGCTGACGGCGCCGATGTTGGCGTACGCGGCAGCCGACACCCAGCACCTGCTCGCGCTGCGGGACGCGCTGGAGCAAAGACTCAAGGAATTGGGACGCCTCACCTGGGCTCAGGAGGAGTTCAAGCAGCTCGAGGCGCTTCGCTGGACGGGCCCGGCCGCCGCCGGGGAAGAAGACACCTATTTGAGGCTGAAAGGCGCGAAGGGACTGGACCCGCGCAGTCTGGCGGCACTACGACTGTTGCATCGCTGGCGGGATAGTGTCGCTGAGCGGGAAGACAAAGCGCCGTTCCGAATCATCGGTAACGACTCCCTGATCGCGGTCAGTCGGGCGCTGCCGGCGGGCCCAGCCGACCTCTCAACCATTCGAGAGCTACCCAGATCGCTGGCGAGACGTCACGGCGACCCACTGCTCGACGCCGTGGCGCGCGCGAAGGCACTCCCCGACAGCGAGCTCCCCCGCCTCGAGCGCCGACCGCGGCCGCACAAGGACGCCGGGTTCGATGCGCGCCTGGAGAAAGTCAAAGCCGTTCGCAACAAGGTGGCGACCGAATTGGGACTGGAACCTGGTGTGCTCTGCGGCAGGACGACGCTGGAGGCGGTCGTGCGGGCTCGGCCCACGGATCGCGCGGCCCTGGAGCGGGTCGGGGAGCTGCGGCGTTGGCAGATCGACGTGCTGGGCGACGCGTTGCTCGAAGCGTTGCGCTAGAACCCCATCATCGCGCGGATCTTCGGGTCGATACGCTCCGGCGTCCAATACGGCTCCCACACGATGTCGATATCGACGTCCTTCACGCCCTCGATGGCGCGCACGACTTTGTAGATGTCGTTCGTGATCATCGGCCCCGCCGGGCAACCGGGCGAGGTCAAGGTCATGTTGATCCGCACCAGACCGTCGTCGACTTCGACGTCGTAGACCAGGCCGAGGTCGACGATGTTCATGTCGAGCTCAGGATCCTTTACCTGGCGTAAAGCCTGGCGGACCGTTTCAGCACTGAGCACTGCAGTCGTCACAGACGTTTTCTCCTTCCTGGCGAACCTAGCGACCTGGGATACTGCGCACCAGACAGTGCCGCCGGATCGCGATCCGGGCGTAGATCCGGCGGGCGAGCGGCAGCACACCGGGGATCGCGAACAGGGGCGCCAGCCAACGCTTACTGGGAAACAGCCGCAGCAACTCAGGGATGGCATCCGCCCCCGGATAGACGCGGCCATCCGGTAGAACGAGATGCATGGCGGCCGCGAGCGCCGGCAACGCGATCCCAAAGCGCGCCACGGCGACTGCGTCCTGAAACGGGACAAAGCGGAGAACGTGTTCCCGGTCCCACCGGCGTAACCACGCAACCGCCCGCTGACAAACGCCGCACTCGCCATCGTAGATCAGCGTCGGATCTGTCGGATTAGCGGCCAAGGGCATCGACGGCGCGCGCTGCGGCGTCGGCCACGCGCCCGCGAACTTCTTTCAGCTTGGTAAACGAGCCGCGAACTCTGGGGTTGTACGCGCGATTCGTGAGCAACAAAACAAACAGGTCGCGGTCGGGATCGATCCAGAGCGACGTTCCAGTCCAGCCGGTGTGACCATAGCTGTGCGCACCGAACAGCGTGCCGGCGCTGGAGGTCTCTTCGCCGGTTGGCAGTGCCTCCCACCCCAACGTGCGGGCGCTGGCGCCGCGGCGCGCCGGAACCGCAACCTGGGTGAATTGGTGAACCGTTTCATTTTTTAGTATTCGCGGGCGACCCGGCAGCGCACCCTCGTTCAACATGAATTGCGCGTAGCGCGCGAGCGCGCTGGCGGTGGCAAACAGGCCGGCATTTCCGGTCACGCCACCGAGTTTGTAGGCGCTTGGGTCGTTGACGATCCCTGCGATCGGATGTCCGTGCCAGAGGTTCGTAGGAGCGGTCATCGGTACCAGGAACTTCGGTGGCCGGAACAGCATCTGCTGCGCGAGCCCGAGCGGCGTGAAGACCTCGCGGGTGACAAACACGTCGAGCGGCGCTCCGCTCACACGCCGGACAATTTCGCCCAGCAGGATCGCGTTGAGGTCGGAGTAGATCATCTGCGTTCCCGGCCGCGCGATCGGCACCGTAGTAAGTACCATGAGTAACGCGGCCGCACTGTCACGCGCCTGTTTCAAGGGAAGCGTCGCTCGAAGGCCCGAGGTGTGCGTCAAGAGATGCCGCACCGTAATGGCCGCCGTTCCGGGACTGTTGAATTCCGGGATGTAGCGGACGACGGGCGAGTCCAGCGCGACTCTCCCGCGCTCGACGAGGAGCATCAGCGCCGGGGTGGTCGCCACGACTTTTGTGAGCGAGGCGAGATCCCAGAACGTGCTGTCGACGCTCACCGCCCGACTCGTCGCGCTCCACGTCAGCCGGCCGTACCCCTTGGCGAACAGAATCGTGTCATGGCGCCCGACCACGAGCGCAGCACCCGGGTACACGCCCAACTGGATCCCGCGAAGGACATGTGAATCGAAGACGGTGTCGAGCGAGGCCTTCGGCGTCTGGAGGGAAAGCACCAACAGCAGAGCTACGACCAAATGCCTGGAATCCGCCGGCTACAGGAGGGACAGCGTCCGTCGGCTCCGACACGCTGCTGCTTGATGACGTAGCCGTAGCGCTCGATCAGCAAGTCCCCGCAATCGGGGCAATAGGTGTGCTCCCAGCGGCCGACACGACCGGGGAGATTCCCCGCGTACACGAATCGCAGCCCTGCCCGCCTGCCGATTTCGCAAGCGCGCAGCAACGTCGCCACCGGCGTGTTCTCGGGGTCCGTCATCTTGTAATCCTTGTGGAACGCCGTGACGTGCCACGGAATCTCGGGCGACACCGCAGCGATCAACTCGGCCGCGCGGGTCAACTGGGCGTCGTCGTCGTTGAACCCGGGCACGATCAAGGTCACGATCTCGAGCCAGAACCCCCGCTCGTGGACCATGCGGATGGCGTCGAGGACGTGTTGGAGCACGCCGCCCAGCTCGCGATACCGCTTATCGTCCATCGCCTTGAGATCGATCTTGTAGCAATCGGTCCACGGCCGGATGTAGTCGAGCACTTCGGGCGTGGCGTTGCCGTTCGAGATGAACGCGGTCTTCAGACCGGCGGGCCGCGCGGCTTTGAACACATCGACCGCCCATTCGGCGGTGATCAGCGGCTCGTTGTATGACGACCCCACCATGCGCGCGCCCTGCCGCCGGGCGAGGGCCACGAGCGCATCAGGCGTCACGTCGCTGGGCATCACACCGGCCGCGTCGTCGCGCAGCGCCTGGGACGTGAGCCAGTTCTGGCAATAGCCGCAATGAAAATCGCAGCCGAGCATCCCGAACGTCAGCGTGTCGCTCCCCGGGAGGCAGTGGAAGAACGGCTTTTTCTCGGTGGGATCGCATTGGAGCGCGGCAACGTAGCCCGCCGGCGCGTAGAGCGTCCCTTCCTTATTGAATCGAACCTTGCAGATGCCGCGCCGGCCGGGCTTCACGAGACAGCGGTGGCCGCAGGCAAAACAGCGGACCGCCCCCTCGTCGAGTTTTTCGATCAGCTCGGCTTCCCGGACACGCGTATCGAGCGTCTGCGCCAGCGATGGAGGAGGTGCAACGTGCGGCAGGAACGAGGTGATGCTGCGAGGGCTCAGCGCAGACTCCCCGGCGTCAGTTGATACAACAGCATGACCGTCCGCACATCACGGTCCGACAAGTCCCGCACCTTCGCGGTGGGAAACATGATGTCGGTCGAGTCCTTCGAGTGATCAAGGCCCAGCAGGTGGCCGACCTCGTGCGTCGCGACGATGCGGATGTCATCCGGGTCCATCGGCCGCCCTTTGGGATCGAACGTGGCGAGCGTGATCGTCGCGCCCTGAATGTGCCCGTACTCGTCCCAGGTGACGTCGGTTTGCCCGGTCCGCTCTATCTCGAACTGAATGCGCCACTTCACCGTGACTTCGACGTTCGTCGAGTCGCCAGCGAAGTCGAACCGGACCGGGACACCGGCAGCAGTCCATTGGCCGAAGGCCGATTTGATCGCGTCGATGAATGCCGGCTGGAAGTTCGCGGCATGCGTCGGGGCGAACCACACGTGGATTGGCGCGGTCGTGCGATTCTCCCAGCGCCGCAGCGTAGAGTCCCCACCCTCCAGCATCTCGCCCAGGTACGTGCTCGAACCGCTCGACCGGATGCGGCGCCGTGTCTCCGAGCGCGCCAGCAGCTCGATGTACGTAGGCTCGCGGCCGTTCGGACCCGCCGGGATCGCGGTCCCCTGCGAGCTCGTCGTGGGCGGTGGTGTCTGGGGCGCGACCTGGGACGGAGGCGCCGGCGGTGGCTCGGCGATTCTGAGCGGCGCGTTGGCATCGGGGTCCGGCGCCGCGGCGCGGCGGGGCGTGGGTTTAAACGCGTCCCAGAAAATGAACAGGACGATGAGTACGACCGCGGCGGCGATCATCCCTGTAAGCCGGCGTTCCACCATGCGCGCAATATGCGAAGATCGCAGGCTGCGACGCTAGCTTTGCACTTCGCACGTCTCTATGATTGTGGCCCGCATGTGCTTGGATCGTAGGTGATCGCGTTACCCGCGCGGCAGCTGGTCCGCTGGCGTGTCTGGGTCATCGGCGCGTGGGCGGTGCTCGCGCTGCTGTTCGTCCCGAAGGCCGCCCACGTGCAGCGCGTGCTGGCGGTCCGCGGGATGAACGTCGAGCAAACGGAATCCGCTCGCGCCTCGCAGCTCATCCGCGAATCATTTCCGAACCCCATCGCGGAATACGTCGCGATCGTCGTGCACGGCCCCGTCCGCTATACGAACCCGCGATTCGCGGCCGTCATCGATTCGGTCTCGGCCGCACTCAGCCACCAGCCGTACATCAGTCAGGTCGTTTCGGTCCGCAGCATCGGTGAGTCGACATTCGTCAGTTCCGATCGACAGACCACGTTTCTCATCGCCGCCCTGACACCGGCCAGCACGAGCGACGTGGGCCGGACGGTCGTCCCAGAACTGCGCGAGACGGTGCGCAACGCGCTGGCGCGCCTGCCGAACGCCGACGGATTCGACGTGAAAGTGACGGGAAATCCGGCGCTCGATTACGACGTCCGTACGATCAGCACCGCGGACACCCGGGACGCCGAGCGGCGCGCGCTGCCGCTCACGCTCGTCGTGCTCGTACTGGCCTTTGGCGCGCTCGTGGCCGCGACGCTCCCCATCATCGTAGGCATCCTGGCGATCACGATCGCGCTCGGTATCGTGGCGGTCGCCGCGCAGTTCCAGACGATGTCGGTCTTCGTGCTGAACATCACGACAATGGTCGGATTGGGCGTGGGAATCGACTACTCGCTGCTCATCGTCACGCGCTTCCGCGAGGAGCTGAACCGCGGCCTGTCACCCGCCGACGCCGCGGTGCGCACGATTCAGACGGCGGGTTCGGCGGTCGTGACATCAGGACTGACGGTCGTGGTGGGATTTGGGGCGCTGATTCTGACGCCGCTGACCGAAACGCGCTCGGTCGGCGTCGGCGGACTGATCGTCGTCGCGGTAGCGGTGCTGCTCGCGACGACTTTTTTGCCTGCGGCGCTTGCGATTCTCGGCCGAGATATCGACCGGCCGAGATGGCTCGCGCGGATGCTGGCCTGGATTCACACGCCGCAAGGCTGGGAGCGCTGGGCGCGCTCGCTCGGCCACCATCCCTGGCGCGCGATTCTCGGCGGCGGGCTCGTGGCCGCCCTGCTGACCTTTCCACTCACGCAAATCAAGATCGGCCTGCCGGCACGTAACTGGTTCCCACCGGACGCCGAGTCGGGACAAGGGCTCGCGGCGCTGCGTGAGATGGGAGCGAGCGGCGTGATCCAGCCGCTGCGCGTCGTGGTGCAGCTGCCTCCCGGCGAGTCCGCCTTGTCGGGTCGCCGGCTCCCGGGACTCAAGGCGGTGAGTGACTCGATCGCCAAGGACCCGCGCGTGCGGGAGGTGCGCGGCGTCGCGACGCTGCGGCGCGGGATGTCCACGCTGGAGCTCGCGATGTTCTACGACGACCCGGAGGCGGTGCGCGAGCGCTATCCCCAGTTCTTCAACGCGTATTTGAGCGCCGATCGGCGCACGACGCTGATCGATGTGATCGCCGCGGACTCGGTGTCGCTGACGGGGATGATGGATTTGGTGCGTCACGTACGGCAGACGATCACGCGCAGCACACGTCTGCGCGGCACCGAGGTGGTCGTCGGGGGATTCGCCGCGTCCAGCGTCGACCTACAGGAGAACCTGCTGGCCCGCTTCCCCGGTATCGTCGCGATGATTCTCGGCGTCACCGCGATCATGTTGTTGATCGCCTTCCGCTCAGTGCTCGTGCCGCTCAAGGCGGTTGTCCTCAATTGCGTTTCCGTCAGCGCGGCGTTCGGGATCACCGTCCTCGTCTTCCAGCACGGGTACGGCGCCAGCCTATTTGGTCTCGAGGGACCCACCGAAGCGATCTTCGTCGTCGTGCCCGTCCTCGTCTTCGCCACGGTCTTCGGACTGTCGATGGACTACGAGGTGTTTCTGCTGACGCGGGTGAAGGAAGTGTTCGACAAGACGGGGCGGAACGATCACGCGACGATGGAAGGTCTCTCGACTACCGCATCCACGATCACCTTCGCCGCCCTGATCATGATCATCGTGTTCGGGAGCTTCGCGTTCACGCGCGTACTCGCAGTGCAATTCATCGGATTCGGGCTGGCGGTCGCGGTGCTGCTCGATGCCACGCTGATCCGCATGGTGCTCGTCCCCGCGATCATGCACATCGCGGGACGGTGGAACTGGTGGCCGGGCGTTCGAGCGCCCCGGCGCGATGTCGAAGAGGTTACGTAGGATCCAGCAGGCGCAGCTTTTCCCCCCACACATCCCAATGCCAGGCCTCCACACGGATCCCGGTGTCCGGATCCTTGAGCGGCTTGTACTGGAGCCAGCGGGCGTGAAACCCAAGCGCTTTGCCCAGCTCGAGCAGTCGTTCCTTATCCGAGCTCACCAGGTGGACCATCGGCTCGTCGTGGATCTTGTGGCGGTGAAGCCAAACGCCGCCGTTGAGGGCGAAGCGCATCCCCTCACGGCGGCGTTGGAATTCCCGATACGGTGGATCTAGGTGCAGGTAATCCGGCCCTCGACCGTGGCTGGCGGTATCGGCGCCGCGTTCCCCTGGAAGAGCGTGCACATCCTCGAGGTCTGCGCGTGCACAGTCTGGGCCGACCATCCCATGGCGGTCGCCTCGACCACAGTCAGCGTCACGCCCGTCGACGCACTGAAGTTATTGAGCTGGGCGAGGCTGCTCGTGTAATACGTGCTGTCATAGAAGAAGGCCTCTTCCGCCGTCGCCAGATTTTTGAGGTCTGACTTCATCTGGGCGACGTAGGCCTTCTGCTTCGTGTTAGCGAACTTCGGGATCGCGAATGCCGCCAGGATCCCGATGATCACCACCACGATCAGCAGCTCGATCAAGGTAAAACCACGTGCCTTCACCGCTTTACCCTCCGGGCGCGAAAGGGCGTCGTCCCGAAAACCTTCGGAATCGACGCCCCTATTGTGGGCACTCCCCCCCGTTCCTGCAAGAGGCGTGCTTAACCCTTGGCGTCGATCCAATTCTTTCCAGCACCTATAGTTACGACGAGCGGCACCCGCAAATTGGCCACCCCCTCCATCTCGCGTTTTACAAGGGCAGCGGCATCCGACCGTTCGGGCTCAAGGGTCTCAAACACCAGCTCATCATGCACTTGGAGGAGCATCTTGGTCCGCAGATTTGCCTGCTTCAGGGCTGCGTGGATCCGGATCATGGCGATCTTGATGAGGTCGGCAGCAGAACCCTGGAGTGGCGAGTTGGTGGCGGTACGCTCTCCAAAAGAGCGGATGCTGAAGTTTCTGTCCCGGAGCTCGGGGATGTAGCGCCGCCGCCCGAACAACGTCTCCACGAACCCCCGCTGGCGTGCCTCATCGACGGTCTTGTCGAGCCAGGCACGCACGCCGGCGAAGCGCTCGAAGTAATGTTTGATGAACGCCTTCGCCTCTTCGAGCGTGATGCCGAGCTGGCGCGACAAGGCCAGCGCCCCCTGCCCATAGATCGTCGCGAAATTGATGGTCTTGGCGCGCGCGCGCATCTCGGCCGTCACGTTTGCCTCCGGGACGCCGAAGATCACCGCCGCCGTTTGCCGGTGGATGTCGCCGCCGCGCTGAAATGCCGCGACGAACGCCGGATCGTCCGAGAAATGGGCGAGCAGCCGCAGCTCGACCTGGGAGTAGTCGGCGATCAGCAGCAGATGGCCGGGCGGCGCCACGAATGCGCGACGGATCTCGCCACCGCGCTTCGTGCGCACGGGGATGTTCTGGAGATTCGGGTCGGACGACGACAGCCGGCCCGTGGCGGCACCGGTCTGATTGAAGCTCGTGTGGACCCGGCCAGTGTCCGCCCGGATGTATCCGGGAAGCGCGTCTACATACGTGGACTTCAACTTCGTGAGCTCGCGGTACTCGATCAGCAGACGCGGCACCTCATGGCCCATCGTCGCCAGCTGTTCGAGCACCTCGACGTCCGTCGACGCCCCCGTCTTGGTTCGCTTCTGTACCGGCAGCTTCAGGCGCTCGAAGAGGACGGTCCGGAGCTGCGGCGTCGAGTTGATGTTGAACTCGCCGCCGGCGGCTCGATAGATGTCGAGCTCGAGCTGGGTCAACTCCTTGTTGAAGCCGCGCGACATCTCGCCCAGTAGCACGCGATCGACGAGGATGCCGGTTGCTTCCATATCGACCAGCACGGGAACGAGCGGAATCTCGATTTCATCGAGCAGCCGCACCAGATGGTGGGCTTCGATATCGGAACGGAACGCCTCCTCGAGCCGCAGGACCATCTCCGCCTGCGCGGCGGAAACCCGCGCCGCTTCCGCGGGCGGGACCTGGGCAAACGTGCGTTCGGTTCCGCCGCCCTTCCCTTTTCCCAACAGTTGCGCCGTCGTGGGCAGCTCGACGGAGAGATGCTCGCGTGCCAGATCGTTGATGGCATGCGAGCGATTCCCCGGATCGAGCACGAAGCTCGCCAGCATCGAGTCGTACGCGACGCCGTCGAACGGAACACCGGCGCGCGCAAACGCGACCCACGCCGCCTTGATATCGTGCCCCGCCTTGCGCACGGCCGGATCGGCGAGCAGGGCACGCAGCGGCGCGAGGGGCTCACTCGACAGCGCCGGCAGGTTGCGCGGGGGTGTGGCGTCGAACTCGCCTTCGCGCGGCTCGTGACCAAAGGGGAGATACCAGGAGCGCCCGGGCGCCACCGCGAACGACAGGCCTGCAAGACCCGGCTCCGTCTGCAGCGCAACGAGTCGTGCGCCGCGGAGCTCCTGGACCAGGCCCGGAAGGTCGGCGGGATCGTCAACGATGCGCGGATCGGCGAACTGCACCGCCCGCGGGCCCGCGGGAGGCGCGGGCGAAGCGCCGGGTTCAACCGGTTGGACCACGCCCACCGCGGCCAGATCGCCGAGCTTCGGGATCAGCGTACGGAATTCGAGCTCCGTGAACAGCGTCGCCAGGGTGTCGGTGTCGGGCGTGCGGACGCGCAGCTGATCGAGATCCAGCTCCACGGGCACATCGCGCCGCAGCGTCACGAGCTGGCGGGACAGGCGTGCGTTGTCCGCCTGCTGCAGCAGCGCCTCGCGCGGCCGTTTGCCCGGGATGTCGGCCGCGCGCGCGAGAATCGCGTCGAGATCTCCGTACGTTTCGAGGAGCTGGACCGCGGTCTTGTCGCCGATGCCTTTCACGCCGGGAATGTTGTCGGAGCTGTCGCCGACGAGGGCGAGGTAGTCCACGACGCGTTGGGGCGGCACGCCGAGCCGCTCGCTCGCGTTGGACTGATCCACCCATTGCTCCTCCACGGCCGCCTGCCCACCGCGCCCCGGGTTGAGCAGCGCGATTCCCTCGCCGATCAACTGATAGAAATCCTTGTCGCCGGAGACGATGACCGCCTGTAGCCCGTCGCGCGCGGCCCGCTCGGCGAGGGTCGCGACGACGTCATCGGCCTCGTAGCCGTTGATGGCGATCACGGGGATGTGAAACGCGTCGAGGATCTGACAGACGCGCTCGAGCGAGCGGTCGAAGTCCTGCTGCAGCTCCTCGCCCAATTTCTCGCGCGTCGCCTTGTACTCCGGATACTGCTCCTGGCGGAAGGAGACGCCGCGGTCGTGCACCCACCCGATGTATGCGGGGTGGTAGTTCTCGTAGAGGCGTAGCAAGAAGTTGGTGATGCCCCACACCGCCGACGTGTTCTCCCCGCTCTTGGTGGTGAGCGGCCGCGCGATCATGGCGAAGAACGCGCGGTAAATGAGCGCGTAGCCGTCGACGAGGAAGACGTTCGTCTTTCCTGCGGACGTAGCGGGGATCGGCGGTGCGGGGCGCGGCGGCATGGCGGGAAAACTAAACCCCGCCCAAAGAATCGGGCGGGGCGGAATCGGGTGAAGGGTGCGCTTTAGACGCGCACGACGTTCGAGGCGTGGAGCCCCTTGTCCCCCTGCTTCACTTCGAACTCCACCACCTGACCTTCGGCGAGCGTCTTGAAGCCGTCCATCTGAATCGCCGAGAAATGCACGAACACGTCTTCGCCGCCTTCCTGTTCAATGAACCCGTACCCCTTGGCGTCATTGAACCACTTCACCTTTCCCTTGATCACAATCCGCCTCCTGCAGAGTCTGTTACTGGGCCCCCCCGCCCAGCGTTGGGATGCCTGCCCGGCCGTGGTGTCGGGCCGCGTAGAAATGGTGGGCGGTCCGGAAAACTGTCAAGCGGGATTTCTACGGTACGTACAATGCGCGATACAACTCGCGATTGCGCAACAGGCTGCGCACGTAGCCCCGGGTTTCCGGGTAGGGAATCAGCTCGATGAACCGATCGGGATCCGCCGCGCCCGCGCGGTCGAGCCAGCGGCGCACCGGCGACGGACCCGCATTGTAGGCCGCGATCGCGGCGTCCACACGCCCGAACCGCTTCAGCAGCTCCGCGAGATGCGCCGCGCCGAGGTGCAGGTTGAGATCGGGGACGGTGATCCACTCCGGATAGAATGCGACGTCCAATCCGCGGGCCATCAGCGAGGCCGTACTGGGCAGCAGTTGCGCGAGCCCGCGCGCGCCCGCGGGCGACAGCGCCTCGACGTCGAAGACGCTCTCCTGACGGACGAGTGCCGCGAGCAGCAGCGCGTCGACGCCGAATTCCTGCGCCTCCGCTTCGACCGCCGCGCGGTTGGGCCAGGGGAAAATCGCGCGCAACACGCGAGTGTCGCCCGGCGCCTGAAGTGCAGCCTGCCAACCAAGCCGGACGCCGGCGGAGCCATAGCCCCGTAGGCCAAGTCCCTCGCTCCAGGCGAGGAGTGTTTGGAGATCGGTCGGCGGGTGCGCCAGCACGACGCGGACTTCAGCCTGTGCTTCGCTGTCGAGCCCGGCGAGGAGTAGCGTGTCGATCCGCGCGAGACCGGCCGCGACTTCCGCCGGAGGTGGCGGCGTTGGCGACACGACCGGCGCCGCAAAGGCGAGCGGTGGAAGGCCAGTTTCGCGCCGGGCGCGCATGCCGTAGTAGCCGAGCGAGTCCTCGCGCGCCAGTGCGAGCCAGATGCGTTTGGCCTGCTCCGCATCACCGCGCGCCTCGGCCATCTTGCCGAGCCAGAACCGCGCTGCCGTGCGTTGCGGTCCGGACGCGTCGATCTCGGCCTGATACAGCGCCGCGGCGCTGTCTGGATGGCCCGCGCTTTCCTCGTGCGCCGCCAGGCGGAAGCGCGCGAGGGATGCGCGCGAGTCGGTGGGATAGCGGCCGATCAGCTCCGTATACCAGCGGCCGGCCTGTGCCCAATCGTCCCGACCGTCCTGCATGTCGCCCAGGATGTAGAGCGCTCCTGGCGCCGCCGAGTCGGCGGGGTAGCTGTAGCTGAACCCGGACAGGGCCGGGATCGCCGTCGAATCGCCGAGCCGCACCAGCACGCGCGCGCGGCGGTAGATCGCGAGCGGCCGCGCAGCCGAGTCGCGCGCGGCGGCAGCATACGCGCGCACCGCGTCCCGCAGTTGCCCGGAGGACACGAGTAGCTCGCCATACAGAAGCAGGGTGCCCGCAGTCGAATCCCCGGCGCGCAGCGCGTGCTCGACATGGATCCGCGCATCGCGGATGGATGAGCGACGATTCAGCGCGCGCGCCATCGCGACGTGCTCGTCGGGCGTGCGCGGGGGCAACGGGCCGAGTGCCAGAGCGACTCCGGCTGCGCCATCATCGCTGAGGGGATCGCGCGCCAACAGGCTGTATAACAGCGTGCGGGCGCGTGCCGAATCGCCCGTCGCGAGAGCCAGACGGGCCGCATCGAGCCCCTTCCCTGCCTTCGCAAACGCCTCGAGCGCGCGTGTCGTATCGGCGGCGAGGAGCAGCGAGCGGGCCCGCGCGACCGGCACGTCGCGCGCGGCGGGCGCCGGGAGGTCGGCGACGAGCTGGCCGGCGGCGGCCGTATCGCGCGTGACGCGCGCCTGGCGCACCCGCAACCACGGGTCGATGCTCGCCAACCTTCCGCCCGCGCGGGCCGCCGCGAACGCGGCCGCCGCGCTATCGGCCTGATCCGCGGCATCGAAAGCGACGCCGGCGCGCACGGCCAGCAAGGGCACGCGGGCGGCGGGCGCACGGGCGCGTGCCATCTGAAAATGCGTCGCCGCTTCGGCGAACCTCCCCACGCCGAACTCCGCCTGCGCCAAGAGGGCCAGCGCTTCACCATCGAGGTAATCGAGGAGCCATGGTTGGCCCGCGAGCAGGGTGCGCGCGTGCTCGTACCGCCTGGCATGGATCTCTGCCTTGGCGCCTTCGACGATCAGAAACGCGTTGGGATTCGGGTCGCGCCGCGCGGCGGCGAGCAGCGTCTCGGCAGCGTGCCACGGGCGCCCGGACAGGCGGAGCGAATCCGCCCGGTAGGTGGCGGTGTGATCGGGTGGGACGGCGGTCTGGGCGCGGCTCGATGACGCCAGCAGCAGATCCCCTGCGAGCGCCGCGATCCAAAGGGCGCGGTAGTGTCTCACGATCTGGCTTGCCTCACGCGCATCAGCGCGCGCTGAAACTCCGCGCGTGACTGCGGGGTCAGACGATAGCGGCTGAACCCGGTCTGATCCTGAAAGTAGAGGACGACCCGTTCCGACGCGTAGGTCCAGCGCAACACCCGCATGCCGTTGCGATCGATCCCGTTCGACAGATCGAGCATCTCGTCGGGCTCGCCGAGCGAGATGAACACCTCGCCACGCTCCGTTAGCCATCCCGGCCCGCCCTCGTCCTGGAATCGGATGTTGGCCTGCTGGACCCGCCGGAAGTAGTCGTCGATGGCTTCATTCTCGGGAGTCATCGCGACGGGATCGGTGGCCTTCCAGAACTCGCGCCACACCTCTGGGCGGCGATCCGCCGACCCGCGGCGGAGCGAGTCGACCCAATCCTGGCGTGGGAAGTAGCGGAGCAGGCTCATCATCTCCTCGAAATTCGTGATCACCCATTGATTCGAGAAGCTCACAAGAAACGGGGCGCGGGTCGTATCCCCGCCCGTGATCGGCAGAGTCTGCAGCTCGGCCTGACCCACAGGCAGGTTCGCGGGCACGACGACAATCGTCGCTGACGACACATCGCGACCACCGGTCAGCGGCACAGAGTCGCGCCATAGCTCGTGATCGCCGCCGTCGACGACGCGCGCCACGATCGGGCCCCCGCCCGGTGGCGCCCCGTAGCGTTCGACATAAAAGCGCATCGAATCGGGGCCGTACGGCAGCGTCGCCCGCGGGTTGACCACCAGTTTCGGAAGGGCGTTGCGCTCGGGTCGGCCTTCCGCCGTGTAGACCGCGATCGGTTTCGTCATCGCCCGCCCGCCGAAGCGTGGCGCAGTGTCGGCTCGCTCGGCGCGCGCGAAAGCGGGCCCATTGCGATCGCGCACCATGGCCATGACGTAGTAGACACCGGGCGGCACCATGACGAACTGCTGGTAGATGACGCTCTCGTCCGTGCGCAGCGTCTCCTGAAAGGTGCGCACGCGCACCTGCTCATCGCTCCCGATCTGGCGCACCGCCGAGCGACTGGTGCTGTCGGTGCGGAACGACGCCTCCACGTGATATTCGGCGACGAACTCCGACCCGCGGCGTTCAAACGTGAGCGTCTGATTCGTGAGCGAGACCGAAAACAGGGCGAGCGTGGAGTCTGGTGTCGGTCCGGCGAGATAGCGCACGGACGCGACGAACGGCAAGGCCCCGCTGCCGACGAGCGCGCCCATCGACCGATAGACCGACGACGCGTCGAACAGACGCGGCAGTGCGTTGCCACGGCGCGGCGCGGCGTCCGGCGCGCGCTGCAACGATCCGCAGCCCGCGGCGAAAACGGCCGTCAGCACCAGTGTCGCGCCTCGCATCACTTGCCGAGCCTCAAATCGGGACGTTAGTTTCGCGCACAAACCTCATGGCTCTCGAAAACCTGGCCGGCAGGTCGATCGCCGGCTACCGTCTCCTCGAGCGCGTCGGCGAAGGAGGGACGGCGGAGGTGTACCGCGCCGAACATCCCGAACGCGGCGCGTGTGCGTTCAAGGTATTGCGCGAGCGCCTCAGGGGCGACCCCACTGTGGTCAAACGATTCCTGCGGGAAGCGGGATATGGATCCCGCGTCGTGCATCCGGGTGTGGTCCGCACCTACGACTTCGGTGAAGCGGACGGCCTCTACTACCTCGCTCTCGAATGGGCCACCGGAGAGCCGCTCGCCGATTTCTTACACCGCGAGAGTCCGCTCGCTCCTGCGGACGCCGTCGCGCTGGTGCGCCAGCTCGCCGACGCGCTCTCGGCCGCACACGCGGCCGGTATCATCCATCGCGACTTGAAACCCGAGAACATCATGTACGACCCGCGCGCGCGGAGCGTGAAGCTGCTCGATTTCGGAATCGCGCGGGACGCCGAGCAGCCGCCGGAAGAGCGGCTGACCAAGACCGGCTTCTTCGTCGGGACATTGCAGTACGTCGCACCGGAAGCGTTGTCCGGCGAGCTGGTGGACGGCCGCGCCGACATCTACAGCCTCGCGAAGATCACGTACTACATGCTGACCGGGCGTCATCCGCACGATGGGCGCAGCCCGCGCGAGCTGTTCCAGCAACTCCTGAGCGGGAGAGCGACGCCGCTCTCGGAAGCGAGCGACCGCAAATTCTCGCCCGCGCTCGAGGGTGCGGTCATGAAAGGCCTCGCGCGCCACCCGGGCGACCGCCAGCCAACGGTGAGCGCATTTGCCGACGACTTGGAAGCGGCGCTCGCGAAAACAAAGGATGGGGCCAAGTCCGGCGGACTGCTGGGAGCTCTCAAGAACATTGTCGGCAAGCGGCGCAGTGAATAGTAGTAGCGACTACTACTACCTTAGAAATACGCTCAAGGATCTCCTCCTGGCGCGCTCCGTGAAGCGCGGCGATTTCGTACTCTCCTCCGGCCGCCGGTCCTCTTTCTACGTCGACGCCCGTCTCACGACGATGTCCGGTGATGGTCTCGCCGTGATCGGCGGGCTCGGGCTCGATCGTCTGGCCGTCCGGGGCTGGAGTCCCCGCGCCGTCGGCGGCCTCACGCTCGGCGCCGATCCCATCGCCTATGCGCTCGCGCTGACGGCGCGCCGCCGGGGACAGATGCTGGACGCGTTTACCGTGCGCAAGCAGCCGAAGGACCATGGGACCGGTCAGCGCATCGAAGGGTGCTTCTCGTCGGGCTTCCCCGTCGTCATTGTCGAGGACGTCCTCACCACGGGCCGATCGGCGCGCGAGGCGATCAGCGCGGTGGAAGGCGAAGGAGGGCACGTGCTCGGTGTGATGGTGGTGATGGATCGCGAGGAAGGCGGCCGCGAGGCGATCGAGCGGGAAGGATATCTCGTCGAGGCACTTCTCACCGCGACGGACCTTGGTTTGGAGCTCCCCAAGTGACCGAGCCCCGCCGCCTCTCGTTCGCGGCTCGCGCGCGCGGGTGGCAGGACGACGCCACCGCGCTGGAGCAGCGGTTCAAGGATCTCGAAACATTCGAGCGCAGTCACCGGCGCCGGTGGTGGATCGCGGCGGCGCTGTTCGTCCTCGGCGTGCTCGGGAGGTTGGGCGGCATCAGCAGCACGAGTTTCGGCACGATCGTCTTGGTGTCGGGCGGCGCCGCCATAATCAACGCGATCGTCGGGCTCATCAACGAGCGCGGTTGGTACCGCTGGTGGTTCATCTATCTGCTGCCGCTGCTCGACGTCCTGCTCGTCAACGTCCTCGTCGTGTGGTTCGGTCACGGCGGGGGGGTCGCCGCGCTGTTCATCGCCGTGCTGCCGTACGCGTTCGATCAGGGGCAGGCCGTCGGCGACTTCCTGGTGCTCGTCGCGTCGATCGCGTATCTGCTCGCGAGCTGGGCGCACGGCCAGGTCTATCCCGGCGGCTCCGGTCTCGATACGACGGCGTATCTCGAGACCGGTGTGTTCATCGTCGTCGCGATGGCTCTCAAGCGGATTCCCGCGACACTCATCCAGCGCATTCGGCGCGCGCGCAGCGTGATGGGCGAAGCGGAGCAGGGGTACCTCGCGGTTCGCGCGGCCGCCACCGAAGCCGACGAGCTCGGGTTCCTCGAGAAGAGCTTCAACCGCATGCTCGAAGAGATCGGGACGACGATCTCGTCGGTGCAGCGCGAGGCGGACGAAGTCGCCGCATTCGCCGAAGAGCTGGCGGCGGCCGCCCAGGAGCTGCACGCCACCACGGAATCGTTGACGCAGACGTCACAGCGCCTCGCCGGCGACCTCGGCCATCAGCGTGGCCTAGCCGACGGCGCGCGCGGCGAGAGCGCCAAAGCCGCGGATCAGGCGGAATCGTTGCGGGTGCGGGCGGAGCTGATGCAGGTCGACGCGTCGCGGCTCGTCGGCACGGCGGAGCGGGGACGGGAGCGCGTCGCCCGCGCCAGCGCGACGCTGCGCGCCGTGGGCGAGGAAGTGCGGGCGACGGCGTCGACGGTCGCGGGGTTGTCCGGGATGTCGGAACGGATCGGCGTCTTCGCGCAGACGATCGCCCGGATCGCGCGGCAGACACATCTGCTCGCGCTCAACGCGGCGATCGAAGCGGCGCGCGCTGAGGAGCATGGCGAGGGGTTTGCCGTCGTCGCCGATGAGGTACGCACGCTCGCCGCCGAGGCAGGGAAGTCCGCGCGGGAAGTCGCTGAGCTCGTAAGCGACCTGCGGACCGGGATCGAGGCGGCCGGACGTGCGATGCAATCGGGCGAGGCCAAGGTGCGCGACATCGGCGCGGTCGCGGCCGAGGCCGACGGCGCATTACAGGAGCTCCATCAGGGCGTGCAGTTGATGGGCGATCTGGTCAATGCGACGGCGGAGGTCTCGCGCAGCCAGGCACAGCGCCTCGCAACCCTCGCACAATCGCTACAGCAAGTCGCCAGTATCTCGACAGCATCGTCCGACAGCGCCAATAACACGGCTGCCGCGACCGAAGCTCAGATCACGTCTATGGGCGAATTGACGGCAACATCTCAGCAGCTCGCCCAGCTCGCCGAGCGGCTGCGCGGCGGAATCGCCCGGTTCTCGGTGCTGCACCGCGAGCAAGCCACGAGCGAGCAACAGATCCGGCCCGCGGCCGACTAGCGCGACTCACCCCGCCCAGGAGACCGCTCCGGCGCTCGGGCCTTGGTCCCACGACCCCGCGTTGAAGGGGTGTAGCGCACGCAGGGCCTCCCGGTACGGGGTGATGAGCAGGTCGATGTAGCGCGCCAGCGCCACGTCGAACGGAAAGCGGCGGCGAAATTCTCCGGCGGTGACGCCGAGCACCGCACGCAGATGACGGCCAAAGCTCTGCGGTGACGAGTAATCCATTCGGTATGCGACGTCCGAGACCGACAGGCCCGGGTTCTGAAAGAGGAAGGCGGCGTGCAGCAGACGCATGCCCGCGAGATAGCTCTTGGGCGAAGGAATCGTGGCGCGATGGAAGCGTGACATCAGCGTGCTGGGCCGCACGCGCAGGTGGCGCGCCAACCCGCGCACCGTACTCAGCGCCGGGGCGAGCCTCGCCACCGCCTCGAAAAACAGCCGCGTCTCTTCCGACGCGTCGCCCAGGGCCGGGACGAGTCGCGCGAGGATGCGGGCGGCAACCGGCGAGGCGGGATGCCCCACGAGGTCGCGCAGCCGTCGCCAGCCATCGGGCTCGGTGCAGTCCACCGCGCTGCGCACACCGGTCGCACCCAGGCGGAGCAGGGTCTCCATCGCTTCGCGGTCGTGCCGTGAGACGAGCGCAACCGCGGGAATGGCGGGAAACTCGCGGACGAAGCGCGCGACGCCGGGCAACGCCTCGCCCTGACAGCGATGCACGGAGATGATCACGGCGTCTATGCGCCGGCGGCGCGCGACGTACAAGGCCTCGCGCAGAGAGTCGGCATGGAGGGTGTCGAAGCAGCCGTCTCCCGCGGCGTCGATGCGGGGGCGCTCAGGGGGAGGGAGAACCGTGCATACCGTGACCATGCGCCACCATGGTACGGCAGGCGCTTCAACTATTGGTCATCGGCACTGCATTGCGGGGAGCAGGACGGGAGGTGAATTTCCGAACGGAGCCTATGCAAAAATACGCTCTCCCTACGCTCTGCCTGCTCGCACTCGCCTGCGATGCGTTGCCCAAGCTCCAGCTGCAACTCCAGTCGGAGATCCAGCGAGAATTTCACATCACCAACGCCATGGTGATGGTCATCGATACGACGTACATGCTGGTGGCGATCTTTGACGACGCACACGCCGCGGATGAGGGGAAGGAGCGCGCGGCATTCCAGGAGCAGGTGGCACAGTACGCAGTCACGCACTACCACCGATCCAAGCTCCGGACCCTGGGCGTCATGCTCGGCCGAGCGACGCGCCGCGGGTCAGACCATGAGCCTGAGGCGACGCTGTTCGTGCCCGAATATCACCCCGACGGCACGGTGCGCTTGGCGCTCATGCCGCCGCGACGGACGATGCCGCGACCGCTACAGCAGAAGCACTAGCAGGGTTCCCTGACCTCAAAGCGTTGGCTCATCGGACTGTCGGCGCTGGTCGTCATGCTCACCATCGCTGGGGCGGTGAGCTTCGTGCGCTACGCGCAACGCCACCGCGCCAATCCGTGGCTCGCGGCCGTCGCGCCGTTCGACATCTACGTGCCCGGCCTCGAAGCCTGGCGCGTGCGTCTGGCCGAGGAGCTCACAGCGCAGCTCGACAGCATGAAGCCGCTCGACGCCGTTTCCCAGGATGTGGTGCGCGAGCGTTGGCGGGGACAGTCACGCCCCGAGCTCGCAGCCGTAGAGCTCGCGCGCCGCACCAGCGCCGGGGTGGCTATCTACGGGCGCGTAGATCCGCTCGCCCGTGCTCGCGATTCGGTCCGCGTACAGTTGATCGTCGTTGACGCGGGGACCGGACAGCTCCTCATCGCCATCGACCAGCCATGGCCGATGCAGCGCGCCAACCTCGCGCGGGCGCTCGCCGAGCGGGTGAGCCAGAACTATCGTTATCCGCGTGACTGATCCGTTTGCAGAATTGAACGCCGCGCTGCCCGATCACTACATCATCGATCGGGAGTTGGGCCGCGGCGGGATGGCGCTGGTCTACCTGGCGCGCGACACGCGCCACGAGCGATTCGTCGCGCTGAAGACGTTGCGCCCCGAGATCGCGATTGCCCTCGGCCGCGAGCGGTTCCTGCGCGAGATCAAGCTCGCCGCCCGCCTCCAACATCCCAACATCCTACCGGTCTACGATTCCGGCGACGCGGGCGGCACACTCTACTACGTGATGCCTTACGTCGAAGGCGAATCCCTACGCGACCGTCTCGACCGCGAGCCGCAGCTGCCCGTCGACGATGCACTCCAGATCGCCCGCGAAGTGGCTGAAGCGCTCGCGTACGCGCACGAACACGACGTCGTCCATCGCGACATCAAGCCGGAGAACATCATGCTGTCGGGCGGTCACGCGATCGTCGCCGACTTCGGCATCGCGCGCGCCGTCAGCGCCGCGGGCGGCGACAAGCTGACGCAGACCGGACTCGCGATCGGGACACCCGCGTACATGTCGCCCGAGCAAGCCTCGGGGTCGGGCCAGGTAGACCGGCGCAGCGACATCTACAGTCTCGCCTGCGTGCTCTACGAGACGCTCGCCGGCCAGCCGCCGTTCACCGGCCCGACGGCGCAGGCGATCATGGCGCGCCATTCGCTCGACGCGGTGCCGCGGCTCAAGATCGTGCGCGACGCCATCCCGGACGATCTCGAAGTCGTGATCGAGCGGGCGCTCGAGAAGGTGCCGGCCGATCGCTATCAGACGTCGGGAGAATTCGCCAAGGCGCTCGCCAACGCGAGCACGGGTGCGGTTTCGCGCGTCACCGCAGCACGACGGCCGACGCGCGCGCAGCTCATGTGGCGACGGCGCATGAACGTCGGGATCGGCGCCGGCGTCATTGTGCTCATCGTCGGTGGCTGGCTGTTGTTCGGCCGCCGCCACGGCGGCGGTGCGACCGGGGGGGGCCCGCTCGTACAGAATCACATCGCGGTGCTGTACTTCACCGACGACAGTCCTGACAGCTCGCTGGGATATCTCGCCGACGGGCTCACCGAGGGACTGATCGATAAACTGTCGCAAGTCCGCAACCTCGACGTCATCTCACGCAACGGCGTGTTGCCGTTTCGCAATTCTGTGCTCCCGCCTGACAGTATCGCGCGAGCGGTCCGCGCCGGGACGCTGGTCGAGGGGAGTCTCGACCGGGTGCGCGATCGCGTCCGTGTCACGGTGCGACTGGTGGACGGCGCGAGCGGCGCCGACCTGTTGCGGCGCGCCAGCTTCGAAGTCCCTGCGGGCAATCTCCTGCTGATCCGCGATACGCTCGCGACTGAAGTCGCACGCGTGTTG
>Ga0193755_1000050_pt1 | contig 31098 bp, 51 predicted proteins | sample H1a2metaG_FD_144921 | JGI IMG/M metagenome (GOLD analysis project Ga0193755, IMG submission 144921) | Soil microbial communities from a riparian zone of the East river system, Colorado, United States - H1a2 | ecosystem: Environmental > Terrestrial > Soil > Riparian zone | place: USA: East River...
CAGAAGTACGGCATCCCCTACGGGCGCTTGGAGACGGACTGGTGGGACTGCGACCACATTCTGCCCGTCGTCGAGGGCGGAGGCGCCTGCGGATTGGAGGGCCTGCGCACACTCTGCATCCCGTGCCACCAGGCGGAGACGGCGGCGCTGCGGGCGCGGCTCGCTGGCGCCCGACCGGCGGCCTGATCGATCATGACGGCGTGGCGATCTCGTTGTTGTTGTCGTTCCTCAGAAGTTCAACCATAAGGAGGAGTCATGGCAGAGAAGACCATCACGCTGCGTCTCGATTCTCACGAATCGTTGTGTGTACAGGACGCGCTGGAACGCGAGGTCACGCGGCGTGTTAACAACACGAACTCCAATAGCGATTGGTTGGCGATGCGGCTGCTGCGGTTAGGCTCACGGATCGCGTGGCTCCGGCATCAGACCTTCAAGCCAGAGAACGGTGCGGACACTGATCGCGTGGACGATCCGCCGCAGAGTCAGGTGGCGCTGTTCGGGTTCTCGTTCTCCAAGTAACACGGGACCAGATGTTGCTGGTGCGCGGCCCTGGGTCCTTGGACCTGGGGCCGTTGTGTTAGGTCAGCCCCGCGAGGCCACTGGGAATGAGGAGCGTCGCGGCCAGCACGAGCTGGGTCGTCGCCTCCGTGAGCGCGAGGTTGGCGCGGTCCCGGGCATCGGACACACGGATGTTCTTGTTCAGCGCGTTGCGCAAGTCCTCGACAATCGAGACGGCCTGCCACGTGCGACTGATGATGTCGGCGCGGCTCGGGGACAGGACGTCCTGGTTCTTGGGTTCGAGCGTCAGGTTCGACGTTGGGTTGGCCGACATGGTGTCCTTTCTGAAACGTTCCGCACGACGGTGAACTGATGGTAAGACTGCCCGATGGGCCGTCACGTCACGAGGATGGGTGGCCGTTCTGCTCGATGCGCCAGGCCGGCAACGTGGGCAGGCCAGTGGGGGCGCCGTGGTAGAGGAGGCGGGCCCCACAGTGCCGGCAGCGCAGCTCCGCGCCCATGCTCGGCTGGACGTACGTCTCGTAGTCGTGGATCGTGGCGCGGCAGCACAGGCGGAGTTCGATCATCGGGCCGCGGCCGTTTTCTTTTTCTTGGCCGGTACGGCGTCAATCAGTGTGCCAGGCTCGACGACCGTGATGATGGGTTCGTTCACCTTGGTCCGGGGTCCTCGGCGGCGCAGTTGGGCCATCTCCAGGGCTTCACGCTCCCAGCGCTCGGCTTCGGCGCGGAGCATCGGGGCCTGCGGATGGTTGATCGCCGTGAGGATGTCGGCGACGAACGCGGTCAGATCGGCGGCCAACGCCGGCTGCGGTTCCTGCTTCCCGTAGGTGAGGAAGTGGCGGAAGGCGGCGCGCATCTTCTCTGAGGCGGTCGCGGGACGCGAGTTCCTGTACAGCTCGCGCGTGTCCATGGGGTCCTTTCTAGGTGAGTGGAACGTGAACACGGGAACTTGAGGCGTGGGACCGGGGGCGTCAAGGGATCGAAGCGAGGTGCTTGGTCCTGGGACATGGGGTAGTGACAGTAGTGTGTCACGGTGGGCCTCCGGGCCCTACCCGAAGTCGACTCGACTACTGTCTTACTAGACAGTAGTCGGGTAGTCGACTCCTTCGTGGCAGTCGACAGGTCGATTAGTCGACTCTTAGTCGAGTAGTCGACTGTCATGATGTCGCTTCTGCTGTCGCTACTCGGTATCACCGTGATCCATACTAGCGACCGCCAGGGAGCCGGCCCCACGCTGTGAGTGGGTGCTCACATCTTGCATAAAGATGCAGAATAAAGTATAATTATGCCTTCGCTGAGCACGCGAGCCTGAGCACGAGCGTATACTTATGCAGAAAAGGTGCGCATGCGCACCTTTTGCTCAAGGTTCGTGCCACAAGGACCATGCCAGCGCACCGATGTGAGCGCTCACTCGCCGACACTGTCGCCTCGATCCGCGCCTCAACGTACGCGCGCACACGCGCGCCTGCGTGGGGAAACATATGGGGAAACGCTGTTCGTAGCTCAGCCAACCACATACAGTTATAGAAGCGCTGCGGACTACCAATCCGCAGGCCCAAGCATTCTCATTCGGGCCCCATGTCCAAGACTATCAACGACATACAGGTGCTCAATGCACCTAGGGCCTTCAACATGGCGACGCCTAGCGAACAGCGACAGTGTCGCCGCCCGCCGGCGCCGGCCGGCACCCGGCAGAGGTCCCCCGTGCCGGTCGACGCTGAGCGCTAGTAAACCTGCGCCGTTCCGGCGGTTTCCTTTTTCACGAGGTCAAGGTCATTGGACCGAGTTGCAATCTACGCGCAGCAACGCCGGCTCGATGACGCATGGCTTGCCATTAGCCCTGATTCGCCTGTCAGCCCTGATTCGTCTGCCGTCGAAAACGATGTGCGTTGGTTGGCAGGAAAGCCTCTGGAGTATCCGGAGTATCCGAAGCGTCGTGCTCCTCGCCGTTATGTGATCTCGAAGTTCTGTGTTTGCGGCTGTGGTAAACGTGCTCCAGGTCCTTGGGCCAAGTGGGCATGGGGCTGTAAGCCAAAGCAGCAAAGGACCATTGACGAATTATCGCGTGCCGCCTTTGTGGAGGACTGGTTGGCGGCACGAGCTGAACAACAAGTGGTGGCGGCGATGCGGGTTAAGGTCGGGCAGCATGCCCGTCGTGCCCTACTGACCGGTGTCGATGCAACGCTGACCCCAGCAGAGTGGTCCGCGATCCTGGCCTACCACAATGCGTCATGCGTATGGTGCGGCACGTACCGGGGCCCCTTCCACATGGACCATGTCGTCCCCCTCGCCAAGGGTGGACCCCACAGCGCCGACAACGTCGCCCCCGCGTGTGCGCCCTGCAACACGGCCAAGCGCGACATCAACCCCGCTGACTTCTACGAGCGACAGGAACGCCAGAAGGCCGCATGACGCAGGCCGAGTGGCAAGGCGAGCGCCTCGCGCCTGAGCAACGCCTCATCGTCCGCTTCGACGCGCCCGATCCCCTGGACGAGCGCGCTCACGGCTTCGGCGACGCGTTCATGGCGGCGCGCTTCATCCCGCCCCTGCTCGCCTGGGCGGGCCAGCAGCGTACACAGATCAGCTTCGTCGTGCCGCCGGCGCTCATGGGCCTGTTCGCGCAGAGCTTCCCCAGCGCCCAGCTCGTCACCACGACGACGGCGCCCAGCATTCGGGCGCTGGACCGCTGGGGCTATGGAATGTGGCACCAGTGTGAACAGCGCCTTCGCTTGCGACCCACCTGGCCTTACCTCGTGGCGCGTGCACCGTGGTCCTTCGACCCGTCGTATCTGCACGTCGGCCTGTGCAGCCATGGCGGCAACGAGGAGCACAAGCGCGGGTGGGACGCGACACGTTCCATCCACGATCCGCGCCTGATCGAGCCGCTCTTCCGTGTGCCCGGGGTCATTTGGCACTGGCTCGAAGTCGAGCACGCACCGCCCCCGCTGCACGTCGTGGACCACCGGGCCGCGCTGCGCTCGTGGACGTCTACGGCCGACCTGATCGCCGGGCTCGATGCCGTCATCACGGTCGATACGGCCGTCGCCCATCTGGCCGGCGCACTCGGCCGCCCGACCTGGGTGCTGCTGCGGCCCCCGTTGCCCACCGGCACACGCATGACACCGGCCGTCACGCGCGACGCGACGTACGGCGACCAGCGCTGGAACCCCATCGCCATCTGCGACGGCGTCATCGCCCAGGCCCCATCCCGTGACCCGCTGTACCCCACGGCGCGGCTCTTCCATCAGCCGGCCCCGGGCGACTGGGCCGCGGTCATCGACACGGTTCGGCACACCCTTCAGGAGAAACTCCCGTGAGCAAGCCCTTCCACGTCGTTCGCCATCTGCACAACGACGTGTTCCGCACCTACTCGATCTACGTGAACAACGTCCCCTTCCTGACGCCCTCGCGTGGCCAGGTCCTCGGCCGCCGCGAGGCGTACGCCATCTGTCGGCTCCTCAACTCCGGCCCGTGGGCATGAACGCCCACCCAGCGCCCGAGCCAATGGCCACGCCCCCGCGGGTCATCATCATCGAACCGTTCCCTGCGCACCACCAGCAACGGTCGCATCCTCCTCTGGGTCGTGCCCGGCTATACGCACATCGTCGCCTCAACCAACTAGGATCACCATGACGCCCCGTCGCTTCTTCCTCATCCTCAGTGTCCTGCTCTTCCCTGCCCTGCTCGCCGCGCAGACGCCCAGTGAACAACAGGTCGCCCGTGTGGAGTTCTGCGCCAACAGTCGGGACTGTGCCCGGTGGCGCCCCTACGTCCGCCTCGGCGACATGGACGGACCGATCTGGTTTCTCGTCTCGATGACTGGGATGGCCTGCGAAGTCGATGGCATGGTGGCGAACAAGCTGGCGGACGATCCCCGTGGCCGCTCGTGGTTCTGCGTATGGCGCTGGCCGCGGCCATGATGCGCCTCCTCACCCTCCTGGCCTGTCTGCTCTGCCCCGCCGTGATCGGGGCCCAAGCCCCGCCCGCCGTGGCCATCGAGCCGAAGGCCCTCTTCCAACTCGCCGCGGCCTGGACGAACGACACGCTGCCCGGGACGCACGCCTGCCTGTTCGGTCACCAGGAAGCGCAGGTTATCGTGCTCGACTCCATCACCGTTGAGCCCAAGGCCGAGCCGGACAGCACGATCTGTCCCCGCCCCGCCATTGGCGCGACCGGCTTCTATCGCGGCTACGTTGGCCAGGAAGAGGAGCGGCAAGGCGTAGCCAGCATGGCCCGCGTGCTTGCCGCCCGTCCTGACTGGCTCATTGCTGGGATCGTGCACGGCATCGTCCCAGCGTTCGTGAACGGTGTGCGCGTCCCCGCGCCGCTTATGTGGGGCGCCGTACGCCCCATCCCCGCGAAGTCGCAGACGTGACGCCATGCGGGCGATTATCGTCCTTGGCGTCGGCGTCCTGCTCGTCATGGCGTACTGCACGGGTGCGCGTCTCCAAGCCGAGCACGATGCCCAGCTCTATGCGGAGATGCGCGCCGCCTTCGATGCCGAGCTGAACGTCATCGACAACGAGTGGGCCGACTGTTTGCTCCAGCTCCCGATTCGCTTTCCCTTCGACACGACCAAGGTGCCAACCTGATGCTGCCGGCGTGGATCAGCCCGCGGGGCCTGCAAGAACACTGCCTCGCCGGCGGCCTGCTGACGCTCGTCCTGCACGGGATGAATGCGGCGCCCACCGTGATCGTCGTGGCTGTTCTCGCGATGGCCGTGGCCCACGAGATCGGGGACGGCGACCTGCAACGCACGGCGCCCGGCTGGCCGTGGAACGGCCTCCTCGATGTGTTCGCCTTTCTTCCCCTCCCGCTGCTGCACTGGATACTGACATGAGCACGAAGAACGGCTTCGGCCCCCGCGCCTTTCCCAAGGACTATTGGCAGTTCGCGAACGGCAGCGTCGCGCCCATCGGGCTCGACGTGCTGATGCGCATGGCGCTCGCCGGCGACATGAAGATCGAGAGCGCCTATGACCACCGCTTGGGCGCCGACGTCTGGTACTCTGTATGACCTGTCCGCACAGCCAGCCATTCGAGATCATCTCGCGGGCGAAGCCGAACCCGCTGCGCTGCCGGCACTGCGGCGCCCAGAGCCGGGACGAGGGCGCCACGTGGACGGGCCCAAGTGACGCCCCGCTCGCGCCCACGCAGGCGATCCCCGTGTACGGCGCGGCCGATCCGGAGACGCTGGCGCGGCGTGAGGAGGCCCGGCGCGCACTCCAGCAGGATCAGGGCGACGGCGATTGGGTGACGCGGCTGTGAGCGACACTGACGCCTTCACCCGTGTCTGTGGCCAGCCGGCCGCTGATGGCTCGACGTTCTGCGAGAACAAGACGAATACCTCTTGGTTTGAGGGCGCGGGATGGCGCTGCCGCTTCCACATGCCGGCGGGCGAGCACTGGCCCCACGAGCGGCGCGGCGTGAACGGCGCGGAAAAGGACGGGCCGGCGTTGCCCGAGCCGCCGCCCAAGGGCGGCGCCATCGAGAGCATCGAGGACGCCCTCGCGATGATTGCTTGGGCGACGAAGGAGTTGTCCTGCGGGCGCATCACGGAATCGAAGTGCCGCGGCGTCATCAACGGCGCGAAGGCCTATCTCGCCGGTCTTGGGGCCACGCATGCCCGCGACGAGGTGAACGAGATGCGTGAGGCGCTCCGAAAAATCGGGGCGATGAAGTAATGGCCAATCTGTACGATCCGAAAGTTATCTCGCAGCTCAAGCGCAGCGTCCAGATCGCCGTTAAAAAGGCAAAGAACCGCGCAACGGAGGTCGATTACAGCTCCTACGCGGATGATCCTGAAGGCTTCATCCGGGACGTGCTCAAGGACGACAAACTCTGGGACAAGACCCTGGAGATGATCGAGTCAGTGCGCGTGAACCGGAAGACCACGGTCAAGGGGGCGAACGCTGTCGGCAAGGACCATACGGCCGCCGAGCTGGCGCTCTGGTGGATGTATGCGAAGGGCGGCCTCGTGATCGTGACGGGGCCGACACAGAAGCAGGTCTTTGAGATTTTCTTCGGACGTGAGCTTCGAAGTCTCAGCGCCCGTGCCGGCCTTGCCAAAGTGCAGCGGTTTGTTGTCCGTGCCATCGAGGACGATATCTTCGAGGACGACGAGCGCGATGATATAGAGGGCAAAGAGAAGTGCGGTATTCTTGGCGTGGTCTCGACGGACGTGTCGAAGATGACGGGGCACCATGCCCCCTACGTCATGTGCATCGTGTCAGAAGCGCAAGGCGTCACCGGCCTGGCGTTCTCGACGATCTTCAACAACGCGACAGGCGAAGACGACCGCTTTCTCGTCGTTGGAAACCCCAAGGCCCCGGAAGTCGACAAGACCGATTTCTACGACACGTTCCGCGAGGACTCTGGCTGGAATCGCATTACGATTCCGGCCGCGGCGCACCCGAACATCGTCCAAAAGCAGCGGGTCATTCCTGGTGGCCCCTCGCTCGTGTGGCTAGAAGACGTTCGCAAGCAGCACAAGGAAACGTCTGCTTGGTGGAAGACGTTCGTTGCGGCCGAGTTCCCCGAGCGTGGTGCGGCTAATGTCCTGCTCGCCCCGGCTGATGTCGCGGCGATGAGGCAGTTGTTTCTCGGGGAGTTCCGGGCCCGAGCGAACAACCAGCCGTACATCATCGGCATCGACTTGGCGAAGGGCGGCGGCGACCGCGGTGCAATGGCGATCATGCGGGGGCCCTGCCTCATGGAGATGTATGCGTTCGACACGGGCGGTGTGATCGAGACGGAACAGCGCATCCTCGCAAAGCTCCGCGAGATTGGCGCCAGGCCAATGAACCGGCCTGCGTCGAGCGACCCCTTCCAGACCCCATCCGGTGAGCAGATCGACTGCGTACTGGTCATCGACCAAGCGCCCACGGGCGCGGGTCCGAGCGTGATCGCCCACTTACGGGCGGATCATGGTTACGAGGCGGTGTCGTTCAACTTTTCCTCCCGGGTGCGCGGCGGCGAAGAGACGGAGCGCTACGAGAACCTGCGCGCCTTCGGCTACTGGGCGATCAAGCTGGCGGCCCAGGAACGCCGGCTCGCCATCTGTGAGGATGTGGAACTGGAGGAAGAGCTGCTCGCCATCACGTACACGTTCGCGAACAAAGACCAGGTCCTCATCACGCCGAAGAAGGAAATCATGAAGATGCTCAAGCGGAGTCCGGACAAAGCGGACGCCTTCATGATGGCGTGGAGCCAGTACAACGAGCAGGCGAGCGTCGGGGGGACGGCGGGGGTGAATCTTGGCTTCTAAGGTTGCTGCATGACCGCGGAATTGGCGGATTGCGTCCTCGCGCTGCGAAAGCGCATCGAAACATTGGAGGCACAGATGGAAGGCATCAAGGCATCACTCGCACGGGCGCCCGAGAGCGCTCTCGTGCTCCCGGCTCCTGAAGTGACGGACGTGCGGCAGGCAGTGCGGAGCGCCGTGATCGCGGTGGACGACTCGTGGAAAGAGCAGTATGCCACGCGGTTCGCCGACACGTTGCTCGCGCAGCTCAACCGCGCCGGCTGGCGGCTCGTGAAGAAGGGTGAGGGCGATCTGTGAGCCTGACCACAGACCCCACGTCCGCGTGCCTCGGCCACGGCGTTGACGACACGCCCGTCTCGCAGAACGCGTGCTACCTGATCCTGTCGGATGAGGAGCGCGCGAAAGGTTTCGTCCACCCCCTGCGCGACTCCTACGTGCATGTCGGGACGCCTGGACCCGCGTTCCCGCTGCGCGACCTGACGGACGAGGAGGAGCGCCTGTTTGGCGAGAACGGCTACGTGAAGTTCGAGCCGTGGCCGGAAGGGTTCAAGGGCTCTTCCACGGGACGGTTCTGGACGCAGGCAGAGCTCGACGCCGTCGGCGAGGGTTGCGGCGCACGCACGCGAATGGCGCACGAGATCGCCGAGACATACGCCCGAAGCCCGCGCTTCTATGGCGCGACGTACTGCGTCGGGTGCCAGATGCACCGCCCCGTGGGCGAGCGCGGTGAGTTCGTTTGGGACAGCACTGACGAGCGGGTGGGCACATGAGCAAGTGCCTGTTCTGCTTCGTCGAGATGCGCACGTGTAAGAAGTGCGGCAAGGAGCATTGCACGTCGCGCCGTGGCCGCGGCTGTTGTCCCATCGTGCGGTGCGACAACCCGCCGACGCGGCGGTCGCACGACCCGCTCACGGCCGCGCCGCATGGATTTCGCATCCTTGAACGGACGGGGATGGCGGGAGGCAGAAGCCATGAGTGACGTGCTCTACACGCTCGGTTACACCGTGCTCTACGTGGCGAGCGCCGTGTTCGGGGCGAAGCTCGGCTTCGCCGTGCTGCGCCTGATGGGCGTGCGCAGCGACTCATAAAAACATTTTAGTATGCGCGACGACGTAGCGGTCGCGGGCGTCCGCATGTTACATTCGGGGTCTCCTCCGCATCGTCTCTCTTCATTTCATCATCAGGAGTCTCCATGAGCCAGAGCGGCAAGGCGGGCCAGTTGTATCCGGCCGGCCAGACCGGGACGAATGTTTCGTCCCACGTACTCGTTGAACAGCGCCCCATGTGGGTGCCGAACTCGGAGCTGTCCTCGTTCGCCCGCTTTGGTCGCTGGGTCGCACAGAACTCTCCGCTCGCAGCGCCGGCTGGTGGGGACCAGGCGCATTGGACCCTCGTCGCCGGCCTCGTCGGCGTGACGATGGGAAACTAGCCGTGCCGACCAACGGCGGGGCTGTGGCGGTCGAGAATCCGGGTGGCGCAAACACGCAGGCCATCGTGACGATTGGTGGCTACACGATCCTCATACCGATTGGCGTGTGCGCGAGCTTTCTCGCGTTCCAGAACTGGGTCGCGAACAACTCGGTGGCCCCGGTGCCTCCGTCGAGCGATCAGACCGGCTGGGCCGATCTGTTTTCGACGGTCGGCGTAACGCAGGGGAACTGATGTACCCGGGCATGGGTGGTGGCAAGTCGCCCGACACCTCGATCAGCATCCCCGTGGCCGATTCCCCCCAGCCGGCGCGGCGCATCCCCAAGAAGAAGATCAAGAAGCGGTCTGGGCGGATCATAGCCGGCTCGCCGGCGACGTCAGGCCTCAATCGGAGCCCAGGCGTTGCTGGCGCAGGCAACACGGGCGGCGCAGGAACCAGTGGGTGGAGGACAAGCTGATGGGATCGACCTGGCCCGAAGACGCGCCTGAGCTGAAGCCGCCGCTCGACCTCATGCGGAAGCCCGCTGGGCAGTCCGTGCATCCGCCGTTCGCCACGTCCCCCGTGACGCTGGTGCACGGTGAGCAGCGCGTCAGCAAGACGTACGTGCGGGCGCACGCCCGTGGCCAGACGCAGATCGACCAGCACTACCGCGGTAAGCCGCAGCAAGCGATGGCCGAGCCAACGAACGCGGAGACCGTCGAAATCTACGGTGGCAAGCAGAGCTGACCTGTCGGGCAGCACCCCCGCTGCATAGTCCCAGTCACATCTGAATAGGGAAACATCATGCTGACGAAGCAGCACTTCGAGCACATGGCGGAGCACATCGCCCGCGAAACCAAAGCCGGCAGCGCCGGGCGGGACGCCGCGATGAAGCTCGCCATCTCCACGGCCAAGATGTCCAATCCGCGGTTCGATGAAGGGCGCTTCCGCAGCGCTGTCGACGGACTGACCAAAGGCACGCACACGGTCGGCGACTCCGGCCGCATCAAGCGCGTCGGCGGCTCCGCCGTGAAGAAGCTGTCGAGCGGTACGTCTCGCGGAGCGCCGGGCGCCGGCAAGCTGTACGCGGATGCGGGGAAAGGTGGCGGCGGAGGTGGCGACGAGCCCCGTGACGATCACGGACGGTGGACCACGTGACCTACAGCGACGATCAGCCGCGCGACGAGCGCGGTCGGTGGAGCAGTGGCGGTGGGGGCGGCAGCTCCGTGGGGAAGAACACGGGCAGTGGACCGCGGGCCGTCACGCGCGCCCCTGTCCCGAAGATTTCTGCCTCGACGGGCAAGCGGGAGATCGTCGCCAGGACGCCTGGTGGACGTGGCCTCACGTCCGACGAGGCGTACAAGCGCGAGGTCAACGCCCTCAAGAAGTCTGACCACTACGGCGCCTACATGAGCAGCAACGGCAAGACGCTCACCACGTGGACAGGCGGGCACCTCGGCCACATCACGCAGACCAGCGACATGAACAACTCGATGGTTCGGCGAGGCTACACGAGCGACAAGCTCTTGCACTTCCGCGCGACGGACCTGCATGGTGGCACGTGGCACGGGACGTCGCCGGGCCCGGGCATGTACGCGAGGATGCACCGGACCAAGGGCGGCTGATCCATGTCGTACAGCGACGACGAACTGCGCGATGAGCGCGGGCGCTGGACGGCGGGCGGTGGCGGCGGGGATGTCACGAAGGTCAGTCCGGGGATGCCGCGCGGCGAGCTGATGGGCGCGGACCCGACGAAGGGCATCTCTCCCAGTCTCCTCAAGCTCGCCGACGACTACCGCGCACAAGCTGGCATCAGCAACACGCCGCTTCCCCGCGTCGACGCTGTGGACCCGAAGGCCGGTGCCATCATGGCGCGGGCCTACGAAGGCCTCAAGAACGGCCCGACGAACCCCGAAGTGCAAGCGGCCTACAAGCAGTTCGTCGACGAGACGCACGCGCAGATGGACGCGCTCCAAGCGGCTGGCTACACCTACACGTTCGTCGACAAGGACCCCTACCACAACTCCGCCGAGATGCTGACGGACCTCCGTCAGAACCACCACCTCGATGTGTACAGCTCGGCCGCGAGCGGTGGGCACCCGCTCATGACGAACGCGGAGAACGACGAGTTCCGCGCCGTGCACGACTCGCTCGGCCACGGTGTGTACGCGAACCAGTTTGGACCGAAGGGCGAGGAGAACGCGTATCGCGCCCATGCGGCGCTCTACTCCCCGACGGCCCGACGCGCGATGGCGACGGAGACGCGGGGTCAGAACTCCTGGATGAACTTCGGGCCCCACTCCGACAAGCCCCTCGCGGAGCGGCCATTCGCCGAACAGAAGGCGGCCCTCTGGCCGACCAATCTGCAAGGCGACTACGGCGCGATGTACCGGGTGAGCCAGCCACGGACCGTGACGAAGCGAGGCGGATGATGTACGCAGACGACGAGCCGCGCGACGACCGCGGGCGCTGGACGGCCGGGGGCGGAGGCGGGGACGGCAAGATTCTGAAGAAGTCGTCGAGCGTGCCGGTGCGTAGCGCGACTGGTGCCGGCAAGACGGCGCCCTACACGAAGCAGCTCACCGAGCTGCCCGCGCAGCACGCGATCATCACGGCGGAGAACCCGGGCGGCAAGAACCTCTCGCCCGACGCCAACCGTGAACGCAACCAGCAGCTCCGGGACGACCTCCTGCGGCGTGGCTACACGCCGACGCAGGCGACGGGCGTCTACACGGACAAGCAAACGGGCTTCGAGCATAAGGAGCATCCCTTTGTGGTTGAGGGGATGCCTCCGCACGAAGCCGAGGCGCTCGGACGCGCACACGGCCAGAACGGTGTCGTGACGCATCTCGGCTACCACGACCTCGTCGACAACAAGCTCTACCCCACGAAGGGCGTGCACGAAGTGACGCAGGCCAAGGCCTACACGGAACTGCCGGGCGGCCGGCGCTTCATGCACGACATCAACTTTGACGCGCCGATCACACTGAAGGGTGGACGCTGATGCCGTACAAGAGCCAACAGCAAGCCAAGTTCGTGCACGCGAAGGCCAATGCAGGGGCGCCCTGGGCGAAGAAGTTCGTCGCGGATGCCTCGGGCCAGAAGCTCAAGCGGCTGCCACGGAAGGTGAAGAAGCTGTCCTCCAAGAACCAAGGGACCCGATGATTCGCGAAGAGTTGCCGCTCGGCGGTGGGGTCTACGGACTCTGGGCCCCGGACCGCAGTGACGTATATGTCGGGACCACCAACGATTTACGTCGCCGCTGCAACGAGCATTTGCCGGCGATCATGCTGGGTTGTGACTTCGAGGCAGTGCTGTTTTTACCTGACGCTTCGCGCAAAGAGCGCATGAGCTGGGAAGACCGCGCGATCATCGCGTTGCGGGCGCATGGTGTACGCGTGGTCAACAACACAAGCGCCGAACACAGCGAGAAAATGCGCGTTGCGTGTGCCCCAATACGCAGTGAAGTAGTGCGTGCTTCGTGGGCGAGCTTGACGCCGGCGCAACGAACGCAGCGGGTATGCGGTGCATCGACTGCCGCGGAACGCAGTGCACGCCACAAGAACAGTTGGGCGCGACTGACGCCTGAACAGCGTCGCGAGCGCGTCCGTCGGAAGGATGCGTAGCGTGACATTCGCAACAGACTTCACGGACCCGATTAGTGGCGCTGGAGGCATCGACCTTTTTCTTCAGGGATCGAACCTGTACGGAACGCAAAACATCCTGGGAAGAGCGTCGGCCGCCATTGCGCCGACCACGTGGCTCGATTTCCATCCTCCGTCATATCTGCGTGACGCGCCGCGCTGGACGTATGCTCGGGATCACTACCAGGGCGAGTGCGCATCTCTCAGGAAGATCACGCACTACCTGATCCGCAAAGGCATCGGAGAAACGCTCGAAGCCTATCAGGAGCGGGTCGCGCTCGCCGACTACACGCCGCATTTCTCGCACATCGTCGACTCGCTCGCCGGCATGTTGTTCGGCATCGAGGTCGACGCCAACCGGGCGTGGGGTGCCCTCGGTGATGAAGAGGACACGAACACGCCGGCCGGCAAGCTGTACTTCGATGCGGACGGCGACCGCAACGGCTACGGCACGATCTGGAAGGTGCTCACCACCGAGCTGATCGCGATCCACGACGCGTGGGTCTTCGTCGACGGTGGGGAGGACGGACGCTACCCGAAGATTCGCATCCTGCCGGCCGAGTCCGTGACGAACTGGCGCTTCGAGGACGGCGTGCTGGTCGAAGCGGTTGTCCGGGAGATCACGGACACGCGTGAGAGCCTCCAGGACGATCCGAAGAAGACGGCCGCCCAGTACATCTACATGACGGTCAACGGTTGGCAGCGCTGGGAGAAGCAGCGCGCCGATACGTCGCCGACGCAGACGGAGCAACCGGGCGGGTCCACGGGTGGGCGTGAGATCGCCGTGCCGGTGGGCGATCCGGGAACGTGGAAGTATGTCACGCTCTCGGGCAAGCGGACGCTTCCGCTCGTCCCCGTGTCGCTGCCCCTACGTAGACATGTCGGTTTCATGCTCTCGCGCAAGGCGAACGCGATCTTCAACAAGGAGTCGGAGCGCGACGCGCTGCTCCGGCACTGTTCGTTCCCGCTGCTGAACATCTTCGCGGCGGACAGTCAGTACCGGAAGATCACCGACATGTTGAAGAAGGGCGCCCGCGCGTTGCAGGTGCCGCCGGGCGGCACGGGCCACGCGTTTATCGCGCCGAGTCCCGCGCCCGCGCAGATGCTGGAGACGTCGATCAGCCAGAAGGTCAACGACCTCTACATCACGGGCTTCCGGGAGTACGGCGGCGCCAGCCAGCGCAGCCAGGGCAACGCGAAGAGCGCGACGGAAATTCGTTATGACGTGCAGACGGGGGTGGCGGCGTTCCTCCAGATGCTCAAGAGCGCCATCGACGACGCGGAGAACGCGACGCTCCAGCTCCTGGAGCAGACGCTCTTCCCGAACGATTCGTCGAAGTGGGGCCAGGCCCGGGTCGCGCGGTCGGATGACTTCGTGCCGTTCGACATCAACGAGGTGCTGGAGCGCTTGCGGACCCGCTACTTCGGGACGGCGGCCACCGTGCCGGTGGGCCGGTCGGCCCGCATTGAGGCGGCCAAGGAAATCGCGCAGTGGGACGGCCTCCCCGTGGACGAGCAGGAGATCGCGGCGGACGTCGATAGTGCCGCCCTCCTCGCGGCTCTCAATACCGTGACGATGCTCGATGCGAACATCCCCCACGAGGCCAAAGCCGAGATGGTGATCCGTATGCTCTCGGCGCTCGGCTACGTGAATCCGGACGACAAGGTCGTTGGCCCGGATGGCAAGCCGACGGATGAGTTGAAGGTTGATGTGCTGCGGAAGGCCGCGGCGGCGCTGTCGAAACAGGTCGCCGACAATGCGACTGCCGCGGCGACGCCCCCGCCGGCACCTGTGCCTGGGGCGAAACCGAACGCGTTCCCGCCGAAAAAGGAAGCCGCATGACGACTCAGGAAGCAACCACGAAGGCGAAGGCGACGCTCCACTTGAAGATCGTGCGCGCGAACGGTGCGGTCGAGGAGCTGGACGTCCCCGTGACGACTGACCTGACCAAAGAGCAGGTGCGCGAGCTGATTGCGCGCCAGTTCGCGGCGGGCGCGGGAGGCTGTGGCCAGCCGGCGACGGCATCCATTCAGGGACGGAACGGCGGTTGGACAGCCGTGTGTGAGCAGCATCTCCAGGTCGCGCGCGACGCGGCGACGGTGTCCGGGCTCGGTATCACGGCGCAAGCCGCGACGGGCCTGTGCTCTGTGAGGGAGGACTAAATGGCCACGACCGTCCTCACCAATGTGGGCGAGCAGTGGGTCTGTGACCGCGCGAGCGGCGTCAGCGCCCTTGATGGGCACTTCATCGGCTGGGGCACGGGTGCCGGCACGTCCAACAAGACTGATACGACGCTCTTCACTGAGGCGGCGGAAGCTCGCGCGGTGGGCACTGTCTCGACGACCGGGTCGGGCTCGACGGCGAAGTACCAGGTCGTTGGCACGATCACCTCGGCGTCCGCGCAGACCATCACGAATGCCGGGAATTTCACGGCGTCGACGGTCGGCACGCTGATCGTCCACGGGGACTTCACGGGCATCGTGCTCAGCATCGGCGACGCCATTCAGTTCACGATCACGCTTGATCCGTCTTAAGACATGGGCGCGGTCGGAACGGACACGATCGACTTCGGCGCGGCGCCGGTCGAGGAGGCCACGAAGGTCGTGACGACGGCGGGCCTGTCGGCGACCTCGCACATCGAGGCCTGGTTTCAGCACGGCGACACGACGGCGGACAGCGGGGCGGATGAGCACGAGGAGGCGGCGGCGCTGTGCCCGCTCGTCTGCAAGTATCTGAGCGCGACGACGTTCGAGGCGAAGGCGATGCCGATTGCAGCGATGGGCATCGGCACGTTCAAGTTCCACTGGGTCTGGAGCGACTGATATGGCCACTACTGTCTACGTCACGAACCCGCAGATCACGGCGCCGAATCTCCCAAACGAGATCGTGCTCTGCTACTCGATGTACGTGTGCGACGCCGATGCAATCGCGGTCTTTCATCCTCCCTGCAACGAGGATACGCTCGTGATCTTGACGTTCGGTGATACGGCTGGAATCGCCAAGCAGAAGATCATCGACAATGTCGTCGCCCACGTCGCGGGCATAGGGCCGAACGATGTCTTCTTCATCCCCGAGATCGGGACGGGCGCATGAGCTGGGTTCATCGAGTAATCGGCAAGAATGGGTCGACGCTGCTTGGTATCGACGGCGAGAGCTTCGCGGCGCGTGTCCACCAGCGTCCGCAGGCAATCGGCGCGTCTGGTGGTGCCTACGGCATCGCTGTGCGGAGCGGCATCATGGCCGCCGGGCTCGCGGCTGATGCGGAGATTTTCCAGGCGCGGTGGACGAGTGCGACGAAGGTCTGTATCCCGCGTTCCATCCAGATCAGCATCGCGCGAGATACGACGGCGTTCGTGACCGGCCGAGCAATCGTCTATGCCACGCACGCGCGCAGTTGGACCGTGGACGGTGGCGGCGGCACGGCGGTCGTCTTCAGCACGAACAACACGAACAAGAAGCGCACCAGCTTCCCACTCTCCGCGTTCTCCGACACGGGGATGCGGTTCTCGGCCACGGCGGCGCTGACGGCCGGTACGAAGCAGTTCGACACGAATGCCTTTGGTGCGATGACGACGTTCATCTCCTCGGGTGCCACGACGGTGCCCGACCCGTGGATCGTGCCGCCGGGCTCGATGCTCTGGCAGCGGAACACGGGGGATGAGTACCCGCTCTACTACGTCGCGAACGAGGGCTTCTCGATCCGCGCGACGGTCCCTGGCACGGGGACGTGGGGCTTTACGGTGCAATTCGAGTGGGCCGAGGCTATCGCCACCGAGATCGACTGGTAAAAGGGGTGAATAGATGTCGCTCCTCCTGCGGCGTCTTACGGGTGGCACGACATTCTTTCAGACGCTGAGTGCTACGAGTACGATGAGTGCGTCGTTCCAGCGACAAATCAATAAGACGTTGGCGCTCGGGTCGACCGTTATGGCGGCCTTCCAGCGGCAGATTAACAAGACATTCGCCGTCACGTCAACGTTCGCCGTCGCGCTCGCGCACGCCGCCGTTAAGTTCGTGACGCTCGCCGTCGCGATGACCGTGACGCCGGCCCTGACGCGGGCGCTCACGCGCCTCGTGGCGCTGGCCGTCACGTCCGCACTCGGCGTGGCGATGCAGAAGCAAGTTGCCAAGACGCTGGCCGTTGGCTCGACGCTGGCGGCGGTCGTGCAGAAGCAGGTGGCGAAAACGCTGGCCGTCACGAGCACCCTGACAGTCGGGTTGGCCCGCGCGCTCGTCAAGTTCGTGACGCTCGCCGTCAGCACGACGGTGACGCCGGCCTTCCAGCGGCAGATCGGGAAGGTCCTGGCCGTTGCCATCATCGTGACGGTCGGGGTACAGCGGCGGATCACGAAGACGCTGGCCGTCGCCTCCGCCGTGAGCGCGGCGCTTGCGCCGGTCTTCCAGGCGAGCGGCGTTGCCTTAGCCGTTGCCATGACGGTCGTTCCGGCCCTGAGCCTCGTGGCGACGGTCAGTATCGAGCTAGCCATGATGGACGGTGAGCCCGGCACGCGCCGGCGGAAGATCACCATCACGCGGTAAAAAGATTTTTGTATCACGAATTACTATCGGGCCAGCCGTGCCTGTTGGTATATTGTGAGCCTCGCAGGACCGCAGCACGTAGTTCCCTCGCGACCCGGCCGGGTCGCACGTTCCCCGAACGACATCGGTGCAGATGAACCCCCGGGCGATCAGCCCGAGACGGAGGATTACGGCCATGAAGATCAAGACGAACATCAACGGGCAGCCCACGGAAATCGAGGTTGCCGATGAGGAGATCGTGGCGGCGGGATTCCAGCCGACAGCGAACTTCGAGAAGGAACTCGGCCGGCGCGCGATCAGCATCGCGAAGAAGCAGGGACTGATGACGGCCGACGAGCTGAAGGCGCAGTTGCTGGACGACGAGACGTTCGTGCAGTCCGTGCTCGACAGTAAGGGCATCAAGCCGGGCCAGCAGGACGCTGGCGAGACCGCGACGGCCATTCAGGACGCCGTGAAGCGCAACCGCCAAGAGTGGGAGTCGCGCGAGCTGGCGCCCACGCGCGCGAAGCTCGAAGAGTTCGAGACGCGCGAGCAGTCGTTGCTCGTGAAGGACTTGCACCGCCAGATCATCCAGGCCGCTGCGCAGCTCGGCATCAAGAAGGCGCTCTTGAAGTCTCCGACCCGCGGGTCCGCGCCCCCCATCGTGAGCATGCTGGAGACGGCGTTCGGATTCGACACGGACACGGGAGAGTTCTACGTGCTGGACGGTGAGGGCTTCGCCTTCTCCGACAAGCCGTCGAAGGACAACCCGTACAAGACGGTCGAAGAGTTCGTCGAGCAGTGGACGCAGGACAAGGAAAACTCGGAGTTCCTCGATGTGCAGTCGCAGGGCGGCCCGCGGTTACAGGGCACGCTGAGCGGCGGCCGGGCCGGTGCGGGCGCCGTGCACATCTCGCGCGCCGACTCGCGCAACCTGCGGCTGTTGCAGGCTGCGAAGGCCGAGGCCACGAAGCGTGGGCTCGACCCCTCTGACGGCGGGGTCATCATCGACTGACGTTGTTCCGCAGTACCGAGCCGTTTGGCTCCCTCCCCCGAAGGTCATCGGAGACGCAGGACCTCTCTCAAGATCGGTTGGAACAAGTCGGTTGACGTCGGTCCGGAAATCCAACCCCGGCCGTTGTACTGAGACGTCCCAGCGCCCCGATGGGGCAGGAGCAACACTCCATGAGCAATACCCTTGGCGTGTTTGATCCGATCTTCTACGCTTCGGAAGCACTGATCTATCTGACGAACCGCCTTGGCTTGGCCAGCAGGGTGTACCGTCAGTACGATCCTTCGCCGCAGCAAAAGGGATCGACGATCAACATCGCACAGCCCGGCGTCTTCGCCGCGGCCGCGATGCCGGGCACGGGCTCGGACATCACCCCGCAGACGATTTCCCTCGTGCTGAACCAGTGGCAGGGCGTCGTCATCCAGCTCAGCGACAAGGAGCTGGCGTACACGAAGGAAAAGATCATCCAGGACCACGTTGGTCCTGCCGCGTATGCCGTGGCCAACGCCATCGACGTCAACGTGGCGACGTTGTATCAGGACGTGCCGACGTTCGTGGCGGCTGGTGGCGCTGCGACGGTGGCTGACTTGATCTCCGTCCGGAAGGCCCAGCTCAACAACAAGGTCCCCCTCCAGGATGGTCTGATGCACTTCATGGTCAGCCCGTCGGTTGAGGCGGACTGGCTGGCGTTGTCGCTGTTCAACCAGGCGAACACGTCGAGCGACGGTGCGGATACGCAGCGGCGCGGCGTGCTGGGTCAGAAGTTCGGGTACGAGCTGTTCTCGAACCAGAACGCCCAGACCCACGTGGACGTGGCCCTCACCATCACTGGTGCGGCGACCCTGAACACGCAGGCCAATGTCGGGGACACCACGATCTCGATCAAGGCGGCGACGACCCTGACCGGCACGCTGAAGAAGGGCGACATCATCAACATCACGGACTCCGTGACGTCGGCGGTGGACTCCTACGCGTGCACGGCCGACACCGTGGCCGGCTCGAACATCATCACGTTCCCCTGCTCGCCCGCCGTGCGGTTGGTGCACTTGACCGCGTCGACGTGGACCGCGACGCAGCCGAACGGCAAAGTCATGAACATGGCCTTCCATCGGAACGCATTCGCGCTTGGTATGGGCGTGTTGTCCGAGTTGGGCGATGGCAAGGGTGCCAGCATCGGCAGCATCGCGGACCCGGTGACGGGCCTCGCGCTGCGGTCGACCGTCTGGTACGACGGCAACAACGCACAGCTCAAGGTGCGGATCGACGCGCTGTGGGGCACCAAGACGTTGAACCCCGATCTCGCGGCGCGCTACCACTACTAAAGCAGGCAGGGTAGTGGGCAGTTCTTCTGTGGCGGGTGGGTCGAACCGCTCGCCACACTTTCCTCTTCTGGAGTAACACTCATGGGCATCGGGTCTCGTGGCGACGCATGGTCGGTAGACGAACAGGTCGCTGCTGATCGCGGCTGGACGGTCGGGTGGGCCAACGGCACACCAGACACCGGCATCATCGTCAATGCCGATCAGACGTTCTCGAACACCAAGGCGTGCTTCATGATTCAGAACGAGGCGCCCCTGGGCTCGTCCATCACGGTGGCGCCCAAATGGTTCACGCTGAGCTGCACCGTTGCCGATGTGGCGGGCACGAGCGCGCGGTTGTACGGCGTCGTGGACTCGAAGCTGCGGTTTTCCTCGGGCGGTTCTCAGCTCATCGCGCCGGAGTTCGGCTACAAACGCCCCGATCTGAACGGCGTGGCGGCTGGCTCGGTCCCGGCAATTCCCGGCCCGTTTGCGCGCGTGCAGTTCGGCAACATCACCGTGGCCGCGCCGTCGGGGAACAAGCAGAACGTCAACAGCCGAATCATCAAGACGCAGGCGACACCGCAGTTCAACGTTGGAGATCAGGTCACGTTCGTCTTTGGTCGGCCCGTCACGAGCGGTCAACCGCTGAATGCTGCGGCTGCCGCAAGCCATGTCGTCGTCTATTTGGGCGCCGTGTCGTTGCCTCCGCAGACCAGCTACGTGCTCCATTACTGGGAGCCGGCGCAGACAACCGCTCCAACATTCGAGATCGACGGCGAGCACTTGGAGGCATGAACATGACAGACGCATTGCAGTACGGATCAGCCGGGCAGCTCCTCATCCCAGCGCGTGGCCCCGTCGGCTCGCAGGACCTGCGGACCGAGCAGCAGGCCATCAAGGACGTGAACGACCCCACCGTGGCCGCTGAAGTGGCGTCGCGGCGTCAGGTCGCGAACCCGCCGGCGAACTCTCCGGAGTTCCAACCGTGGGGCGGACAGTCCGAGCACGAGAAGGTCGTGGGGACGATGGCCACGGGGGGCGATCCCAGCACCGCGCTCGTCAGCGACCAAGCCCTCGAAGCCGGGAATTTGATCTCCGGCGGCGAACGGCCCGTTGGCGCCGATGTGTACGTGAAGGATTTCCTGCCGGGAGATAATCCGGCGCATAAGGTGTTCAATTCGCCCCAGCCGGGGCAGGAGTAAGTCATGATCGAGCAGATGGGTGACGCGACAGCCGAAGGCTTCGTCAACAGTCTCGGTAAGGGTCCAGTCAAGCAGAACTACAACGATGTCACGGACCGGAACGCCCCCAAGGTCGATCCGTACCCGAGCGTCAATGATGTGCTCTTCGCCAAGGAATCGGTGTCGAGCGGCCTCTGGGCCGGCTCCGACGCGATGAATCCCGTGACGGAAGCTCCGGGCAACTCGAAGATCGTCGGTGACATCACCACGGGCATGCCGCAGGAGGGCGTCTCGGGCGCTCCGGCGCGCGTGGGCCCGGGCGACATGATCGCGGACTTCGAGCCCGAAACCGGCGGTCCGGAAGACGTACAGATGGCGCCGCTCGTCGGCGACCTCGTGACGGGCATGCCGCAGGACAACTACCCCGTTGAGTCCGCGATGGTCACGGAAGTGTCGCCGGAAGGCCTCACGACCGGCCAGAGCACGGGCGGCTACGCGCCGGGCGTCAATCAGCCCACCGTGTCGGCGCCCGCTGGTAAGCAGCCGTCGAACGACCGCGGCGTTGCCGGGCCGGCCTAACATGGCCGTCAAGCGGTTGCCCGCACTCGGGTCCGGGAAGCGTTTCAAGAAGCTCAGCTCGAAGCTCGCGGCACGTCCTGGCGTGACGAACCCCGGGGCGCTCGCGGCGTTTATCGGGCGCAAGAAATTCGGCGCGAAGCGGTTCGCGAAGTTCTCCGCGAAGGGCCGTGCGCGGTCCGGGAAGTGAGTCCTCGACGCACGCTTGAACGGCGCGGAGTCGTCTGTCCGCGCTGCAATACCGATGGGTGGAAACGTCGTGTCGATGCCGAGCATCCACGCGGATGCTGGATGTGCGTGACATGCCGTCGTGCATGGGAAGTCGCACGACGCAAGAACAGCCCTGATCGGGCGCGGCGCGAACATTTGCACCATGCATACGGGATAACGCCAGAGGATTTTGCACGGCTCGCCGAGAAGCAAGGCGGTCGCTGTTTGATCTGCGGCAAGGTGCCGAAGTTGTTGCTTCGGATAGACCACGACCACGAGACGGATCGTGTGCGTGGGCTGTTGTGCCACAGGTGCAATTTGGGGCTCGGCTATTTCTTAGACAGTCCTGAACTGTTGGAATCGGCCACTGCTTATCTGAGGACAGCATGACTAGCTACTTCGACACAACGGCCGATAAGAACATGTTGCCGCCGAGCGTGCGGAATCACCAGGAACTCGCGAACGTAGCGGTGCTCGTCGAGGCCGATGTGTTGGCATATTTTACCGAAGACCCCGCGTATTTTTTATACACCAACCAGTTGGGCCTCCAGGGCTTCTTCGACGCGAGTTGGGGCGTCGGTGAAGACATCACCAACCAAGGGGCACCGCCCAACGCCGTCGTCCCGCAAATCCGTGTGTACCTGCGCGGCTACAAACAGAATCCGACCGATCCGGCCGTCGATCCAAGCCTGAAGCTCGCGTTGAAGCGGACCATCGCGGAAGTCATCACGTGGCGCATCAACCAGTGGACGGCGATTGAGCCGGGTGTGCAGTCCTCCGGTGGCCAAGAGGGCGGCGTGCCGAAGAGCAAGTCGTTCAGGCCAGGGGCCGAAGATGCCTTCCCGCCGGACTGGATTCGTTGGCTCCTCCCGTACGACTCGCGGAAACTCATCTGGGGGTGGTGACATGCCCGGATACGAGGACGGACAGCCGGACGGGCCTGAGCCCCAGCCGTGGCAGCAACAGCCGATGCCGCCGCAGCAGGATGTGTGGCCGCATGGCTACGTGGAGCCCAGCAAGCGGACGCTGTTGGACCCCGACGGCGAGCGGAAGCGCAAGCATTGGCACCGGCTGCTGGCCGACAACGTCGCGCCGCACGACCTCTGGTGGGTGCGTCTGATGCGCTTCTTGAAGGGGCGCTGATGACGACCGTCCAGGTCCACGTTGGCGTCACGAAGGACGAGGTGACTCCGTTGTTGGAGGCGCAGAAGGCGCGTCTCGCGCATCCGGGCCCGGTATTGCTGGGCCCCGTCGCCGACAGTCTCCGCGCCACCGAGGCCGGCATGTTCATGACGGCCGGCAGCTCGGCCGGCGAGGCGTGGCCCATGCTCGCCGAGAGCACGATGCGCCGCAAGGGGAACTCCGCCGTGATCCTCGTCGACGAGGGCACGCTGCGCGCCTCGCTCACGGAACCGGGCGCCCAGTACAGCCACGTCGAGCTGTCCGCGGACGAGCAGACGCTGTCGTTCGGGACGGACGACCCTGTCTCGATCTTCCACGAGCACGGCACCGTCAATATGCCGCAGCGAAATCCGATGCCCGACCCGTGGCCCCAGCAGGACGTGGATCGCTGGGTCGAACTCATCACGGATTACGTCCTGGAAGGGAAAACATGATCGTTCCTGGCATCTACGTGCTGCACGGACCAAATGGGGTATACGTCGGGGAGTCGTCGGACTGTTTTAGTCGACGCGTAGTGTTTTCGGCGCTTGGTCTGGATTGGGGCATCGCGCGTGAATTGCCGGATTCGACGATGGCGCTCCGACAGCGTGTCGAGAGCGAAGTAGCCGATGCGTGGGCAAGTAGGGGTTGGGCGGTTGTTTCTCGTAACACAACTGCACATCGCGAATGGACGTGCGCAGCATTGCGACAGGCGACGTTAAATCCGTGTCCTGCGCTTCTTGCGGCGCGCTCTCGTAACGGCAAACGGTCGGCTGCTGGGTGGTCACACGAACAGCGCGTTGCCATGGGAAAACGGGGCGTGAAAGGGTTAACGCGAGAGCAACGTGCCGACGGCGCACGCGCCAGTACGGCGAGTCTTTCTCCTGAACAACGAAGTGAGCGCACTCGCGCTGGTTGGACAACGCGCCGGCTCAAAGAGGCCGCATGACTGCTCGCGTCGAATTAGAGCGCATGGTTTCGGATTGGCTTGGCACCGACGTGAACACGCGGATCGCCGCCGTGCCCGTTGATGCCGGAGACCCACAGCCGCCGCCCATCGCGTCGTACGGCGACAGCGCGTATCCGACCGCCGGAGGCCTCGCCGTGTTCGACTCGACGCGGCACCCGTGGGTCGCGGACCGCAAGCAGCCGCCGGCCGCGCCGGCCCTCTACGTGATCGTCCGCGGGCCGATCTTCTTTGATGGCGAGCCCGAGCCCACGGCGCACCGCCGCGTGACGAGTGTCCCGGCGAAAGTCGGCGTGCACTACATCACAGGCGACGCGGACTCCGCCAACGCCCGCCGGGACGGCTCCTACACGATGCGCGCGGTCGCGCGGTCGTTGCGGGCCCTGAGCCGCACGATGCCGCTGCTCCGCAATGGCATCAACGTCGTGCTCGGGCAAGGCCCGATGGAGTTCTACCCCGTGGTTGAGGCGGTCGGCAATCACCGTGTCTCAGGATCATTGGTCGTGAATTATCTCGTGCGGGACCAAAACCCGGAATACGTCTAAGGAGTCAGCTATGAGCGTTCAGTTCGTCCTGCCGAACGGGGAAGTCGTGCCCGTGCCCCAAGACGTGGTGTCGCAAGGCAATGCCGCGCAGCAAGGGTTCTATGACCTACAGCTTGAGCGTCTTCAAGCAGAGCAGCCGGCCGTGCCGGCAGAGGAGTAAGCGATGACCGCGCCGAAGACATTAGTCCAGTGGGGATACGCGGCGAAGATCGAGAGCACGTACGGGACGATCAATGCGCCCGGAGTGGGCGACGGCGTGCTGCTCAAGGCCGTGCCGCAGGTCGACATCCCACATTGGTTGAACGACGGTAACCGCGGCGTCACGCCCGGTGGTGCCGGACGACAGAACGCCCCGAAGTCTGGTCGGTGGGGCGGCTATAAGGCCATCATGGAAGGCATCGGCTTCGGTGCCGCGTATTCCGCGGGCAACAAGCCGCACGGCGACTCGCTCATCCAAAGCGCCGGATTCACGAGCACGGGCGCCTTCACGGGCGGGCAGGAGAACTATCTCTACAACCCGGCGACGCAGCCGACCGCGCTGACTTCCGTGACGTCCGACGTGAACTTGTCGGGCCAGTTGTACCGCCTCTACGGCGCGTATTCGGACCTGAACATCGTCGCGGCCGGCCCGGTCATCCCGGACTGGAACTTCGATATTGTCGGCATCATGGACTTCGTGACGGACGCGGCCATTCCGGTCTACACGTCCTACCCGGCGATGGCGAACTTGCCGATGAAAGCCGACGCCATTACGGCCACCATCGGCCTCTACACGGCCGCCCGGGTGAAGTCGTTCAACCTGAAGATCAACCGGAACTTCAAGAACCCGCGCGTCAACCTGGCGAATGCGACGACGTTCGGGCATGCGGGCTTTACGCCGGGGTATCGAAACGTGCAGTTGGAGATGGTGATCGAGCGCGAGACGGAGACCGTCGCCTCGCCGTGGAACGCGGCGAGCACGCTGAACCCGTACCGGCTGGCCGAAGAGGCGAACCCGGTGCTGTTGAAGCTGTCGGTGGGCTCGGTCCAGTACAAGCGGTGGCACATCTTCACCGGCAACGGCCTCACGGCCGGCGCCCCGAACCCGGCCGCGCAGGCGATTCTCGCCGACGTGAAAGACACGGCGGAAGGCCCCACGGCCACGTGGACGCTGACCTTCGATCTCTTCGCGTCGACGTACGGCGCCTCGGACGACGTCAGCATCCTGTTCAACTAAGCAGTACCCGCCGAGATTCACACCGCAGGGACGACGGAGACGCTTCGCGCTTCCGTCGTCCCCGCACCCTCTCCCTCCTCTGGATGTCCTCATGGCCGTCGTCACGCTCACACAAAACGATACGTATCCTGTCCTACAAGCCGTGTTGACGGTCGCTGGTGTCGCCCTCGATCTCACGGGCGCCACCGTGACGTTCCGCATGGAGACGGATGCAGGCGCCACGGTGGTCAACGAGGCCGCTTGTACCATCGTCAACCCTGCGACGAGCGGCACCGTGCAGTACGCCTGGCAGGCCGCTGATACGGTGACGGCCGGAAGCTATCTCGGCGAGTTCCACGTCACGTTGTCGGGCGGCGCGAAGATCACGATCCCCACCCCTGCCGCGTTCTCCATTCTCATCCGACCGAAGCTCGTCTAACCCATGACGCTCACTTTGTCTGGCGGCAACGCAGGCCTCGTCCTCCAAGGCGGAGGCGGCGCTGGCGTTGTTGGCAGCCCGACGGCTGTCGCGCGGAAGACCTACAACGCCGCGGATTTCCCGGGCGCGACGCCCGAGGCGCGCATCAATGCGATGCTCGCGCGCTGTACGGCGGACGTCGCGCTCGTCGGCTACGTTCCGCTGGCGATGGCGCCGTACAACGCGAGCCTCATAACTGGGCTGGCGGCATTCCATGCGTTGGGCGGGCGGCTGGTGCTTGAGGGGGACAACCCCGGTCAGTACAACGCAAAGGCGTACGGTGCGGCGGCCAACAACGTGGCAGACGACGCGACCGCGATGAACAACGCCTACCTTGGCGCGCTCACGACGAAGGGTGTCGTGTTTCTGCCAACCGGCATATACCGATACTCGTTTAAGCCGTTCCCCATCACAAATAAGGTAGCGATCTGCGGTGCGGGTAAGCGCCAGACGTTCCTGTGCCCGCTTACGACATACACTGACTACGCCATCACGATCACTAACTGTTGGCGTAATGGCGCCGAGAGTGCGCATCTGGGAAGCATGACCCTTGATACGACGCTGTCGACAGCAGGTGTTTCGCTCCGGAATTTCACGATCTACGGTGATCTTAACTTTACGGCACGCGGTATCGCCACGGTCGGCACCGTGGACTTCCTGCACATGCAAGACATCGACCTCGTCACGCTCAATGGGACAGCACTCCAACTCGGCGTGCAGAGTGACGCCTTCCACACGTCGTGTGTGCGCGAGAGCTTCTTTAAGAACGTCACCATTGAACTGAGTGGCAATTTGTCTGAACCAGCGCTGGACTTGGGCGGTGGCGCGGATGGTGCAAGCGGGGACGGGACGAATGATCTGACGTTCATCAGTCTGAATCTCGCAAACAACAAGGGCGTTGCTTGGCGCATGCAGCAGTTGGCGATTGGCCCGAGCATTCGCGGTATCAACGTGTATGGTCTGATCGTTAACGGCGATGGCCCAGAGGCCCCGTCGCCGACCCCGGCGGATTTAATCCAGATTACCGGGCTAGTGGCTGGAATCAACATCGATGGCCTCTTCCTTAGTGGCACGGCGACGGTGGCAGGCACGCCGTATGCCGGGATTCGCCTCGGCTCGAATGCCACGGGGCGCCCCGACCGCATCAAGATTCACGGCGACATCGTCTCGCTCTTGGGCGACGGCTACGTCATTGATAGCGCGTCTGGGGTGCAGATCGGGGGCACGTCGGGTGTCTCCGGGGCCGGTGTTACCGAACTTAAGGTCGCCGCTGGGCAGCCTGGATCATTCAACCTGCAATACGATGTGATTTCGCAGCAGTCGGTGTTGGCCCGTCAGTCTTTGATCTCGATAGGTGATGAAGCGGCAGCTTTCGCGATCTATGGCTCGTTCCGCGATGGTACACCGATGGCGGCCGTCGACGCGGATACGACGCCGGATGTTCGCAATGTCAGCGTCCTGCTGCTGTCAAACACGAACCCCCAGCAGATCACGGACTTCGACTTCGGCGGCAAGGGGCACCGATTGACGATCATCGGTGCCGCAGCCGGTGCCGAAAACACGCTCGTCCAGGGCGCGAACATCTTCTTGCACGGCGGCGTCAGCCGGGTGCTACACAAGAATGAGACCGTGCGGTTCGTGCACCTGAATTCGACGCAATGGCTCGAAGAGTCGGCGAACACATCATACCTCGTCGTCGACGGATGGACGCAGGACAACGTGACGGCCAACCAGACGAACATCGAGTTGACGCGGGCCACGGGCAGATGGCGCGCGACCCGCGCTGGTTCGGTCACCGGCCTTGTTGTTACATCGACGCTGGCTCGGACGGCCGGCACGCTCACGATCAAGCTGTTCAAGAATACCGGACTCGCCGGGGCCGCAGGGGCGCAGCTTGGAACGATCACCGCTGTCCTTGACGGAACGAACACGAGCCGGCTGTCCAGCATCCAGAAGACAGGATCGGCCACATTCGCTGCGGGTGACGAACTCTTTATCACCGTGACGACGGACTCTGCATGGACGCCCACGACGTCTGGCATTCGCTGCGCCTTGGAAATCACGACGTAAACCCTCCCCCCGGAGTTCTCGATGTTCGACGCACCCGCCTACCTGAAGTCCCTCCAGCCCCCCGAGTTCATCGACCAGAACGGACACAAGCATGTCGGCCGGATCATCGGCGCCGACACGTGGCAGCGCCTACAAAGCCGTGTCCGCCTGACGAAGCGTGAGGACGGCTCGTTTGATCCGCAGGACCTGAACCGCGCGATGAACGCGATGGTCCACGCCATGTTCCCGCGTCCTTGGTGGAAGGTCTGGGAGCGCTCGGTCGCGTGGCACCTCTGGCGGTTGCCGGGCACGGGCCGGATGCGAGCCGTGTGGTCTTTTATGCAATCCCAGGCGAGCGCGAATGGGATGGAACCGGAACCCCTCCCTGGGACGACCCCCGACACGTTGCCCATCACCCCGCCGGCCGTCCTGTTCCACGTCTCGCCGACGTCTGGCTCCTAGCACAGTTTCATGCGCACTACCCCGGCCTCTACTACAAGTGGGGTCTCGGGTGGCGCGAGAGCAACGACGGGACGATTCCCCACCGGCTGTATCTGCTGTTGCTCGACGCCATCGGCACGCTCGACGCCGGCACGCAACTGCGCTTCGCGCATGGGGCGGCCCTGGGCATTGGGCTCGCCTTCAATGGTGACGACAACAGTGTCACGAGCGCGGGGCGAGCCCTCTCGCAGCGTGCCTTCCCTGAGCGATTCGACTGATGAAGAAGATCAAGACGCTGATCCTGTTCGCCCTGCTCGGGCTCTGCCTCGCGGCCCGGCCAGCGCACAGCCAAGGCATCGGCCTGTTCCTGAAGCATGACCGCCTCGCGGAGTACAGCGCCGGCTTCGGGCTGAATGTGCTGTCTCGGGGTCCGTGGATCGCCAAAGGGTGGCGGACCCCCGTGATCCGCTTCGTGGGCGTCCAGGCGACGTCCTACGCCTACGAGCGGCTCTTCGACTACAACGGCTTCTCCTGGTCGGACTACCGACAGCGCCTGTATGGCTACCTCGTCACGGAAGCCGTGATCGAGGTCGGCCGCCGCCTCCTCAAGAAGTAGGTCCTTCGTGCCCAGCATCATTGAACTCCTCGTCCAACTGAAGGACGAAGCCTCGAACAAGTTCGACGTCCTGTTGCACGGGGTGAGCGAGCTAACGGGCGTCGTCGATCTCCTGCACGCGACCATCCTCGGGCTCGCGAGCGGCGCCATCGTGGGCGCCATCGAGACGATGGTGAACGCGTTTGCGGAGGGCGAACTCGCCGTGACGCGGTTGAACGCTGCGCTGCGCGTGTCGGGGCAGTACAGCCAAGAAGGCTCGAAAGAAATCCAAGACATGGCCGCCAAGATGCAGGAGCTGACGACCACCAGCACCACGGCGGCCATTCAGATCAGCGCGACGATTGGGGCCATCGCGAAGGACCTGACGGCCGGGCAGCTCGCGCAGATGCAGAGGGCGGCGATTGGATTGGCGGAGGCGCATGGCGTCTCGGTCGAACGTGCCGCGATGATGATCTCGCGGTCCCTCGAAGGCCAGGGCAACGCACTGCGCCGGTGGGGCATCGACCTGGACACCTCGGCCTCGCAGCAGGACAAGGCGAACGTCATCATCGAGAAGACGGCCGGCCTCTTCGACATCGCGACGGCCTCGGCGCAGACGCTCTCCGGCCGGATTACACAGGCGAAGAACGAGTGGCACGACCTGGAACAGACGCTCGGGGAGATCATCGCCCGCACGCTTGGCATCGACGAGAAGACGACGGCGCTGCGGGACGTCATTCGTGACTTCAACAAGGACCTGCGCGAACACGGCCAAGCGATCATCCAGTACATCCAGGCCGTGTGGGGCGCGATCAAGTTGATTGGTGATGTGTTCGTCGCCGTCGCGGAGACGGTGATCGGCGTCTTTGCGATCATCAACGACGGTGGCGGCGTGTTGGTGGGGGCGATCAAAGGCGCCGTGGAAGTCGCGTTCGTCTCGGTCGTCAATTTCTTGGTGGACATCTTCAACACGATCTTCCAGAAGATTGATGATCTCGCCAAAGAGTTCGGCCTGAGCTTCACGACACGGTTGGAGGAGATCAAAGTCCATGACGCCTGGGGCCAGATGAAAGGCAACCTCGTCGGGCTCAGAGGCGACGTGGCGGCGATTGGCGCGGCCTGGGGCGATGTCGGGACGGCCTTCCAGAAGGTCGTCGGCATCATGGCGGCGAGTGCGACGGCCCCGTTGCCCGGAGTGGCGACATCCGGTGGTGGATCGAATAAGCCGGTCGAGACGGACGTTGCGGAGGGGATTCGGGGCGCGTTGGAGCAGCAGAAGCTGCTCGATGCCGAGTTCAAGGCGGGTATCCTCACACAAGAAGACTATCAGACGGCGACCGAAAAGAACGTGCAGAAACTGGGTGACCTCCTGGCGTCCGGGAAGGCAACGACCCAAGAGCAAATCCAGTTAAACGAGGCCATCGAGAAGTACAGCGACTTGAACATTGGCTTGACGCCCCTCGTGAAAAATACAGTGGAGCAGGAGAAGTTCCTGACGGCCCAGTACCAAGCGGGCCGCATCTCGCTCGACCAATACATCGAAAAGCGGAAAGAGCTGCGCCAAGCGTTGGCCGATGAGATCAAGGTCGTCCAGGCGCTCATCAACAGTGGGACGCTCACCAATGAGCAACTCCAAGCCGCGAAGGCGCTGCTGCTCCAGCTCATTGCGGCCTTTCAGACGGCCGGCGGCGCCGCGCAGACGTTCGGCCAGCAGCTCAAGGCGGCGCTCCTTGGCACGCTGACCCCGATCAAGGACGTGCAGGCTGAACTGGCGAAGTTCGCTTCCGGATTCGAGCAGGCATTTTCGTCGAGCGCCGGCACGGCCATCGCCCAGGGCGAGAACATCGGGAAGGCGCTCGGCAAGGGCATCCAACAGGCGGCCAAGCACTATGAAGGGCTCGCCATCGGCCGCGCCATCATGTTCACGGCCGAGGGCCTCGCCGCCCTCTTCTTGGACCCGGGCGAGGCGGGCGCCTACTTCGCGGCGGCGGCCGAGATGACCGCGGCAGCCGCGGCGTTCGCCCTGATCGCGGG
>Ga0193755_1000051_pt1 | contig 30376 bp, 26 predicted proteins | sample H1a2metaG_FD_144921 | JGI IMG/M metagenome (GOLD analysis project Ga0193755, IMG submission 144921) | Soil microbial communities from a riparian zone of the East river system, Colorado, United States - H1a2 | ecosystem: Environmental > Terrestrial > Soil > Riparian zone | place: USA: East River...
CCGGGCCAGAGAGGGTGGCCGCAGAGGGCCACCCCTACATGTCTCTCACTTACGCCTTCCACTCAAGGAAGTTTAGTCGCGAGAACATCGACCATCTCGATCAAGGGTGGTTGCGAGAGCAAGTCGGCAGCTTTTGCCATCAGCGCGGCGGCGACGCGTCCCGAGAGATGCGCTTGCCGGCCTGCGTCGTCCGGGAAGGTGTCGAAAATTCCGAACGTCGATGGTCCGAGCCGGATTGCGAACCACGCTATCGTAGCCGGCTCCTCTTCGACGATTGCCAGGCCGCTCTTGAGGAAGCTTTCCACCTCCGCTTCTTTTCCGGGCTTTGCTTCGAGTCTTACAAGTAGAGCTACATTAACCATGCTGATCTCCTTGGTTCAAAGTTTTATGAGTTTCTTCGAAATCGACAAATGATTCCAGCCGCGTTTACGAGAGTCGCGCCAAATCGGTACGGATGCTAGCCGCGTTTACGCGGCTTTCCCGAAGGGCAAATAGGCCAGTCGTTTACGGCTGGTTAGCGTTTGACTGCGTTGACCGGAGCGCGCTTCAGCGTGCTTATCGTGATTGGCTTCAGCCGTCGTATAGTGACTGGCTAAAGCCGTCGGCGAGAAGCCCGCTGAAGCGGGCTAGCGAGTTTGCCTGCTGCCAAACCAGCCCTGAAGGGCTGGCCTATTTGCCCTTCGGGAAAGCCCGCTGAAGCGGGCTAGCGAATCTGCTTCCGCCAAACCAGCCCTGAAGGGCTGGCCTATTTGCCCTTCGGGAAAGCCCGCTGAAGCGGGCTAGCGAATCTGCTTCCGCCAAACCAGCCCTGAAGGGCTGGTCTATTTGCCCTTCGGGAAAGCCCGCTGAAGCGGGCTAGCGAGTTTGCCTGCTGCCAAACCAGCCCTGAAGGGCTGGCCTATTTGCCTTTCGGGAAAGCCCGCTGAAGCGGGCTAGCGAATCTGCTTCCGCCAAACCAGCCCTGAAGGGCTGGTCTCCTTGCCCTTCGGGGAAGCCCGCTGAAGCGGGCTGGTCAACTCCCGTGACACGATCTGGTCTAACTCTTCGGCGCCTCAGTAACCACCTTCTGTTTCCGCTCGTCGAAGTACAACACTCGCCCTTCGCGGTAAGACTGCACGCTCATGCCGATCGTGGCCATCGCCTTGAAAGCCGTCAATGCATCCAGCACCGGTTTTTCGCGGGTGCGCACGCATCGCAGGAAGTTCTGCATGTGGTCCTCGCGAGGTTCGCAGTTCAGCTTGATCTCGGTCGCTCCGTACTTCTCTTCCCACTTCAGCTTCACGATACGTTGAGGAGTGACCGAGATCGAATCGACCTTGTCCTCGAAGCGCCCGTTCGGGACCATCACGATCGTTCCTTCGTGGCCGCGAATCAGCCCCGGTATGTGAGTCTCGTTGGCCATCGATGAGCTGAGCACGACCGAGTGGCCTTGTGCGTAGTCGGCCATCAGCATAAACGTGTCCGGCACTTCCCGCTCGTCTTTGAAGACGTAGGTTCCGCCCGAGGCCATCACTCGATATGGAAACTGAGCCTCGCCCCAGCAGATGTTCATCGGCGCCATCACGTGATAGAACAAATCGGTCGCGATTCCGCCCGAGTAGTCCCAGTACTTGCGAAACCGGAAGAAGCGGTCGGCGTCGTACGCGCGCTTGGGCGCGTCGCCCAGCCACATCTTCCAATCGATGAAGTCGTCGCCTTTGCCGTTGGGTCCCGCCGCCGGGTCGATCGCCCAGTTCCATTCGCCTTGAGTCGAGTTGCGGTGATAAGAACCCTGGCTCATTATCAAGCGGCCGATCATCCCGTCTTGAATGGCCTTGCGAGCCTTCCACCACTGGTCCGAGCTGGTAGTCTGCGAGCCGACCTGCAAGACGCGATTCTTCTCTTTCACCTTTTCGTAGACGCGCTTTGCTTCGTCGACGGTGTGAGTCATTGGCTTTTCGAGATAGACGTCTTTGCCTCGGTCGAGCGCTTCGATTGCCATGCGGGCGTGCCAATGATCGGGCGTTGCGATGATGACCGCGTCGATGTCTTTGCGTTCGAGGATCTCGTGATAGTCGAGATAGCCGTCGCACCCGGCTTTCTCTTTGGCCTGGTTCAAGCGTTTGGCGTAGACATCCGAGACAGCGACCAGCTTCGCGGCGGTGGCGGGTTGCTCGCCGGTTTTCATCACCCATTCGAGCAAGCCTCTGCCGCGTCCGCCGACTCCGATAAGGCCTACGTTGATGCGGTCGTTAGCGCTGATGCCTGCGGCTGAAGCGCCGGTCCGGCCGATTGCGCCAATCGCAGCGCCAGCCGTGACCACCGTCTTAACAAAGTCTCGCCGATTGATCGTTGAGTGCGACATCTCTTCTGTCTCCTCGCTGTATTTGGTCCCGGTGAGCGATCTCTATCTCGATGCCGCTCTGAGCGTGAATCGCTGCCGGGTGAGGCTCACTATACTGCTATTTCTTGGTTAGGAAAAGGCGCGAGCTCGAGCTAGGACTCGTCAGAGATGATCCTTGAGTCTGGAGAATAGCCCTCTGTCTTCCTTCGTATAAACGGTCTCAGGGCTCCGAAGAAATCATCTAGCCAAACAATTCTCTTTCCGCGTCTCTACGCTCGCGGCAAAGGTCATTTATTGAGGGACATCATCATAAGGTCTATCTTATCGAACAATTCACCCACGCCTAACGATGCCCAGAGGATAAAAATGCCCAAGAGGATCTTTGCTATTCCCATTCTAGGAATCGAGAAACGGGTCACTTTCTTGAGGATGTCATTTACCGGAACAAAATAAACGAAAGAGAGAAGAAGTACAAAAACTCCAAAACCGGGGGCGTTCCCCCAAAACGTATTCACTACGCCGATTGCAAAAAAAGCTATGCCAAATATCCAACTGATTACATTCACAACAATTGATTTGTTATTCATGATTATTTCTCCTTTGTGAAAACCCTCTCCCGACCTCCCCGTTTTTGAATCATCTGGTTTTTCGCGGCGTCGAACTCAAAAACTACTCCCGCGCCTTCGATTGCAAATTTATCCTCCGCCGTCGCTTCGAGCGGGGCAGCGGATTGCTCACCCGGCTGCACGTAAAGCGTGGCACCTTTTCTGGTGATCGTAAATTTCACGGGGACTTCGGGGCTCGAATAAACTCCGACGTATTTGTCCAGAACTTCCGGGCTGACGGCGATTGATTCGAAGGCGGGAATCTCAAACGGTTTATTGTAGTAAATGTCGATAACGCCGCTCACGATGTTGACTACCGGGTAAACCTTTGCGTTCGTAGTGTAGGCGACCGCCAGCTTTTCTTCCGGCAGGTAAGCCAGCCACGCTCCGTAGTTGTCGCCCCCACCCGTGTGCCCGTAGAAGGTTTTGCCGGCGAACGTGAAGGGCTCCATTCCCAACCCGTCGCCGTCACTTATCGTTTTCATCGACGCGAGGCTCTCCTGAGAGAGCAATTTCAGGTCAAACAGCGCCTGGATGAATTTGGCCAGGTCGTTCGGTGTCGAAACAATCGCGCCCGCGCTGAAGAGGAGGCTTGGATGGGTTTCGGGTCCCTGTTTCCAGTCGCCGCCGGTTTTAAAATAGGTAAGACTTTCGTTTTTGTTCACATCGATGTTTCCGGTCGCGGTGTATGTATCCTTGAGTCCGATCTTTGAGGTGATTCTTTCCTTGAGGGCTTCCCCGTAGGGTTTGCCGGTTAGCTTCTCAAGGATAAGACCTAAAAGGATATAGCCAGAATTGCTGTAGGAATGCTTTGCGTCCGGTTCGAAATCAGGCGCGCCTTTGGCGATAAGGGCGAGCATTTCATCCTTCGTTATTGCGTTCGTATTCGACGAGGGTCGCAAATTCCTATCTAATATGGAATCATGGATACCGCTCCGATGCGCGAGGATCTGCGCGATGGTAATCTTCTGGGAGTTCGGGATCTGCGGGAAGAACTTGTCGAGGGTATCGGTCAGCTTTAGTTTTCCTTCCTCGACGAACTGAAGGATCATCGCGGCGGTGAACATTTTTGTGATCGAACCGATCCGGAATCTGTTCGCCGCAGTCAAAGGTTTCTTTTCAGTTCCGTTGATCTGGCTGTAGCCGATGGCACGGGTGTAAAGAACGTTGCCGCCTTTGGCGATGGTCAGGCTCCCCATCGCTTTATTCTTTTCGGCGAGACGGTCAAAGAACTGGCCGAGTTTGGCTTTGTCCAGCGTCTGTGCGTGGCCTGCGGTGAACAACGCTAGTGTCAGTGAAACTGCGAATAGTTGCCTAATTTTCATAGTATTTAAACGTCTGTAACTCGAAGTCGCCTGAAGACCTGCGCTGCCTGAATTTTCCCAGGTCTCGGGTCAGCCTGTAGCAAGGTAGCTGAAAGTGTTGAAATAGAAATGAGTCGGGTGTGAGAAAGTTGTGAGAAGATCGGTCGTGAGAAGATCAACCATTGGTGCATTTTTTCCCCGACACTGTTAATCATCCTCCGTTAGGCTCGTTTTATGACTGACGACGTGAAGGAGGCCAACGTGCAAGCAGCTAAATACCTCAGGCCAGTACCCAGTCCGGCCGAGGAAGTCGAACTCCTCTTTCGGCAGCATCACGACCAGATTTATCGCACCGCTTACCGGGTAACCGGGAGCTCGGCCGACGCCGAGGATGTACTGCAAACCGTTTTTCTTCGGCTGGTTAGAAGAGACAACCGCAAGGAAGGCCCTATCGATCTCTCCCCGAGCCCGGGCAGCTACCTGCATCGCGCCGCCGTCAACGCATCGCTCGACCTTATTCGAAGCCGGACCCGTTCTAACTCGGTCCCCATCGAGGAGGTCGCACCGGTGCTCGAAGACAGCAGGAGCGTCAATCCCGAACACGAGAGGGCAAGCCGCGAGATGCAAAGCCAGGTCAGGCAAGCGCTCGGGGGGCTTGGAACAAAGGCAGCCGAGGTTGTCGTGCTCAAGTATTTCGAGGGGCACAGCAACGTCGAAATAGCCCGTCTGCTGGGAACATCGCAGATGGTCGTTGGAGTCACGTTACATCGCGCTCGCACCAAACTTCGCAAAGAACTAGGAAAGATCCTGGAGGGAAGCCATGAAACCGTCTAACAATGAACTAAACGAAATCATCGAGCGGGCAACCGGTGAGATTCGCAATCAAGCGATCGACCCATCGGTTGTGTCCGGCGCGGCGGATCGCGTTTGGAAGCGGCTAAGCGAGCGGGCCGCTGACGCGTCCGCCGTGCAAGTTGATCACATCAGAAACTGCGCCGACTTTCAGACGCTGATACCGTCGTATCTGAACGGCAGCCTGTCGCCCGCTCGCGCGCTGTTGCTGGAAGACCACACTCACGAGTGCGTGCCTTGTCGAAAGGCGCTCAAGGAGACTCGCTTCGGCGTGGCGCCGGCGGCCCCGCAGCAAAAGCCCGCGAGCCCGTTCGCCTCCCGTCGCACGGTTGTGCGCTGGGCGGTAGCGGCCGCGGTCATCATCGGCGTCCTGTCGGTTGGCGGCTACGAGAAGTTCTTCCGCGCCACCAACGCATTCAACATGGTCGTTCACGCGATGGACGGCCAGGTCTATCTCGTCTCCGACAACGCGACTGAAGCGCTTACTGTCGGCGAGCAGTTCAAGCAGGGTGAAAAAGTGCGCACTGCCAAAGACGCAGGCGCGGTGGTCAAGCTGCCCGACGGCTCGCTGATCGAGATGAGGGAGCGGTCAGAGTTTTCAGTCACCGACAGCGCGCAGGGAACGACGATTCATCTGGATCGCGGAAACATCATCGTCCAGGCCGCCAAACAGCGAGAGCGTCACCTGTACGTAGACACCGGTGATTGCACGGTTGCGGTGACCGGGACGATCTTCGCGGTCAACGCGGGCACCAAGGGTTCGCGCGTGTCGGTTGTTGAAGGCGAAGTCCACGTCGATCACTCCGGGAAACAAGATGTGCTTCATCCGGGCGATCAAGTGACGACCAGCCAGACGCTGGCGAATGTTCCGGTAAGCGACGAGATAGGTTGGAGCCGCGATGCCGCACGCTACAAGACGATGCTTGCCGAAGTAGCCGCGCTTCGCAAAGAGATCGACCAGACCGTAGCCGGGCCGGGCGTGCGCTACTCGACGCGTTTGCTCGAGATGACGCCTGACGACACGGTGTTCTACGTAGCAATTCCGAACCTCAGTGAGACGATCGCCGAGTCGAACAAGATCATCGAGCAGCGGCTTGCGGAGAACCCCGAACTTCGGCAGTGGTGGGACAAGGAGCAGGCTTCTTCGCGCGGCGGCCAGGAATGGAACGAGGCCATCTCGAAGATCAGCGAGTTCGGCGCGCAGCTTGGCGACGAGATCGTGGTGACCGCGCAGATGTCAACCAACGGAAATGACCCGGACGGACCGCTGGTGTTCACCACGCTGAAGGACGCGGCGGGCTTCCGCACCTATGCCGACAGGCAGTTGGGGGTTCTCGCCGGCTCATCGAAGAAAAGAGCGGACATTCGCTTCATCGACGACCCGATGAGCGCAGGCGAGACTGCGAACGGGAAGGCCGATCTGTTCGTGTGGATCAATGGTGACGTGCTTGCCGCTTCACCGAAACTCGAAATGCTCAAGCGAGTGGCTTCGAGCGTGAAGTCTGCAAGCGCCGCCCAGTTCGCGGACGGTTCGTTCCGCTCGCGGATCGCCGAGGTCTACCACGAGGGCGCGGGCTTTATCGTGGCTGCGGACCTCGAGAGGATCATCGCCAGCTCGCGGAATCCTAACGAGAAAGAAGACACAGCGTTCCGCCAGCTAGGCATAACCAGCCTGAGACATTTCATCGCCGAGGTGAAAGAAGACAATGGCAAGTCCTACAACCGCGCAGTCCTGACGTTCAAGCCCGAAGATCACGGCATCGTGTCATGGCTTGCAGCGCCTGGGCCGATGGGCGCGCTTCAGTTCATCTCGCCTGACGCGAATGTCGTCGCAGCCTTCGTGGTGAAGAAGCCGGTTGCGCTTGTGGACGATCTGCTCGCGGCGTTGAACACGGTCGATCCGAAGTTCCGCGAGAATCTCGATCAGTTTCAGCGGGAGAGCGGGCTGGACATTCGCAGCGACTTCGCCGCGCCGCTTGGTGGCGAGTTCGCGTTCGCGATCGACGGGCCACTGCTTCCGACGCCGTCGTGGAAGATGGTCTTCGAAGTCTACGACCCGGCGCACCTGCAGCAGACCTTTGAGCGAGTCGTGGAGTTGATGAACGAGCAGGCTCACAAGGCCGGCAAACAGGGTTTGGCGTGGGAGCGCACAGAATCGGGCGAGAGAACCTTCTACACGCTGAAGTCGCTCGACTTCGGGTTGGAAGTGAACTACACGTACGCGAACGGTTACCTGGTCGCGGGGCCGAGCCGGGCGCTTGTGGATCGCTCGGTGAAGTATCGCGAGACGGGCTACACCATCCTGCACTCACCGAAGTTCATCGCGGCGTTGCCGGAAGACAAGCAGGCAAACTTCTCGGCGTTGCTCTATCACAACCTGGGTTCGGTGATCGCGCCGATCGCCGGACAGGTGAAGAGCGCTTCTGAGAACTTGCCGCCGGAAGGACAGCGAGCGTTGAAGTCGTTGGGCGCACCGATGCTTGCGTACGCCTACGCGCAGGGCGACCGGATCTCGTTCGCGGTCAATGGAGAAGAGGGACCACTCGGGTTGAAGCCTTCGAGCTTGCTGGGCATGCCCGGCGGGTTCGGGCTCGATAGCATCATCAAGCAGTCGATGCGTTGAGCCGGTTTCAAAGCACGATCGGAAAAGACGCCAGCCGGTTGGAACAGGACTCCGCCGGCTGGCGTAATGTTTGTGGGCTTACACGCAATTCGAAACAACGTGACGAGTGGCGCTCCCAGGAGAACCGAATGAGAAGTGAGAGAACAACCGCCGCGAGGCTGGCCGCAAGCAAGTTTGTTTTGGGACTCGCGATTATCGCTGCGCTCAGCGGCGCGGCTCGCGCTCAGGACGCAGCTTCCAAGCTCGACGAGTATATGAACGCCGCGACAAAGCTGGGCAAGTTCAGCGGCTCGGTGCTTGTAGCTCAAAAAGGAAGAGTGCTGTTGAGCAAGGGCTACGGGATGGCCAACTACGAGCTGGACGTGCCAAACACACCGCAGACCAAGTTTCGGCTCGGGTCCATTACAAAGCAATTCACCGCGATGGCGATCATGCAGCTTCAAGAGAAAGGCTTGCTGAACATCGACGAGCCGGTAACGAAGTACCTGCCCGACTATCCAAAGACCGGCGACAAGTTCACGATTCGAAATCTGCTGAACCACACGGCGGGCGTGCCGAACCTCACGAGCTTTCCCGATTTTATCTCGACGATGACGCTGGCTTCGCCGCTGGACAAGACCGTCTCCCGATTCAAAGATAAGCCGCTCGATTTCGAGCCGGGCTCCAAGTTTCAATACAGCAACTCCGGGTACGTTCTTCTTGCCGCGGTCATCGAGAAGGTTTCAGGGAAGTCATACGAAGCGTTTCTTAACGAGAACATCTTTCAGCCGCTCGGAATGAAGAACACCGGCTGCGAGAGGAACGATACGGTGTTGAAGAATCGAGCCTCGGGGTATCAGAAAAACGAAGACGGTCTGTCGAACTCACAGTTTATTCATATGACGATACCGGTCGGTGGCGGCAATATCTACTCGACCGTCGAAGACCTGTACGTGTGGGACCGGGCGCTGTACACCGAGAAGCTGGTCAAGAAGAGCACGCTCGAGCAGATCTTCACGCCCTTCAAAGGCAGTTACGGATTTGGCTGGGTCATCACCACTGCGTTCAATCGCAAGCTGATCACTCACAACGGGGGAATCAACGGATTTGCGACAGACCTCGCGCGCTTCGTCGATGACGATGTATTCATCGTGCTGCTGAACAACTTTGAGAACAAAGGACCGGGCGGGCTCAGACGAGACCTGAGCGCGATCGTCTTTGGTGAGAAGTACGAAATGCCGGCTGAGCGCAAAGCGATTGCGCTCGACCCCAAGATTTTCGACTCATACGCAGGCAGATATCAGCTGGTAGACGGCCCGCTCTTGAAGATCACTCGCGAAGGCGACCGGCTCATGGCCGGGCCCGAAGGCCAGGAGCCAGCGCAGCTTTTCCCGGAGTCCGAAACGAAGTTCTTTCTCAAGGCGGTCGACGGCCAGATCAGCTTTGTCAGAGACGAGGCGGGCGCTGTAACCGGCTTGATCTTCCATAACCCCGGTGGCAAGAATATCCCCGGCGCAAGAGTTAAGTAATTTGTAGGGGCGCTCCTCCGTGAGCGCCCCTCGATTCGCGTTGTAAGCCACTTGTGAGGAGGGGCGCCCACAAAGAAGCGCCCGTACAGGTCAACAAGAGAAAGAGGAGGCGCCCACGGAGAGACGCCCACGTCGCACGAGGCAAATGATGGAAAACCCGCTACCAAAAACTCCCGAGCCGGTTGCGACGGTAGACGTTTTGCCAAAGACGCCCGAGCTTGTTCCGACGGCGCCGGTGATTCATCTCGACGGATTGAGCGTCACCTTTGGCAAGCGGCCGATACTGAGAGAATTGCGCGGCGAGTTGCGCGGCCGGGCGATCGGGCTGCTGGGCCCGAACGGCGCCGGCAAGACCACGTTGATCCATGCGCTGCTGGGGTTTCACCCTCCGTCGTCAGGTACGGCGCACATCTTCGGCCGCGACATAAGAACCGATGCGAAACAGATTCGGGGTCGGATCGGTTACATGCCGGAACGCGACTCGTTCATCGCCAACATGACCTGCGTTCATTTCGTGAGGCTGATGGCCGAGCTTTCGGGGCTCTCACCGGACGCGGCTCTCGAGCGCGCTCACGAGGCGCTGTTTTACGTCGGGCTTGGAGAAGCGCGTTATCGCAAGCTTGGAACGTACTCGCTTGGGATGAAGCAGCTTGCCAAGCTTGCTCAAGCCATCGTGCACGGGCCACGGCTCATTTTCCTGGACGAACCGACCAACGGGCTCGACCCGCCGGCGCGCCAGCGAATGCTCGAGTTGATTCGGCAGATTCGCGACAGCGGCCAGGCCAACATCGTTCTGTCTTCTCACCTGTTGCGCGACGTCGAGGAGTGTTGCGAAGAGATATTGATCGTCAAGCAAGGACGGATCGTGGTCTACTGCAACCTCGAAGAAGAACGAAGGGCGAACCGCAAGTTTCTGGAGATCGAGACGCGCGGCCCGCGAGAGCCGTTCGCTGAAGCGATTGCCGCGCTCGGTTGCGAGTACGCGCTGACCACCGAGCACCGGCTGAAAGTGGTATTGCAGGACGGCGTCGAGATTCGCGACCTCTACCGGATAGCCGCCGACCAGCAGGTTCAGATTCGCCGGCTGAACTTCAAACGCGATTCGTTGGAAGACATCTTCCTGAAAGCAATGGAGGACGGCAATGGCAGTTTATGAACACACCTATAAGCCGTACGCCGGTCCGCTTACTCCGGAGTGGTCCCGCTTCCTGATCATCCCGCGCCACGCCTACCGCGACGTGTTCAAGTCCAAGCTGTTCACCGGCTTCTTTGCGTTGTGTTTTGTGTGCCCGCTGGTGATGGCGATCCTCGTCTATCTCAAACACAACGTGGCCGCGCTTGCGATCTTTAATCTCAAGCCTGGCGATGTGGCCCCGATCAATGCGGCTTTCTTCCAGTTTTTTACGGCCTTTCAAAGCGGGCTTGGCTTCCTGCTGACGGTTTTGATCGGGCCGGTGCTGATCTCGCGCGATCTGGCTAACAACGCGTTGCCCCTTTATCTGTGCCGGCCGTTTTCGCGCGCCGAGTACGTGATCGGCAAGATGAGCGTGCTGATGATTTTGATCTCGGCCATCACCTGGGTCCCCGGGTTGCTGTTGTTCGCATTCGAAGGGTACCTCGAAGGTGGAAGCTGGCTCGCGACAAGCTACTGGATCGCCGGATCGATCTTTGTTGTGAGCTGGGTGTGGATCATCCTGCTGTCCCTGTTGTCGGTGACAATGTCGGCGTGGGTGAAGTGGCGAATGGCTGCGAGCGCCGGTCTGTTCGGATTGTTTATCATCTCAAACGTGATGGGTTTAACGATCAATACGGTGCTGCGCACTCGTTGGGGAAGCCTGTTTAACCTGACGATCGTGATGAAGACGATCGAGGACAGCGTGTTCCGGCGGTCTAACACGATGGACCTGCCGCAATGGATGGTGCTCCCGACGGGTGCGGCCTGGATTGTGCTCGGTTTGTTCTGCGCGTTCTGTTTGTTTCTGCTGACACGCAAGGTCCGGGCTTACGAGGTGGTGCGATGATGGACAAGCCTGCCAACCACCTGATCGTCTTCGAAGACGTCTCGAAGTTCTACGGCGAGATACTCGGTGTGAATCGAGTCACCTTGTCAATCGAGCCGGGGATCACGAGTCTGGTCGGGCCTAACGGCTCGGGCAAGACCACGTTGATGAATTTGATGACCGGGCTGATCCAGCCGACTCGAGGACACGTGACCGTGCTCGATGTAAGTTCCCAGCATCCCGAGCTGTTCTTTCGCAAGGTCGGCTACTGCTCGCAATTCGATTCGTTTCCCGCGGGGCTGACCGGATTCGAGTTCATCCGGTCATACTTGCTGGTTCACGGATACACCCAGCAGCAGGCTCAGGACATGGCCTGGCGCGCGCTTCACCGCGTTGATTTGATCGAAGCGGCTCATCGCAAGGTCGCGGCCTACAGCAAAGGCATGCGGCAGCGGATCCGGCTGGCGCAGTCGATCGCGCACGGGCCTTCGGTGATGATCCTGGACGAACCGCTCAACGGTCTTGACCCGATGGCGCGATCCGAAACGATTCGGCTCTTTCGCCAGCTTGCGGATGAAGGGCTTCACTTGATTATCTCGAGCCACATTCTTCACGAAGTGGATATGATGAGCGACCGGGTTATCCTTCTCAACAACGGCTACGTCGTCGCCGAAGGCGACATTCACGGCGTGCGCGATGAGATGGAAGAACACCCGATGCAGATACTGATTCGGTGCGACCGGCCGGGCGTGCTCGCAGCGCGAGTCTTCGAGCAGGACTCCGTCGTGGAAGCTCGCATCAACAAGGACCGACACGGCTTGTTTATCAAGACCCGCGACGCCGACTCATTCTACCTGCTGTTGAATCGCGTAGTGCTGGACGACGGCCTGAATGTTGAATCGGTTTCGCCGGTCGATGACAACCTGGATGCGGTCTATCAGTACCTGATCGGCTCGAGTGGGGAGGCAGCGTGAGCACATCAACTGAAGCTTTGAACTTCGAGGCGCCTCGGCTTGGCCGCCGCGCTTTGTGGCTTCGCCAGATCTCAGCGATTCTGAGGCTCGAGGTGCGGAAGAACTTCATCGGAAAGCGGGCGATACTGCTTTACCTGTTTGCGGCTGGACCGATCCTGTTAATGGCCGCGCTGTCGGTTGAGTTGGGCACGCACGCGAGCAACCCCAACAACATCGGTGAAGCTAACATCATCTTTGCGAATCTGTATGAAGGCTTGATCCTTCGAACGATAATCTTCTTCGGCTGCGCGTGGACTTTCATGAATCTGTTTCGCGGAGAGATCGTCGATCGCAGTCTTCACTATTATTTCCTCACGCCGGTGCGGCGCGAGGTGTTGGTGTTCGGCAAATATTTCTCGGGGATCGTAGCGACGCTGGTGTTGTTTACCGTCACCACCGCAGGGTCGCTGATGTTTCTTTACATCGGTCTTGGATCATCGGGAATGGATTATCTGACGAACGGCCCGGGCAAGGGCCAGGCGATGACTTATCTGGGGATCTCGTGGCTGGCGTGTGTGGGCTACGGCGCGGTGTTCCTGGTGATCGGTCTGTTTTTTCGAAACCCGATGATTCCTGCGTTGCTCGCTTACGGCTGGGAGTTCATAAACTTCCTGCTTCCGCCGGTGCTGAAGAAGATCAGCGTGATTCACTATCTTCACTCGCTGGCGCCGGTCCCGGTCTCGGAAGGCCCGTTCGCGATGGTAGCCGAACCGACTCCCGCCTATCTGTCCATTCCTGGACTTTTGATTTTTACCGCCGCGGTATTGGCGCTTGCGAGCTACCGGATTCGCAAGATGCAAATCACCTACGGGGGTGAGTGAGCGCTTTCCCAATCTGACCCCGGGGGTACCGCCAACGCTTGCGATCAAGAGGGGTGAATGGAACGCCGCTGAAAATCTGAAAAGCTGTCTGGAGCCTTTGGCGGCTGTGATAGAATCCGGTTAGCCGAGCTTGGCGACTGCTAGCTATATGATGAACGCGACCGCACATTGTCACATAGTCACGGATGACGAGATCCTTGGTGGCGAACCCGTTATCAAAGGGACGCGCACACCTGTGCGGGCGATCGTTGAAATCTGGCGACTCGGCGTCGCTCCCGAGGAGATCTCCGTCCACCTGCCGCACCTGACTCTGAGCCAGGTGTTCGATGCGCTGAGCTACTACGCTGAGAATCAAGAAGAAATCAACCGACACATCGAACGCAACCGCATTCCCGATGAGATGATCAGCTCGCTGGTACAGGGGTGATGACCGCCTCGCTTACTGTTCCCTCAACTTCTTCAACATCTCAACCGCATTAGCGTTTCCCGGGTCGAGCTTGAGCGACTTCTCGTAATTCTCGATCGCAAGCTCCTTGTCGCCGTTCTTCATGTAAGCTTCGCCCAAACTGTCATACACGTTTCCCGATTGCGGATAAGCTTCGACATTCAGTTGAAGCACCCGGATCGCCTCTTTGATCTTTCCCTGTTGCATCAAACTGTAGCCCAGCGTGTTCAACTGCTGCTCTGAAAAGTCGTAACCCTGCGGCTGATTCTTCTTCAAGTCTCGATACTGAGCGACTGCCGGCTCGATGCCGGTTGTCGCTATCATTCGGCTGAGGGTCTTTGCGATTGGCGTCTTGATGACCAGCGGCTCAGGCTTCAAGCCGAGGGCGACGTCCAAAGCGGCGTTGGTGAGTTTTCCCAGAGATGTTTCGTTGAAGTTGCTCATCATCACCACCGCGATCCTCTTGTCCGGGATCATCCGCAGACTGCTTACGAAACCGGTATCGCTGCCCCCGTGCCCGATCGTTCGATTGCCGCGATACTCGCCCAGAAACCAGCTAATGCCCACACGAGTAAACTGTTCGCCAGCCGGCTTCCACATCTCATCGTAAGTCGAAGCCTTCAAGATTCGTTTTCCATCGAGCTCGCCGTGGTTCATGTTCGCCATCGCCCAACGCGCCATGTCCATCACGTTTGAGTAGAGCGTCGAGCTCGGCGAGTGCATCCGGTTGTATGGGAACACCTTGCTCACCGCCGGGTAGTAGGAGGCGTTTAACACGTGGGGGCTCGCGAGCAATTTTGGATTGGCTTCCTTGACCAGCAATGTGCTGCTGTTCATCCCGACCGGTTTCAGGATGTGCGCCTGCACGTACCCCTCGAATGTTTCGCCGGAAACTTTAGCGATCAAATCCCCAAGCACTTCAAAAGCCATGTTGCTGTAGGCGAACTTCGTCCCCGGCTCCGCGATCAACGACCTGTCCGCCACGCTTCGCACGTAGCGCTCAAGCGCGCCGTCATCGTATTGAGGCTTGTCCCACTCGTAATCCTGCACGTCGGGCATTCCCGAGATGTGGCCGAGCATCTGACGGACGGTGATCGTCTTGTACCGCTCATCCTTCAATCGGAAGTAAGGGAGATATTTCACAACCGGAGAGTCGAGATCGACTTTGCCCTGCTCGACAAGCTGCATGACCGAAGTCGCAACAAACGGCTTGGTGATCGACGCCATGTGAAACAGCGTCTGCGGCGTGACCCTGTCGTTTTTGTTGTCGATGTTTCGCACGCCGAAACCGGCGGCGTAGACGATCTTCTGATCGCGAACTACGGCGATGGCAAAACCAGGAGCCTCCTCGAGCTTTAGCACCTGTTCGATCACGGGTTGAAGCTGCTGCGTGAACGGGTCTTCAGCCTGCGCTCGAAGCCCCAACGGGAAAGCCGCCGACACAAAAGCGACAATTATTGCGAGAGAGATGGTCTTTCTCATTGAAGTCCTCCGGGTTACGATGCTCGACTGAGATTACGCACGGAACGATAGGGCGGGTTCATTTTGTTCGTCTGAAGCGTCCCACGTAGTAACGAATGAGCCGTCGCTAGCCGTCCACGTGAACCGGCATTCGGCTCGCTTCCTTACCGCGCTTCTCGTCCACAAAGCTCAGCAGAATCATGCCGACGATAAAGAACGCTCCGACCGACAGGATCGCAGGGCGTTGACTGCCGGTGGCTTGTGAGACGGTGCCAAAAACGATTGGCCCAAGAAACGCCAGAGCCTTGCCGGCGATTCCAAGAAACCCAAAAAACTCGGCGGCGTTCTCCTTCGGCGTGAACAACGCGAGCAAACTGCGGGTGACCGATTGGCACGAGCCCATTCCAATTCCCGCCAGCGTCGCGACGATGTAGAAACTCGCTTTCGAGTACGAGAAGTAAGCGACGACCACCGCGGCAATCCAGATGCTCAGCGAAATGAAGATCGTGCGCTTCTGACCGATCCGGTCGGCAACCCAGCCAAAAGAGAACGCGCCAGCCGCGGCTACGACGTTCATCGCTATGAACATGATCGCGATCTCTTCGGTCGTGAAGCCGATAGTCACGCTTGCATAGAGCGCGGCAAAATAGATTACGGTGACGATCCCATCGTTGTAGACCAGAAACGCAATCAACAGCTTGAACAGTTCGCTGTAACGACGAATGTGTTTGAGCGTTTGAATCAACTGGCGGAACCCAACGCTCAGGTAGCTCTGCCCTGGAGGAAGGTGTTGTTTGACGCTCCTGTCTCGCAGGAAGAGAAATGTCGGGATCACCGTGACGGCGTAATAAACCGCGACGACCACCGGTATCAGCCTCGCGCTGGACAGTTGACTCGGGGTCGGGTTGTCAACGACGTTCTTTGCCAGCGGCAGGCACAACACCATCGCAACCAGACCGCTCGCGTAACCCATGCCCCACTTCATCCCGGATATCTTTCCCGCGTTCGAGTCGTTGGAAATGCCGGGAAGAAAGCTGTCGATGAAGACCCCGCCTCCAGCAAAGCCGATGTTCGCAAGGATGTATAGCACCAGACCGAGCGCCGTCATCCCCGGTCCTACAAAATAGAGCGACGCTGTAAAAAAGACGATCGTGACCGCGCAAACGGCCAGGAACTTCTTGCGGCTGCCTGAGAAGTCTGCAATCGCGCCGAGTATTGGCGCGAGGATCGCAACTACCAACTCGGAAACCGAAGCCGCGATTCCCCATAAGAAATCGGCCCGCTGCGGATCGCCCACAACTATCTTGCTGAAGTAAGGCGCGTAAAGGGCGGTGACAATGACGGTGGTGAATGCTGAATCCGCGACGTCGTACATGCACCAGCCGAGGATCTCTGTTTTGGTGACTGGCGGACCGGGAGCGGCATTTTCCAGGATCGTTGCCATCCGATTGACCTCTGCTCTGAACAAGCGCGGGCAAGACCAGGTAGCGACTGCTTCGTTAACACAAGACAAGCTCAGGATGGGCCGGCTGCCGCACCTGAGCTTGCCAAAAGAGAGCCTGGAAGCTCGAGGCTCTTACTTACTTGGAAGGAGCGTAAAACGGATTCTGTCCCGAGCCGTGATCGGTTGTGTCGAGAACCTCTCGAACCTGAGGCACATTCTCGCGAATCAATTTCTCGATTCCCATCTTCAGCGTCACATCCGCCGCGCCGCAACCCTGACACCCTCCGCCCATTCTGATGAATACATTGTCATCCTGGACATCCAGCAACTCAACGAATCCGCCATGCGCGGCTACGCCCGGGTTGATCATCTCGTCGAGCACTTGTTGGACGCGAGTTCGGATGTGGTCGGGCGGCAACCGGTCGCCTTCAGGGATCTCCGGCGGCGGGTTCAGGAAGTTTCGAATCGTCGAACCAATTCGCTTTCCGAGTTGTCGCCAATCCTCGGTCCCGGACTGGCTCACACTGACTTTGTAGCCATCAAGCTCGACGCGGGTGATGCCGGGAACCTGGAAAAGCTTTGTAGCCAGATCGTTGTCCCCGGCTTCTTCGGCTGAGCCGAACGCGGCCGAGCCCGAATGTACGGGGCGGTCCACCGTGAAGTGGCACGTCTTAATGTCCTCGCGGTCGACTTCGGCTTTGATCTGAATTTGAAATGGTGAACTCATTAGGTAGACCTCTATGCGTGGAAATGATTGTCAATCAGAAAGTCATTATAGCACCGGCCCGAGATATCGCCACCGGATATAAGGGAATGGTGGCATTTTGAGTTCAGAGTTCAAGCTTCAGCTTGCTCTTTCGCCTTATGAAAGTAGGAGGCAAGCTAAAGCTTGAACTCTGAACTCAAAATGATCCACGCATCACCGAGGGATTTGTGACGCGTGATCCGTGATGCGTGAATCACTTCTTTCCGAGAGAAACGAACTGCTCGCGCGTTGGCTCCGCGCAGCAGAACCAGGCTTCAGTCAGTCGCGGTGGGCGCGGTCTCAGTGGGTTCGTCGCTCGCTTTCTTTCTGGAGAAGCCTCGCCCTTCACGGCATAGGCTGCTTCGCGGATTCGATCAAACGTCGATACGGCGTCCTCGTCCACGCCGGCCGCCTGTTCCACCAGCGCGGTCACCCGCCGTTGCAACGCATCCATCCGCCGATCGGGGTGCTTCCATTGATAAGTGAACGACTCTTGAACGAGTGGTCCAAGCCACCGTTCCGCATCAGGACTTGAAAGAAGCAATGAGCCCGGCGGAACCAGCAACCGGATGCTGTACTGGACCGGGTCGACGTAGTCGATCAGGTTCCGCGAGTCCACAAACTCCAACACGTCGATGAAGTCGTCAATCGTTGTCCAGGGCGTGAACGACACGAACGACGGACGAAGCGTGATTCCGGCGTCGGCGAGGACGGAAAACACCTCTGCCACATCTTCTCGGGTGTGACCTTTCTGAAGACGTTCAAGAACAGTGTCGCTAAGCGACTCAACTGCCGACACTACGAACACACAACCGAGTCTGGCAAACTCAGCCATGAGCTCGCGATGCTTCAAGATGTGCTCGACCTTGACGGTGAAATCGAAGGTGAGCTCGGGAAACTCTCTATGAACAGCTCGCGCGATGCTGAGCGAATGACCGGGTCCGTTCAGAAAATCCGGATCGCCGAAGGTGATGTGCCTTGCCCCCGAAGCAACCTGGCGGCGGATGTCTTCAAGCACGACTCGTTCAGGGATGACGAAGAAGCGGCCTTCATACACCGGCGGAATCGGACAGTGAGTGCACAGATGCAGACATCCCCGGCTCGCTTCGACGTAGCCCGCCAACCGCTGCTCACCCTTGTGCTCGAGTTTGGCGTAGCGGTCGAGCGGCACTAACCGGATGCGATCCGGAACCGGAAAATTGAGCCGTGCAAGCACCGGCTTTGCGGCATTCGAAGATTTTTTCGTTGCGCCTCGTTCGCCGAAAAAAGATTTGACCCGTTCGACCAACTCTTCTTCGTACTCCCCGCCGATGATCGAGTCGGCCACGCCGTCCAGCAAGTAGTCCGAGTTGAGCGATGCGTACAAACCATAAAAGCAAATGTGGCATTCGGGGTTGAGCTTGCGAATCTCGCGCGCGACTTGCACTCCGAGCCGAAGCGCCGTGTGCATCGGGACTGATATGCCGGCGAACCGCGCGCGCTTCGCCTTCTCAGGGTCGAACTCCTGGACCGACATATCCAGAGTCTCAGCTGTGAAGGAGGCGTTCTCGAGGAACGCGAACGGCATCGCCAGGCCCGCCGGCTGATGGCCAAGCTCATAGCATGAAATAAGCAGGACAGATTGCGATTGGCTATTAGTCGTCGGCATCGTTGCTTCCAGGAAGTTACTCACAATCGCATTTTATAGCTTGAATCGGCGTTGAGCAACGAATCTTCCCCGGGCGCGGGCGTCCCGCCCGCATTCATCAATGCAGGCGCAAACTCAGCAGGCAGTGGAAACACGGAGGACCGGCCCGTGATCCTTCGACCGTGATGCTGTCTTTGTTTGCCTTAGCTTAGACGGACACCTTCTTCCCGTCTACAACCTACGGTTCGATGACGAACTCTATTCTCCGATGTGCCTCGCGCAACGCCGCTTCCGCGCCCACGGCGGTTGCCGCGCGGCTGAAGATGAATCCGAGATAGCTGGCGCCCTCCGGAGGCGGCAACAGCTCTTGAGTGATATGCGCGGTGATGATGACGTCTTCGACGTCGGCCACCTCGCGAGCCGGCTCAACTCCTCTTACTTCTCTCAGAATCCCGGCGCGCGGGATCGGTATCATCATCACCCCTGCCGCCTGCTCCTCGCGCTGAAACCCCGAAGTATCTTCGCCCAACGCCTGGCGAACGATCAGGTCTTCCAGTGTGGCTCCCTCGCTGAATCGGAGCGCGCGCGAGCACAAGCCTCCGATCGCGCGAGCCGCGACCTCGATAATCCACGCGCCCTCCTCGTTCACTCGAAGCTCTGCATGAATTGGCCCGCGTGTCAGGCCCATCGCGCGAGCCGCCGCCGCGGTTGTCGCGACAATCTCGTCCTGGACGTCTTTACCAAGACGCGAGGGTGTGACGTAGATCGTCTCTTCGAAAAACGGTCCATCCAGCGGGTCGGGTTTGTCGAAGATCGCGAGGACGCGTAACTCGCCGTCGGTCAGCATGCCTTCTACGGCAACTTCAAATCCGGGGATGAATTGTTCCGCAAGCGCCTCCCGCGCGGCTGGGCCTCCGCGCCGCTTAAGGTCCGGCCGCGACAGCAGAGACCCAAGCCGTTTCACTGCCGCGGCGAATTGCTCTCGATCGTCGGCTCGCATGACGCCCCGGCTTGTAGAGAGGAACACGGGCTTGATCACGCACGGGTAAGAAACTTCAAGTGCGGCTGAGCCGGAGTCTGCATCGAGAGTGAACGGCCAGAAGCGCGGGACGCGCACGCCGGCATCTCGCAGCACGCGTCGCATCTGGTGTTTATGCTTCGCGGTATAAGCCGACTCGACGCTGTTGTGCCTGAGCCCGAGTGCGCGAGCTACATAGGCGGCTACGACCGCGGTGTCTTCGTCCACGGGTATCACTGCGTCTATCGGGAAGCGCCGGGCAAACTCGGCGGCTTGCGACGCGGCTTGCTGAGCGTCTGCGAAATCGAGCGACAGAAGCGATGATGGATTCCCTGCTTCTAGCGTGCTGGGTCTCTCCGACGCGGCCACAACTTCAGCGCCGATCTTCAACGCGGCGTCAAGAAAAGCCTTGGTGCGATACGTTGTAGTCGGCAACAGCAACAGTACGCGGGGCATGTCTAAAAAGTACGGTCTTGTGCTGCGGCTGTCCAGTTTTGAAACGCAGGAGCTTCGGTATCTTCGAAATCGAAATTGACAACGCGCTCGCGCCAATGCCACGCTTGGGCGGAAATCATCGAGCATGCTCGTAGTGACGACTTCATTCATTTCATTGGCCGGGACGCGCGCGCCGACGACTGAAGTCGTTACTACCGGGTCCGTGCAAGGAGAAGCAGAATGAGATTGACGGAAATGGTTTCGTGCGCAGGTTGAGCGGCTAAGCTTGCGCCGAGCGCGCTCGCCAAGGTTTTGAGCGAGCTACCAAAACAACCTTTTGATGACCGCGTCCTCGTCGGGTTCGATCTGGCCGACGACGCGGGAGTCTTCCGTCTGCGCGACGACCTGGCGCTTGTCCAGACCCTCGACTTCTTCACGCCGATCGTGGATGACCCGTTCGACTACGGCCGGATCGCGGCGCTCAACTCGATCAACGATGTGTGGGCGATGGGCGGCACTCCGCTGACTGCGCTGGCGATCACCTGTTTTCCAAAGAATGGCGTGGACTTTTCGATCCTCAGCGAAATAATGCGCGGCGGGCTGCACGTGCTCAGCCAGAACGGCGTCGCGTTGCTTGGAGGCCACAGCGTAGACAACGAGCAGATAATGTTCGGCTATTCGGTGACGGGAGTTATCGATCCCCGCAAGGTTGCTACCAACGCCGGGGCGCGCGTGGGTGACGCGATCATCCTGACTAAACCGATCGGCACCGGCGTCATCTCCACCGGGATCAAGTTTGCGAAAGCAACCGCGGACGTCGCGGCCGCTTCAATCGGTACGATGCTGACTTCGGGCCGGGACGCGGCGGCCGCGATGAACGAGTTCGAAGTTCGGGGCGCAACTGACGTGACCGGATTTGCTTTGCTGGGGCATGCCTGGGAGCTTGCGCGCGCAAGCGGCGTCACGATCGAGATCGAATCCTCACGTGTGCCTTTGATCGAAGGCGCGCTCGATCTTGCGGCAGGCGGCGTGCTCACAAGCGGCGACAAGACGAACCGCGAGTACGTTGGCGCCGACGTGCAGATCGCCGGCGGAGTAACCAAGCAGATGCAAAGCTTGTTGTTCGACCCGCAGACAGCGGGCGGCCTGTTGATCGCGATCGCTTCGGACCGCGCGGAGGCATTGCTCGCGCGCTTGCAGGCGAACTATCCGCGCGCCGAGATGATCGGCCGTGTTATCGAACGTGGCGCTCATTCGATCGTCGTGAAGTAGGCCGCCCGCGAGAGAGAGTGGTTCCCACCGGCTACTCGGCGCAGACTCTGAGCTTGGAGACTGGGGCTTGTGAACACTACGTTCTGCGGCTGGCGTTGACTAGCCACGCATTGACAAACGGAAGAGGCGATTCGTAGAATTCAGACCATTCGGGCCGTTAGCTCAGTTGGTAGAGCAGCTGACTCTTAATCAGCGGGTCGGAGGTTCGAGCCCTCCACGGCTCATTTGTTATCAAAAGGTTATGGGGCGGCGGCAGAGCCGCCCTTTTCCTTTTGTGCGCCTATAGCCCGCTGTCGAAAAGAGCATATTCTCAAGCTTATCTGGCGCGGCTTTCTGCATTGCCGGCAGAACGTGCGAGCAAGTGTCGAGTGTTAGGATGATACTTGCGTGCCCTAGCCTTTCGCTCACGACCTTAGGATTCTCTTGGGCCTCGAGGAGTAGTGTGGCGCACGAATCCCGAAGGTCATACAGTCTAATCGAGTCCAGTCAACCCAGCACGCTTGAGTATCGGTTTGAAGTGCTGCCTAAACAAGATATAAGCTGGGGGCGAAACTAATGATGGGGGGAAAAAAGAGGATTAGCAGACGAGACGCGATAATTGAGAAGAGTGGACTCGAACCTCACCCGGAATGCCATCTTTGGAATCGCAAGTATTTCCAAAAAGCAGGATCAGGCACGTGTTCCTGGTTCAACATTCGTAGCTGATGTCGATGCCCTAATACGGTGATGATCGGCCGCACACTTGCACACTACCGGATCACCGCCGTCATAGGAATTGGCGGGATGGGCCAGGTGTATCGCGCCACCGATATGAAGTTAGGGCGAGATATCGCCCTCAAGGTACTGCCACAGGAAACCTCAGCGGATCCCGCGCGGCTCGAGCGTTTCCAACGCGAAGCCCGGGCGCTTGCTGCACTCGACCACCCGGGCATCGTCAGCGTGTTTTCAGTTGAAGAGGCTGACGGTATTCACTTTCTCACGATGCAGCTTGTTGAAGGCCGCTCGCTGGATCAACTTATCCCCGACGGTGGATTGCTGCCCGCTCAGATCTTCGAGATTGGCGAGGCGCTGTCCGACGCCCTGGCAGCAGCGCACGAGAAGGGGATCATCCATCGCGATCTGAAACCCGCGAATATCATGGTCGGAGATAGGGGACGCATCAAGGTTCTCGACTTCGGACTCGCCAAGCTTGGGGCCCTGCCGGCTGAACAGGCCGGTTCGCAGTTGCCCACCGAAATGCATACAAGCGACGGTATCGTGATGGGGACGGTGCCCTATATGTCCCCGGAGCAGGTATCGGGCAGGGCGGTAGATCCCCGGAGCGATATCTTTTCGCTCGGCGTCATCCTCTACGAGATGGCAAGCGGCAGGCGGCCTTTTCAGGGCAACTCGCCTGCAGAGCTCATCTCTTCGATCCTGCGCGACAGTCCGCGGCCGGTCACCGAGATCCGATCGGATCTGCCCACCGATCTGGCGCCCATCATCCAGCGCTGCCTTGAGAAGGACCCAGGCAGCCGCTATCCGACGGCGCGTTCGTTCCACGCGGACCTGCGAGAACTCCGGAGCGACTTTGGAACTTTCAAGCGGACCACAGGCTCCGTCCCCGTATCCGGCGGCGCCCCCTCGGCCATGTCATCTCAGACGCCCGGGCGTCTTGCCACGACGCATGGAAGAAGACTCGCTTTGCTCGCCATCACCGTTGGCCTCCTGCTCGCTGCCACGGCGGGGATCCTGTGGAAGATGAAAAAGTCTCCAGCGATCGCGACGCCGGCCCATTCGTCCAACGCTTCAATCGCCGTGCTCCCTTTTATTAACGCGAGCGGAAATTTGGATGACGAGTATTTCTCGGATGGAATGACCGATGAGTTGGCTAGCGCGTTGATGAAGGTATCCGGCCTGCGAGTGGCGGGCCGCAGCTCGGCATTCACGTTCAAAGGGAAAGTTGTGGATGCGCGTGAGGTCGGGTCGACGCTTAACGTCGCCTCCGTTTTGGAGGGCACCGTGCGACGCTCCGGATCGAAACTACGCGTCACCGTTCAGCTTGTGAATGCATCCGACGGGCTGGCGATCTGGTCCGAGCGATATGAACGTGAGGCCACCGACGTGTTTGCGGTCCAGGACGACATCACCGGTGCCATCGTTTCAGCGCTTCGGCTCAAGCTGGAACCCGGCCCGGCTCGAGTTACCGACTACACGGAAAACCCTGAAGCGCATGATCTATATCTGCGCGGCCGTTTTTTCATGTACAAGCTGACCGAGGATGGTCTCCGCAAGGGGTTGGAGTACTTCGCGCAGGCGCTTGAGAAAGATCCGAACTATGCGCCTGCATATGCCGCCATGGCATTTTCGTGGTCCTGGCTCGCTGATGCCAGTTTGCCTCCAAGGGAGGCTGAGCCTAAAGCCAAGGCCGCGGCGCTCAAAGCGCTTGAGCTGGACCCGGAGAACGCATATGCCCGAACCGTGCTGGCAATCATCCTGTGGTTTTACGATTGGGACGCATCCGCTTCGGAGGCGCAGTTCCGTCGCGCGCTTGAGTCCAATCCCAATTCTATGGAAGCTCACAACCTTTATGCGATCACTCTGTGCTCAACCAATCGATGGGGCGAGGGACTTGCTGAGGCGGAGCGTGCCATCGCTCTGGACCCGCTGAACGCGTTTCCGAATTGGACGCGCGAGCACTGCCTGTGTCAGGCGCGGCGCTATGACGAAACTATTGAACAACACAAAAGGACCCAAGAGCTGGACCCTAACTTCTACTACCTGGACTCATGGGTAGGAATCGCCTATCGCGAAAAGAAGATGTACGAGCAGTCGGCTACCGAATACAAACGGATCCGCCAATTTACCGGGAGTCCCAACGCCGGGCTTGCCGTTACTTATAGTCGTATGGGGAAGACCGCGGAAGCTCGAGAGATCTTGCGCGAATTCCTGGAGGCGTCGAAGCGACAGTACATATCGCCCGAGCAGGTCGCAACCATCTATGCTGCTCTTGGGGAGAACGATCAGGCCTTCGACTGGCTGCAAAAGGCGTATGACGCACGATCTGCGTTTCTAGTTACGTCGTATTCAACCGCAGCTTATGATCCGCTTCGGTCAGATCCGAGATTCACGGAGCTGCTGAGAAAGATGAACCTGGGAAAGTAGACTTGATCATAGGAACACCCGTTGGATAAACCACCACGTTCCTGCAAGGATCACGCATACAGAGCCGACTTTCATGATTCGCCCCGCGACCGCTTGATTCCGACTTCGCAGCGCCGCTAACACAGACGCAACAACGACCACAATACAAGCCTGTCCAATCTCCACTCCGAAGTTGAACGAGAACAGCGACCAACCAAGCGCCTGCCGTGGCAGCCCGAATTCCTTCAACACTCCTGCGAATCCGAACCCGTGCACGAAACCAAAGAAGAAAGCTATCCACGCGCGCACGTCGCGGCCTGTCTTGCCGACCATGAGGTTGTCGATACCTACGTAGATAATGCTCAGCGCAATGGCTGGTTCAATTAGGCGAGGTGACGGATTGATTACGTTCAGCGCAGCAAGCGACAACGTGATGCTGTGAGCAATCGTGAAAGCGGTCACGATGCTAAGCAGCCGTAACAGACTTCCTCCCATCAGCAACAGCCCGACAATAAACAGCACGTGATCTGGACCGGTGAAGATGTGATAGATGCCGGCCGGAATGAACTCCTTCACAACGGACAGCCAACTCTGACGGTCGCCCGGTCGGTAAATGAAGACCTGATGGTCTTGAGTGAAAATCTGTTGATGAACCAGGCGGTCCTCCTCATACACGTTGAGGAACGTCTGGTGTTGCGGGTCATAAGGAAAGAGCGCGCACTGAATTCTTAGCGCCGACGGCTTGACGTTCGTGGTGAATCGCAGCTCACATGATAAGGCTTGGCGATCAGCAAGCAGCTCAACCCGGAACAGCTCAAATTCAACCGGCTCACCATCGGCAAGCAGAGTAAGCCGGGTCCGTATCAGATCCGCGATTGCATCCTTCTTTGATTCCGCGACCCTGACGTCAAGTAGTGTTTCGGGCGGCTCCACACTCAGATCGTGCGCAAGATCGACAACGTGAGCAACGAGGGTGCCTTCAATCTGGCCGGCGTTGAGGCGAAGATCTAGGTAGGTAAACGGTATTGGGTGCGCGTGAACAGCCGGGACCAGATATCCCAGGAACAGGAAAGGTAAAGCCACACGGCACAGCATCGACCGTGCGGCGGCCTCGGGGTTTGTCGTTTTGACGATCGTCAAGACAGCGAAGTCTGAGTCGATAAGCAGGAAAGGTCACGACCAAGGGCCGGGCTCGAGATCCGAGCGGAGCCTCGGCGCAAGGCCGCGCCCGGCGCTCGTCGTGCGCGTGCGATTGCGCTATTTAAGTTCGCTGTAGATCGCAGTGATCCCACCTTTCGCGCCGCGTGTATTGTAGTCCTTGTACTTTTCGGGCAGCTTCAGATCTGTCACCGCTTGATCGACGTCCTTGCCGTCCTTCTTGGCCTGCACGACGGCCGCGACAAAATCGCGAAGGAACTCGCCGTATTCTTTAAACGCGGCCCAGTCGGCAACGGGGCTGTGGCCGCAGATGACATTGTCGACGCCTTTGATCCCCGCCGCAGCTTTCATCAAGGTTTTGGGATATTCCAACCCGCTGCCGCCGGCCGAAATATCGATGATCGGCAGAGCCTTGGAGAACGCGAACATATCCCCGGCGTGCATAACTTTCAGCGCCGGGAATACCACAAATGAGTCACCGCCAGTGTGGCCTCGGCCAAAGTAGTAGAGATCGATCTTATCGTTGCCCTTCAGCAAGCTGAGCTTGTCCCTGTAGGTCTTGCCGGGGAGAAACTTCTTGCCTTCGTCGGATTGAAACGGCGGCATTTTCTCCATGCTTGCTTTGCAGTTCTCGTGGGCGACGAACTCGACGGCTCCGGTAAACGCGTTGTTGCTTCCGACATGATCGAAGTGCGTATGCGTGTTGATCACCATGATGACCGGTTTGGAAGTGATCGATTTCACCTTTTCCAGGATGGCCGGTCCGTTGCCCTGGACCTTCGTGTCCACGACCACGACGCCCTTTTCCGTGATGAAGGCCGCGGTATTCCCGCCCCCGCCGGTGATCATGTAGAGGTTGTCTTTCACCTTCTCAATCTCGAGAGCGGCAGTTGATCTTGGTTGCGCGAAAATCATTGAGACGGCACCAGCCGTCAACAGGCCCAATAACACCGCTAATCGTTTCATAGAGTATCCGCCTCCTGAGGTCGCCTATGATATACACGGTTCGCCGAGGACACAAGAACAACGGGCCATGTGCGAGGATGGCCGAAAGTGGTTTGTCGTCTTTGCGCGAATTGACACTTGCACTGCCGAAGAATTGCGCGGGCGATTCCCAAATCGATTCAATTCCCCGAGCCGAACAAGCCGAACAAATGGATAGTCCATTGAGGTCTGAGAGACTGCGCCCCAACTCACCCAAAAGCGCGTGCAAAACCTCACGCGCCGCCCACAGCTCTGACCCCTAGCCAAGTCGCGAGATTTTGAGATAAGCTCCGAGCGCCTCAGGATTGTGTAAAACGCCAAATGGAGTCTAAACGGCGCCTTTAACGGCGCTCACTTTCGCGTAACTGAATTGCGAGGGCGGGGATGAGTGAGGGTATATTCACGCGACTCAAACTCGATCCACACTCATGGCTTTCAAGAAGTTAAGCAGTGATGTCTTCGCCTACTCGGCAAAAGGCTTTGGGGTTCAGGAAGAACATCCCTCCAGCGCCCGTCCTGATTTCAGATCCTGGAGCAGTACATCGCCGTTCCTTCGGGAAGTCCGCTCAACCTTTTGGGTTGGACGCTACGCCCGCGAGACGACTGTGTGATGTTCGCGCTCCGTAAAGGAGTCGAACGCCCGACTACTAATCAGTGATCGCAACTTTTAAGGAGGAAGATCAATATGGCTACCGAGCTTGCGCCGATCCCAGGCATTCCCGCGGCGCTGCACCGCGCAGAGAAAGATCTGCCCTTCGTCGTGTATCAAGAGGGTGTAGATTTCCAACTGCTCCAAGTTGACGTGGAGGCGGGGCTCTGGGTGATCCGAGCGCGTTTCCAGCCGGGCGTCACGATCCAACGCCATAGGCACACTGGCGAGGTCTTCGCGTTCACGCTCAAGGGTTCGTGGAAGTACCTGGAATACCCGCAAGTCAACACGGCAGGTTCATATCTGTACGAGCCGGCCGGCTCGACCCATACGCTGCATGTGCCGGCTACGAATACAGAGGTGACTGATGTCTGGTTCGCCATCCACGGGGCGAACCTCAACCTGGACGAGGAAGGCAAGGTCGAGAGCGTGCTCGACGCTGGGGCTGTGCTGGAGATCTACCTGGGTCGTTGTGAAACGGGCGGGCATGGGCGTCCGGACGTGATCAGGGCATAGGCGCTGATGCCAAAAGAACACATCAATCCAACGACTCTGTTCCCGAGCGTGCCGCTTGGTTTTTCTCAGATAGTTGCGGCGCAGGGCGGGAAGACGGTTTACGTTTCCGGGCAAACCGCCTGGGATGCCGGGAAGCAAATCATCGGCGGGATGGATCTTGGCGAGCAAACACGACAAGCTCTGCGCAACATTCGAATTGCCGTCGAGGCGGCCGGCGGGAATATGGCGGATGTCGTGTCGGTGCGCATCTATGTAGTCAACTACAAGCGCAAAGATGCCGCGGCCGTCGGCCAGGCCTTCAATGAGTTCTTCCCCGGGGACCATCCTCCGGCCAGCACGTTGATCGGAGTCTCCTCTCTTGCGGTCGAGGACTTCCTGATCGAGATCGAAGCCATAGCGGTCATTGAATCAGCATGAGTGAACGAAAGAACCTGCTCGATGGCGAGTAACGGCGTGTGCTCGCCGGCAGCACAGGGGAAAGGAGATTTTGAATATGAACTCTCCGAGGTTGAGGTGTTCAGCGGCCGCGTGGGTTATCGCGTTCGCGATAACAGCTTTTGCACAACAGATCGCCGATCCGGATTTCGACACCAAAGTCGCAAAGCCCGCGTACACAAAAAAGCATCCGAAGGTCGTGCTCGATGAGGCGCACCACAACTTTCACACCGCAAGCGGGCGCTACAAACCGTTTGCCGATTTGATCACCAGCGACGGATATCAGGTAACGCCGGGCACTAAGAAATTCAGCAAAGAAACCCTTAAAGATATTGATGTGCTCGTGATTTCGAACGCGCTTGGCGCTCCGGTGATGGGCAGCCCGGAGGCCTCGAATTCGGCTTTTACCGAAGACGAGTGCGATGCGGTGCGCGACTGGGTCCGGGCTGGGGGCCGTTTGTTGCTGATCGCGGATCACTCGCCGATGGGCGCCGCTAACGAAAAGCTCGGCCTTCGCTTTGGGGTCGGGATGAGCAAGGGCTACACCGGCGACCCTTCGAACTACGAAGTCGAGTCGGACAACCAAGGCTTTATCAAGTACAACCGCGACAACAAGCTGCTGGGCGACCACCCGATCACTCGCGGTCGCAACGACGGCGAGAAGATTTCGCGGATCATCGCGTTCACCGGCCAGTCATTGAAGGGCCCCGAGGGAAGCGTCGCCTTTATGAAACTGGCTGACACCGCGATTGATTCGATCCCCACCGGCCAGGGCAACGAACGCAGACAAGCTTCAGCGGCGGGCCGAGCGCAAGGCATCGCATTCAGGTTTGGCAAAGGGCGTGTTGTCGTTCTTGGCGAAGCGGCGATGATGTCGGCTCAACTTGCGGGGCCTCAGAAGATGAAGTTCGGAATGAACCACGCCGGGATAGACAATCGCCAACTCGCGCTGAATATCATGCATTGGCTTTCGGGCTTGTTGAAATAGATGTCCGAGTCGCCGCGGCGTGTTTCATCTTCTCACTTCTTCTCTTTCCGTTTCAGACGCCGTTCAACATAAGCCCTCCGAGCCTCCACCGATTCCGGTGAAGAGAACGCGCTCAACAACGCGTCGCCATCCGCGTACGAGCTGCCACCAGCCATCGCGCGAGTCACCGCGTTGACATGCTCCTTGGTGATCGCGACCGGGACCGCGGGCATCGCGGTGATCTGTTCGGCAAGCGTCATCGTCTCCTGATCGAGTTCGTCCTGCGCTACCACTCGATTAACAAAGCCCATCGCTTTAGCTTCCTGAGGCGTGAAGCGGCGGCATGTGATTACCAGTTCTTTGGTCATCGCCGGGCCGATCTCGCGCACGAGTCGAGGAATGCCGCCCCACGCCAGGGGAATGCCCAGCTCGACTTCCGGGATCGAGAATACTGCGCCGTCGGCCGCGACTCGCAAGTCACAAGCGGCCATCAAAAGCACCGCGCCACCTACCGCGTAGCCGTGAACGCAGGCTATCGTAGTCGCCTTCATCGCCTCGATGGCGTCCATCATCCGCGATCCGGCTTGCGCGGCCGCGCGACGGACAAGCCACGAATCGTCGGCTGGGTTTCTTGAAGAGTCGTTGAGGTCGGCGCCGGCGCTAAAGGCCCGGCCCGCTCCGCGCACGATGACGACCCGAACTTCAGGCTGCGAGTCAAACCAGCGGGCGGCTTCCGCGAGTTCCCGCAGCATCGTTGAACTCATCGCATTCAATCGCTCGGGGCGATTCAGTGTGAGCCTCCCGATCGAGTCGCTAACCTCGACAAGCAGTGTTTCGAAGTTCATAGCTTACGGTCTATAGACCTTTGAGGAGTGTTGGTCAAGGAATGGCGCGAAGGGCGTAGAGTTTCGACGTTTCCCCGAAGGGGATCCGTCCTCCAGCCCAGGGTTGCCGTACTCGGCTACCCTGGGAAAGATGGCGGCGGGTTTCCAACCCCACCGGGGTTGTGGCCATGCCTCCCGCTGTACCTACAGTTTGTCTCGAATCG
>Ga0193755_1000052_pt1 | contig 30242 bp, 18 predicted proteins | sample H1a2metaG_FD_144921 | JGI IMG/M metagenome (GOLD analysis project Ga0193755, IMG submission 144921) | Soil microbial communities from a riparian zone of the East river system, Colorado, United States - H1a2 | ecosystem: Environmental > Terrestrial > Soil > Riparian zone | place: USA: East River...
CTGTGGCGGCTCGCGGCGGGGCTCGTGTCGGAGCCGGTGGTGGGACGGATCGTGCCCGAGCCGATCGTGGCCACCCTCACGTTCTTCTCGGCCGTTGGCGAGCGGGACCTGCTCGCTCACGCCCTGGACAAGCTCGTCGACCGCGCGCTCGGCGATCCGCGCCGCAGCGGCTGGCGGGTGCAGGTGGTGCGCGTGCACGCCGAGCTCGAGCACGGGGCCTCCTGGCTCGCGGAAGCGACCCTCAAAGACCCGTCCGCGACGCGGGAACGCATTGCGGCACCGCTCAAGACGCAGCTCGAGCGGTCACCGCCCGCCGGAGCGGTGGAGCGGCTCGTCGTCGAGTTCACCGCCTTCGCCCCCGGCACCGCGGAGCTGCAGCTGTTCGCGCGCGATGCGGGCGCCGCGGCTCGTGCCGGGCGGCGGCGCGCGCTCCAGAGCGCCGCGCGGGAGATCGCGCTCCGGATCAGACGGCCGATGTTGTATCACGTCATCGAGGTGCAACCATGGTCTCGCCTCCCCGAGCGGCGGTACGCGTTGATCGACTATGAACCCTAGTGCGGAATGCGGAGTGCGGAATGCGGAATGGAACTGACAGACTTCGAGCCGTAAACGTTCCCCAGCCTGCGGTGGTGGAGCTCGACGCCTGCGGATCGCCAGCCAAGATGGGAATGCAGAATTGTGATGTGCGGGAGCCGGTGACGATCGAAGCCGTCAGGGAAACATGGCGGATCGATGATGAATGGTGGAGAGAACCCATTACACGGACGTACTACGAAGTGCTTCTCCACGGCGGGACACGGCTGGTGCTATTCATGGATCTCGTGACTCAGGAGTGGTTCGTGCAAAAACCTTAGGAATTGCGGTGGTCGGAACACGGCATCGAAGCCTTCCCTTCGATTCCGCACTCCGCATTCGCATTCCGCATTCTATGTATATCGAGCTCCACTGCCACTCCGCCTTCTCGTTCCTCGACGGCGCCTCTCTCCCCGAGCAGCTCGCGCTCACCGCGTCGCAGCTCGGCTACTCCGCCCTCGCGCTCACCGACCACAACGGGCTGTACGGCTCGATGGCGTTCGCGCAAGAATCGAAACAGCTCGGTCTCCAGGCGATCACCGGCGCGGAGCTGACGCTACTCGACGGTTCCCATGTGACGCTTCTCGTCGAGACGCCTGAAGGGTACGCGAACCTCTGCCGGTTGATTACGGAGGCTCATCTCGGCCGTGCAGACCGGCACGATCCCCGGCTCGACTTCGCCTCGCTCGAAGCCCGGCACGCTGGGCTCATCGTCCTCTCCGGCTGCCGGTCCGGGCTCCTGCCGGTCGTGTTGCAGCGGGATGGTCGAGCCGCGGCGCGCCGCCTGGCCGAGCGGTGCTGTGCGGTGTTCGGGCAGGAGAACTTTGTCGTCGAGCTGCAGCGGAACTACGTCCGGGGAGACCTCGCCCTCACTCGAGCCCTGAAAGACGTCGCCGATTCCGTACGACTTAGCGTCGTAGCGTCGGGCAACGTGCATTATCACGCCCGCCCGCGTCACCGCCTGCACGATGTGCTGGTGGCGATCCGGCACCGCACGACGCTCGACGGCTCGCACGACGTGCGGCATGCGAACAACGAGTTCTTCCTGCGCCCGCCGCAACAGGTCGAAGCGCTGTTTCGTGACTGTCCTGATGCTGTCGCTAATAGTCTGGCCCTGGCGGAGCGGTGCCGTGGGTTCGATCTCACGCGGGATCTGGGATATCGGTTTCCCGACTTCCACGGCGCCGAGCGCGCTCCCGCTCCGCGGGCGCTCGCCGAGCTGTGCCGCGCGCGGCTCGAGGAGCGCTACCCAGCCGGCTCCCCGCACCGCCTCGAGGCGGAGCGGCGGCTCGCCGAGGAGCTGCGGCTCGTCGAGCACCATGGGCTCAGCGGGTTCTTTCTCGTCTATCACGATCTGTTCGACCTCGCGCGCGAAGTCGCCGCCGACGTGCGGCGCGGCTCGCGGCGGGCGCAGGTCGGCCTGCTTCCCGGTCGCGGCCGCGGCTCGTCGGTCTCCTCCGTCGTGTGCTACCTGCTCGGCCTCTCGCACATCGATCCGGTCGCCACCCGGCTCTTCATCGGGCGGTTCCTGAACGAGACCCTCGCCTCGGTGCCGGACATCGACCTCGATTTCCCGCGCGAGATCCGCGAAGAGCTGATCCGACGCGTCTACAAGCGGTACGGCGACGAGCACGTCGGGCTCGTCTGCTCGTTCCCCACCTACCGCCTGCGCTCGACGGTGCGCGAGATCGGCAAGGCGCTGGATCTGCCGCCGGGCGAGATCGAGCAAGTCGCGAAACTGGCGGACCGCCGGTCCGGCGGACTGGCGGACGAATTGGACCAGCTTCCCGGATTCGCGGGGCGCAGGAGCGCGCCACTCTGGAAAGAGCTGTGCGAGCTCGCCGAGGAGATTGCGGGGTTGCCGCGCCACGTATCGCAGCACGTCGGCGGGATGATCATCTCGAGCCGGCCGCTCGTGGAGATCGTGCCGCTCGAGCGCGCCGCCATGGAAGACCGCGTGGTGTGCCAGTGGGACAAGGATTCCTGCGACGACGCCCGCTTCATCAAGATCGACTTCCTGGCGCTCGGCATGCTGTCGCTCGTGGAAGAGTGCGTCGAGCGGATCGCCGTGCGGGAGGGAACGCCACCCGACCTCTCGCGTATCGACTTCGAGGACCCCGCGGTATACGACCGCATCTGCCGAGGTGACACGGTCGGGCTGTTCCAGATCGAGAGCCGGGCTCAGATCCAGATGATCCGTCGCACCCGGCCCAAGAATCTCGAAGACCTGGCGGTCGAGGTCGCGATCGTGCGGCCCGGCCCGATCGTGGGCGGCGCGGTGAATCCGTACGTGCGACGCCGCGAGGACCAGCGCCGCGCCCGAGCCGCGGGCCGCGCCTACGAGCCGCCGCTCGAGCATCCACTGCTCAAGGAGGCGCTCGCGGAGACGCTGGGGGTGATCCTCTATCAGGACCAGGTGCTGCAGGTGTGCCAGGCGCTCGCGGGATTCAGCGCCGGCCAGGCCGAGGCGCTGCGGCGAGCCATGAGCCGGCGGCGCAGCCGCGAGCTGATGGCGGGGTTTTGGGAGGAGTTCAGGGACGGCGCGGCGGCACGTGGCGTCCCCGAAACGACCGCTCAGCGCGTGTTCACCCAGGTGGTCGCGTTCTCCGAGTTCGGTTTCCCCAAGTCGCACGCCACCGCGTTCGGCCTGCTCGCCTACCAGTCGGCGTGGCTCCGGCACTATCACCCGGCCGAGTATTATTGCGCCCTCTTCAACAACCAGCCGATGGGGTTCTACTCGCTCGACGCGCTGGGACGCGATGCCCAGCGGAACGGCGTCGAGATCCTGCTCCCCGACGTAACCGCGAGCGACGTGTGGTGCACGATTGAGCGGGAAACGGGAAAGGGGAAACGGGAAACGGGAGGCGTGCGGGTCGGACTCGGCTTTATCCGCGATTGGAGCGAAGAAACAGCCACGGCTGTTGTGATCGAGCGCGAACAGCGGGGCCGATACGTGAGCATCGGCGACTTCGTGCGCCGCGCGCCGCCCAAGCTCAAGCGCACCGCGATCGAGCATCTCGTGTGGGTAGGAGGATGCGACGGCTTCGGGCTCACCCGGCGCGAGCTCCTCTGGCAGGTGGGGCTGTGGCTTCCTCCGGAAGCGGCGCACGGCGTGGACGCGCGCGGACGGCGGCAGCTCGAGCTCGCGCTCAATCATCCGCACGAGGGACTCCGCTTCGGCGGCCTCGAGGCGGCCGAGCGGCTGCTCGCCGAGTACACTGTCCTGGGGTTTGCCGCGAGCGGCCATCCGCTCTCGCTGCTCCGCGGGGCGCTGCCGCCGGGAGTCGTGCAGAGCGACGTGCTCCCCCAGCTCGAGCACGGAGCGTGGGTCGAAGTCGCCGGGCTGGTGGTCGCGCGCCAGCGCCCCGAGACGGCGAAGGGATTCATCTTCGTGCTGCTCGAGGATGAAGCGGGAATGGTGAACGTGATCGTGCGGCCCGACGTGTACGAGCGGTACCGGACGGCGGTCCGTGGCGAGCCGTTGCTGTGGGTGCGCGGCAAGCTCGCCAAGGACGACGGGACGGTGAACGTGCTCGCAGAAGAGGCGCAGGGTCTCAAAGTCGGAACGCAGAACGCGGAACGCGGAACGAACAGCGACTCCGACAGTTCCGCGTTCGCCTTTCTCAAGTCGATGCGTCGTGTCGCACCGGAGTCCAAGGATTGGGGATAGCATCATTGACATCGTCCCAGCGGCCGCTAGCCTTGCTCCGTGCCCATCCCCACCGAACCCATTGGCAGCATCCCCAGACCACCGGAGCTCGTCGCGGGGATACAGCAGCTCGCCACGGGCCGTCTCTCGCGCGACCAGTTCGCTCGGCTCCAGGATGCGGCGATCCGTGACACCATCCAGCGGTTCGAAGCGACCGAGTCCCCCGTCATCACCGACGGGGAGCAGGCGAAACCCAGCTTCGCCACGTACCCGATCCATGGGCTCGCCAACCTCGCACCCGACGGCGTCATCATCCCGTTCGCCGACGGACACACGCGCCAGCTGCCGCGGCTGACCGCCGGGCCGTTCCGCTATCAGACCTACGCCGACGCATATCTCGCGAGCGCACGGGCGCACGCCCACATGCCCGTGAAGCAGGCAGTCATTACGGCTTCGGCCTTGAGCCTGCTATATCCCCAGGACGGCATCCAGGGATACCCGCGGGAGGCGTTTCTGCGTGATCTCGTGCGCGAGGCGGAAACAGACATCCGCCGCTGTCTTGCGAAGGGTGCCCACGTCGTGCAGCTCGATTTCACCGAGGCCCGGCTCTCGGTCAAGCTCGATCCGACGAAGGGGCTGCTCAAGACGTTCGTCGACCTGAACAACCAGGTACTGCGGCGCTTCACGACGGAAGAGCAGCTGAGGATCGGAGTCCACACCTGCCCGGGCGGCGACCGCGACTCGACTCACAGCGCCGACGTGGACTACGCGGAGCTGCTGCCCACGCTCTTCGAGCTGCAGGCAACGAACTTCTACATCCAGTGCGCCAGTGAGCCGGACCGCGGCAGGGTGCTGCGCCTCATGAAGGAGCATTCCAAGCCCGGCCAACGGCTCTTCGTCGGCGTCATCGACCCGATCGATCCGCGAGTGGAGACGCCCGAAGAAGTCAGGGACCGGGTCCTCGAAGCGGCGGAGTACATCCAGCCTGACCGGCTCGGCACGACCGACGACTGCGGTTTCGCGCCCTTCAGCGACGACACTTCCACGGACCGCGAAACGGCGTTCGCCAAGATCCGAGCGCGCGTGGCCGGCACCGCGCTGGCGGCCCGGGCGCTGCTGGTGTGATCACGCCTTGCCGCGCAGGCTAGTTTTCGTAAGCACGCAAACAGGGGATGTGCAGATGCCGCAGCGCGAAGTGACGACGTTGGCGGGCGGGTGCTTCTGGTGCCTCGAAGCCGCCTTCCAGGACTTGAAGGGGGTCGAGAAGGTCCAGTCCGGATACGCGGGCGGGCACGCCGCGAACCCGTCGTACGAGGACGTTTGCACGGGCACCACTGGCCACGCCGAGGTCGTCCAGATCACTTTCGACCCCACGGTCGTGTCCTTCAACGACCTGCTGCACGTCTTCTTCACGATCCACGACCCGACTACACTCAACCGCCAGGGCGGGGATGTCGGGACGCAGTACCGCTCCGCCGTGTTCTACCACTCGCCGGACCAGAAGGTGGTGACGGAGCAGGTCATCAAGGAGCTCGCAGCGGAGCACGTGTGGGACGATCCGATCGTGACCGAAGTGAAGCCGCTCGAGGCCTTCTATCCGGCCGAGGAGTACCACCGCGACTACTACCGCCGTAACCCGAATCAGGGCTACTGCCGCGCGGTGATCGCGCCGAAAGTGGCCAAGATACGGAAACTCTACTTCGACAAGCTGAAGCAACCGGTGGGCTGATGGCCGCGGCCCCCGAGGCTCGGAGGATTTGTTCGCCGTCCGTACCGTCGGGCGGCGGGCCCTACCGACGAACGTGATCGGGCTGCTGTTTCACCTCGCCGAACACACCCAGCGGCACACCGGGCAGGTCATCACCATGACGAAGATCGTGCGCGCGCTCGGACACCCGCATGACTGAGATTGGGAGGGATCACATGGTGCGTTGGTCGTTACTCGCGGTGCTGCTTGCGGCGCCGATCCTAGGCGCGGCGCAGGCGCCGCCCGCCGGCGCGAGTGAGCCGTTCGTAGTGGAGTATTACTACAAGACCCGCTGGGGCTTTGCCGACGAGTTCATCCGGCTCTTCAAGAAGAACCACTTCCCCGTCTTGCAGCGCGAGATCGCGCTCGGGCATATCCAGCGGGTGACCGCGGAGGCGCCTCGGTTCCACGGGACCGAGGACGGCCGCTGGGACTATCGCGTCACGATCGTGTGGAAGAACGCGGCGGCGCCGCACGAGCCGTTCCCCGAAGCGGAGCTGAAACGTCTGTTTCCCGACCAGGAGACGTTTCGGCGTGAGGAGCAGCGGCGCTTCGAAATCCTCGCCGCGCACTGGGACCTGCCGGTGGTCAGCGTGGATCTGACGCGGCCCTAGAGGCGGGCCGGCTTTTCCCGAGATACGTCCGCACCAGCGGAGCCACACGCCCGCGTACCAGCGCGGACTTGAGGTACTCCCGTTCGTCCGGTGTGACCTCCGCGAGGTACTGCTCCCCGCTCCCTGCACCCTCTTTGATCGCGACGGGGATCCCGTCTCGGTACAGGATCCGATTCGTCGCAACCCCGGCGACCACGTCTCCCGGCGTCACGATCCCCACCAGGTTGAGCGGGTCGGCCCCACTCACGGCCACCAGCTCGCCGCGTGGCTCCTCGCGTCGCACGCTGCGCAGCAGCCCGACCGCCTCCGGCAGCGCGTACTGCTCCCCCGAGAACCCACCCACGAAGCGCCCGCCGCGAATCTCTCCTCGCGCCTCGAACCGCCGGTACACCCGCAGGATGTCGCGCCACGGCGTGAGCAGCGTCTCGCGCGTCACGAGGCGACGGAACACCACTCCGTACCGACGTAGCAGCTGCCACGCCACCGCTTCCGCGACGGCTTCTTCGGGGAGCGGCACCGCCGGGCGCCGCACGCGCGACCACCGCCCTGCCGTTTCGACTCCGAACGGCGCCACATGCCCTCGCCGCCGGAACCCCCCGATGGGGCGGCGCCGATCGGACGGCACGAGCAGGGCCCGCAGCCCTGCGAAGCTGTCCGAGGTCACGAGCCCCCGCGCGACCAGCTCACCGAGTCCCTTCTCCGCCTCGGTACGCAACAGTCCCGTCGCGTTCACGAGGTCGCCGAAGAACGACGCGCCTCGCTGGTCGAGCGCCTCGAGGACGGCCCGGGCCGAATGTGAGAGCGGGAGGTGCGCTGGATCGGGCTGTACCGTCAGGGACCGCCAAACTGCTCCCCGCTCCCTGCGAAACAGCGCGATCGGCGTCGTGCGGATCGGCCCCGACTTGTGGCCCCCGTTCGAGGGCGCCGCCGGCGACAGCCGGCTCCAGGCGATCTCCCCTGAGAGGCACAGGCCGTCGAGCCACAGGGGGTCGTACTCGCCGAGCCGGGCCGGGAGCACATCGGCTTCCCACGCACCCGCCGGCACCTCGTATCCGTCGAGCAGCTCGAGCACCGCGCCGAGCCCGTCCGGCCCCTCGGCCCGGGCGTCCGGCGTGACCCGCTGCCAGCGCAGCAGGAACCGCATGAAGTCCGCCGCCGTGACCGGCTCGATCTCCTGGCGCAGCCGGTCGAGTGTGTAGCGGTGGATGCGCGCGAGCAGGCGCCGCTCGCACCACTCGAGCTCGGTCACGCCGGGAGTGAACCGGCCGCGCAGCACGAAGCCTTCGTGCTCGAGCGCGCCGAGCGCGAAGTCGACCTCCGGCACTGCCACGCCCAGCGCGCGGGCGAGGTCGGCGGCCGTCGTGGGACCGACCGCTTCGAGCCGGCCGCGCACCAGCTCCCGCAGCGCGTCCTCGCGCGTCCATGCCCTGGCGCGATCGCGCTCCGGCACGCTCAGCACCGGCTCGCACCGAGCTCCCGGGAACACCGCCTCCAACATCGGCAGCCGCTCGGCGGCCACGCACAGCCGCGGGTCGTGCAATAGCATCCCCGCGCGTCCAGCTCTCGCCAGCTCCTCGAAGTACGCCTGTTGTTCCGCGTTCCGACTTCCGACTTCCGCGTTCGGAATGGCCCCCATCACGAGCAACGCATCGTGGAGCTCGTCGGCCGAATGGACATCCGGCCATGACTCGTCTTTCACCCGATCGATCGCCGCCTGATCGAGCTTCCCAAGCTCCTCAGCGGTCTTCACGTCGAGCCCGCGCCGTGTGATCACCGCCTGGGTGCGGCGCTCTTCCAGCGGGGCGTCGTCGAGGAAGGCGTATGGCTTGGCATTGATCACCTCGTGCGCGAGCGGTGACGGCTCCGTTGTATCGCGCGCCACGAGCGTGAACTGGCCGGCCGCCATCCTCTCGAGCACGCCCTTCAAGCCGGGGAAATCCATCGCTTCGAGCAGACAGTCCGCGATGGTCTGCTGCACCAGCGGATGGTCGGGAATCTCGCGGTCCCCCACCAGGTTCTCAGGGCACGCCAGCTGGTCGGGGAACACAGCGGCGACCAGGTCCTCCGCATCCATGCGCTGGAGCGGCGTGGGGACCTTCTTCCCGCCGCGGGCGCGCAGCACGGCGAGCGCCCGGGTCGCGTTCCAGCGCCAGCGCGAGCCGAACATCGGCGCGTCGAGCATGGCCTGCACCAGCAGGTGCTCGGCGGTCTCGGGCTTCAGGTACTGGAACACGTCCTCGAGCGGGAAACTGTGCTGGGGGCCGAGCGACAGGACGATCGCGTCTTCGGTGGCGGCGGCCTGAAGCTCGAAGTTGAAGCTGCGGCAGAACCGCTTGCGGAGCGCGAGTCCCCAGGCGCGGTTGACCCGACTCCCGAACGGTGCGTGCAACACCAGCTGCATCCCGCCTGCCTCGTCGAAGAACCGCTCCAGCACGAGGGTCTCCTGCGTCGGGGTGACCCCCAGGATCTTCTTCGAGGCGTCGAGATACTCGACCATCTGGCGGGCCGCCGGCTCGGCGACGCCCGGGATCTCGCCCGCGAGCCAGGCAATGGCCGCGGGGAGGTCCCCCAGCCGACCGTCGACGTCCCGGCGCAGCCGGGACACCTCCTGCGACAGCTCCGGCGTGCGACCCGGCGCCTCGCCCAGCCAGAACGGGATCGACGGGGGCTGGCCCTGGGCGTCCATGACGCGCACCTGGCCCGACTCGATCTTCTGGATCAGGTACGAGCGATTGCCCAGCTGGAAGATGTCGCCGGGCATGCTCTCAATCGCGAAATCCTCGTTGAGCGTGCCGACAAATGTTTCGGTCGGCTCGAGAATCACGCGGTAGTCGCCGATGTCCGGAATCGCCCCGCCCGACGTGAGCGCGGCGAGCCGGGCGCCACGCCGCGCGCGCAGTCGGCGATTCACCCCGTCATAGTGGACATACGCGCCGCGCCGCCCGCGCCGCGTGGTAAATCCCTCGGCGAGCATCTGCACCACGGCGTCGAAATCCTTGCGCGAGACGTCGCGGTACGGGTACGCCCCGCGCACCAGGTCGAACAGCGTGTCCTCCTGCCACTCCTCGCACGCCACCGCCGCCACGACCTGCTGCGCCAGAATGTCGAGGGGGTGCTCCGGGATGACCAGCCGGTCGAGCGTGCGCTCCCGCGCGGCCCGCACCAGCGCCGCGCACTCGATCAGCTCGTCGCGCGACAGTGGAAACAGCCGGCCCTTGGGCACGGCGGCGAGGTGGTGTCCCGAGCGACCCACGCGCTGCAGCAGCGTCGCGATCGAGCGGGTCGAGCCGATCTGGCACACCAGGTCCACGGCGCCGATGTCGATCCCCAGCTCGAGCGACGCGGTCGCGACCAATGCCTTGAGCTTCCCCTCCTTGAGCCTGGTCTCGGCATCGAGGCGTTTCTCTTTGGAGAGGCTGCCGTGGTGCGACGTCACCTGATCCGCGCCCAGCCGCTCCGAGAGATGCAGCGTCAGCCGCTCCGCCAACCGGCGCGTGTTCACGAACACCAGCGTGGTACGATGCTCGAGGATGAGCTGCACCAGGCGCTCGTAGATCTCCTCCCACACTTCGGCCGCCATCACCGCCTCGAGCGGCGAGGAGGGAATCTCGAGCGCCAGATCGAGCGTGCGCGCGTGTCCCGAATCGACAATGCAGGTGTCGGGTGTTGGGTGTCGGGTGCCGGAAAGGAACGCGGCAATGTCCTCGATGGGCTTCTGCGTCGCCGACAGGCCGATCCGCTGCAAGCGCCGGCCGGCGAGGTGCTCCAGCCGCTCGAGCGACAGCGCCAGGTGGCTGCCCCGCTTGTCGCGCGCCACGGCGTGGATCTCGTCCACGATCACGGTGCGCACGCCGCGCAGCATCTCGCGGGCGCGCTCGGACGTGAGGATGAGATAGAGCGACTCGGGCGTGGTGACGAGGATGTGCGGGGGCCGCCGCACCATCTGCTGGCGCTCCGCGCCCGGCGTGTCGCCGGTCCGCACCAGCGTGCGGATTTCGACGTCCGGCAAACACAGCTGCTCGAGCGTGTGCCGGATTTCGGCGAGCGGCTCCGCCAGGTTCTTCTGGACGTCGTTGGAGAGCGCCTTGAGCGGCGAGACGTACACGACCTGGGTCCCGTCGGCGAGCGTCCCATCGAGACCCTGCCGCAGCAGCGAATCGATCGCCGCCAGGAACGCGGCGAACGTTTTGCCGGAGCCCGTTGGGGCCGCGATCAGGGCGTTGCGGCCGGCCTGGATGAGCGGCCACGCGCGCCGCTGCGGCTCGGTCGGCTCGGGGAAGCGGGACCCGAACCAGCGCTCAATGGCGGGATGAAAGCCAGACAACGACATGTCGGAAATATGGCGAAGATTTACCGAAGCAGGGACACCCCGCGCGACGCCGCGATGCGTTCCACGGTCTCCCCGATCTTGTTGTTCGGCGTCGACGCGCCCGCCGTCACGCCCACCGTCAGCGGCCCGCTGGGCAGCCACCCGGTCATCAGCCGCTCCTCCTTCGCCCCCACCGGGCGGAACCGGATCGCCCCGGTCTCCGGGTCGATGCAGCTCGCGTCCTCTATGTGATAGGTCGGCGCTCGGTCATGACAGATGGCGGCGAGGTGGGTCGTGTTGCTCGAGTTGTATCCCCCGATCACGACCATCAGGTCGAGCGGATCGGCGATGAGCTTCAGCACCGCGTCCTGACGGTCCTGCGTGGCCGAGCAGATGGTGTCGAAGGTGCGGAAGTGCTCGGGCAGCGTGCCTTCACCGTACCGCTTCGCCATGCTCCGCCGGATCTCGGCCGCGATGGCGAGCGACTCTCCGGATAGCATCGTGGTCTGATTCGCCACGCCGACGCGCGCCAGGTCCCGATCCGGATCGAAGCCCGGCGACATCTTGCCTTCGAAGCGCTGCAGGAACCGCTCCCCGGTCCCCGCTCCCTCGATGTATGCGCAGACTTCCCGCGCTTCCGTCATGTCGCGCACGACCAGGTACTTGCCGCTGGCGTATTTGGTGACCTGACTGGACGTCGCCTTCGTCTCCTCGTGGTGGTACTTGCCGTGGATCACGGCCGTGAAGCCGTCCTTGGCATAGGAGTCGACGCGCTTCCACACGTTGAGCACCGATCCGCAGGTCGTGTCCACCAGCACGCACCCGACCGCGCGCAGCCGCTCGAAATCCTTCACGGTGACCCCGAAGGCCGGGAGAATCACGACGTCCGCCGGCGTGACCCCGCCGAAGTCGAACTCACCGTCGTCCGGCCGGTGGAGGAACTGGACGCCCATGGCCTGCAGTTTCTTGTTGACGTGCGGATTGTGGATGATCTCGCCGACCAGAAACACGCGCCGCTCGGGAAATTTGGTGCGGGTTTCGTAGGCGTACTCGACGGCGCGGTCCACACCGTAGCAGAACCCGAACTCGCGCGCGAGCTTGAACGTCAGGTCGCCGACCGCGAGGACGTAGCCGTGGGCGCGGATGCGATCCACCACCTGGCTGTGATAGTCCGCCGCCAGCGCGCCCTCGATGTCGCCCTTGAGGCCGAAGCCGCGTCGGAAATAGGTCTGCTCCACGAGGTCAATCTAACCGCGCGCCGCACCCCGTGCCGATCAGCCCGACCTGGAGCGTCACCGGGTCGGCCGGCAGGACACGGTGTCGGTCTCGAGCGGCACCGCGTCGAACGACGCCTCGAGCGCCACGCGCCCCGCGGCCATCGTCTCCATCCCGGTGCCACGCGCGACGAGCGTGATGGCACCACCGGTCTGCCGCACCTCGACCGCGCCGCTGTCGAGCGCCAGGCCGTGCGCCACGTCGCTCATCATGTATCTCACGCCCACCGTCGCGCCGTGCGGCGAAACCGTATCACCCCGCTGCAAGAGCGGCCACGGGCCACCGGCCAGCGAGTCCGCCCCGCTCCCGCGCAGCCACACGACCACGCCGTTCCCCTCGCTCGACCCCTGCAGCAACAGCCCCGCCCTCCCGGGACCGCCGCTGCAGCGCTTCGCGCGCGCCGGAGCGTCGAATCGGATGGTGTCCCTGTGCGGGGGGGCCACGCGGGCGCGTACCCGACTGACCTGCTCGGGCGCGCGGCCGCAAGCGGCGCCCAGCAGGGCGAGCGCAACGCCCAGGAATCGAGGCAGGCTCAGGAGGACGCTCGCGCGCCCGGCGGGGTCGTGAGGCCGAGGATACCGCGGGCGGCGGCGGTCGTCAGCGTGTGCGGCGCGAGCGCCTCGACCAGCCCCGGAGGCAGAGGCTGCGGCTTCAGCCCCTTGCGATCCACGCACACCAGCACCATCCACCCCGCGGCGCCGAGCCGCGGCGGATCGCCACGCAGCACGTCGAAATTGAGGGTCATCGACTTGGTGCCGACGCGGCCGACGTATGTCGCCACACGCAGCCGGTCGTCCAGCCGCGCGGGGACGTAGAACTCGCTATGAACGGCCTTGCGTGGCAGAAAGATGTCGTAACGGTCGAACACCCGGGCGTAAGCGAGGCCGCAGGCGCGGAACAGCTCCGTCTCGGCGATCTCGAAGAAGCGGACGTAAGACCCGTAGAAAATGATGCCGGCGAAGTCCACGTCGGACCACCGGACATACTCTTCGATGATGTATGGTTTGGCGGACATGCTTCCCGAACGGTGGAAACCGAGCGGGAAGCTAGGGGGCGCGAAACCCCCACGCCAGGATAGCGGCGCTAAACGCGCGTCCCCGGCCCGGAGGCTCCGTGCCCGTTGGACCGGAGCCCATAGGCTCGCAACCGGCGCCACAGGGTGGTACGGCTGATACCGAGCCGTCGCGCAGTCTCGGCCAGTTTGCCGTGCGTCACCTCGAGCGTGTCGAGGATGGCCTGGCGCTCGCGATCGGCCAGCGTCGGGCTGTCTCCGCCGTCCGCCAGGAACACGACTTCACCGAGCTCGAGCGAGCCCTGCTTCAGGGCTCGGCCCCGGCCGCCGAACGCAATGAGCCGCTCGCGCAGGTTCTCGCCCCGATGCGACGCTCCGTCCCCGAGAGCGTCGAGGGTGCGCCGCGCCCGTTGGTTCGCATACAGCATTCGGCCGTAGGGGTCGAAAACGACCACCCCCTCGCTGAATGTTTCCATCACGGCCTGCCCGAGCGGGGCGAAGCTCAGGGGGGGTGGGAGATTGGGGCTCTTCTCTCTCGCAGCCATACGTCCTTGCATAGCCTGGTTCCAGGTCAAAGTTCCAGAGAGCACCACTGTAAGCAAGACCCGCAGAGCGTCCGGAGGTCACAGCGCCGTGGACGTGTTCTCAGCGACGCCGGCCCCGCCTGCCGCCCCGCTTCAGGCGTTCCCGTTCCCCCCGGGATAGACCGCTCAGCTGGCGGTGCAGATCCTCCAGCGACTCCGACCGCACCGCCTCGCGCTTGCCCCGCAGGACCGTGAAGCGGACCGGCCGGTCCAGCGGGGGTAGATCGCGCGGCTGCAGCCGCCGCGCCTGGCCCTCTTTGAGGCGCAGTCGCACCACGCCTACCCCCTGCTCTACCTCGTAGTCCACCGGCACCCGGTCCCCGTAGACGTGTACGGAGGCGGGGAGTGCCTCCAAGACACGACGCTCGGCTTCAGGGACCACTTCATCTACGTCGAGCACCAGCCGTGTGTTGATGAACTCATCCCACGAGCCGACCCGTGAGAGCTGGGCTCCGAGCCGGGCGCTCACATGCTCTGTGGCCGCTTGCGTCAGCCGCCCGCCCGAGCGCCGCCAGTAGAATCCGAGCCGCTCGAGCGCCCGCCGGACGCGTGCCTGATCGGGGTGCGGCGTGTGGCCGGCGAGCAGTGCCTCGACCAGCGCCGCCCGCGCGGCGTCGGCGAGCTCCGGCGGGAACGGGCTCGGGAGCGGCTCGACGTCGCGCTCGAGCAGGAACCCGAAATAGCTGACCGTCTGGACCCGCATCAGGCCCTCGTGCCGGCGCTGCCGCTCGAACACGACCGTGGGCGCGCCGCGCCGCGCGTAGCGGCGGATCGCACGCTCGGGCAGCTGCGTTCCCTCGATGCTGGCGCGCGGCACCCCGAAGCGGTCCGCGAAGTAGCGCAGCGTGCCCGCGACGGCGCCCCAGCTCGAGCACACCGACCCGCGGCTCACGCGGGCCTCGCGGCCGTCGGCCGTTTCCTCGTCGATGACCAGGTCGAACGGCTGGATCTTGGCCAGGAGATCCGCGAACGCCGCGAGGGTCTTGTCACCCGCGTGAGGTAGCCGCTCCGGTAGTGGCAGCTCGAGCTGGCGATAGACCGACGCCAGTCCGAGCGCCACATCCTCGATCGCCTTGACGAGTACGCCGCGGCCTTCGGCCCAGCGATCGACCTCCTCGCGGAACAGGTGGCGCGGCAGGCCGTACACCTCCCCCAGGAAGCCGTGCTTGTTGACCGCCTCGGCGTAGACGTTGTACGCGGTGAGGTGGTCGCTCCCGGACACGATCAGGCCCCGCAGGTCCCGCTCCTCGCGCGTCATGCGGTGCAGCGACTCGACACTCGCCGCGACCGCCACCATCGGAACGAGATCGGGATCGGCGTGATAGAGCAGCTCGCCCCACGGTCGCTCGACCGGCATCGCCTCCACTTCGCGGCCGTAGCGGGTCAGCCGCCCGCGCTCGATCAGTCCGCGCTCCGTGAGCAGCTCGACGGCGTCACGGTACGCCTTGCGGTCGAGCGGCACCGGCAGATCGAGCTCGCGCGCGTCCACGCCGAGCGCCGCGCACGTGATGGCCACCCGTTCCGCGTCGCCGGCGAGCTGGAACTCCGGCGGCGTCGGCTGGAGCTGCTCGAATACGAGCTCGCGGTCGCTCAGGATGTAGACCTCGCCGCCTTCCACGCGCCCGTGGACGCGGCCCGCCATCTGGAGAATTTCGTTCGCGCCGAGGTAGAGCCGCGTCAGCACGTTGCGACCCCGCTCGACGACATTGGCGTAGCGCGCGTCGTAGATCACCACTGTATCGAGGCCGCGGATGTTGAGGGCTGACTGGCCGGCGGCCGTCATCGCCAGGAGGAATGGCCGGCGCACCTGACCGTCGAGGAACGGCCGGATGACCCGGATCGGCTCGCCTCCGTGGTAGAACGCGGTCGGGAGTCCCTGCCAGCGGTCGCCGAGCTCCTTCGCGATCTGCTCGACTTCGGCCCGGGTGGGCACGAACACCGCCACGCCGCGCCGCTCCCGCAGGACACGCTTCATGAAGCGATCGTTCAGGAACTCGAGCGGTTTCTGGGGAAGGACGTGCACATCGGCCGCCCGCGCGGGATCGAACGCCCGGGTCTCGAGGACCTCGACCGAGCCCAGGTAGCGCGCGTAAAAGGCGGGATCCACGGTGGCGGAGAGCCAGATGAAACGGCAGCCTGCTCGCTTGCCGAGCGCCAGGCACAGCTCGAGCTCCGCAGACGTCTGGTGGATCTCGTCCACCACCAGCGTATCCCGCGCGGTGATGAGACCGTCCTCGAACCAGCGGCGCGCGATCCCGGTGGTCACGATCACGACGTTCCACGTCGGCGTCTCCGGCGTGGCTTCGCGCTCTCGGTTCACGACCCCGACCTTGAGCGGCGCCTCGAGGATGGTCGTCGCGATCGAGCGGATCGCGAGCGTCTTCCCGGTGCCCGTCCCCGCCACGATCCCGAACCCCCGCCCCGATGCCGCGAGGCGCCGGATGTCCTCGCCGTGCTCCCGGGCCAGCAGGGTCTCGATATCGAGGCTCATTGCCAGCTCGATGGTTTCGCAGGCGGCGCGCGTCGGGGCGATCACCACGACCCGCCCGGTGGCGGGCTCCGCGGCGAGGAAGGCGTTGGGATCGGGGGGAAGGAAGTGGTCGCGGGAAATTCGCACGGTCGCAATATAGATTGGCGGAGGAGGGAGAGATGCTCCATCGTGCGCGGCGGCCTCGTGACCCTCGAGCTGCCCGCGGACTTCTGGTACCTCGACCCCCAAGAGACCGACATCGTGCTGCGGGCGTGGGGCAACGGCGGCGAAGCTCTGACCGGCACGCGGTAAAAGAAAGCGGGAGGCGTGCGTGCGCGCCTCCCGCTTCGCGACCATACCTGCGGCACTGTCTAGGGCGCCAGCCGCCGCATCCGGAACCTCCATTTGCACGCCGCACTCCGGTGGTACGGCCAGCGTGCGACTTCAATCATCGTCGCGGTCGTAATGGTGGTAGTAGCGGTGCTGATGATGACGATGCCGAACCACGTAGACGCGCCGCGCCACGAACAGCGGGGGCCGGTAATAGAATGCGCGCCTGTGTGGGTAATAGCCGTACGGCCGCCCCACGATCACGACGCCCGTCACGTACGGCCGCGGCACGCCAAAACCGACGGCGACGCTGACGCGCGTCTGCGCTGCGATCGGCGTAGCACCGAGCACGAGCGCCATTCCAGCTGCCAAGAGCAAACGTTTCATGGGTCACCTCCGGCCGGCCACACCTGGAAGGGTCGTGCCAGACGCGACGCCGCCACCGCAACGGCAACTGTTGAGGGGACTTAGGAGGCTGAGCGTGGAGCCGGCGGGAGTGCGAGAGTGTCACCTGCCCGGGTCACAACTGTCTCCCGGGTCCCTCACAATGCGTCAACGCGACGGTGGCGGGGCGACCTGCCGCATCAGCCGCACGACTTCTCCAGGCTCGGCGTGACGTCCCAACGCCTTCTTGGAGAAAATGCGGCGACCGTCGACCTCCACCTCGAACACGCCGCCCGATGACTGAATCAACTTCACGTCGGCGTGGGGGTAGGTCTTGCGGATTTCAGCCGCCAGACCGGCGGCTCGCGGTTCGTAGTTTCAGACGACGCAGTATTCGATCGTGACGCGCATGCCGTAAACGATAGTCGCGCTTGACAGGTCACGCCAAGGGGCCGACTTTGCTCCGAGCTTGCCCATGAGTGCCCTCTCCCGCCTCAAAGCCTCGCCGGGCCTGCTGGTGCGGACGCTCGTCGCGCTCGGTGCCGTGGCGGCGATCGCCGCAGGGCTGGGGGCGTTCGCGTCCCGACAGGTGCCGCTCGGCGCGGACGTCGCGGGAGAAATCGTGGTGCTCGTCGTAGTCGGGGCGCTGACCCGGCGCTACGGCATCGCTCTCCCGGGCAACGGGTTCTCCTCGTTCATCCTCGGCGTCGCGGCGTACGCCATCCTCGACCGTGGCTGGACCTTCGGCGTCGTGGTCGCGCCGCTGGCGATGGTCACCGGCGACCTCGCACTGCGCCGTCTGCCGGTGACGGCGGCGCTCGACAACGCGGCGCACCTCACGACGGGCGCGGCCCTCGCGGGGCTCGCGTACGCGCGGCTCGGCGGAGCAACGGGTGCCCAGGCGCTCGCCGCGGGCAACCTCCTGCCACTCGCCGCGTTCCTGGCCCTGCTGCCTTGCGTCGTGAACGGCACCTTCTACATCGAGCTGGCGTTCGGGCGTACCCTCGCCTGGGTCGACGCCGCGCTCACCGCGCGGTGGGAGGCCGTGGTGTACGCCTGCTCGGTGGGTCTGGCCCTCGCCTCCCTCGCGCTCGCGCACGCGGGCCTGGACATGGTCGGGTTCCTGGTGATCGGCGCGGTAATCGTGAGCGCCGCGGTCGCGAGCGTGTCGGTCATCCGGCGAGGTGTTCACGCCGACGAGCTCGCGCTCATTCAGGGCTTGTCACAGGCGATCGCGCGGGACATCAGCCTGGCGAAGAGCTTCCCCCGGATTCAGGAGCTCGCGCGACGGCTGGTGCCGTGGGAGCACATGGGCTTCGCGCGGTACGACGCGGGGACGAACGAAATGGAGCTCGTCGCGGACACGGCGACGGGCGATCGCGCCAGCAAGCTCCGCTTCGATGCCAATGCCGGGCTCTCCGGCGAAGCGGTGCGGCTGCGGCGGCCGGTCGTCGCCCGCGCCCTCTCCCCCGAGCAGGTAGTCGTACCGGGGCGGGAGACACCCGGCTCGGAAGTGCTGGTCCCGCTGTATCACGCCGGGCAGCTGGTGGGCCTTTGGAGCGTACGGCACTCGGATCCCACCATGTACCGCGACGCCGACGCCGACATGCTGGCCCTGTTGGCACCGCAACTCGCGCTGATGCTCGCTATCGAAGGCTCGGTTCAGCCGGTCGTCGGCGCGTCGGATCGCACGAGCGCCTACATCCAGACCCTGACGGCTACGGCCGAGGAGATCCACGCCTCGAGCCAGGAGGTGGCGGCCTCGGCGCGTCGCGCCAGCCAGGGGGCCGCCCAAGCGGCGAGCCTCGTGAGCGCGCTCGCCCGCGACTCGGAGCAGCTGACCCAACACGCCGGCGAGGTAGCCGCCGCAGGCGCCGAGACCCGCGACTCGGGCGCGCAGATGGAGCAGACCACCGAGAAGGTCCGCCTCGCGACCCAGACCGCCGTCCGTCGCCTCACCGATCTCGGCGTCACCACCGAAGAGAGCGCCCGCGAAGTGCGGCGGCTGCGCGACGTGGCGGAGCAGGTCGAGAAGTTCTCGGAAACGATCGGCTTCATTGCGAATCAGACGAACTTGCTGGCGCTCAACGCCACGATCGAAGCGGCGCGCGCCGGCGTTCACGGCCGCGGCTTCGCGGTGGTCGCCGACGAGGTGCACAAACTCGCCGAGGCGAGCGGTCGCGAGGCGCGCAACGTCGGGAAGTCCGCCCAGGAAACGCGCCGGGCGACCGCTCGGGCCGCGCAGCTGCTCGAGCGCGTCCGAGGCGACCTCGGAGACGTCGTGCGCAGCTCGAGCGACTGGGTGCAGGACCTGACCCGAATCGCGGAGGCGGCGGGTGGCACAGCGCGCGCCGGCAAGCAGGTCGCGGACCTGGCGCACGGCATCAAGGAGCGGTCGGCCAGGATCAGCCAGTCGCTGGAGCAGGCCAAGGCGGGCGCCCACTCCTCCACGCAGGAAGCCGAAGCCGTCGCCGCTGCTGCCGCGGAGCAACTGCAGGCCATCGAAGGCTTGGCCCACGGCGCCACCGAGCTGGCGGCGCTCGCCGACAACCTCGCCAGGGCCGTCCGGTTCGTGCGCGGCGAGAACGGGCGCCAGTAGCTCTAGTGACCCACGTCACCACGCCCGGCCTCCGGGGTTTCTAACCGGAGGCCGAGTTATTACCGTAGGGCCAGCCCTAGAACGGAGCAACCGGTCCGTGCGAACACTCGCGGCGCTGGGAGTAGCGGTCACGTGCGGGATCTCCAGCCTCGGTGCGCAGCGCGCGCACCAGTTCGAGTTCGGCGCGTTCGGCTCGTTTACGCGTTACGACAAGGCCTTCAACCTGGATAACCAGATCGGCGGCGGCGGCCGGCTGGGCTACTTCTTTACTGACGTCGTCAGCGCGGAGCTCGACGCGGGCTACCAGAGCCCCAATCCCAGGACCGGCAGCGCCTCTCCCACGCTTGCCCACGGCAGCGCCAGTCTGGTCTTGAACTTCGGAACCGCCCGCAACCTCTTCTATATCCTCGGCGGCTACTCTCGCCTCGACTTCGAGAAGACGGCACCCTACCGCTTCACCGACGACGCCGTTCACGGCGCAATCGGCGACCGGATCTTTCTCGGCGACCAAGCCGCGCTCCGCCTTGAGGTGCGTGGCTTCTACACACCCAACACGGGATTCGCCGGTGGGGACTGGGCGGGCCACGTCGTCGGTTCGCTCGGCTTGTCGGTTTTCACCCGCAGCGGCCCGCCAGCGGACGCGGACCACGACGGAGTGCCCGACCGACGGGATGCGTGCCCCGACACGCCCGTCGGCGCCACCACGGACGCGCGCGGCTGCCCGTCTGACTCCGACCGCGACGGGGTGTACGACGGGCTCGACCAGTGCCCCAGCACACCAGCCGGGGCGCGCGTCAACTCCAAGGGCTGCCCCGCAGACGCCGACGGCGACGGCGTGCTCGACGGTGTCGACCAGTGCCCCAACACCCCCGCCGGCGCGAGCGTGGACGCCAAGGGCTGTCCCGCGGACGCGGACGGCGATGGCGTGCTCGACGGCCTCGACCAATGCCCGGGCACGCCAGCCGGTGCGGTCGTCGACCCGGCCGGGTGCCCGCGCGACGCGGACAAGGACGGCGTCCCGGACGGCCTGGACAAGTGCCCCAACACCCCGCCCGGGGCGGAAGTGGACGATGTCGGGTGCCAGCGCTTCCGGGACTCGGACGGGGACGGCGTAGACGACGCGAAGGACCGCTGCCCGGGCACGACCGCCGGCACCCGCGTGGACGCCGCCGGCTGCCCGATTCTGTTCACGCCGGAGCGGACGCCAGTGATCCTGCGCGGCGTGATGTTCGAGACCGGCAAGTCGGCGCTCAAGCCGGAATCGTTCACGGTCCTCGACATCGTCGCACAGTCGCTGAACGCCAACCCGGATATCCGGATCGAGATCGCCGGCTACACGGACAACACCGGCTCGGCGGCCACCAACCTCAGGTTGTCGCAGGCGCGGGCGAGCGCCGTGCGCGCCTACCTCGGGAGCAAGGGCGTCGCGCCGGGCCGCATGGTGGCGAAGGGGTACGGCGCGGTGAATCCAATCGCGTCCAACTCGACCGCCGGGGGGCGCGCAGTGAACCGGCGCGTCGAGCTGCACCAGTTACCTTGAGCGCCTTGGGCGCGGGAGCCGACATGAGACGGTTCGGGTTGCTGGCGGGGGTGTTGGCGCTGGCTGCGGGACGCCTCGCCGCGCAGCACGCCGGGCAGGTCGAAGTCGGCGCGTTCGGCTCCTACACCCGCTACGATGCCACGTTCGGGCTCGCCCACAAGATCGGGGGCGGCGTCCGGATGGGATACCTGCTCGGCAACATCATCGGCGTGGAAGCCGACGTCCTGTTCCAGCCCGAGTACACCGTCGTGCCGCCGAGCGGCACCCCCGTCACACTCGAGCCGCTGATCGGCAGCGCGTCACTCGTGATCAATGCCGTGCACGGGAGTCGACTCATGGTCTACGTGCTCGGCGGCTACTCACTCCTCGACTTCGGCACCCGCGCGCCCTACCGCTTCACCGATAACGCCGCCCATGGCGGCGCCGGCGTTCGCCTGTTCCTGACCGAGCGTATCGCGCTCCGCGTGGAGGGGCGGGCGATCTACAGCCCCAGCACCCAGTCGACGTTCGGCCCCAACACGGCGACGCACTACGTGGGCACTGCCGGGCTCTCCGTGTTACACCTGGGTACCCCGTCCAAGGATTCCGACCACGACGGCGTCACGGACAAGAAGGACGCGTGCCCCGACACGCCCGCAGGGGCTGTCGTGGACTCGAAGGGTTGCCCCATCGATTCCGACCATGACGGCGTGTACGATGGGATCGACAAGTGTCCCGGCACGCCGGCGGGCGCGCATGTCGACCCGACCGGGTGCCCGACCGATTCCGACGCCGACGGCGTCCCCGACGGGATCGATCAATGCCCTGCCACGCCGGCGGGCGTGCACGTGGACGTGAAGGGCTGTCCGGTCGACTCCGATGCCGACGGCGTCCCCGACGGCGTCGATCAGTGTCCCAACACGCCGACGGGCGTGGCGGTCGACGCGACCGGGTGCCCGCTGGACTCGGACAAGGACGGCGTCCCCGATGGCATCGACAAGTGCCCGAACACCCCGGCCGGCGCCACCGTGGACACGAGCGGCTGCCCGTTGGACGCGGACCTCGATGGCGTGCCGGACGGGCTCGACCAATGTCCCAACACACCGGCGGGTACCAAGGTGGACGCGGTCGGCTGCCCATTGCCAATCGAGGCGGTGAAGCCAGCGCCGGCGGCTCCCACCCCCACCCCCACCCCACCGGGCAAGTGTCCGCCCGCGCCGCCGGGGAGTCAGGTGGACGCGAACGGCTGCCTCATCCTGTTCACACCCGAGGCGGCGCGGTCGCCCGCGCCCGGCGTGCCGCCGCGGCCCACCCTGATCCTGAACGGTGTGAACTTCGAGACGGGCAGGTCGGCGTTGACGCGTGACTCTTACATTGTGCTCGACGCCGTGGCGGCCTCGCTCGTTGCGAACCCGGACATCCGGATCGAAATCGCGGGATACACGGACAGCACCGGCAGGAAGTTCATGAACCTGCGGCTGTCGCAGGGGCGCGCCGCAGCCGTGCGCTTCTACCTCGCGCGGAAGGGCGTGGCGCCCACCCGTATGATTGCCAAGGGGTACGGCGCGTCGGGCTACATCGCGCCGAATAACACCGCCGCGGGACGGGCGCAGAACCGTCGGGTGGAGCTGCACAAGCTACCGTAGCGGCGGCGGGCGGGGCGTCGGTATGTTCTCCTGCCCCCATGCTCCGCCCGCTGATGCTCCTGTTCGCCGTCGCGTTCGCCGCCGCGCCGGCTCCGCCTGCGGCGGCGCAGCAACCGCGCCGGACGCCGCCGCCGCGACGCCGCCCTCCGTCGGTCACCGCCCCACGGATACCGACACCGCGGTCGGTCCTGGGCTTCGAGCCTGGCGACGACAAGAAGCTCGCCGACTGGCCGACACTCCTCCGCTACTACCAAGCGCTCGCTTCGGCGAGCGATCGCATGCGGTACCGCGAGCTGGGACACAGCACCCTCGGCGTCCCGCTCATCGCGCTGGTCATCTCGAGCCCGCAGAACTTGCGGTCCCTGGACCGCTACCGTGAGCTCAACGCGAAGCTCGCGGACCCCCGGGGCTTCAAGACCGCCAAGGAAGCGGAGGACGTGCTCCATCGCGCCAAGGCCGTCGTGCTCATCACGTCGGGCATCCACTCGACGGAGGTGGGTGGGCATCTGACCCCCGCCATGCTCGCGTACCGGCTCGCGACCGACACCAGCCTCGCGACCCGGGCTATCCTCGACAATGTGATCCTCTGGCTCGTGCCGTCGCTCAACCCTGACGGGGTCTCGATCGTCACCCGCTGGTACAACCGCACACTCGGCACCACCGCCGAAGGCACCGATCCACCCGAGCTGTATCACCACTACACCGGGCACGACAACAACCGCGACTGGTACGCGTTCACGCAGGTAGAGACGCAGCTCGTCGTGGACTCGATCCACAACGTGTGGCACCCGCAGATCGTGCACGACATTCACCAGCAGGACACCGACGGGTCGCGGCTCTTCCTGCCGCCCTACCTCGATCCGATCGAGCCGAACGTCGATCCCCTGCTGGTCGATGGCGTGAACGCCCTCGGCACCGCCATGGCGTGGGCGCTCGCCGGGCAGGGCAAAACGGGAATCGTCATCAATGCGGTGTACGACGCGTGGACACCTGCCCGGGCCTACCAGCACTACCACGGTGGCGTCCGCATCCTGTCGGAAGCGGCGAGCGCGAACCTCGCGTCGCCCCTCGATCTCCCCCCCGAGCAGCTCGCCGCGCGCGGCCGGGGCTTCAACCCGCGCGAGCGCTCCTGGAACTTCACGAATCCCTGGCCCGGCGGCCGGTGGACCCTGCGCGACATCGTGACCTACCAGACCGACGGGGCCTACGCCCTGCTCGAGAACGCGGCCCGCTACCGCGACCGCTGGCTCGCAAACTTCCTGACGGTCGAAGCGCGCGCGGTCCGCGGGTGGAAGGGCTGGCCCTACGCGTACGTCCTGCCCCGACAGCACCAGGATTCCGTCGGGCTCGCCACGCTGCTCGGCATCCTGCATCGCGGCCAGGTCGAGGTTCGCACCGCGCTCCACCCCGTGGCGCTCGGCGGCCAGCGGTTCCCGGCCGGAAGTTACGTCGTGGTGCTGCGGCAGCCGTACGCCGCGTTCGCCAAGACGCTGCTCGAGCCGCAGCGGTATCCCGACCTCCGGCTGTACCCCGGTGGCCCGCCGCTCCCGCCGTACGACGTCACCGCGCACACGCTACCGTTGCTGATGGGCGTGACCGCCGTGGCAGCGCGCGACTCGCTGCGCTTTGCCCTCTCCGCCCCGGTCGAGCCGCCCGCTGTGAGCCCCGGCTATCCCGGCTTCGCCGGCCCGGAGGCGCCACGGGTCGCGCTGTACCGCTCGTACGTCGCGCCGATCGATGAGGGGTGGACGCGCTGGGTGTTCGATACGTGGAAGGTGCCCTACGTGTCGGTGGTCGACTCGGTAGTGCGTGCGGGGAAGCTCAGGGATCGGTTCGACGTGATCGTCCTGCCGGATCAGTCGCCCCACGAGCTAATGGACGGTCTGCCGCGCCAATATCCCGCGCCCTACGCCGGAGGCCTCGGCCCGGAGGGCGTAGAGGCGCTGCGCCAGTTCGTGACCGACGGCGGAACGCTGGTGGCGATCAACGACGCGAGCCGCTTCGCCGTCGAGCGCCTGCTCCTCCCCGTGCGCAACGTCCTCGAGAGCGTGGCCGACGACGAGTTCTACGCCCCCGGATCGATCTTCCGGCTCGAGCTCGACCCGAGCGACGCGATCGCGCGCGGCATGCCCGCCCAGTCTGTCGCGTGGTATGAAAACGGTCCCGCGTTCGAGGTGCTCGATTCGAGCGCCGCGCGCGTTGTGGGGCGCTATCCGGCTGATGCGGACAAAGTGCTCTTGTCCGGCTGGGCGTTGCATCCTGAGCGGGTGGCAGGTCGGGGGGCTCTGGTGGACGTCAAGCTCGGGACCGGTCGGGTGGTCTTGTTCGGCTTCCGACCGCAATACCGCGGCCAGAGCATCGCCACTTACCCGTTGCTATTCAACAGCTTACGGCTGACTCCGCGTTAGGTGATGCCCGTCTCTTGTCCGATCGTCCGGTGATTCCTATCGTGTAGCCCCCTATGACTGTGGTCCGGCAGGCAGGTGCCCTCTTGCTGGCCGCGCTCCTCATGAGTCGCGGCCTTTTTGCGCAGGATGGCGTCGACACCACGACGCCTCCGGCACCGCTCACGTCCCCGCCGGCCGGCGCCGTCGCGACCGCTCCGGTCGATCAGCTGAAGGTGTTGCTGCGTCCCACCGAGATCCGCTACGTCCAGCAGGAATCGGTGCTGCTGCCGCCCACGGCGAACATCAAGGCGCTGTACGTAAACGCGTGGGCGTTCGGATCCCAGAAACTCTGGCAGCTCGTGCGCCTCGCCGATGAGACCGAGATCAACGCGTTCGTGATCGACGTGAAGGATGACACCGGCTGCCTGCTCTATCCTTCCGCGGTGCCGACGGCCGAGCAGATCGGCGCGAACAAGTGCGTGCGAGCGAAGGACGCGAAGGCGCGGCTCGATACACTCGCCGCTCACGGCATCTATCCCATCGCGCGCATCGTGGTCGCGAAGGATCCCCTGCTCGCGGAGCGGAAGGGCGCCTGGTCGGTGAAGGACCGCGACACAGGCGGCCTGTGGCGCGACCGGATCAACATCGCATGGGTGGACGCCTACAACGACTCAGTCTGGATCTATTCCGCCCAGCTCGCGCAGGAAGCCGCGCAGATGGGATTCCAGGAAGTGCAGTTCGACTACGTGCGCTTCCCCGACGAGCCGCGCGAACGGATGGCGACGGCCATCTTCCCCGCGCACCGTGCGGGACAGACTCAGCGCGAGGCGGTGCGCGAGCACGTGGCGCTACTGAAAGACCGGCTGCGGCCGTTCGGGGTTCCCGTCACGTTCGACATCTTCGGGCTCACGGCTTCGGTGACGACGGGCGATCTCGGCATCGGGCAGGTGTGGGAAGATTTCGTGAGCGTGGCCGACGTGGTGCTGCCGATGGTGTACCCGAGCCACTACTACCGGGGCGCCTTCGGCTACGCGTGGCCGAACGGCCAGCCGTACCACATCGTGCACAGCGCCCTCACGGACGCGCTGCAGCGCTCGCGCCCGCTCCCCGGCTCGGCCGAAATCCGCCCGTTCCTGCAAGCCTTTACCCTCGGGCGCCGGCTTCCCCGCTACACCCCATTCGAGATCCGGGAACAGATCCGCGCGGCGGAGGACCTGGGAATCACGTCGTGGGTGCTGTGGAATCCGCGCAGTGTGTACCAGCGCGGCTCGCTCCGGTCGAAGGACGGCAGCGAGCCGGCGGCGGGCCGGGCCATCTCCAGCCGCGGCGGTCGCTAGGCCGAGGGTTCGGCGAGTGCCATCCCGGGCTGCCACTCGGTGATGTAGCCCGCGATGGCCGAGGCGGCGACCGTGTAGGGATTGGCGAGGTAGAGCTGGCCCGGACCCGAGCGACCCGGGAAATTGCGGTTGATCGCGCTGATAGTCACTTCGGCGCCCGTCTTCGAGACCCCGGGTCCTGCATTGATGCACGCGCCACAGGACGGCTCGAGGAACGTGGCGCCCACCTTCCGAAACAGCTCGAGGTATCCCCGCGCCTCGCAGTAGCGCTTCACGTCCTGCGACCCGCACTGGATGTAGAAACGCACCCAAGGCGCAACGCGCTCCCCTCGCTCCGCCGCCTCCTCGAGTACGCGCGCGTACATGTCCATGTCTTCCTTTTTTCCCGCGGTGCAGGACCCGGCGTACGCGATGTCCACCCTCACCCGCTCCGCGGCCTCCGCGATGGAACGCCCGTTCCCGGGGTCGCCCGGTAGCGCGACCAGCGGCCGGATCGCGCCGGCATCGATCTCGATCACCTGGCAGTACTCCGCGCCCGCGTCGCTCGAGAGACCCCGACACAGCCGCTCCGCCGCGTCGCGCGTCATCCCGCGATACTCCATCAGGTACGCGACCGTCTTCTCGTCTGGAGCGACGTAGCCGGTGAAGCCGCCGACTTCGGCCGTCATGTTGGTCATGGTCGCGCGCTCGTCTACGGACAGCGACTCGACAGCATCGCCACAGTATTCCACCAGTTTGCCGATCGCGCGGCCGCTCTTCACGTACGGGTGGCGCAGGATCTCGAGCATGAAGTCCTTCGCCGTCACGTTGTCCGGCTTCCTGCCGCTCACGACGACTTTCACGGTCTCGGGCACCGTGAGCCGCACGTCCTTCGTGATCCAGGAGTTGAAGATCGCCGTCGTGCCGACCCCGAAGGCGACGCACCCCACGGCGCCGGCATGCGGCGTGTGGGAGTCGCTCCCGATGATCACCATCCCCGGCTCGGCGTGCCCCTCGAGGATCTTGGAGTGGCAGATGGCCTCGGACCCGTGGTGGCCCAGCCGCAGCTCCCCGTACAGCCGGATCCCCTGCTTCTCCGCGAACGCGCGCTGCTTCTTCTCGAGCTCGAGGGCCACGTCGAGCAGCCCCTCCTTCACGCGCTCGGGCGTCATCGCCTCGCCGAGGAAGGTGAGGTGATCGCGGAACATGAGGATCGACCCCGGGTCGTGCACCTTCTCGTCCTGTCCCACGAGCTGCTCGAAAAAGATCGCCGCCATGGGGGTGACGTACTCGTGACTGAACCGGATGTCGCTGACGATGAAGCCCTCGTCCCCGGGCTTGACTGCCGGGACGCCGACCTTGCCCTTGGACGGATCGACGACCCAGTGGCGGGCAATGATCTTCTCGCCGAGGGTCATGGGACGAGGTGGCGTGGCGGGTGGTGAGAGCGCGACCTTCCCCTGGAGCCGGGCGACGTTGAAGTTGAACAGCCCCCCGTACTCGATGATCCCGCGGGTGATCTCGCCTTCGCCCGCGGTGAACGCGCTCAGGGGGATCGCCTCGCCGCGTCGCACCTTGTCGATGATCGAGAAGTCCGTCGTGGCCAAAACGCCCAAGTTCTGACAATTCTCGCGATAAATGCGCTCGATGTTCTCCGCGACCACCAGCTTGATCCCGGCACACATCTCGGCGTACGGCGACTGCTCGCGCGAAGAGCCCTTGCCCCGGCGCTTCCCGCTCACCGAGGCGACAAAGCCGCCGCGCTTGACCGACCCGCGGGTGATGGGGAACTCCTCGCCGCACTTGAGCCCCAGGTAGGGAAAGTCGCCCAGGGTTTCGTCGTAGTAGTAGCAGATGTAGGCGGGGGTTATTTCGTCGGTGGAGATGTTGTCGCGGAGCTTGGTCGTTGGCTGCCAGTCGATGTCCTGCCCCTCGAGCTGCCGGCGGACCTGGTCCGCGTCCTCGGCCAGGAACAGGATCCGCCCCCGGAGCACCACCTGGTCCGGCAGCTTCTCGACCCGACGGGAGCGCAACGCAGCGAGCATCGGGCGAAAGATTACCCCTTGCCTAGGCCCGAGCAAGCCGATTTCCTTGGTGGCCGTGATCCTCCTCCTACTCGCACTGCAGAGCCTCCCCCGGGTCGCCCTGACCGGCACGTTGCACAGTCCGCGCGTGAAGGAGAGCTCCGGAGTCGCCGCGAGTCGCGCGCACCCCGATGTGCTGTGGACCCACAACGACTCGGGGGACGATGCATATGTGTACGCCACCGATCTCGCCGGTGCCGACCGCGGTTTCGTCCGCATCCGCGGCGCCCGTGCCGTGGACTGGGAGGATATCGCGCTTGGCCCCTGCCCCACGCGGCGCGGCGCGTGCCTCTACATCGCGGACACGGGCGATAACGAGAGAGCCCGTAGATCCGTAGTCATCTACGCCGTGCCCGAGCCCGATCCGCCAGACAAGGGGAGAGGTCCGATCCGCTCCGCCCCGGCCGCGGCGCTGCGCCTCAGGTACCCCGGCGGGCCGGACGACGTGGAGGCGATCTACGTTTCGCCACGAGACGGCGCGCTCTACCTCGTGAGCAAGGGACGTAGCGGTGTTGTCCAGTTGTACCGCGTGCCGCGCAACGCGTGGGGTGGCGACACGATGGTCACGGCCTCGCCACTGCAGCGGTTGCCGATCCCGCCGTTTGCGGCGCTGGGTCGCCTCGTGACCGGCGCGGCGATCCGGCCGGACGGCCGGGTCGTGGCGATCCGCACGTACACAGAGATCTATACGTTCGTCTCGGGTAAGGGGGGGCGTCTGACGCCCAGCGGGTGGCCGGTGTGTAACATCACCGGGCTGGAGGTGCAGGGAGAGGCGATTGATTTCCTGGACGACTCAACCTTCGTGCTCACCAGCGAAGCCGACCGGCGAGGCCGCGGGTCGATTCACACTGTGAGATGCCCCGAGTGACCCCATGAGGAGGAGCCACACGTGTCCGTGAAATGGTCGTTCGCCCTCACGATGATCTCGTTCGGCTGCGCCGGTGCGTCAGGGCCCGCGGCAGCACCGGCGACCCTCGCTGCCCCTATCCCGGCTGTGAGCTCGGCGGCGATGGCCGCCCACCTCAAATACCTCTCCGATGACCTGCTGGAGGGCCGCGCCCCGGCGACGCGCGGCGGCCGCTTAGCCGCGAAGTACATCGCAGCCCAATTCGAGGGGCTCGGCCTGGAGCCCGCGGGCAGCGATGGATCGTACTTCCAACCGGTGGCGCTCGTCGGCATGACGCCCCGCCCGTCGCTCGTCTGGGGCAAAGGCGGTGCGACCCGGTCGCTCACCTACCTCGACGACTTTGTGGCGTGGGCGGAGCGGCCGGAGAGTCACATTGTCGCCGACGGCGAGGTCGTGTTCGTCGGCTACGGCGTCGAGGCGGGGGAGTGGCGGTGGGATGACTACAAGGACGTGAACGTTCGCGGCAAGGTGCTCTTGATGCTCGTGAACGATCCCGGTCTGCAGGACTCGACCATCTTCAACGGGCGGGCCCTGACCTACTACGGCCGTTGGACGTACAAGCTCGAAGAAGCGGCGCGCCGCGGCGCGTTGGGCGCCATCCTCCTCCACACCACCGAGAGCGCGACTTACGGATGGGATGTGGTGCGCGGGTCCTGGTCGGTGGAGCAATTCAAGCTCGACCGGCCGGCCGCCCAGAGCATCGCCTTCGCAGCGTGGGTGACGCACGACGCCGCTCAGGCCGCCCTCTCCCGGGCCGGCCTCAACCTCGATTCGCTCACCCGTGCGGCGGCGCGCCGCGAGTTCCGTCCGGTGGCGACCGGGATCAACGTCGCGGTC
>Ga0193755_1000053_pt1 | contig 29468 bp, 29 predicted proteins | sample H1a2metaG_FD_144921 | JGI IMG/M metagenome (GOLD analysis project Ga0193755, IMG submission 144921) | Soil microbial communities from a riparian zone of the East river system, Colorado, United States - H1a2 | ecosystem: Environmental > Terrestrial > Soil > Riparian zone | place: USA: East River...
CTGAAGGCGGCGGACCTGCCGGGAGACGGCCCGATCGTGAAGCGCATCGCGCAGCGGGCCGCGGACTTCGATCATGGCCGCCCGGCGGAGGTACTGTTACGCGAGCCGGAGCCGTTCCTGGAGTCCCTCAGCGAGGGCACGCTGAAGCGGTTCGAGAAGTTGTTCGAGCTTGTGAACCACACGCTGCCGGGGAAGTAATGCGTGACCATTGGGGTAATCCAATCGGGGACGCACGGGATGATTCGCTCGCAAAACCTGCGAACGATCTCACCCGGCCCGAGCTGCGGGACCTCATGAGCGACGCCGTGTATCGCGGGGCGCTGAAAGCCATCGGCGTCTATCTGCTTATCAGTGGCCTGATCTGGTTTGTCGTCAAGGTCATCGAAGCCGCGACTGCGAACGGGTGAAGGGGAAGGAATCGCGTGACAATGTGGAAGCCGCTTCGGCGCGTGGCTATCCGACTGTCCAACGGTGTCGAGGTTATCGTGTGTGGCGACTGCCCCATCACGGTCTTGGGTGCGCTGGATCGCGCGCAGCCACCCACTGTCGTGTATCCGTGGCTCCGTGCTCAGCTCGGACCGGCCTCGGATGCGGACTCGGGAGAGAGCTGAGACAATTAGGCTGTGATTCGGAAGCCCACCGTCCTAATTCTTGGCGCAGGTGCCAGCGCGCCGTATGGATATCCGCTGGGAGCCAGCCTAGTCGACCAGATCGTGGACATGACTAGAGAGCAGACTGGGGGCCCGTATCGTGTGCTGGTTGGGGACACGGGGCGAGAGCAGATTTCCAGTTTCAACCGCCGTCTGCTGTTGAGCGAGACAAGTTCCATCGACGATTTTCTTGAGTCTAATCCTGCGTACAGAGAACTTGGGAAGCTGTGTATTGCTGCAGCGCTGACCCTCTTGGGTCCATCTAATGGGCGTCCCCCAAACGCGGGGCACCACTGGTACAGGTATCTCTGGCAGCACCTGCATGAAGGGGCTGCGGACTCACGGGGCTTTAAGGAGAATTCCCTGCGGATCATCAGCTACAACTATGACCGCTCGTTCGAACGGTACTTTGCTGGCGTTCTCCGCCATGCCTATCCCGATTTGGCCGAGGCGGGCCCGGAAGCTGCGGAGGCGGTGCGCGCGCAAGCGCTTCCGGTAGTGCATCTCCACGGTTCCCTGGGGGACGCGGGTGACGCGGTTTTTACCGTGTCCGATCGCGCGTCGCTGAATCAGCTCGGTTTCTACAAACAGGTCGCGTCAGGCATTAGGATCGTTCATGACGACAGACCGACGGAGGAGTACAGCAAAGCCCATGAATGGCTGCATGAAGCGGAAGTGATTTGCTTTCTTGGGTTCGGGTACCACCCCACCAACGTCAAGCGGCTCGCTGTTCTCGACCAGATTAGGGGTCGCTCGGGCGTTTTCGTCGGCGGCACAGCGTGGGGGTTGGAGGAGGCCGAAGTCGTGAGGGCCGAGTCACTACTGGCCGTTGGCGGTCCTTACCACTACCTCCGACCGGAGGTCGATGCGCTGATGTACCTGCGAAAGTACGCGCCCCTCGGCTGAGCGGGGGAAGCCAAACCGTCCGCGGGAGTTCGCCCCGGCGGGCGTAGTTTACTCCTTCCTTGACAGCTTGACCGGCGCCCGTAGGATACGTTTGACGACGCCTTTTTCTGGGCGCGCTACACTCCCCGATGTGTCAGCCAAGGTTGCTTCAGGCCGTTGAGCGATGCTCCCTCCCGCACTAGCTGCAGGAGCGATCATCGCCTGCTCAGCCGCGATGCTCAAGGCGATCGCGCTCGCCCGACGCCTCGCGCCGCTCCCCCGACCGGTCCTCCTCGTCGGGCAGAGTGGGGTTGGCAAGGGCTTGCTGGCGCAATTCATCCACGTCGAGAGCGCGCGGGCGGGTGACTTTGTGGCGGTCGCCGGCGGGGAGCTGTCGGAATCGCTCTTGCACGACCAGCTCGCGGGGCACGAAGCTGGCGCGTTCACCGGAGCGCACCGCCGCGTGCGAGGAGCGTTCGAGCGAGCTCAAAGAGGCACGCTCTTCCTTGATGAGTTGCCGCTCTGGTCGCAGGGCGCGCAGAGCGCCGTGCTCAGGGCTGTAGACGAGCGGCTCATCACCCGACTCGGGGCCGAGCGCGAGCTACCGCTCGATTGTCGCGTGGTTGTCGCGTCGAACCGGTCGCTCGAGGAGCTCGTCAACGACGGACGGCTGCTCTCCGACCTGCGCTGGCGGATCGGGGAGTTCGTGATCGAGATCCCTCCGCTTGCGGGGCGCGCCGTCGATGTCGCGGCGCTGTCGTACCACTTCCTGGATGGGGCGCGAGCAGAGTTCGGCGGTCCGGGGCCAGTGCTGTTCGAGCCCGCCGCCTTGGAGCGACTGGTCACGTATCACTGGCCCGGCAACGTCCGCCAGCTCCGGGGGGTGGTGGAATGGAGCTGGACCATCGCCGCAATGGACGCGGCCGAGCGCATTGGAGTCACGCACCTACCGGCCTCGGTCTTGCGCGACGAGGCGCCTCTCGTGCCGCTGGACTCAAGCACGCGCCACGCTCTCAGCCGCTGGGCCTACGATCGGGCCGGGCGAAGCCGCAAGGCGGCGGCCGAGCTGCTGGGCCTCCATCCCAACACCATCGACAATCACCGCCGGGCGGCCACGCGCTGACCGTAATGCCCCACCCGTTTCCACAATCCGTCACAGGTCGCGCTTAGCTCCGCGCGACGTGTTGTGACGATCCCTACTCACGGGGAGACAACCGGTTACGGACCAGCTCTGCGGGCTGCGGCTCGCTAGCCGGTGAATTGGTCTGTGACGGGACCTAAGCGTTGGCGCGTGGGGGCTTGGGTACGCTGTCGGCGTGCGCGTGCCGGCTTCGCGCTTACCCGATTTGTGACGGCGAGATTCTTCCACCACGGCGTTCGGTCGTCTAACTCGCTGGTCTTGCATGGCTTCTTACCGCCGCGCCTGGTTCGAGCAGCGCGGCACACTTGGTGCTTGGCAATGGCAGCCGACTTTGCCATGGGTTGTTCGTGGCCACACCGTTCCTGCTCCCGAAGCTGCCGATCGCCGAGACCTTCGAAGCCGCGTATCTCGAGCAGTGGAGCATCCTGCCGCTCGAGGTCGAAGGGGACCGACTCCGCGTCGCCGTCGCTGGTGAGCCTGCCGTGGAGGTGCTCGAGGACCTTGAATTGTCGTTCGGGGTGCCGCTCGAGCTCGTGCCCGTCTCCCGGGAAGAGTTGCTCGAGAGCATCCGGCGGACGTTCGCGGCCTCCGAGTCGGTGGTCGAGCTGGTCAAGGACCTCGATGCTGAGCTGAGACCCGCCCCGGACGCCGACGAAGACACGCTCGCCGACGCGCGCCACCTCGCGAACCAGCCCCCCGTCATCCGGTTCGTCAACCTGCTGATCCGCGAGGCACACGACGCTCGGGCGTCCGACATCCACCTCGAAGCCAGCCGCGAGGGGCTGCGTGTGCGGTTCCGAGTCGATGGGGTGCTGACGGAGCTGCCGAGCCCGCCGAAGGGTCTTCAGGCAGCGGTAGTCTCGCGCGTAAAGCTGCTCGCCGAGCTCGATATCGCCGAGCGGCGAGCGCCGCAGGACGGTCGCATCCGCGTCCGCCTGGAGGAGCGCGAGCTAGATCTCCGCGTCTCGACCGTCCCCACGTTGTACGGGGAGTCGGTGGTGCTACGGCTGTTGGACCGGGGCGGGCGCCCGGTGGCGCTCGAAGAGCTCGGTCTGGCGCCGGATGCTTTCGAGACGTTTCGGCGTTTGGCCGAGCGCCCGCACGGCATCCTGCTTGCCACCGGGCCCACCGGTAGCGGCAAGACGACGACGTTGTACGCGGCGCTCGGCCTCCGGCAACGCACAGCCGAAAAGATCATCACCGTCGAGGAGCCGGTCGAGTATCACTTGGACGGCGTCACCCAGGTGCCGGTGAACGTGAAGGCCGGAATGACGTTCGCGGGGGCGTTGCGGAGCATCCTGCGACAGGACCCGGACGTGCTGATGGTCGGCGAGATGCGGGACGGCGAGACGGCAGCGATCGCGGTCCAGGCGGCGCTCACAGGCCACCTCGTGTTTTCCACGCTCCACACGAACGACGCGGCCAGCGCGGTCACGCGGTTGGTCGATTTGAAGGTCGAGCCCTATCTCATCGCGGCGACCGTGGAGGCGGTGCTGGCCCAGCGGCTCGTGCGGAAGGTCTGCCCGGAGTGCCGCGAGCGCTACCATCCGGACGCCGGGTCGGTGGCGCTCCTCGCCCAGCAGCCGGTCAAAGATCCCGTGTTGGAACGGGGGCGGGGCTGCCCCACGTGTCGCGGGACCGGCTACCGCGGCCGCACCGGGATTTTCGAGCTCCTCGTCATCACCGAAGATATGAAGCAGACGTTCCTGCGCGGCCCTGACCCTGCCGCCCTGCGCGCGCTCGCCGGCCAGCAGGGTATGCGGACGCTCCGTCAAGACGGCTGGGCCAAGGTGCAGGCGGGCATCACGACGGTCGAGGAGGTGCTGCGTGTCGCCGATGCCTAGGAGCCGCGGCTTCACCCTCATCGAGCTCCTGGTGGTGATCACGGTGATCGCCATCCTCGCAGGGCTCGTCGCGCCGATGGTGTTCAGCCACGTGGGCGACGCGAAGACCTCGGCGGCGCGCGCCCAGATCGAGCTGTTCGGGCTCGCGCTCGAAGCGTACCGGCTGGACAACGACTACTACCCATCGACGTCCCAGGGGCTCGAAGCGCTGCGAACGAAACCGTCGGGCGACCCGGAGGCGCGGAATTGGCGTGGGCCATACCTCAAGAAGACGGTGCCGCTGGATCCCTGGGCGCGGCCCAGCCGTCTTAAGAGTCCGGGGGACGTGAACCCGCAGGGCTACGACCTGCTCACGTACGGTCGCGACGGGCAGCCCGGAGGCTCGGGCGAAGACGTTGACATCACGTCATGGGAGAGCGCACGCCGATGAGCGCCTTCCGCTACCGAGCTGCTCGCACAGACGGCGCCCTCGTCCACGGAGTCATCGACGCCGCGACGGCAGGGCAGGCGGGCGTCGTGATCGCTGAGCGCGGGTTGTTTCCGATTTCTGTCGTGCCCACGGAAGTCGCCGCTCGTGCCCACCGCTCCGCGAGTCGCCGTGACCTCGCCATCGTATTCCAGAGCATCGCGGCCCTGGTGTCCGCGGGCGTGCCACTCGAGCGGGCCGTGGCCTCGAGCGAAATGCTCGCGCGAGGCGCACTGCGCGATACGCTCGCCGACGCGCGCACCCGCTTGCAGCAGGGGGACGGCCTCGCCGCGGCGCTCGCAGTAGCGAGGGGCGTGGTGCCCGGGATCGTGCTGGGAATGCTGCACGCCGGTGAGCGGGGGAGCCAGTTGCCGCTCGCCCTGGAACAGGTGGCCAAGCATCTGGAGCAGGAAGCGGAGCTCGTTGCGCGCGTGCGCCAGGCGCTCGCCTATCCGTTGCTGCTCGCCGTGGTCGGGGTCGCGTCGGTCCTCGTGATCGGAACCGTGATCGTGCCGCGCTTCGCCGATCTGCTCGGCGACCTCGGGCAGGAGCTGCCGCCCGCGACGCGCATGCTGCTCGTCGGCTCGAGCCTGCTCGCCCACTACTGGTTCCTGCTCATCCCCGCAGTGGCCGGCGTCGTCGCGCTGGCAGTCGAGATCGCGCGGCGTCCCGTGAGCCGCCGGCGCATCGAGGAAGCATTGCTCGCGGCGCCGTTCGTCGGGCCGGTGCGGCTCGCGCTCGCCACCGCGCGCATCGCGCGAGCGCTGGGTGGGATGCTCGCGGCGGGGATGCCGTTGCTGGCCGCGCTCGCGGCCGCACGCGAAGCGGCGGGCGATCTGGCTGTCGCCGCGCGGCTCGAGCGCGCACGCGAGCGCGTCACGCAAGGGGCACCGCTCAGCGCGTCGCTGGAGCGGGAAGGCGCGCTCGCAACCGGCGCACTGCAACTCCTGCACGTGGGAGAATCGAGCGGTCGGTTGGCCGACATGGCGCGTCGGGCGGGGGATCTCGCAGCGCAGGAAGCCGAGCGCGGGCTGAAGGCACTCGTCACGCTCGTCGAGCCAGCGCTGATTATCGCGTTCGGTGGCCTGGTGGCGTTCGTGGCGGCGGCGCTGTTGCAGGCCGTGTACTCGATTCGGCCGGGAGGACTTTGAGACAATGTGGCGGTCAGGCGTACAGGCGTACGGGCGGACAGGCGTGACGCTGGTCGAGCTGTTGATCGTCATCGCCATTCTCGGTCTCATCTTCGGCGTGAGCGGTCTAGCGTTCATGAGCCTCCGCCTGCCTCGCGGGTCCGAGTGGATGCGACAAGCGCGGGCCGCAAGAGCACGAGCGATTCGTGAAGGGATTCCGACTGCTTTTCCGACCGCCCGTCCGCCTGTCCGGCCGTCCGCCCTGTTCCTCCCCGACGGTCGCGCGATCGGCCCCGGTGCCGACCCCCTCACCGGAGCGCCTCTCGATGCTCCGCAGTGACCGCGGCATCGCGCTGCTCGAGGTCCTCGTGGCCCTCGCGATCCTGTCGGGAGCGGGGCTCGCCCTGCTCGACCTCGTAACCGGCGGGCTCCGTGCCGAGCGAGACGCGCGCGAGCGCGAGCGGGTGCTGGGGGTGGAGGAGCGACTGCTGACGGCGCTGACGCTCTTAAAGCGGGACGAGCTCGATCGCCGGATTGGTCGCCATCCGATCGGTGAGGTCGTCGTGGAGATCGAGCGGCCCGAGCGGACGCTGTATCGAATCGCGCTGGCGCAGCAACGGTCGCCGCAAGTCGAGGACCTGGTGACGGTCGTGTATCGGAGGGAGGCGAGAGGTGGTTCGTGATCAACGGGGCTTCACCCTCATCGAGGTCCTCGTCGCCGTCACCATCGGCGCGATCGTCGTGCTACTGGCACATCAGTTGTTCGCCGCGGTCGCCGACCGCGGAAAGGCGCTCATCACTGCGCGCAGCGAGCTCGATGGTTCGTCGAACGCCCGTCGCTGGCTTGACGCGACGTTCCTCTCCCTTGACGTGGGGACCGACGGGGCGACCGGCTTCGAAGGGCGTCCCGACCACGCAGGGTTCTCCGCCTGGCTGCTCACGCCCGACGGTTGGTTCGAGCGTCGTCAGGTAACGCTCGGTGCGGAGCAAGGGCGTTTGCGGGCCAGCATCACGCCGGGAACGCCTATCGCCCTGGTCGACAGCGTGACCGACGTGCGCTTCGACTATCTGCTCGAGCCGGGGGCGGAGTCCCGATGGGTAAGGGAATGGGTGAGCCCGGTGAGTGCGCCGGTGGCGGTGAGGATGCGGGTGACCAAGACGGGAAACGGGAAACGAGACACGGGAAACGTGGTCGACACGCTCCTCTTCCTTATCAAGGAGCGCGGATGAACCGGCGAGGCTTCGCCCTGCTGGCCGTCCTCTGGACCCTCACGGCAGTCACGGTGCTCACGGCTGCCGCGCTCGCGGGGGCACGGCTGGGGAGCGCCACGACGCGCAATCGTGTGCTCCTGGCACGGGCCGGTTGGGCGCGCGAGTCCTGCGCGGAGATCCTGCAGGCCCGGTACGCCCAAGACCCGTCCGTCCGCCACCTCGACTCTGTGGACCTCGGCCGGGGTACGTGGTGCGCGGCCACGCTCGAGGATCCATCCGTCAAGTTGAACCTGAACCTCGCCGACCGCCCCGGGCTCGTAACCGTTCTCCAGGCGGTGGTGCGTCGCTCAGCCGCCGCGGACTCGCTCGTCGACGCACTGCTCGACTGGCGCGACCCGGACGCGGTGCCTCGGCCAGGCGGCGACGAGTCGTCCGGGAATCGCAACGGACCGTTCGCAGATATTTGGGAGCTGCGCCACGTGCGCGGCTTCACGGAAGCACTAGTGGCGCGAGTCGCTCCCTTCCTCACCACGCGCGGGACGGGCGCGATCAACGTCGACGCCGCTCCGCGGGAGGTCTTGGCGGCGCTTCCGGGGATCACCGAAGAGACCGTTCGGATCTTGATGATGCACCGTGACATGGCATCGCTGCCGGATGCGGACGCGCTGGCCGGGCTCCTCTCGCCAAGTGCCCGCGCGACGATGCTAGCGAGCTACCCGGAGTTCGTGCGGGCCGCCGTGTTCACGTCGCCGCAACTCGTCGGCGTCGTCGCGGGCGGCGTGCGGGGCACGCCCCTCACCGCCCGGGTGATCTTGACGATGGTGCCCGTGGCGGGGAGGCTGGCGGTGATCAGGAGGGAGACGGAATGAGGGGCGGCCTCCTCCGACTCCGCATCGGTCGCTCGTCGCTGCACGCGGAGGCGGTGGAGCACGGGTCGGTCACCTGGGTTGGTGAAGCGTCCTATCGGGAATTGGGCGAGCTGGCGGACGCGATTGCACGGCTCGCGGCCGAGCCGCCCCGAGCATGCCGACGCGTCGTGGTCTCCCTCGACCGTCCGCCGGTGCAGCTCCGCACCCTGAGAGAGCTGCCACCGGTCAAGCCGCGACACTTGGCGGCGCTCGTCGCCCAGCAAACCGGGCGATTCTTCCGGAAAAACGGACAACCGCTCGTCACGGACGCGGCCTGGGTCGGCAAGGGACCAACCCGCGTGGCCCATGCGGCAGCGGTGGAGGAGCCGCTCGTCGAGGCGATCGCGGCGGGAGCGCGCGCGGCGGGGCTATGGCTCGAGACGATCGCGCCGGCAGGCGACGGAGTCAGGCTCGCGCTGCTCCCGAAGTCCGAACGGGAGAGTCGGGAGCGCGCAACTCATCGCCGTACGCGACGGCTCGCCGTAGTCACTTGCGCCTTGTGGTTTGCGGCTGGAGCTCTCTTCTTCGTGCGGCTCGCTTGGGAGCGCCGCGCGGTGGAGCGTGAGCTGGCGGCGCTGGCACAGCCGCTCGCCGCGGTGCTCGACGCGCGGCGCGAGTTGCGTGATGCCGAAACCACGCTCAACGCTATCACCGCAGCCGAGCGGGAGCGGGGCAGGAGTCTGGCGGTGCTCAGCGCCGTCACCGGAGCGCTCCCCGACTCGAGTGTCCTGACGAGCTTCGCGTGGACGGGGGACGGAAGCGGCGTGCTCGTCGGCGCTGCCCGCCACGCGGCCGATGTCGTGGCGCGGCTCGATGGGCTCGGCAGCCTGGCGGGGGTTCGTCTCGGCGGTCCCGTGGTGCGAGAGCCGATCGCGGGACGGGAGTGGGACCGGTTTACGATCCTGTTCGGTCGGGAGCCGGGAGGCGGGAGGCGGGAGGGGTCATGACGGAGAGAGATCGGCGCGCGGTGATGGTTGGGGGCGGCGTGGTATTGGCCGCACTTCTCCTACTCCGCGCGGTGCCGTGGACTGTACGAACCGCTCTCGCAGCGGAGACGGGGTTGCGCCAGCGAGCGGCCCTGGTCGCGCGCGGCCGCGCCGACTTGGCGGACGCGATCGCGCTTCGCGATTCCGCCGTCGAGCTCGGCCAGGCCCTGGTCGGGCTGGCGCCGAAGATCCTGAGCGGGAACTCGGTCGCCGAAGCGGTGGCCGACTTGTCGGGTCGGGTGAACCTCGCGGCGTCCAGGAGTCAGGCCAAGCTCGAGCGGGTGGATCCACTGACCGACTCTACCGTCGCCGGGCGGTTACACCGCGTCGCCCTGCGGGCCGCGTTCGAGTGCGATATCCGGGGGCTGGTAGGGATGCTTCAGGCCCTCACGTTCGGGAAGGCCGCCTTGGTAGTGCGAGAGCTGAGGGTTACCGCCGTAGACGCGGGCTCGGCCGACAGGCTGCCGGAGGTGCTGCGCGTCGAGATGACGGTGGCGGGGTGGTTCTTAGAGAGCCGGGAGACGGGAAGCGAGAAACGGGAAACGGGGGAGCCGTGAGGCCCAGTCATTGGAACGCGACCTTGATTGGCGCGGGCTCCGTCGGGCTCGCGCTGGGCGTCCGGCTGGCGGCGGCACCGTTGGTGCGCGTCACCCTGCCGCGGAGAGTGGCGGCCGCTACCCAGATCGCCGCGCGGCTGGTCGAGGCGCATCCTGATTCGCTCGCTGCCGCGGTCGTGGCGCGCGATCCGTTCCGCGCGGCGCGCCGGCCGAGCAACGTCGTCTACGACCCGGTGCGGCTCGCGCAGCCAGCGATTCCACCTGCTCCTAAGCCCGCGCTCACTCTTGTCGGGATTGTCTGGGATAGCGGGCACGACCCCACCGCCCTCGTCGAGGGGCTGCCGGGCGCGGATGGGCCGCGTCCGGTGCGGAGCGGCGAGACGATCGCGGGCCTTCGCGTGAAGACGATCAAGCCCGATCGGGTCGTGATCACGGGGCTCGACACGACGTGGACGCTGACGGTGAGGGAGCCATGGCGATGAAGGTTGGGGAGGTTGGTGGAGGTTGGTGGAGGTTGGTGGAGGTGGCCGCCTTGGTGGTACTGAGCGCCCCACTTGCCGGACAAGACACCAGCGCGGTCCGTGGCGCTAACGACAGCGTCTCCGTCCGGTTCGTCGACGCCGACATCCGCGGCGTGATCCAGGCGCTCGGTCGCTATCTGGCGAAGCCGGTTCTCGTCGGGTCCATACAGCCGGTGCGCGTGTCGCTCGAAACACCGGCCCCGGTCCCGCGCGCCGCTGTACGTGAATTGCTCAAGGGGCTCGTGGAGGCCCAAAACCTCGACTTCACCGAGGATTCGAGCTTCTTCCGGATCGGCCCCTCCCGCCCGTTGCCGCCCGGTGGTGGGGCGGGTGGGGCCGGGCTGCCGCCTGGGGGTGGGGTTGGGCAGGGTGCCGCCCAGGTTCAACTCTTTGTCATCCGCCTCAAGCATGCCCGCGCGTCGGACGTCGCCGCGACCGTAAACCTGCTCTTCGGCACTGGCGGCGAGTTCTCGGGTCGCGCGGGGCTGTCCACCGGCACCCTCTCCGACGAGCTGCGGCGGAACGTGGTGCCGTCGGGCGGCGCGGCGCCGCCGCCCGCCGCGGGAGCCCCGGCGCCGGGCGCCGCTACCAAGCCCGCGACGCTCTCGGGCCCGGTCACCATCGTGCCGGACGAGCTGACGAACTCGCTGCTCATCCGGGCGTCCCAGGTGGACTTCGACGTGCTGCGGCTGGGCGTCGAGCAGCTCGACATTCGGCCGCTTCAGGTATTGATCGAAGTGATGATCGTTGAGGCGCGGCACGACCGGAGCTTCTCGTTCGGGTCCGACCTGTTTCTCCCGCGGCAATCCCTTGATAAAGGGAATGGCACCGTGGACGCGACGAGCGTCGGCGGGGGCCTCGGCGACCTGGTGATTCACCTCATGAACCTGGGTCACGCCGAGATCGACGCGACGTTGCGAGCGGCGGCGAGCAAGGGGGACGTGCAGATCGTCTCTCGGCCGGTGCTGCTCGCGTCGAACAACACGGAGGCGCGCTTGCTGGTGGGGTCGCAGCGCCCGTTCGTGCAGGTCAGCCGGTCTCTGCCCACCGACACGCCCACGCGAGACCAGGTGGTGCAATATCGTGATGTGGGCACGCGGCTCACCATCCGGCCTACGATCAACCAGGACGGCTACGTTTCGCTGATCGTGCAGCAAGAGGTGAACGCCGCGACCAGCGAGGTGCAGTTCGACGCCCCGGTGATCTCGACGCGCGAGGCGGTGACGCAGGTGCTCGTCAAGGACGGCCAGACGATCGTCCTGGGCGGCCTCCGGGACCAGCAGCGGGAGCGGACACAGTCGGGCATACCGATCCTCTCAGGGATACCCATCATCGGCGGGCTGTTCGGGAGCGCGGATCGGCGCAAGACCGAGACGGAGCTCTACCTGTTCCTGACGCCGCGGATTCTCAAGACCGATGCGGACGCGGACAGCGTGACGGCGCCGCGGATGCCGAAAGGGGTGGGGCGGTGATCGTCGGGGTCTCCCCCGCCATCCGCCGAGCGCTCCTGCTCGCGGAACGCTACGCCCGGACGCGTCTGCCGATCCTCCTCGTCGGCGCCACGGGCACCGGTAAGGAGCTGTTCGCGGAGCACATCCACGCGCGCAGCGGCCGGCCGGGTCCGCTGGTTGACGTGAACTGTTCCGCTCTGCCCCGCGACATGGTGGAGAGTTTGTTCTTCGGGCACCGGCGCGGCGCGTTCACGGGTGCCGTGGAGTCGAGTGTGGGGCACGTGGAGCGCTCCGACGGTGGGACACTGTTTCTCGACGAGCTGGCCAGCCTTGTCCCGGAAGCGCAAGGGAAGTTGCTCCGGTTTCTAGAATCGGGGGAAATGCAGCCGCTCGGCGCTGCGAGCAAGCGGCGGGTGGACTTGCGCGTGATCTGCGCGGTCCAGGACGACATCTGGACTGCCCTCGATCGGGGCCGATTCCGTCGAGATCTGTTCCAGCGGGTGGCAGGTGTCGTGATCGAGCTGCCACCGCTCGCGGCACGGCCGGAAGACATTATCCCACTCGCCGAGCATTTTGCTAATCTGCAAGGTCGTCGGCTTGAGGTGGGAAGTGAGGGCGTGCTGCTCAACTATGCCTGGCCGGGCAACGTGCGCGAGCTTCGCATGGCGATCGAGCGGGCCGGGCAGCTGGTGGAGGACGGCACGCTGCCGCCGCAGGCAGTAGCGGAAGCAATCGCGCTCGGCGGGCCAGGCCCCTTGGCATTGAGCGTAGGCGGAGAGCCGTTCAGCTCCTTCGTGACTCGGGATGAATTGCTCGCCGTCCTTGACCGGACCGACTGGGACGTCGAACGGGCGGCGACGGCCCTGCGTATCGGGCGCACGACCTTCTTCAAGCGGCTCAAGGCGCTCGGCGTCTCGCTACGGGCCAAGCCAAAGTTCACTCGTTCACCCGAGTTCACTGAACTTTCGTGAACTAGTGAACTTTGGAGCCCTTCGTAGCTCGCTAACTCATTGATTTGCCGGGCCGGAGCCTTCCACCAGCTCCGGCACGCCGCGTGCCTTAGGCTCGGCCGACCCGATCCGCTGAGGCTCGCGTGGTTCTCCGTCATCCGTGGTCCGTCACTCTGCTGCTCCTCGCGGGCTTCGTTTTCGCCGCAGGCCCATCGCGTGACGTGCGCCTACCCAGCGTCGCCCCGCGAATTCCGACCGCGGCCGTGTGCAATGTGTCCTTCCCGGAGCGTTGGCACTTGCCGCCTCAGCGCGCGATCAGCGGCGCCGAGCCCGACGTGCTCGAGCCGAATGACATGCGCGACGTGGATTACGCCGTCTCAGCGACTCCCGATGGTGGATCGGTCACGTGGGGCGCAAACACCAATGGCCACCAGGCGACCTTCAGGGTGATGAACACCGGGATCTGCAACGATACGTACGCATTCAGCGCAACCGGGACGGGCGGTATTACCGGGATCAGCCTGAACAAGACGAGCCAGACCGTGAACCACGGTCTGTTCACGGATGTGATCGCGACGTACAACGTCACAACGGGGTCCGGAACCCTGACCTTCACGGCTACGGGGGTCATCGGAGGTGAGTCCGACAACGGCTCGATCAATGTTACAGTCGTTTCCTACGGCGTCGTGGTTACGCCGGATGCGCAACCGATCACCGTGGCCGCGAGCACGGCGCAAGCGGTGCGACTGCAGGTCCGGAACACGGGCTCGACCTCGAACACATACACTCTCAGCTGCTCTGTCACGGGGAGCGAGACCTGTGGCACCGTCACGCCGACCTCACTCACCTTGGCGGCGGGCGCACTTGACTCGGCGACGGTGAATTTCACGGCAGGAGCGACGGGGACGTCGGGGACTGTGACGCTCACGGCGTCCGGAACCGGCCCAACAAGTGATAACGGCAGCTTCAACGTCACGAACGCCACCTTCGGCGTGGCGGTAACGCCCGACGCGCGACCGCGCTCGGTAAACGGTTCCTCGAGCCGGACGGTGACGTTCCAGGTTCGGAACACAGGCACGGTCAACGATACCTACGCGCTGACCTGCCTCGTCGCGGGCAGCGAGACGTGTGGCAGCGTGAGTCCCGCGACCCTGACGAGCATCGCCCCCGGGATCGCCAACCTTGTGAGCGTGGCGTTCACCACCGGGAGCGCAGGGACGAGCGGCACCGTAACCCTGCACGCTGCGAGGACCGGACCGTACGGCGCCGCGAGCGACGACGGCAGTTACAGCGTCACCAACGCGACGCCGCTCGCCGCGGTGACTCCCGACGGGCAGGCTTTGTCGGTCGGAACCAATGCGAGCAAGACAGTCACGTTCACGCTCCAGAATCTCGGCGTGGCGAGCGAGACGTACACGGCCACGTGCGCCGCCACCGGAAACGCGACGTGCGGCAGTATCACGCCCTCGCAGATCACCGTCGGTCCCGGACAAGCGGGGCCCATAAGTGTGACGGTCGGCGCCGGGGCGGTGGGGACCGGGACCGCGACGCTGCACGTCGTGGGGAGCCGGGGCGGCAGCGACGACGGCAGTTACAACGTCACCGTCACTCCCCCTCCACCGACGTACGGCGTCGCCGTGACGCCGGACGGCTACACAACCACGATCCGCTTTGCCTCACCGGGATCCCTGAACTTCGTTGTCCAGAACACCGGCACGGCCACCGACACGTTCAACCTCACATGCTCGTCCGGTGGGAAGGAGACGTGTAACCCGAGCGACGGCATCGTGTCGCCCTCGAAGGTTACGCTCGCCGCCGGCGGGACCACCGCGATCACCGTGAATTTCAACTCGGGTGCAGACTCGGCGGGTACCGTCAAGCTGCGAGCGACGGGGACCGGTGGCGGGATCGACGAAGGGTACTACAACCTGACGAATGTGAGCCCCCCGCCCGAGCAGTGCGTCGCGCTGCTCGGTATTCCCACCGCGTATTACGGCGCCGAGCCCGATGTCGTGGACGTGCGGTCGGCAGATGCCGCTCCGATCTGCCCCGTGCTGTCGGTCCTGCCCTTGAGCTCCAGCGCGACCTGGCAGGGCAACACGGGCGGTCACATCGCCTTGTTCGCCGTCACCGACACGAGCGGCGCGCCGAGTCGGACCTTCGACGTGACCTGCTCGTCTACGCCGCCGGTGACGTGCGGCGGGCTCAGCGCCACGTCGGTGTCGCTGAGCGGGGGTTCGACCACGACAATCGCCGTCACCTACAGCGTCGCTACCTCGGGAACGGGTTCGCTCAAGCTCACCGCCACGTCGCAGGACAGTCCGCAGGTCACGACCACCGGCACCATGAGCATCACGGCCATCGCGCCGACGTTCAGCGTTGTCGTGACGCCCGATGGCCAGGCCCTGTCGGCGGACGTCCAATCCGCCCAATCGGCTACGTTCCAGGTGCAGTCCACGGGAACGGGCACCGAGACGTACACCCTGAGCTGCTCCGCGACGGGGAACGAGACGTGCGGCACCATCAGCCCCGCCTCGGTAACCGGATCGGCGGCGGTCACCGTGAACTTCACAGCAGGCGCGGTGGGGACGGGGACGGTCTTGCTCCGGGCCGTGGGGAGCAGCGGGGCGCGGGACAGCGGCAACTACACCGTGAAGAACACCTATTTCGTTGCCGTCACGCCGGACGGCGTCCCGCGGGCGCGGCTCGCATCCCGCGCCTACAGCGACACGTTCCTGGTCCGGAATCCCGGGCTCAACCAGACGGCGTACAGCCTCACGGCAACGTGTTCCGGCACGGGCGTATCCGGTTGCGCGCCGTCCCCCACGTCGCTGACGCTCGCGAGCGGTGACTCCGGGACCGCTGCAGTGTCGTACACCACGGGCGCGGCTGGTACGTCAGGCCAGGTGAAGCTCATGGCCACGGCAAGCGCGGACGCCACGGCCAAGGATTCGGGCTGGGCCAGCGTGACCGTCGGTACGGCTCAGGCCCCGACGGTGGACGTCGCATCCGTCAATCCCGGCGCGACGCGCGAGCGCGGCCTCTGCCTCACCTTCGGGGCTGGTGCCGGGGCGGCGACCGAGTGTGGCGACCTCCGCATCGTGCATTCCCTGCCGCCGCTGCGGACCCTCAACAAACTTCGCGTCCCCACGCTGCTGTACAGTAGTGCGGAGGCCCGGCCCTACCCGCTCGTCGCAGCAAACGTCACGCTTCCCGCTGGCGCGGCGACACCCGACACGGTCACGGCGACCCTCAAGATCGGGAGCGTCACTCGGGGGATCGCCAAATGGCTGGGCACCGATTGGGTACCCGGGAGCACGCGCCGCGTCGTGGTCGCCGACACCGTCGCCGGCGACTCGACGAAGCTCTACAGCTACACGCTCACGGTCACGAACCAGTGGAACGGCGCGTCGGTCCTGACGAGCCCGGCGGCGACGGTGCAGGTGCCCGTGGTGAGTCGCAAGCTGAGTGCGTTCGGGGCGGGGTGGTGGCTCGCGGGAGTCGAGCGGCTCTACACCGACTCGATGTTGTGGGTGGGAGGGGACGGCAGCACGCGGCGCTACACGGCGGCCGGCACGAATGTGTGGGGCGCGCCGAACGTGGATCGACCGGACACGCTCAAGAAGAATCCGACCCTGAACCAGTACACCCGGTACTTGCCGCATGGCGTGCGGGTCGTGTTCGACGCCCAGGGACGTCACATCTTCACGATCGGGCGGTTGAGCGACACAACCAGGTTCATCTGGGGCGCGGGCGACACGCTGCAGTCTATTACGCTGCCCCCGGCGGGCGTGACCTACCAGTTCAGTTACACGAGCGGGACCCGCTGGGTCGTGACGGCCCCGTCCGTGCCGGTCCAGACGCGGGCCGATACCGGGATGATCTCCGGTGGTCGCCTCACCACCATCCGCGGGCCTGACACGACGCGCGTGAGCTTCGGCTTCGCCACGGGCGCGGATGCGAACCTGATCGTCTCCCGCACCGACCGGCGGGGCTTCGTGACCACGTACGGCTACGACGGCGGCAAGAGGCTGGTGCAGTCGCTGCGCCCCGATATCGGGATCACGCGCTGGCAGTCCCTTGAGACGGTTGGCTACCCCGCCAGCGACGCCGCCCACGCGACGGACACGGCGCTCGCTTACTCGCGCTACGAAGGGCCCCGCAGCGACGTGTGGGATACGACCGCGTTCTGGCTCGATCGCCTCGGCGCCCCACGCCGCATCGTGAACGCGCTCGGCTACCAGACGCTGATCACGCGAGACAACGTGTGGCCTGCGCTCGCGCAGCAGGTGCAGGGGCCCACCGGGCTCGTCACGCAGGCGACCTACGACACGCACGGCAACGTCCTAACCGCCACGCAGGTCAACCCGCTGGGCGACGGGCGAAATGCCGTTACGACCTACACGTGGGATATGGTGTGGGACTTCGCGACGACCACCACCCTGCCGCAGGGCGAGGCGTCGCAGACCGCGTACGACCCCGCGACGGGTAATCGGCTGTGGCAGCAGCCGGGGACGGATGCGGCGCGGCGGGTGCAGTTCTTCTATACGAACGACGCTTTCCACCAGCTCCGCGCGACCCAGTATCCGACCTCGCCCGTGACGAGCGACAGCGTGTTTTACGACGCCACGTTACGCAACGTAGCCTCGACCAAGACGCCTTCGGGCTTCGTCACCACCCACCTGACCGACGCGATCGGGCGTGACACCCTCACCAGGTGGCTCGACGTCACCAACCTGAGCGCGCGGGCCGTGTACGATGTGGCGGGCCAGGACACTCTCAACGTCAACTTCCCGGACAACGCCAGCGGGACGGTCACCGTGCGCAAGCATTACGACCCCGAGGGCAACCAGGACAGCGTGCAGACCCAGAGCAGTCCCGATCCCGCGGCCCTGGGATGGATGCGGCACGTGTTCACGTACGACGCAGCGAATCGCAAGGTGACCGAGCATCAGGTCGGCCCCGCGGCCACCTTCTACTTCGCGTACGACGCCGCGGGCAACTTGATCAACGGTGGCCGTCAGGGCGGATACAATGTCGCGGTCACCTACGACGCGCTCAACCGAGCGATTCGTCGCGCCCAGCTGTTTGGGGACACCGCGACGTTTCGTTACGACAGCCTGAGTAACCTGATTGCTGCGGAGAACTCAGAGTCCTGGATCAGGCGAGCCTACTACCGAAACGGCGCGCTCAAGGCGGATACGCTGAAACTGGCGACGGACTTCCTCCCGGCGCACGATTCCACGAAACACGTGTACGGCCAGGAGTTCCGCTACGACCTGAACGGCCGACGGGTCTGGGCCAAGCATCCGGCTCAGCTCGCACCCGGGACTGACACCGTCGCCTATGCCTACGACCCGGTATTCGGCCAGCTCGTGTCTCTGACCGACCCGCTCGGGGATCGCTATGCGTTCACCTTCGATTCCATCGGCCGCCCGCGGCGCATCACGCGCTACCCCGTGGGGCAGGACAGCGTGTACGAGACACTCGCCTACGATGCCGACGGCCGTCTGAGCTCGAGGGCGGTCCAGAGCGGGGCCACGGCTGTGCTCTCTGAGGCGCTCAATTATTTCGGCGGGGGATCGAAGGTTCAGAGCGCCACCCACACGTACGTCAACGACGCGGCGTATACGGATCAATTCCAGTACACTGGTCTCGGGGGCCTCACTTCCGTCGTCATGCCGGCGGGCCCGGAGACCTATCAGGTGGACGCCCTAGGGAACCGCACGTACGCCGATCACAGCCAGGGCATTCAGCCCGATAACTACCACTACGAGGCTGCGTCGGCGTTTCTCTCGTTCCGAGAGGAGATCCGGCCGCCCGGGGCCCGGGGCACGGGGAAGGACACGACCTTCTATCAGTACGCGGGTGACGGGCACCTGGTGAGCACGGAGCACCGGCACTACTGGCTCCCGACGTTCGGAGGCGGCTCCCCAGGGGGGACCGAATACGTTTCCACCGTGAGCCTGTACGACGTGGAGCTGCGCTTGACGCAGACTACGTTCCGGCAGGACAGCGTGCCGGGACTCCGCCCCAACTACGCGGCGTACGTGTCGACTGAGAACTATCGTTACGACGCCTTAGGGCGGCGGGTATACACCCGGGTGGTGCGCGGCGTGGACTGTGCGCACCACGATGGCGGGTCGGGGTGCAAGAGCCTGCTCACGCGGACCGTGTGGGACGGCAGCCAAATCTTGTACGAAATCCAGGTGCCGGGCGACACCGGGGCGCTGCAACTCGAGAGCGACGTGCCGTCCGCCGACTCGGTGCACGGCGTGGTCGGCTACCTGCACGCGGGGGGCATCGACCAACCGTTGGCGCTGTGGAAGAGCGGGGAGCCGCTCGTGCTACCGTTTGCGAACTACCGCGGGGCGTTCGTCCGGGGGACGTGTCCCAGTGCGACGTGCAATCTGGCCTTCTTCCCGGCGGGGATGTGGTCGTCGTTCGGCGACCCGCCGGTGTATCATTACGGGCCGCCGTTCTGGCACGGGAGCCTCATCGCCGGCGGGATGGATGCGTCGGGGTACCAGTACAAGCGCAACCGGTACTACGACGCGAACAATGGGCGGTTCACGCAGCAAGATCCGATTGGGCTGGCGGGCGGGCTCAATCTGTATGGGTATGCGGGCGGCGATCCCATCAACTTCAGTGATCCGTTTGGACTTGATCCGTGTCGAGATAAGCAGCGAGGGAACTGCACCCAAGCGCAGGAGGGCAAGATAGGCTACCGGAACGAGCGTAGGATATCACAGCTCGGCCCACATGCGCAGGCTAAGGCCAGGAACGCGATGCAAATTGCAGGTGCTGGGGGCAAGACCCTCGGAGTTACAGAGACCTATCGGACCGAGGAGCAACAAGACGCTTTATACGCTCAGGGCCGAACCACTACCGGCGACATAGTAACAAACTGTCAAGGAGCCAACTGTCCGCACGTGCAGCGAAGGGCACTGGACGTATACCCGGTGCGGAACGGAACATTGCAAATTCAAAATGCCACCGCGAGTGACATGCAGCAGATAGGTGAGATCGGAAAGGCAGCCGGGTTTGAATGGGGCGGGGGTTGGCGGTCACCCGACCGCCCCCACTGGGAAGTGCCCGAACCTTGAGCGGAGGCATCGATGTCACGTCTTACAGCGGCATACGGGGTTGCGATGGGCACGATACTAGCCACTGCGACGTACCGCGAGGGCTCATCGCCTTGGCCACGCCAGCATTCTCTGGCGGCTGATACGTGCTCCGTGGAAACACTGGGTCGTGCCGCGGCGGTCGATACAGCTCAGCTGCGACGAGTGAAGCGTGAATCCGCCCCCGGCAAGAGCGCGGAAGGCGGTGAGACCATGATCTACTATCAGGGCGATCGACCGCGCGTGATCGTGATCGTGTACTACGGTGAGACGGGGCGGACCGTGGTGCACTACTACCTGGCCGCACCCGACCAATTCGTAGCGGAGCAGGAAGTGATCGATTACGCGGAGCCTATTAGTATGAGGGCCCGACCTGCGATTGCGTCGCGTCGGCCATCGACGCTCTATGTCTGCGGCGAGACTCTCAAAGACCCCGTGAGTGCAGAGGAGCTTAGACAAATCCGATCCGACCTGCGCGCGGCCCTGTCGCCCCCGGTCCGAAGTCGCTAAGAGAAAGGCCTCCACTGTCTCCGACGGGCGGCAGATATCTCTATCTGCACCAGTTTTGAGGTGTTTTCGCGTGTGCAAGCAAGTGGACAGATATCGATGCCCACGCTCGGGCGCGTGCAGTGCGCCGATATTTTTCCCCGGCTCCTATTCGCTCACGGGCGGGCGCTCGAGGGTGCGGCTAAGTAAGGGGTTGACGGCCTTCGTTCGCCCTTACTTACCTTGCTCTAGCCCCTCTCTCTTCGCCATATCGGCCCTTGCCCCAACCCATCGCAACTTTTGCCTTGGGGTTATGCCGAGCATCAACCAGCTCGTCCGGCAGGGCCGGCGCGACGTGGAAGGGAAGGAGAAGGCGCCCGCGCTGCGCGGTAATCAGCAGAAGCGCAGCGCCTGCACTCGTCTACACCACGACGCCCAACAAGGCGAATTCGGCGTTGCGGATCGTCGCCCGTGCAAGGCTGACGAATGGTTTCGAGGTGACGGCCTACATCTCAGGCGAAGGGTATAACCTGCAGGAGGAATCGATCGTGTTGCCACCGTGCTGGGGAGATAAGCTCTGCGAGGATACCTTAGGGCCTAACCTTCGCGCGTAAGCTGTCCGACACCTTCACCGCCTGTACTCGGGCGGGGGCCGATCTCTCGCCACGCGGAATCATCCCAGAGAGGTTCGCGAGTTCGTACGCCGCTACCGCCAGGACGACCGAGGCCTGCACCAAATCTGCTGCCACGGCCTTGTCATAGGTGTCGGACTGCGAATGGTGGGTGTGGGGATAGCCCCGCTCCACCTGATCGAAGTTGAACGCCGGCACGCCGTACGGCAGAAATGCGAGGTGGTCGGTCCCGCCCTTGGTACGATTCGCCACGGAGTCAGCGCCGAGCGGCGCGAGGGGCGCGAGGATGGCGTGCCACAGTTCCGCCAAATCCCCCCGCCCCTGGAGCGCCTGTCCGGTGACGGCACCGGTGCCGTTGTCGAGCACCAACACAGCTTGGATCGAGTCCGCCTCCCCCGCGTGCGCCTCCGCGTACTTGCGCGAGCCGATCAGACCCTGCTCCTCCCCCGTGAACAACACGAACCGGATCGTCCGCTGGGGTCGCAGCCCGGAGCGACCGATGACGCGTGCTGCCTCGAGCACGCACATTGCGCCGGTGCCGTTGTCAGTAGCACCGGTCCCGAGGTCCCAGGAATCGAGGTGCGCTCCCACGATCACCACTTCGCCCGGACGCTCGGTGCCGCGCAGTTCTGCGATCGTATTCCACTGGGGAATAGAGTCTTGGCGCATCCGGTTCACGATGCTTACGGCGAGTCGCGGAACCGTGCCCGCCGTGAGTAACCGGTCGAGCAGCGAGTAGTCTTCGTGGGTCACCACGATCTGCGGCAGGGGCAAAATGCGGTTGGGACTGCCGCTCATGTTCAAGAGCCCCTGCTCCTTCCCCGCGTCCACGATGATCCCCAAGGCGCCGGCGCGGCGCAGGAGATACGGGAGGTCGTTGGCGAACTGCTGGAGCCGGGCCCGCGTCGCCGAGTCTGCCCCCTGGAACGGCGTGTAATAGCTGCGCAGGAACTGGTCGCGGCGCGCCGAGTCGGCGGCCCCCATCGCTGGGCCGTCTGAGTTCCACACGAACGACGGCTCGCGCAACATGACCCACGCCCCCTTCACACGGCTGCGCTGCGTGGCAAAGCTGTCTGGCACCGTCCCGTCAATGCGCACCACGGGCCCAGTCCGAGTGGCCCCTCCCGTCCCCGGGGCCCACGCCCAACTCGCCGCGATGACATCGTGCGCCCACGGCGCGACGAGACGCACCGCGATCGGCCCTCGCGTCCATGTGCCCCCGAACGTCCACGGCTCGAGGTGCGCCGCGAGTCCATAATCTCGGAACCGCGCCAGCGTCCATTCATTCGCCTGGCGCACGGCCGCGGATCCGGTGAGCCGGGGGCCGATCATGTCCGTCAGATAAGCGAGGTTCGACATCACCTCCGAGTGATGGAGCGCCTCGTCGATTAGCGTTCCCGCACCCGCCGTGTCGACAGTCAAGTCTTGGCCGTGTGCAGGACGGCATGGCAGAACGGCGACCACGCACGCTGCCGCTAGCGCACGACAAATGCGCACGGAGAATCCCTCGATTAGTGGTCGCGCCCATTCCATCCCGCCAACCCGGCGAGGTCAGGCGCGGTGATAAGTCAAAATCTGGTCGGAAACGTGCGCGACGCTAGCGACCGTGATTTGCACTGGGGTGCTGTCAGGGACGGACGCCACGAGCCGTCCGGGAGCTGTTTCACGCCCACCGAGCGGCGACACCGGGCTCCGCCCTTCGAGGGCGAGGGGAAGTCGCACTGATGAACCTCCGGCGCCTTCGGACCGAGAAGCTTGGGGCGAGTCACGGGGTGTCCTTCTGGGGCCGGCGGCCGTCAGAGAAGAACGGCGTCCCGGTCGAGTAGGCGGCGATCAGCGCGGTGATCCCCTCGACCTGGTCCCCGTTGATCTGGGTCTCGGGGAACCGGAGCCGCTCCGTCAACCTGTCGATCCGCGTCTGGTACTGCACGGCCCGCACGCTGGGCGGGATCGTGGCCGGGTTCGACCGGGGCCTGGAACCTTGGTACTGGGGCACGTAACGCCTCTTGGACACGGGCATACACCATCACATGGTCGCTGGTGGCGGGGTCTAAGGATCGACTTCTGGAAAACGCACATCGCTCCGTGCGGTTCGGATCACTGGCGGGCGATTTGACGCCCGGCGGGGGATGGGGACCGGGGGTCCCCGCGGTGGCTCGATCAAGGACCAACAGCCTGCGCGGCTGATGCGCTGTGCGCGTAAGTCGCTATGTGTTCGCAACTAGCAGCGAGGACCACGATCCTTGTTTGCCGGTCGTTTGCCATTGGACAGATTGTTCATGAATGAGCGATTATTATACCGACGCGTGACACTTATGCAGTTTCGCACGTCCCAATCATGGTCCGGACGTGGCTCGCTGTCGCGTCGCGACTAGAAGCGCGCACAGGTGGGTCGCTTAGAGTTAGGATGCTCTGAAGCAGTTGCCATGAAGCGCTTCATAGGACGCATAGGTGCTGCTTCTCATGTGCGTTTGTGCGTGGGTGTAGGTATACACCCACGCGCATAGCATTCGCGTTCACACGTGAACCTAGAACTTCTCGACCCCCCGATAGCGAAACGGGTCGCCCTTCTGTCCTGTGCCGCCTTCCTGCTTCAATCGACCGGCCGCGATCAGCACCGGCACGTGCTCCCGGACGGTCCGAGTGGTGAGCCCCGCGGCCCCGGCTATCTCGTCCACGGTCCGAGCTTCCCGGAGACAAGCCGTGATAATCAGGCCCCGCGTATCCTCGATTGAGCGCCGCCCGTCCTTCGCGACCTGCTCCACGACCTGGCCGGCCGTGACGACGAGCGACGGCGGGGAAGGTTCGAGGACCAAGCCGAGCGGCTCCGGCTCCTTTAGGTCCTTGGTATTCTCCCACGTGAGCGTGACGGTGCGCTCCCCCGTCTTGACCAACTTGCACACCACGTCGGCCGCATTCCGAAGCGCCGAAGCCCCCCGGGCATCGAGCCCATCCTTCCCGGTGTGATGGACCAGGAGCACGGCCGCCCCGCCTTGCTGCAAGAGCTGGGCGGCCTGGACCACGAGCCCCATATCCTTGTTCGAGTTCTCTTCGGCGCCCGCCGTACTGCGCGCCAACGTGTCGAACACGTAGAGCACGGGTGGCCCGTCGAGCTGCTCGCGCACATAGGCGGCGAACGCGGGCGCTTCCCCGTCGAACAGGTTCACCGGCACGGTGACGAACCGGATGGACCCCGATCCCGTGAGCTGGAGCCTCGTGCGGATCGCCTCGACGCGGCGCCGAAAGAAGCCTTTCCCTTCGGCGACCACATACACGACCGGACCCGATGCCGACGGCCGGTCGAGCCACGCCGCGCCGGTCGCGACCGCGTAGGTCCACGCGAGCGCCAGGAAGGACTTGTAGGTGCCTTTCAGTCCGTACAGCAACGTCAGGCCGCCGGCGAAGAGCACGTCCTGTAAGAGCCAGGACGGTTCCGGCAGCGCGAGCAGCTCCTCATCCGTGTAGAGCGTCCACCGCGACGGGGTGACATCCGTGCCCGTCTCGGTCGGCGCGGTCGTGTGATCCGGCGCCTTCCGGAGCGCCACGCGCACCGTGCGGTCGAGGATCGTGCCCTCGGGTCGCTGTTCTTGCCACTTCGGTCGCTTGAGGGGCGACTCGCGCATGAGCGCGGCGATCAGCGCGGGGTCCCGTGTGGCGTATGTCGCCAACAGAATGGCGAAGTGGAGGTCCACCTCGGACCGGCTGAGCTTTGGATCGCGCAGGCGGTGTTCGATGTCCTGCGCATCGCCGTACAGGTAGGCAAACAGCGCGCTATGATCGCGGCCGGTCGCGCGGTCGAGCGCGTCCTCGGCGAGCGCCACGGGTGACTGATCGCCCCACAGCGCTGCGTACTCGGGCGAGTACTCGATAGCGGTCATGGGGCCCCCCGGAGGACGTCCCACAGGCGAGCCCAGAAGGACCGAGGAGTGATGGCCGCCGGCGACGGTACGAGTCGCGGCCGCCGGGGGGCAGGGCGGAAGAACGTGAATGAGGCCTGACCCCGTTTGGTACGTGCTTTGAGGACCCTCATACGTCACCATCCGGATCGACGCGCCGCTCGGCGAGCGTGAGGAGTCGCGCTAACAACGCCGCGTCGTGCTCCCGCAACAAGGACGCGAGCTTGCGGTTCACCGCGTTCCGGTAACGGTTCTCGTTGCGCTCGACTTCGGCGCGTACGAGGCGGCACTGTTCACGTTGCTGATCCACGAGCCACCCCGTGTCACTGAAGCTGGGCGAGGTCGGCGGGGTACGGTCGAGTTCTGCCTGGAGGTCACGGAGCTTTGTTTCCGCGTCCGTGAGTTTTTGGCCGAGGCGGATGCGCTCAGCCTGATGGGTGCCCATCGGGACAACTCCTTGCTACGAGGGGGAAGCTAGGACATCGTCGCCTCCATTCCGCGAGTGGTCGGGCCGTTGCCCGGTGCTGCACGATGCGCTCACGCTTGAGCGCCGTAGGAAGACCCTGCGGCCGAGGACGGGGCCGCCGGATCACGTTCTACAGGGGTTTATGCTGTCTGCTGGTACTTCTTGAGCTGACGACGGATCACCGGCAGGACGAGCGCGCGCAACGCGGCCGACACCGTCACCTTTTGGACGCGGGCCCAGCGCCGGACCTCGTGGTACTCGGCAGGCGTCAGTGAGACCCCAGCCGTCTTCTTGCGATACCTCACGGATCACCTCCAAGGGGTAGAAAAGACAAAAGGCCGCCCGTGTGAGCGACCTTTCTGTATGTAGAGTAGCGACGCCATGTAGAGTAGCGACGCCCAGTGATTTTCCGCAAGGCTCGGCTTAAGAGTAACCCGGCTTAAGGCCCCCACTGGCGGGCATTGTCCTCGACCCGCTATTATTAGTCATACGGCACGACGCGGCCCCGACAGAGCGACACCAGCTCGGGTGAAGTCGGGAGGCGTTAGGGAGACGATCTAAGTCGCTGCCGATCCTCCGGCCTGTACCCCGCGGCCCGCTTCCAGACTTTCCCGGAAGCCGGGCCTTTTGTTTGCGGGGTCATCATGCGTATCAAGTCGCCGTCGCAGCTTCCGGGAATCGTTCCGGAAGCTCTCACCAGCAAGCCCGTGCTCACGACCCAAGAGGTCGCCGCACTTCTCCAAATCCAGCCTCGACAGGTCCAGCGGCTGGGGGTGCCTCAGCTCAAGCTTGGGCACAAAACCCGTCGCTACAGCCTCCGCGTCGTGTTGGCATGGCTCGAAACCCACGCAACGGCGGCCTAATCGCACGGTTGCCGCACGCCCGTCACTATGATATTTTTCAGTATCACCACCAGAGGCCGTATGACTCAGGATACAGCGGTAGTCGTGACGAAGATGCTCAACTCAACCGTGACTGTTCGCGAGATTCGGGAGCACCACACGACGGTCATTCAGCACATGACCGAGGCGGCGCTCCACGCGTGCCAGGCGGGTGACTTGCTCTTACAGATGAAAGCGCAGCTCAAGCACGGGCAGTGGGAGCCGTGGGTCAAGCGCTATTGCCCGTTCCTGTCGATTCGCACCGCGCAGGAGTACATGAGGCTCGCCGCAGCCGTGCCAAAAACGCAACGCGCTGCGGTTTTGAAAGGCAAGAGTCTCCGCCAAGGGCTTAAGTTGCTGCGTCCGCCTCGCGAGCCGAAGGCCCAGCAAACACTCGAAACGCTCAACACGGGTACCAAGCCGCCCAGGGCAGTGCTGGAGGACGACAAGACCGTCGAGGTTGGCAGGCGTGACCCAAGCATATACGATGGCCTGCATGTCATCATTGGCTATTTCAACAATGGGGATTTAGACAAGCTCCTAGCCCCGCTCGAAGCGGTTGGCCATGACTGCTCGGAAGCACACAGCGCTGGCAAAGTGTTCTGTGACGCCCTGGTGAAACTCTCTGAGGGGACTCGATGACCCCGCGCCCCGTCGGACGGCCGCCGAAGGCCGGCCAGTTGGTGCACCTGCGGTTGCCTAGGGACCTGTACCGGCAGTTGAAGGCGCGTGCGGATCAGGACGGCCGCTCGTTCACCAAGACGGTCGAGCTGTTGCTCGCCGCCGCACTTCAGAAAGGAGATACACCATGAGAGGGCAGGGGAACGCGTATCGACCGTGGACTTGTCGGGCGCCGGACGTCACGGCGGCCCACAAGCGCACACGCAAGAAAGAACCGCCGTACTGCGCCGAATGCGAGCAGAGCCCGGCGTACATGCTCGACTACACGGTGAACAACAAGCGCTACCGCGAGTCGAGCGGCGCGACGGACTATCAAGAGGCGCTGCGCATCCTCGGGAAGCGGCGGGAGGATCGGCGCACGGGCCGCCCCGTGACCGATTCGGACCGGCCGGTCTCGACCGGCCTCTGGGCGTACGCGCTGGAGTACATCGAACGGAAGGCGGGGAAGGTCTCCGAGCGCTGGCACGAGAACGTCCTCCGACACCTGGAGCGGGCCGCGGCGTTCTTCTGTCCGGAGATGCCGCTCGCCGCGATCACGCCGCGCGACGTCCGGCGCTGGGACGAACACTTGCAGCAACCCCCGCCCGGGAAACGGAAGGGGTTGTCGGGCGGCCCGCGCCGGCATCACCTCAACACGCTGTCGAACCTCTACGCCTACGCCCGAGAGGATGGCGTCGTGCCGTCGGGCTTCAACCCCGTGGCGGACTTGAACGACAAACCACAGGCCCCGAAGCGCGAGCGGGATTTCTTCCAGGTCCCCGAGGCCGCGCTCTTCTTGGACGCGGCCAAGCGGTACGAGCCGAAGCGCGACGACTTGGCCGTGCCGTTTGCCTACGAGCTGGTGGCGACGCTGTTGCTCACGGGGGGGCGGCCGTCTGAGGTGACCGGACTCGACATTGCGGACATCGACTTCGACCGGGAGACTGTGCGAATTCGCGGCACCAAGACGGACGGGTCCGACCGGACAATCTCCCTATGGCCCCAGCTCGCGCGCATCCTGCGGCGCTACATCGGCACGCGGCGGACGGGGCTCCTCTTTCCGAACCCGCGGACCGGCCGGCCAATGACGGACATTCGGAAGCTCTTGAACGGCGTGGCTGCCGCGGCCGGGCTCGTGCAGCACATCACGCCGTACATCACGCGGCATACCTACTGCGCGGCGCGCTTGCAGACGCTGGACGGTGACGCTCCCATCAGTCCTTACACGGTGGGAAAGGAACTCGGGCACAGTGGCGATGCGCTGGTGCGGCGCGTCTATGGGCACCTGGGCACGGTGCGTCCCCGCAGCGCCGTGGTCGAGTACCCCACTGAGCGCGTAGTCTTGAGGGTCGGCCGGCGGATGTTCGCCACGCGGGCCGAGCGGAGGGTCGCGTGACCGCAGGCCTCCGTTTGACGTACGTACGTCAAACGGCGAGCATTGAGAAAATCGCTAAGTTGTTGTCGCGCCCGTAGCTCAGGTGGATAGAGCAGCAGCCTTCTAAGCTGTTGGTCGGAGGTTCGAATCCTCCCGGGCGCATGAGTTTGCACGGTAGTTGTCGTTTTCACAGTGCTGAGCAAGTACGGGAATTATGGTGCGGGCAGTCAGGAGTTCCCTCCCACAGGAGTCTCTCGATGAAACTGACCACGAACCTCGGAATGTTGTTGTTGGGTATCTGGCTCATCGTGACAGGACTCATACCGCTGCTCAATCTTAGCTTCTCGGGACTGGGCACCCTCATGGCTGTCCTTGCCATTGCGGCCGGTGCCTTGATCCTTGTTGGCCGGTAAACGTTGCAGCCGCACAACAAGCGCTTGAAGCTGCGGGCGCGCGTAGATTAGGGAATGAAGCTTTCTTCGGCGCGCCCGCAGCTTAAGCTCGATTCGTTAGGCGGACCGCACTCTTCCTTGGGAGGCTAACCTGCCCACTCTCCGCACTCCACTGCGGCGCTCACGGTCGAACCGCATGATCGCGGGTGTGGTCGCGGGGCTCGCCAAGTACTTCGGCGTCGACCCGACCCTCGCCCGGGTGCTGTACGTTCTCGGCTCCATCGTGTCCGCCGCGTTTCCCGGCATCCTCGTGTATCTCGTGCTCTGGGCGATCGTGCCCGAGGGCGACTAGGCAGCTTGGCAATTCCAACGGCGCCCACTCCGCCGATCGGCAACAAGCGCGCGTGGCCACTTCTGCTGGTGGCCGGTCTCTCGTTTGTTCCCGGACTCGGTCTCTTTTTCGGCGCCGCCGGCGTGACGTGGGCGCTGATTTCCAACCGGCCGCGCGCGAAGCTAAGCCTCGTCATCGCAGCAACCGGAGCTCTGCTCAATCTGGCCGTCCCATTCTTTGTCCTACTCAGGATGCAGCATGGGGAGACGTTCGCACGCGTGGAGGCCCAGCAGACACGGGAAGACCTCACCAAGGTGGTCGCTGCGCTGCAAGACCACCATGGTCGAGCGGGGCGCTACCCACCCAGTCTCCAAATCCTTGTTGGGATACCCGTCCCCACGCGCCTCATCAACATCTATGACCACGCGCCAGGCCTGCTTCGAATCCCTCGCTTCTACGAGTACCACCTCTCGGCCGATGGGGAGAGCTACGATCTTTTCTCCGTCGGTCCTGACGGGGTGCCG
>Ga0193755_1000054_pt1 | contig 29323 bp, 20 predicted proteins | sample H1a2metaG_FD_144921 | JGI IMG/M metagenome (GOLD analysis project Ga0193755, IMG submission 144921) | Soil microbial communities from a riparian zone of the East river system, Colorado, United States - H1a2 | ecosystem: Environmental > Terrestrial > Soil > Riparian zone | place: USA: East River...
CTACCTGACCGGCGAGAACGCCGGAGGCGACCTTCCTGACGCTCGTCAAGGTTGGGGACGGGTCGACCTTTCGCGCGCTTTCGACGGCGCTCACCGCCTGTTGCTGGATCAATCCACGCTGTTCACCGATTCCGGCCAGACCTTTGACGTTCGCGGCTCGCTTGCCGACCGCTCGCTGCCGTTGCGCATAACGCTCGCTTGGACAGACGCGCCTGGAACGCTTGCGGCACCGGGACTCGTCAATGACCTCGATCTCGAAATCAAGATCGGCGAGACGACGGTTTATCGGGGAAACACTTTTGACGGGCGATGGTCGGTTCAAGACGGAGAGCCAGATCGCCTGAACAACGTCGAATCCATCTTTCTTCCGGCAGACGCGATCCCAACTGGCGTCGCAGGTAACTTTACGATTACCGTGCGCGCGGCAAACATTCCGCGTGACGGAGTGCCCGGAAATGAGACTCTTCTTGATCAAGACTTCGCGCTGGTTGTCTACAACATAGGGCCGGCAGTGGTTGGTCCTCCGCCAAACCCGATGCCGGTGATCACCGCGGTCAGCTACGTAAAGAAGAAACTTGTAATAAGCGGTCGCGACTTCACCGCCGCAGTGCAGTTGGAGATTAACGGAAAGATAATCGATAGGTCATTCGAGTTTGATAGCGGAACCAACTCGATTCACCTCCCCAAGCTGAAATACAAGAAGCTCAATCTGCAGAAGGAAACTGACAATCAAATCGTGCTAATCGAAAGAAACGAGCGATCGCAGCCGTTCATACTTCGGATTTGACGTGGACGATTTCGCCACTCGTGGCTAAGGCCTGATGTTGTAGTATCTGATCTTGCTGTTTAGCGTGGTGGTGTTCATCCCCAGCAGCTTGGCCGCGCGGGATTGATGCCCGCCGGTTATCTCGAGAGCCCTTCGAATCAATTCGATCTGAAAGCGGTTCACTTCATCGTAGAACGATATGCCCTGTGACAGGTCGATCTGCGTCGCGACCTTCTGGCCGCCCGCCTGTCCCGCCGGGCGTTGAGGGCTGGTTAGCTCTTCACGCAAATCTTCGCGGCCCAGGCGATTTCCCCGCGCAATTATCACCGCTCGCTCGATCACGTTCTCAAGCTCGCGCACGTTGCCTGGCCAGTTGTAAGCCTCGAGCAGCGTCAGAACCTCCGGTCCTATCTGGTCAGAAACCTCGCGGTTGTTTTCAGCGGCATACTTTCTGATGAAGTGCTGCGCGAGCGGCAGGATGTCTTCCCGGCGCTCGCGAAGTGGCGGCAAACCAATCGCAATCACGTTGAGCCGGTAAAACAGGTCCTCGCGAAATGCGCCTTCTTCCACTGCCTGCTTTAAGTCCGTGTTGGTGGCGGCGATGATTCTCACGTCAACCTGCCGGCGCGTGGTGTCGCCCAGTGGAGTGAAGTCGCGCTCCTGGATCACTCGAAGCAGCTTGGACTGAGTCTCGATCGAAATCGTCCCAATCTCGTCAAGGAATATCGACCCGCCGTCGGCGACCTCGAAGTAGCCCTTCTTCGCCGCGATCGCCCCGGTAAACGCGCCGCGTATGTGTCCAAACAACTCGGACTCGAGCAGCTCAGTCGGCAGATTAGCCGAGTTGACGGTGATGAATGGCTTGTCGGAACGCGCGCTGTGATTGTGAATCGCGCGGGCAATGAGTTCCTTGCCGGTGCCGCTCTCTCCGGTTATCAGCACCGTTGAGCGGGCGGGCGCAACCTGTTCCACAAAGGCGAGAATCTCCAACGTCTTTTCGCTTCGGGCGACGATCTCTTTGCTTTCGGTGCTGCGCTTCAGCGTCTGCCGAAGCGTTCGCCGCTCTTCATCTTTGCGCCGCCGTCGTACGCCTGCCGCAACCAGTTTCAGGATTTCTTTGTTGTCGAATGGTTTGCTTATACAGGTGAACGCGCCGCGTTGCATCGCCGCGATCGCAGTGTCGAAGGTAGCGTACGCGGTGATCATTATGACCACTGTTTCGGCGTCGAGCTTCAATACTTCTTCGAGCGTGCGCAACCCGCCCATACCCGGCATCGAGACGTCCAGCAGCACGAGGTCAAAAGGGCGTTGCCCGAACTTGTCCAGTCCCTCTTCGCCGTTCTTGGCAAGCTCGACCTGGTAGCTTTCGCCGGCGAGCAGACTGCCAAGCACGTCGCGCATAACTTCCTCGTCATCCACAACGAGGATGCTTCCTTTTCTTGCCATACGGTTAGATGTTATCAACCAGCAGCCGGTGCCTGCCAGCCGAGGCGGTTACACGAGTTGAATGAGGTCAGTCGCTTGCAGCCTGCATCTGACGGGAAAATGCGGTGGGTAGCTTGATCGTGAAGTGTGCGCCCTCGCCGGGCCGGCTCTCAACGAAGATTCGGCCGCCGTGCTCCTGCACTATCCCATACGAGAGAGCGAGCCCTAATCCGGTTCCCTGGCCGACGTCCTTGGTGGTAAAGAACGGATCGTAGATGCGCGCGATTGTCTCAGGCGTCATTCCGATCCCGGTGTCGCGGAAGTCAACAACCAACGACGTTTCTACCACCCGCGTGTGGATCGAAAGCCGCCCGCCGCTTGGCATCGCATCGCGTGCGTTCAGGATCAAGTTCATGAAGACTTGCTGAAGCTTTGACGCATTGCCGTAAGCTGCCGGCAGCTCCCGCCCGTAGTTTCGCACGACGTCGAGCCGGGCGTTTCGAAGCTGCGGCTCAAGTAGCTGGAGCGTGTCATCGAGCACTTGATTCAGGTCGATCTCGCGGAACTGAGTGTCCCCCGTGCGCGAGAAGTTAAGAAGATTGTTCACGATTCCTGAGGCACGGACGGTCTGCGTGTGAATCTTTTCGAGCAGCCTCCGTTTGGGGTCGTTGCCGTCGATCTGTTGGAGCAGCATTTGCGCGTACGACGAGATACCGGCCAGCGGCGTGTTGACTTCGTGAGCGACACCGGCGGCCAGCAGACCGATCGACGAAAGCTTCTCGCGCTGGAGCAATTGTTCTTCGAGCTGCGCGCGCTCGGTGACGTTTTCGATGACCACCAGCGTACCGGTTACCACGCCGCGCGCTGCTTCAAACGGAGCAAGCGACATGTTGATCGTCAATGGCCGGCCATCTTCGGTGGAAGCGTTGTATTTGTAGATGTGCCGCGTGTCTCGCAGCGCCCAACCCTCCTCTCCGGTAACGTTCTGGATTGTGTCGATCAGATCTCGATCCAGAACTTCGTCGACCGCCCTGCCGACGGCACGCTCCCGTCTTATGCCAAAAATTTCTTCCAGCGCGCTGTTCCACGTCGAGATCAAGCCGTCGAAGTCAACTGAAAGGATTCCGACGTTTACGCTTTCGATGATGTTCTCGGAAAACTCCTTGAGCCGGACGAGCTCCTCGGCCTTTTCCATCTCGGATCGATAAAGAAGGCTGTTGTCGATTGCTACCGCAACATAGCCCGACAAAGCTCTCATCAAATCGGTGTCTTCGCTGGTCAGCAACGCGCCCAAGGTGGTGCGCCCTACGGCGATGATCGCGACCATACGGTCCCGCACCACGCATGCCACGTAGTAGTAGACTTCATCGCTCCTGCGGCCCTGAAACTCGGGCGCGTCCATTTCAAGAGACGGCAAGCTTTGCGACGAAACGTCACCACCAACTTGCGCTGGAAGGTCGTCGGCAGTGATGAACCCGCGCCCAATCGAGCGCACCCGAATTATTTGCTTTATGTCGTCGGGCAAGGTGACGTTGCCGTCAATCCCCGCCGAGCGCGATAGCCGGAAGCCCGAAGGCTCCGAGCTGTCCTCTATGAAAATGACTACCTTTCGGACCGAGAGCATATCGGATAGCCGCCGCACCAGTGAATCCAATAACTGAGGCAGCGCCGTCGTCTGCGCAAGTGTCCGCCCGAAGTCCTGAAGACCAGTTCTGAGCGTGTACCGCTCGCCGTAGAACCAACGGTCCGCCCACACTTGCATCTTGTTCTTGATCGGCGCAAACAGCATAGCCACGACAAGCATGCCCACAACAACAACAGCGCGCGTCTTCCACGAATTCAGGTCCGCCGTCTTCCAGATGAACTTGACCAGGTCGCCCACACCCAGCAACACCGCCATGTAGATCGCGCCCACGGCCACCGTCGCCATCGCGTGGACGAAGCTCCGACGCATGATCACGTCGACGTCCATCAACCGGTAGCGGACGATCGAGTACCCGAACGACAATGGGATAAGGATGAACGGCGCATAGGCCACAGTCTCCATCAGCGGAGTTATCTCGGCGTTTGCAACGTAAGGGATGAAGTAAAGTGCGGTGAAGAGGATGCCGGACAGTCCAAGCGCACGAATAATCCATCGCAGCTGCTGTTTAAGAAGAGGCTTATCGCCGCGATAAAAAGCGCGCAACAGAACGGCATTGCCGATGACGAAGTAGAAGAGCCAGAACTGGATCAGCTCAGCCTTGTCGAGCCAGTCCCGCACCGCGACGAGTGATCCGTTGTTGAACGTGGCCGGCCTGTAGTGAAATAAGACCTCAAATACCACAAGCACGATCGCAGGCAGATATAACGCCGCAGCGATAGGACGAGATCTTAAGCGCAGCCCTCGGTTCGAAACGAAATTTATGCAGAAATGCAAAAACAGCGGCGCCATAAAAGCTTGGGCCGCGCCGTCTAGCAAACTCACCAGGCCATCGAATGTCGTGAACTCCCGCGTCGCGCTATAGAAATAGACCGTGAATGAAACAAGAGACCATGCGAAGAAGTGATAAGTGAGAGCAGCTCGATGCTGCTTAAGCAACCCGAAGAGCCCGATGGCCAGATAAACCAGCCCGATAAACGCGAGGTAGAGCCCACGCCCGATGTGCTGGTCTCGCGCTATGACCTTGAACGGGACGTCGTAGAGCGGCTTGTCCAACCCATAAATATTCTTGAGGACGTAGTCGTGATGGAGGATCGCATACTGCGCATTGTTTCCGACGCCCTGCCGTTCAAGATAGCGAGCCAACTGCTCGGCGTTCTTGACCTCTTCGAAGTCGAGGGAGCGCTGGGCAGTCTTTCCTCGCGACGCGTCGTCCGGTCTGCCCACAAAGAACACCGCCCGGACGTAGTCACCCCTTTTGATTGTAAACCTCAACGGCGAGTCGGGGCTGATCGATCGAGCCTGCAGTCCGTTTTCACCGGCGACCCATTCGACTCCGTCGTCGGCAATGTCCGGAGCGCTCAGCCGGTCGCGCAGATTCAGCACACCAATAACCAGAAATATGGCCCCTATCGCCAAGACGGCGATAAGCTTGGTTCTGGTCATCAACTCTTTCATGGCTCCGGCCTTCAGCGCGCTTCTTCGGGAGGCTTACTTGAGCACCTCAAAATGTGCAACTCGTATTCCGGCTTGCACCGTCTCGCAAACTATCAAAACAGGTGGCTTAACCTATCCATCCGCTAGATTGAATCACTTGAATTCCAATTTTTCGGAGCACCCTCCGATTCTTTGGATACGTCGTTACTCTAGCTCACCGTATCCACCTGATGCTTGAGAGCGCGGGAGCATGGTCTCGAATCCTTCGGAGACCGGGTAAAACTGAAAGACGTGGCGGCAATCTTTCTGACAGGCTCTTGATGCCAGCCTGTTCTTCTACTAAAACCGGAGCGAGAGTCCAACCCGAACTAACCGGTGGAACCGGCTCGCGACCAATTCCTGACGGTCATCGGAAACGGCGCTCTGCTGATCGAGCAGATTCCGCAAGTCGATCAACGCTGCCCACTGACCCGGTATGAAGCTGAGGCTGGGCAAATCCTGCGTGAGCGACACACTTACGTTCGGGTCGAAGGTGGACATCTGACCCTGAAACGGGTCTATCGCGAATATGGCTTGGCCCGGTGCGAGCCTCAATACCGTTGAAACTCGAGTACCCGTACTGATGAAGTTTGCGTCTACCTTCGCTGAGACGACATGAAACAGGTTGTTCCTAAACAGGTGAGCGGGCTCGCTTATGCCGCGGCTGTCTAGCTGCTGACCCTCGCCAAACGCATACCCGAAAGCCCCGTCGATCACCTTGCTAACGCGACGGTGATAAACGACGCGAACGCCCCGCGTTCGCCCGGATTGAGCTTCGCTTCGCAGCAGCACATCAGCGGTAGGGCCCTCATTCGGAATTGCAAGAAGGCCGACCCCGTGACCCGAAATCGTGTCCACAAAAGCCATCATCTCGATGGATGACTTGTCCGAGAGAATCTGCTCGCCACCGAACTCCAGTCGATAACTCCGATCCATAACCGGTTGCGGCTGAGCTCCAGGGATGTTGGCGATTGCGGACGGCTTGGGTTCTGAGAACTCTACCTCGCCCGATTCCAGACTTATTCTAGACTGAGTATCGCTGGATGAGCCCGGCGCGATGTTTGCGAAGAGCCTTGTGCGTGCGCCGGCATCAACCGCTACTCCGAACCTCGGAAGTACACTCGTTCCCGATGCGCCTTCCGCAAACCGCGCCAGCTCCAATCCGTAAACGATAAGCACTGGGCCCGAAACCTGCCAGGTATCCGTAGCTGAAACAGAGAATTGCCCGAGCCTCGGGAGCGAGGCATGACGCGAAAAGGTAAACCGCCCGTAGCCCAGTGCCACTGAAACTCGATGCCGGTCGCCAACATTCGACGTCGTTTGCGCTCTGAGACTCTGTGGCGCTCCCGTACCGTGGCCAGCTTGTCCGCTCACAACCAGGTTGGTGTTTTTCGTGAGAAGCTCGGATACTGCGAAGTTGGCTCCAATGAACGAGCTTCCGGTTTCACTGCCTGCAGAGCCTTGCGCAAAACCCTGGACCGCCCCGTGAACCTCGGGTGTGCGATCCGTAAGCGAAACCGTCGTGTCATCCTTTGCAGCGGCCGGATCGCTCTTTGTTTGATCGAGCTGAAAAATGGTCCCGCGAGCGCGCCGGGCGGCGTACTTTGCGTCGGGGTTGAGTGCGGCCTCGTCGGAAAGCATGGTGACGCGCCGTAAAAGTATCGAGTCGAACACGGTCACTTTGTTCGGGCGGACATCGGCCGCAAGTTCTACTGGATTGAAGCCGTCCGCCTCAGCCTTGACTCTGTACCGACCGGGCACGATCCCCGCTGCAATGAATTTTCCGTCGGCGCCGGTGCTGGCTCGCTTGACGACCTTGTCCGCCTTGGCCTCTTCAGACTCGGTCAAAACCATTACGGCAACTCCGACCAGCGGATTGCCAACGCCGTCGATGACGACGCCGCGTATTGAGCCTCGTGCGGAGGCGTTCGCCGGCACATTGGCGTAGCCGATCACGACCACCGCGACCACCGCCCATAGTTTCATCGCGTGTCTCATGTTTCACCTCATTGGGAGCAAGCGAAGGAATCTCCAGTGGGATTCTCAATTCTATCACCCGGCCTTGACGTGTCAAGCGCAGCGCCTTCGCGCAACCAGCTCACCAGTCGCCGAAAAGCAATGCCCCGGTGACTCACTTCCGCCTTCTCGATTGCAGTCAACTCCGCAAAAGTTCTCGCCAGCGGCTCGTAGAAGAAAACCGGATCATAACCGAATCCATCCCGCCCGCGAGGCTCATCCAGGATCCTGCCGTGCGCTTCGCCAGTAAAAGTGCGCTCGCCGCCATCCCATGCGATGGCTGCCACGCACACGAACCGCGCGCCGCGGCGTTCAAGTGGTACCCCTTTCAATGCTTCCGTCAGCTTGTTGACACGGTCCGCGTCTGAGGCGCCTGCGGTACCGTAGCGGGCCGAGTAGACACCAGGCGCGCCGCCAAGCGCGTCAACTTCAAGTCCTGAATCATCCGCTATCGTCGGAAGGCCGGAAGCCACCAAGTAGTAACGTGCCTTGAGCAGAGCATTTTCTGTAAACGTCGAACCGGTTTCGATCTCTTTGATTGTTGCGAGATCACCAAGCTCAACGACTTCCACTCCGGCGTGACCGAGGATTCGCTTCAACTCGACGATCTTACCGTGGTTTGTCGTGGCTAAAAGGATACGCATGGTCGGAATTCTAACACGCAAATCAGCCGTCCGGACTTACACAATCAGAACTCCCCAACCGCCCGGTTCTTGCGAAGAAATCAGTTCGCGGCGACGCGTCTCGCCTGGTGGCAGCATTTGGATCCAAGTAAATATTTCCGCCAGTTTATGTACTTTTTACACGCGACCCTCTTTCTGCTGAAGGGAGCACATTCTGAGCGACTCAGTAAGTCTACTGAAACACAAAGCATCATTACCGGAATGAGTGACCGGGAAACGTGGCATCTTGATTGCACTTGGCTCGGCGGGGCAAGAGATACGGGTGATGACAACATCACTTCCTGTTCTCGATTCTTGGTTGCTGTGGTGAGGACAGCAACCGGAAACAAGGCGACGCAGTCTTCCCACGCTGCGTCGCCTCTTTTTTTTCAACCCACGGAAACGGTAGGGCCCGCTAACGACTAGCCCCTATCTCCTGCTTGACACCCCCCTGGCTCGCCGATATTTTCAAGCTTCGCCCACCCGAGGACCTGATGCTCGACGATTACAGACGAGACTATGTTGATTTCAACGCCGCCTGCACACGCGAGTATTACCTTTTCCTCTCCGGTCAGAAGACACAGCTGGAGATAGCGCCCATCTATGAGCGCTACGGTGACCTGTTTAGCAGAGACTCCATCCAGCGCTTAAAGGATGAACTGAATCAGACCCCCGCGCACTTCGAGATGCAGCGCACCGCCACAGGTCGGCTGCTTGTTTTTTCGGTTGAGCAATTCCTCGAAAACTCCGTCACACAACTGACAGAAGAAATCACTCGGCATGAAGCATCGGCTACCATCCATTGGAAGGAGCGCGAGATCACCTTCCAGGACGCAGCTGCTCAGCTCAGATGCGAGGGAAACCGCAACTCGCGTCGAGAGATATACGCAAGAAGGACGGCTGTCATAGAGGCGTCCAACCATTTGCGAGGTGAGCGATTACTCAAGCTTCACGAGTGCGCCCGATCGATCGGAGCTTCGAGTTACCTCGCCCTCTTTGAAGATCTCAGAGCTCAGGACTACAGGGCAATCGTGCTCGGCGCCGAAGCTCTGTTGACCCAAACTGAGCCGCGCTATCTGGCCCGGCTCGACGAGGCGCTAGTTCGGGACATTGGGGTGAGACTGTCACAAGCCGAGCGTCACGACGCCCTATATCTGCTGCACCTCACTCACTTCGATGATCGCTTCCCCGCCGATAAGTTGCTCTTGGTCTATGCGCACACAATGGCCGGGTTGGGAATCAGCGTGGCATCTCAAAAAAACATTCTGATAGACGGCGAACCAAGGCCCCACAAGAGCTGCCGCGCATTCTGCATGCCCATCTCAATTCCGGACGAGATACGGCTGGTAATTCGGCCGGTCGGAGGTCAGTCGGATTATCAGTCGTTGTTTCATGAAATCGGTCACGCGCAGCACTACGGTTGGGCATCCGCGTCGCTTCCTCCAGAATTCAAGTACACCGGCGACTACGCGCTGACCGAGAGCTACGCGTTCCTGTTCAACCATCTCATTTCCGATAAAGCGTGGCTGGCGGAGTTTCTCGGTCTTCGCGAAAGCCGCGAGTTGGTGCGCGCCGTAATGCTTGCGCGGCTCGTCACCGTTCGGCGCTATGTGGCAAAGCTCGCATACGAATGCCGGCTCCACGTCGGCGGAGACCTGGCACAGTCCGCGGTCTCTTATGCCGAGCTTCAAACAGATGCGACAAAGTTCAAGACCGGCGCTACCGAGTTCCTATTCGATCTCGACGATTCGTTCTACTCTGCAAGCTACCTGCGCGCATGGGCCTTCGAGGTCGCGCTGCGCGAGCATCTCAAGACGCAGTTCGGAACCCGATGGTGGGCCTCGCGGCGCGCCGGAGACTTTCTGAAGCAGTTGTGGGAGACCGGCGACCGCCACACCGCCGACGAGATGGCTTCGCAGATCGGCATCGGCCCCATCAGCTTTGAGCGGCTTATTGACGAGTTCAACCAGGCGCTGAAGAGCTAGCCTTTTAGACTTGAGATTCCTCAACCGCCGGGCCACTTTGGATTATGAAGACAATAGTCGTACGACTCCAAGAACGCAGCTACGAGATCCGTATTGCGGCAGGCTCGATTGACGAACTCGGAGCGCTGGCGCGCCGCGCGCTGGGTGAACGAGCGCGGCGCGCCGTAGTCGTCACCAACAGCCGGCTTGACGGGTTGTACGGCGCTCGAGCCAGGCGGGCGCTTTTCGCCGCGGACCTCGCAGTTCATAAATTTCTGATCGGTGATGGCGAAAGGTTCAAGACGCTTCGCTCAGCGGAGTCTATTCTGACGTTCTTGATCGAGCGCGGTATCGAGCGCTCGGATGTAATCGTCGCGCTTGGGGGCGGGGTAGTCGGCGATCTGGCTGGATTCGCGTCGGCAGTTTATCTCAGAGGTATACGACTGGTTCAAGTCCCCACGACGCTCCTCGCCCAGATAGACAGCTCAGTTGGCGGCAAGACCGGCGTAAATCATAAACTTGGCAAGAATCTGGTCGGCGCGTTTCATCAACCGTCGCTTGTGGTAATCGACCCGCAAACGCTGAGCACCTTGCCGCCGCGCGAGATGCGTTCCGGTCTTTACGAGGCGCTCAAGTACGGCGTTATATCCGATGCTCGGCTGTTTCACCGAATCGCACGAGAAACCAACCTCTTGACCAACTTCGACCAGGATGCGCTCGATCATTTGATCGCACGTTGTTGTGCGATAAAGGCAAGCGTAGTCTCACGCGACGAATTAGAGTCAGGTCTGCGGAAGACGCTCAACTTCGGACACACTGTTGGCCACGCGTTGGAAGCGGTGACCAACTATCGCCGCTTTCGTCACGGGGAAGCAGTCGGTCACGGAATGCGGGCGGCCGCAAGAATCGCCGAGCGGCTCGATTTGCTTTCGGTAGGGGACCGGCTGGCCATCGATGGCGCAGTCAGCGGAATCGGGGACCTCCCGGCCGCTAATACTCTTGCGCTCGATGCTATAATCTCAGCAATGAATCACGACAAGAAGGCCGAAGCTGGACGCACTACGTTCGTGCTGCCAGTCAAAATCGGTCAAGTTGTGATCAAATCCGATGTGCCCTCACGTGTAGTAAGGTCGGCCCTCAAGGACGCTTTCGCGTAGCATCATCATTATTGATGCAATCGGAGACAGCCGCTTAACGGTAGCAGGCGCGCTGACGCCCTAGTCGGCGTTGTCTCTGTTTGGCTGAGGAAAAGCCTTATGAAGATTGATTCGGAAAAAAACTCGCGAAGGGGCGAGCAGGGTGCTGTAAGCATAAAGGCGTTACTGGGACTCCTTGTCGCCGCGGTTGCGATCTTTACTCTTGTCAAGTTTGTGCCAGTGTACGTCGAGCAACAGGAGCTCAAGCACGAGGTTGACGAACTTGCGAGGACGGCGGCTGTGAGAGGGTGGAAAGATGACAGGATCGCTCTGGACGTCAAACGGTTGCGAACCAATTACAGCCTTCCCGACGACAGTATAAACTTCGTCTCTCAGGACCATCGCGTGCAAGTTGTCGTAGGGTACAAACGCGACATCGATCTACTGGTCACCAGCTATTCGTGGAGATTCGACTACACCACCACCCCTGAAAAGCTTTGATTCGGATCTCGGTCGGCAGACAAGAGTTGCTCGCCGGTCGTCGCGTTGACGACCGTCGAAGCGCCGCTCTATGATTTCAGCAAGCCTGAATCAGGAGCGGCAGTGCGGCGTTCAACTAACTCGATCGTCCTTTTCTTAGTCATCGTTCTCACAGCGGCGATGCTTCCAGAACTCGCTCGATCACAGAGCGGACGCGGCAGGCCCAAAGTCCCAACGCCGAGCCCCGGCGCGCCTCAACCCCAGCCCGTCACGATTCCCGCCTCAGCTTCCGTAGTCAAGCAAGAACAGGTCGGAAACGTCTCGCGGTTCCTCTTACGCAACGGCATCACGGTCATCATCAGCGAACAGCATTCGGCCCCAATAGCGGCTTCTGTAGCCTGTTTCAAGGCAGGCACGCGCCACGAACCTGAAACGGCACCGGGTATTGCACGTCTCGTGGGTCGCACCATCACGTCTGCCGGGCGCGGTCCCATTGTTGAACTTAGATCGATAGGATCAACGTTGCGCTGCGATCTTTCGTTTGAGACTTCGACGTACTCGCTCGTCACTCCGTCCGGAAAGATCAAGGAAGCTCTCGCCGCTCAGGCCGATCTGCTTCAGAACTTCGTGGTTGACGCCAACCAGTTGCGACGCGATGCCACGCGGCTCGTTGAAGAAGAGAAATGGAACTCTGCTCTTTGGTCTGATCTTTCAGAGTCATTCGGGCAGGAACCCGCTGGTGGGCTCAGAGATTCTACTAAGTCGGCCTATTCGCTGGCCAGACTCCTGAACATCGCTTCGCCCGGGAACGCGATGGTCAAGCCGTTGAACATAGAGAAGCTGGCCCTGATCACTGACGATCAGGTCGAAGCGTTCTACCGCGCGCACTACCGCCCTGACAAGCTCATTATCGCCGTAGCCGGCGACGTTGTGCCGTTCACAACGCTTGTTCAAATCCAACAACTCTACGCCGGGCTCGGCGCGCAAGCTCAACCCATCAGCGAACCCGCCAGAAACCCGGATCGGTCGGCCAAGGGATCCCCGCCAACGGCATCGACTGCCGGTCGGCACGCTGACCAAACCAACGCTCCCGGACCGGTACAACCGTCCGCGCCTTCGCCGACGTCACGGCCGACGGAGACCGAACAACCGACCCTTCGCTACGGCGAAGATCGGGGCGACTTGAACCAGTCTATCGTGTCGATCGGTTATCACGTACCGGGGCCCGAATCTAAGGAGTGGGCGGTCATTGAAGTCCTTTCGGCAGTAGCAGGAGTGGGTCGTGCTTCGCGGCTCCACTCTTCTATGGTCGACGGCCAGATGGCAGCGAGCCGCGTCGATTCGATTTATCTCTCTCAGACGAACGCGGCGATGCTGGTTTTCCAAATACGCCCGGCGGGTGATCCTTCGGGTGCTTCGATCGACAAAGCCGAGTCCAGCTTCTTTAGGGAGATTGAGCGATTGCGCCACGAAGTGCCTTCGGAGGCCGAGATGCTTCGGGCGAAGGCGTTGCTCGAAAAGCGATTCATTGATCGAACTGAGAGCTACGCCGGACGCGCGCGGCAACTGGCGCGCTCCGAGGCAATGCTCGGAGGGATCGGCGGCGCGCCGGATTATCGAGCGGCGATTGGCGCGGTGAAAGCCGAAGATCTTCAGCGCGCCGCAGGCAAATACTTCGTCCTCTTCAACACATCGGTGCACGAGTACGAATCGCTTATCGCTCCGCCTCGGACATTCGACGCAGGGAGCTTTTCGGCTACCGTGCTTGCCTGGGCTCCCGAGATCGCGCGGCCCGTGGCCGCGGTCAGCGCTCCCGCGTCCGATCCGAGTAGCGTGCCGGCGCCGCAGCGAGGCGTTGAACGTTCAGCTCAACAACAAGCAGACATGGAGTCAATTCAGCCGCTACCTGTTAAGGACTTCTCGACCTTGAACGGCCCGCGAGCCTTCGTTCGCGAAGACCGCTCCGTGCCAAAGGTAACCGTAGCGCTTCTGTTTCAAGGCGGCCGCCTGGTCGAAAGCGAGACAACCAGCGGCACAACAGAGTTGATGCTTCGCTCAATGTTGTACGGCACGACACGCCGCACCGGACAGCAGCTTGCGCAGGAGTGGGAACAACTGGGCGCTGAGATCGCGCTGGTTGTCGAGCCTGACTTTTTTGGCTTTATGCTTTCAGCGCAGTCGCGCAACGCCGAGCACACACTCAAGTTGCTGCGCGATTGCATCGAAGACCCCGCTTTTCGCGACGACGACGTTCAACGCGCTCGCATTGCCCAGATCGGAGTGATCCGCGATTCGCGCGACTCAAGTCTGGCCCAGGCGCGCGAACTGCTAACCCGGGCGCTCTATCCGGGCACTCCCTACGGTCTCCCCCCCCATGGCCGCGAGGAACTAGCCGTCAAACTTACCAGCGAACAACTGCGCGAGTGGCACTCGCGCCTAGTCAAGCGGCAGCTTCCGCTCGCGATAATCGTTGGCGACACCAATGGCTCGGCGCTTGTTTCAAGCCAGCTTGCCGAGGCGTTCCGCCGGCGAGAACTCGACACGGCTCTCCCGGTTCGCGTTCCCGGCGCACCTCGACCCACCGAACAGATCGAATCGCGTCGCACCGAGCAGACTGCCGCTGCGATCGGATTCGTTGGCCCAAAGGCAGCAGACGGCGCCGGTCAGGACGCAGTCCGCGTAATGGAAGCGGCGATGAACCACGCGGGCGGCCGGCTTGATCGTGAGTTAATGGACAAAGGTCTAGCCGTGATGGCGAGCCTGGAGGGCGACTCTTTGTTTGCCGCTGGCACCATAAGCGCTGAGATAGTTACATCACCCGGCGATGAGCAACGCGCTCGCAATGCTTTGCTCGTAGAGCTGGAGAAACTTTCAAAAAATGGCCTTAGCCCGGACGAGGCTGCTGCGGCGGGCGCGCTTGCTGCAGGTACGAAGCTGGATGCGTTGCAGTCGCAGGGACGCCGCGCTCTCGAATACGCTCGAGCTGTTATTGCTCAGCAAAAAGCCTCGGACGTTGACAGCTCCGCCGAGCGGCTTTCAAAAGTCGCGACGGACGACATCAAGCGCGTAGCGGCTGTCTATCTGAAACCCACGAGCTCAAGCGCCGGCATAGTTCGCGCCTCACGGCCGACCCAGCCTCAACCCAAATAGGACTGAATTGGAGTTCCTCCCAGGAAAGTACTCCCGGCGCTCGTTGCGAGTTTCGTCGGCAGGAGCGCGAGCCGAATGAAGCGCACGCGCCCCAGACAACGTTTGAGAATGCGGAGCGAGGCTTATCCGCTCGACCATGCCGACGCGTTCAAAAGTGCAAGCCGCAGACCGAACGCGATACAGACAATCCCAACAAAGCCGATTCTCCGATCGCTTTAATGGGTGATTTTGCGACCCACCACCTCGCCGTTTACTCGGAGTGCTCATCGAGCCAAGCGCCGGTAGGCCTCCCAGCCATAAACAAAAGCGGGGCGATCCGAAGACCGCCCCGCTTCTTTGGCCTGAGTCGACGCTCAGGGTTACTGGTTGATCACAGCCCTCAGCGTTTCCGGTGAGACGATCATTCCGATCGGCTCGCCGGGCTTCTTCGGAGCCCTGCGACGAGGAGCGCGTCGGACCGGCTTCTTGTCGACCGACTGCGCTGGTTCCTCAGTCGTGATGACCTGAGGCGTGGCACCCGCAGCGCATTTCTTAAGCGTGTCGATCTGCGATGCGCTCGCGCCGTCCGGAACGAGCCAGAACTCGACTCTGCGGTTCAGGTTTGCGTCGCCCGATTCGTGCGGGCAACTGTCGCCGAAGTTCCGCACCGTGATGCGCGCGCTGTCGACTTGCTTCTCGTTCACCAGATAGTCACGCGCGTTGTTGGCTCGAGTGAGCGAGATGCCCACACGCTCCGACGAATCACGGTGACCGTCGATGACCACTGCCGAGCGCGGATCTTGCTGGAGCCTGATCGCTATATCATCCAGACAAGCCTTGTGCTCGTTGTTGATCCTCGCCGAGTTGAACGGGAAGAAGATCGGACCGCACGGAGTGATCACGTTAACTGGCGGTACTATCTCCGGCGGAGTCAGCGTCACTGAAGCCGAGCAACTGCTGCCCGGACACGGCTGCTCGCAACGGGTGCGGCTCGTGCTGACATTCACCGAAACAGTGATCGTCCCCTGCGAAGCGCCGGTCGTGTCGAGTATGACTTCAGACCCGCTCGTTGACGAGAGAGTCCCACCGGTCGTCGACCACGTGAAGCTCGGGCTATCAGCGCCAGTGGCTGTCGCGCTGAACGTCACCCGATTGCCGATGACCACCGATGAGGACGAAGCTCGCACGTCGCAGCTAACCGCCGGGCACGGCGGCTCGGTTACTTCGAAGCTCGCAGTGCAAGTCGTTTGACCAGTCGTGACGCAATCGCTCGGGCAATCAACGGCCGGGACCGATGCGGTGACAGTCGTAGTCACCGAGTAACGCCCGCAAGCCAGCGAGCCCGTCGGCACGTCGACCGAAGCTCCCGAGCCGCTGACCGTCACCGGTCTGCCCGAGGCATCAGTCACCGTCCATCGATACTCGTAGGTCACTCCGCCGGTGTCGTAACCCGGTGTGCTCGGAGTCGTGGTTAGAGTCAATCGCTCGCCGCGGTTGACTGTGGTCGGGCTCGAACTAAGCACACAGGTCGGCGCCGGTGGCGGCGGACACTCCCTGCGCCTGCCAACTGCCAGATAAGCGACAAACCCGTTCGCGCCTTCCGAGTTAAACGTCTGCGGCGTCGTCGAAAACAACGGATTGATGATGAAGAACGGCGGCACGAAGGTCGTCTTGGACACAAACACCGGCAGTGTAATGTCGTCTTCGTTGTTCAGGAACCGCCGATACGCGCCTCCAAACGATATCGCTCCGTTCTTAAAGAAAAATCGCATCCCGATGTTGAGATCTGACGGATTGTTTTCTATAAGACTAGGCGTATCGTGGCCGACGAACCAGGTTTTCAGGTACTCGGCTACGAACTCAGTGTGGCGATGAATCGGTATCGACAAGCCGACATTAAGTTGAAACTTGTCAGGAAGGTCGAGGAGCTTTGTGTCGCCGACCTTCGGATCTGTGGTTCGAACATATGCGACATTCTCATAAAGCCGGAACGTCTTCTTGGCATTCTCCTGACCGAAAATCAAGATCGGCGCAAACTCATACTCCCCGCTGGTGCGCCCTCGCTGCCTCGCGCTGTCGTCAGACGAGATCGGGATCTTGATGTAGCCGGCGATCGCCATGCTAAACCAGTGTTTGTTAGGATCGATCAGCGTGAGTTTGGTGCCGAAGGAAACGTCGCCCGATCCGTTTGATGATTCGCGCGGACCAAAAACCGGCCGGCCCAGGCTATCAAAGCCTTGAAAGTCGACTTCGCCGAAGAACGGCAACTCCGGATAGAAGCTAGGAAGCGGCGTGTCGATCAGCGGACCAAGTCCTCTCACCAGAGCTTTACCGGGTCCACCCGGCGAGATGACGCTGCTCGGGAAACCTATCGGCGTCCCAAACGCTCCAAGCGCGGGCAGAATCCCGCCGAATATCGCTCCGCCGTTTACGCCCGTACCGGGAAAGTAGGCAGCCCCTGTGCTGTTTCGCTGCGAAGGGGGTCCCAGAAGGCTGACCGGGTCGCCGAAGAAGTGAGACGCGCTCAACTGGTAGCCGCTCAGCAGGAACGGCTGACGCGACGTTGTGTTCGTCCACGTGTTCCAGTTGATCCAGATCTCCCATCGGTTTGTAAGACCCAACGTGAAGTTGAACGGCACTTGATTGATGTCCAAGTCGCCAGGGTCGCGGTCGTAGTTATTCCAGAACAACGCAAAGTTAAACTCGCCCCTGCAAAGAGTGCGAGTCGAGAATGTGTTGAATAACCCGGTACCGCCGAGCACCGTCGGTGCCTTCTGTAACTCGGCGAGGTTGCCCCCGCGATGCTCCTGGGCGAAAATCGTTCCCGCCAGGACAAAAAGCATCACGACAAGCGCGCTCATCTGTCTAGCCGCTTTCATTGTCTTGCCTCCTGAAGTCATCATCCACGGAATGCAGTTCATTGATCAGGTCACCCGCGATGGGGTTTGCCCCCTTTTAAGAAGCAAAGGGGACTGGAATGAAGTCCTAATGTGAGCGTCTATCGCAGGCCCTCCCTGCCGGACCTAGCGTAGCGAATGAAACAAGGCCTAAGTCGCCGGCCCTTTGATACTCGTTATTGCCCCTATATCTATACTCGGAAACAAAGCTCGGGTCAACATAAAAATCACCTTTTTCCAACAGGTCTGGCCACTTACGCAAAATTATTCAAGCATAAATTCCGCGGAGCCTTGTGTCGTAGGCCACCCGGTCTATTGCCAGCATGTAAGCCGCCAGCCTCGTATTTACCCGATACTTCTCCGCAAACCCCACCACATCATTGAAACTGCTCACCATGATCTCGTGCAGACGCGAGTTGACAAGATTCTCGTTCCAGAAGAAACCCATCCGGTCCTGCACCCACTCAAAGTAGCTCACCGTGACCCCGCCTGCGTTGGCCAAAATGTCTGGAATCACAAAGATGTTCTTGGCGGCGACTATCTCATCGGCGTCGGCTGTCGTCGGACCGTTTGCACCCTCCGCCAGTATTCGGCATTTGATCCGGTCCGCGTTCTGGCTCGTGATCTGATTCTCGGTAGCCGCCGGCATCAATATTTCGCACTCGACTTCGAGCAAGTCATGGGTCGGGATGTGCTCGGCTTCGCTGTAACCTTCGACCGTCTTGTTTTCCCTCAAATAAGCCAGCACATCTCGAACGTTCATCCCCCTGGGGTTGTAAAGCGAGCCGGTGATATCCGCCAATCCGATGATCTTGTATCCTTGATCCGCCATCAACAATGCCGCAGTCCCGCCTACGTTGCCCGCCCCTTGAACCACCACGCGGGTGTCGGCCACGTTCAAACCGAACTTTTTACACGCTTCGTCGCAGACGAAAAGGAGCCCGCGTCCGGTAGCTTCCTTTCGGCCGCGTGATCCGCCGATCTCGATGGGCTTACCGGTGACGACCGCGGTGACCGTGTGACGCACATGCATTGAGTAGGTATCCATCATCCACGCCATCACCTGCTCGTTGGTGTTCATGTCGGGGGCGGGAACGTCCCGCTCTGGACCGATAAAATCCATCAAGTCCGAGGTATAGCGCCGAGTCATACGCTCGAGTTCGGTCGGGCTCATGATTCGAGGATCGCAGATGATTCCGCCCTTAGCTCCACCAAACGGAATGTTCACGACGGCGCACTTCCAGGTCATCCAGGCAGCCAGCGCACGGACTTCGTCCAGCGACACGTCGGGCGAGTACCGCACTCCTCCCTTAGCCGGGCCGCGCGCGAAGTTGTGCTGCACGCGGTAGCCGGTGAATACCTGGTAATTCCCGTCGTCCATCATCACCGGTATATAGAGCGTTATCTCGCGGTTCGGCCAGCGAAGGATTTTGTAAATATTCGGGTCGAGCTTCAGTAGTCTGGCCGCTTCGTCGAACCGATGCATCATCGATTCGAAGGGGTTTTCTTCTTTGATTTCCTTGGCGTCGTCAACATAAGCGCTGGGCATTGACTTCCTCCGGCAGGGTAATCTTAATTGTGGTCGAGGTGAGCATAGCGGCTCGTGAGAGCAACCTTTCAGATCTTGACGATGAGTGACGAGTGTTTGCTCGATGACTCGCGATTATACCCAAGAGGGTTAGTGCAGGCAACGAGAGTGCAGGGGCATACTTGACCTTCTACGATACGCATCCGTCGAACCTAACGGCAATCAGGGATATCGCTTGCGACAACACCGCAGGCGCAGCGGAAATACTTAGTCGCGCCGCAGAAGTCTATGCGGAGCTGATGGCAGAACAGCGTAACAGAACCTGCCTGAGTGCCGAGCACGCCATGCGACGGCTCATACAGGCGTCAGTCGTGCTGCTCGCAGCTCAACCCGGGATGGCCCCGCTTGCAAGGCTTGCAAGTGTGGCCGTTGACGATGCGGCTAAGTCCAGCCGCGCGGACGAGGCGATTGAACGAGCGTTGTCTGCCGCTCGAGCCTTCGCTGAGAACGCCGTTCGTGCGGGGGAGGCCGCGGCAGCTCACGCGGTTGAGTTGATACCCGATCATGCAAAAGCGCTTACTCATTCGCGAAGCTCGACCGTGCTGTTAGTCCTGAGGCTCGCTCTCGAGGCCGGGAGGCACCCGGCGGTGATCGCAACCGAGAGCCGCCCGATGATGGAAGGCCGCGCGCTTGCCGCGGAGCTCTCACAGATGGGCGCAACCGTCACTCTGATCGCAGACGCCGATGCCGCCAGCGGTGTTGAGCAAGCCGATGTCGTCCTGGTGGGCGCTGACACCGTCACAGCTTCTCACGTGGTTAACAAGATTGGGACTCGCTTGATTGCGCTTGCGGCGCGTGAACTCGGAACACCCGTATATGCGGTCTGCGATACTTCAAAGTTCATATGTTCGATCGATGCACTCGCTGGCCTTAGAAGGCCACACGATAACACCGAGCTGTGGCCTGACGCGCCGGATGGAGTCGAGGTGCTGAACACCTATTTCGAAGCGACACCGATCTCTTTTTTTACATCAATCGTCACTGAGCATGGCGCGACGCGGCCGGAAGAAGCGGCAGGTCTTGCAAAACGATTCGCGCTAAGCGACTTGTTGCTTGAAGCGATTTGCCGATCACGGTGCGATCGTTGACGTTCAGGGCTGGTCTTCGATTTGTTCTGTCGCAGATCCGCTGCCGCGAGTACCGGCAAGCGGCCGGAATCGTGTTCTTGCGCCTACATGAGTCTACGCTGCAAGATTGCGCCACTTGAGCGCGATTGTCGAAAGCGCTACAGAATAACCGCGAGAATCTCTTTTTGAGCCGAGAACTGTCGGCCGTTGGTCGTGTTGCTATAGAAGAGAATCCCTTCGTCTGCACACGGGCGAACAACCGAAGCGTCGATCCATACGATGTGAAGCTTGCCACCGCCGTCCACGACCATCGCAGGACTGTGTGCGCGTCCGCATTGACGGTCGGCTCTGGAGACCTGCCGAGGGACGGCGAACTTTAGCCCCGCATCATCAGACGTGGCAAGAAACACCTGCCGGTCGCCGTCGTCTTCTCCGAACACATCCCCGTTTTGAAAACCGACATAGACGGTGTCCTCAAATACTACGACCACGGGTTTGTGAATGTCAGCGCCGGGTGCGTTGCTGACATTGATCGGGGCTGAGAATGTCACGCCGTCGTCAGTCGACCGCGAGTAGTAAGCCTGAGCCGAACCGCTGCTCTCATCGACCCATACCACGTTCAGACGACCCTTGCTGTCGGCAAAGATTTGAGCCTCTACCGCACTACCCTCCCCGGTTGACAGGCGTTTCGGTGTCGAAAAAGTTACCCCGCCATCGGTCGAGCGGGCGAACATTATGGCGCTGACTCCGGAATCCTGGTCCTGCCATACGACGTTGATGCCGTCGCTCGAATCGACCGCTATCTCGGGTTCGAGTGCCATCGTCGACGCACCCGAAACAACAAGCGGCTCCGTAAACGTCTCGCCCTGATCGGTTGAGCGAAGGAATACGACTTTCAGGCCAGGCTCCTTGCCGTCGCCCCACACGACGTTGAGCGCTTCAGTAGAATCCAGCGCAATCCGGGGAGAGAAGGCGCCGCCGTTATGCGGAGTGATGTTGGCCGGTTTTTTCTTAAACTTGGTCTTCTTCTTCGAGTGGATCAAGTACGCTTGAGTGATTCCGTTCGAGTCGTCGTGATACACGACGTAGACGCGGGTGGTTCCGTTTTTGTTAACCGCTACGGAAGGTCCGAACGCTTCGCCCTTTGACTTTGACAGGTTCTTAGTCTCCGGGAGGTTGTCCCAGTTCGCGCCCGAGTCCCGCGACATTGTGAAGAAGATCTGGCTATGCGGCCGGTCCGAGGCCGTCGCAACCGACATCATCAGGTAGAGGTTGTCGCTTTTGTCTATGTCGATCGCCGGAAATCGGGTCGCGCCAAACTGAGGTAGGAACTGCGCCTGGGCATGGCGCGGCCACGGAGCCAAACTAACGGCTATCAACATAACGAACGCAAGCGGCACAAACACGAGCGCACTTCTCTTCTTCATAACTCATCCTCGATGAACACTTCCACGGAGAGAACTAGCCAGAACACAAACGATGTTACACCAGCGCCTTTGGCGCTTCAACCACGCGCGCCCAGGCTCGCATCCTTCCTCGACTGGGTCCGGCTTCGAAGCGCGCTTCTTATAATCTGAACTTCACGGACGGGCGGCACAGATCTAAGGGCTCGGGTCGCCACACCGCAGCACCGGTTGGAAGGCACGACTCTTGAGTTTCCTTGTCGCGACGGTTACCATCGCTTTTGCTGATGATTGACATCCATAGCCACATTCTCCCCGAAGTAGACGATGGTTCACACAGCCTCGAGGAATCTGTCGAAATGTGCCTCGCGTCTGCCCGCGACGGCGTAACTGTGATGGTCGCAACGCCGCACGCCCACGACGGAGTGCACACTACTCACGATCCAGAGTTCCTGCGTCAAAAAATCGAGGAGTTGAACAAGCAATTGGAAGGAGCCCTCCGCGTAGTTATCGGTTGCGAGCTTCGATTCACCCACGACATAGTTCGCCAGGTCTGCGAGACGAAAACAGCACCCACCATCGCAGGCGGACCCTACGTGCTGGTTGAGTTCCCTCACAGTGTCGTGCCCCCCGGAAGCGAGCGCCCGCTGTTCGAGCTGATGAGCAATCAGATCACGCCCATCATCGCTCACCCCGAGCGCAATCAAATGCTGATGGCCGAACCGGAACGGTTTTACCCTCTGATCGAGATGGGCGTCCTGGGTCAGATGGACACCGGATCGATCACCGGCCAGTTCGGCAAGCGCGTCCAGCAAACAGTGCGAGTGATGCTCGAACACGGGCTGATTCACTTTATCGCCAGCGACTGCCACAACACGCGCAACCGGCTGCCGGGCATGTCGGAAGCGGTGGCACTGACGGCAGAAATAGTCGGAGAAGACTACGCTCGCGCGATAGCCAGCGAAAACCCACTCGCAGTCGTCGAGGGTAGAGCGATCCCTTCGGTTCCGAATCCAGAACTGCCAAAGAAAAAGAAACGATGGCTCCTGTTTGGAAGAGGCTAGAACCGTGAGGTCTTGCTATTCAGCAAATTCTTGATTGGTGAAATCAACAAGGCTTTGTAGTTTTGCCCGCGCCTTTCCGCTATCGATCGACTCTGCAGCAAGCACTACACCGTCCGAGAAGTCCGCGGCCTTAGAGCTTGCAACGAATGCCGCAGCAGCGTTGAGCAGCACTACATCGCGTCGGGGTCCCTGGTCTCCGTTCAAAACTCCAAGGATGATCTCGCTGTTAGCTTGAGCGTCTCCGCCTTTGATCTCTTTTAATGAAGCTCGCCGCAGGCCGGCGTCTTCCGGCGCGATCGTGTAGCTTCGCAGAACGCCCTCCCTTAATTCCGTTACTTTGCTTTCACCGGTAATGGTTATCTCGTCGAGTCCGTCGCTTCCGTGGACCACCAGCGCTCGCGCGCTTCCAAGTTCGCCGAGCACTCGAGCAAGCAACTCGGTCAAGTACTCCGCGTATACGCCGACGACTTGAGTATTGGCTCGGGCTGGGTTAGTCAGTGGGCCAAGCATGTTGAAGATCGTTCGAATGCCCATCTGCCGACGTGCTGGTGCCACGTACTTCATCGCGTCATGGAGCAGCGGCGCGTGCAAAAAGCCAATTCCTATTTCGTCGATGCATCGCGCTATTCTTTCGGGTTTAAGCTCGATTCTCACCCCGAGCGCCTCGACCACGTCCGCGCTTCCACACTGAGAGGAGACCGATCGATTGCCGTGTTTTGCTACGCGGATACCGGCACCCGCGACGACGAAGGCGGTCGCGGTTGAAACGTTGAAGCTGCCACTCACGTCTCCACCGGTGCCACAGGTGTCGATCAGCGCCTCTCGCTCAGTTCCACCGATCGCGGAGGTTACGATCGAGCGGGGCTCGACGCGCGCCGCCTTGCGTCGCATAACTCGAGCAAAGCCGGTCAGCTCCCCAACGGTCTCTCCCTTCATCCTCAACGCGGTCAGCAGCGAAGCGATCTGTGCGTCGGTGCACTCGCCGGTCATGATCTCTTCGAGCACCAGTTCGGCTTCTGCGGCGCTGAGATCCCGGCGCTCGACTACTCTCTTTATAGCTTCGGTTATCGTCATCGGGACTCAACCCTAGCACGGCCCGAGAGCCGTGTTAAGCGAGCCTGTTATGGCGCTATCGAGGTTAAGCGAGCCTGTTATGGCGCTATCGAGTTTCGTCTCGCGCGAGATTTCGGCGTGAATGGGTTCTCCAACCCTCCGGCCGATCATGAACTTGACCTTCGCGTCGCCGTGAACAATCATCTTCGCCGTAGACCGAGCGGTTTCTAACTCTAACGTTCAAACGGAGGACGGGAGAATGCTGAAAGAATTCAAAGAGTTCATCGCAAGAGGTAACGTGATCGACCTGGCTGTAGGCATTGTCATCGGCGCAGCCTTCGGCAAGATAATCACCTCGCTGGTCAATGACGTAGTCATGCCGCCGATCGGAATGCTGCTGGGGGGCATTGACTTCTCGAATCTGTTCGTCACCTTGAAAGGCGCGCGCTTCGACACGTTGAAGGCTGCGAAAGAAGGAGGAGCGGTCACAATTAACTACGGAGTCTTCATCAACACGTGTATTGAGTTCTTGATTGTGGCCTTCGTGATCTTTTTGGTCATCAAGGCGATCAATCGCATGAAGCGTCAGCCCGCTGAGTTGCCGCCAACGATGAAGTCCTGCGTCTATTGCTGCTCGAGCATCGCGATCGAGGCGACTCGATGCCCTCAGTGTACTTCTGAGCTTAAGGCGGCTTAGAGTCCGGCGGAAGTTTGTTGTGGACTCTGAGCAAGCTCTGCTGTGTTAGGCAGAATTCAGGTTGGAGTCGCAAAGGCGCAGAGGTCACGCAGAGAAGACCATCAAATCTTGACAGGCTCCCGGAGAGGACCGCTTTGTGGGAGACGTTCAGCCTACCGTCAAGCCTTGAACTCTTGGCTGGTCGCTCTCCAGGATGAACCGCGCGATCTCGGTGGCAGACATCGGTCCACGAACGTACAACGGTCGCGTTCGTTCGTTGTATACCTCAAACATCTCGTCGCACCACCGGTCAATTTCGCGTTGGAACTCCTGATCAGTTGAGCGAAAGCCATCGGCGGCAAGCGGCTCGGCGATTGGAAGACGCACAAGCAGATCGTAAGTTTCGACCCAAGAACGACAGTAGGCTCCGAGCGCTTCAGCTTCCTTGCCGGTCTGGGAGTAACGCCTGACATAGTAAGCAAAGTTGTCGAGCACCGAGCGGTCGCAAACCAGGACATCGGCGCGCGGGGTTTTCTCGATCTCCAGTTGCACCTGCCGTGCGATGATCCATTGATAAGCCTCGCGGGTAGCAAGCTCGTTGAGCGGGAAAGGGCACTCGCGAGCTATCTCAGTGAGCAGCTCCACGGTCTTGCCTTTGCGCTTCAGGACTCCCGCAAGCTCGTATGCTATCGTGGTCTTGTTGACCCCGTGAGTTCCCACTAATGCGACCTTGAACAACTCTTTCCTCCGTTCTGTTTTTAACCAAGGTGGTTCGTGTCATCTCAGAGCGAGCCTCGGGTCGCGAACCCGCGGCAATTCGTACCATACCCGGTTACACTCTTCCAACTCTTCTTCGTTCAGATCGATCTCGACTCCCTTTAAAGTGTCCCTGAGCTGTTCGGCGCTGGTTGCGCCGACAATCGTGGAGGTTACCGGGCGTTGACTCAGCGTCCAGGCAATCGCTGCATGAGTGAGGGATTTTCCGCGCTGCTTCAGATAACCACCGAGCCGTTCAACGGCGTCAAAACAGGCTTCATTCCAGTATCGGTCCTTGTAATAGCCGGCGACCGCGAAGCGCGTGTTCTCCGCGGGGGGAGCCTCGCGGCGATGCTTGCCGGTCAGCAGGCCGCCCGCGAGTGGATTGTAAATGATCACTCCGACGCCCAGGTCTTCGCATAACGGGAACAGATCGTGTTCGATCTCGCGAAACAATAAGTTGTATCGCGGCTGCACCGAATCGAATCTCGCAATTCCCAGACGATCGCTGGTCCAAAGAGCCTTCGAGCTGCCATGCCTGGAAGTTCGAGCAGCCGATGTAACGCGCCTTTCCGCTTTGAACGATTGCGTCCAGCGCGCGCAGCGTTTCATCGATCGGCGTATCAGGATCGGGCGCGTGTACTTGATAGAGGTCAACGTAGTCGGTACCCAACCTGCGCAGGCTGGCATCGATGGCCGAAAGCACGTGCTTGCGAGAAAGTCCGCCGTCGTTCGCTCCGCTTCCCATCTGCATCCTGCACTTTGTGGCGAGCACGAACTGTTCGCGCTTTCCTCGAATCCATCTGCCAACGATCTCCTCGGTGCGACCCACGGTTTCGAGAGACACTGGCACGGGATACACGTCGGCTGTGTCGATGAAGTTGACGCCGCTTGCGGCGGCCTCGTCCATGATCCCAAAGGAGGTCTGCTCGTCGCACTGATAACCAAAAGTCATCGTTCCGAGGCAGACTTCGGTCACTTTCAACCCGGTGCGTCCCAGGCGTTTCGTATTCAAGAGCGCTCTCCTTTCCGAAGCTAGATTCTAACCTTGGCAGCGCATCCCAGAAAGACGGATGCGCGGGAAACTCAGCTCTAACGAAAAAAGAATTTGTTCTCGGACGCCCCCGAAGCGCGCGACGGGTATTGATCCTTGTGGAATCTTAACGCTGCTGTCTATAATTTTCCCTTGTCGAAGCGGAAGAAAAACAGCCAGGACGACTTAAACCTCCGTGAGGGCTTCGAATTAAGCTTGCAAGGTTTTGCCTGGGTATGTCTTCTTGTTATGAAGGACGGATCATAGATCGAGGGACAAGCGCCGGCGCCGGATCGACTCAATCGTACCAAACGGCGCTTATGAAGCATCGAATCAAGTCGCGTCAAATCGATTTCATATCATATAGTTGGGTTAGGAGCAGAAGAAGATGAGGAAGTTGTTCGCTTGTGTTGCCGCGTTGCTGCTGGTCGTTTCGTGGATTGCGCCCTCGGGGCTTGCCACGGGTAAGCTGGTTGGAGCAGACCAGGTGGTGCCCGTTCTCAAGCGCCTCCGTCCCGATGTGATCACCGCAGGTACGCGCTCCTTTACAGTTAGACTCGAAGGAAAGAAGTTCGAGGAGGGGGCGCAGATTCTGCTCGATGGCGTCGCGCTCAGCACCTCGCGGCGGCCCTCGAGCAAGCTCTTGCTCGCCGACGTGGATGCTTCGGCGGTGGCCGCGCCCGGCACTCACACCGTGGGGGGCATGAACCCTGACGGTTCGACAACCGATACTGCCGTCCTGACAGTTGTGGAACAAGGCCAAGATGTCTCAATCCAGCTCGAGGGCAACGCAGCGCAGGAAGATTCGGGGTTCACTTTCCTCCCTCGTTTGCGGACTGACAATTTTGACGACAGTTCAAAGGTGTTCGTGTGGGGTAAGTCGGTTACCGCAACCGCCATTTCCGGCGGGAGAGTGGAGATAGCGATTCCCGAGGGGTTTGTGAATGACCCGGCGAGCATCCCGATAACGCTTCGCGACAAGAAGGGCAATTACTCCAACACGGAGATCTTCTTTGTTGTTCCGCAGCCCGCAGTGCTTGACTCGATCGACCCGGAATCCGTCGACGTGGGCAGCGAGGACTTTCTGCTAAAGGTGTTCGGGACATTCAAGGCGAATGCAACGATCCTGGTAAATGACGTCGCGTTGGATACCAGACAGCGATCAAGCGATGGCAGGCTTGAAGCCACCGTTCCCGCAAGCCTGTTGACCCAGCCTGCTCAGTTGTTCGTTCGCGTCCAGCAGGACGGAATCCAATCGGCAGACACGATCCTCTCGGTGACACCCTCGGAAGCGCCTTTTATTTTTGTAATAGCGCCAACGCTGATTCGACAGGGAGAGGGCCGGACGAGCATCGACATAATCGGCGCAAACTTTGATGGCAAGACAACGGTCAAGGTAGATGGCATTGACGCCAAGGTCAAAAGCGCAACGCGCCGCCGTCTCACCGTGGTCATTCCTTCGGATCTCACTGATTCCGTGGGATTGCACACGGTTCAAGTATTTGACAAGGACGGTGTTCCTACTGAGACCGTTTCGTTCAGCGTCGTGGCTGACGTAACTGTGAACACTGTAGCCGGCGACAACCGGGATGGTTTTAACGAAGAAGTCTGTGTCGGTCCCGCGGACGCTTTGTTGCGGCGGCCTCGCCGTCTGGCGTTGGGTGCGGATGGCTTGCTGTATATGACCGATAATCAGAACCACGCGATTCGCACGCTGAACCCGGCAACCGGACAGGTATGCACGGTTGCCGGCACTGGCCTGGAAGGCTACAACGACTCCGGAAACGAAAGGGACTTTCCGCCCACGTTCTCATTTCCCAACGGGCTGGCGTTGGATTCGAGCGGAACGATCTACGTTACTGAGAATGGGAACGGCGTCGTGCGCCGCATTGAACGAAGCGCGTCGGGCATCACGGTCAGCACCTTTGCAGGCCTGTTCCAGGAGATCACGGACAGGGCCCGGCAGAAGAGGTTGAACAGCACTCGGCTCGGCCAGGGCAGCTATCGCGACGACGCTTTGCTCGAATCCGGGTTCAGACTGCCCGATGATATTCTTATCGCGCCCGACGGGTCGATTTATATAGCGGATGCCGGGAATCACGCGATCCGGCGAATCAACGCGGACGGCAGCGTCGAAACCATCGCTGGCAATGGAGTGCCGGGGTTCGCGGACGGCATCGCCCAAAACGCGAGATTCAACACTCCAACGGGACTCGCGCTATCCGCCGACGGGAGGTTCCTGTTCGTCGCCGACACTTCCAATCACAGAGTGCGCAGAATAGATCTGGTGGCAAGGGTGGTTAGTACTTTCGTTGGCAACGGCATCGCCGGTACCGACGATGGGCCGGCGCACGTCGCAACCATGATTCAGCCAATCGGTCTTGCGTTCGACTCGGACGGCACACTTTACGTGAGCGAGCTTGGGGCGAATTCGGTTCGCCGGATCGATCCCACCGGCAACATAAGCGCGTTCGCCGGAGGTGGGTCATCAAAGTTCAGAGACGGAACCGGAGTGGATGCGAGATTCCACAGCCCGAGGGGCTTGGCAATCGATGCGCAGAATCGAATTCTCTATGTAGCTGACACTGAGAATTCGCGCATCAGAAGCATCGCACTGCACTAGTTCAAAGTTTCGGTGTTTCCGGGAAGACTACTTGCGGGTGCGTTCTATCAACAGCGGTCGAGTTGGCGGGTGGTTAGAATCCTAGCTGCGATGCCGGTATGTTATGCGTCCTTTGGTCAGATCGTAGGGAGACAGCTCTACCGTCACTTTGTCGCCGGCCAGCACCTTGATGAAGTTTTTTCGCATCTTGCCTGAGAGATGGGCGAGTATCTGATGCCCTTCGCCGATCTCTACCTTGAAGGTCGCGTTGGGCAGTGATTCTTTCACGGTTCCCTCCACGGGGATCATATCGTCTTTCGGAATAACATCACCTCCTCATTCGTTCTCAGCTTGGCGATCGGCCTCCATTGGGCATCGCTTGGATCAACATCGAGAAGAATACCTTATCTGCGCAATCGCGTCTATCCAGAAGCGCTGGCCGCCCAATCCCGTTTCGCCAGCGATAAACAAGCCCGTGTGACGATTAC
>Ga0193755_1000055_pt1 | contig 29303 bp, 30 predicted proteins | sample H1a2metaG_FD_144921 | JGI IMG/M metagenome (GOLD analysis project Ga0193755, IMG submission 144921) | Soil microbial communities from a riparian zone of the East river system, Colorado, United States - H1a2 | ecosystem: Environmental > Terrestrial > Soil > Riparian zone | place: USA: East River...
CTCGCTGTGAAGCTGCCGCATGGCGGCAACATTGAGCTCGAAGGCCTGCTGTTCGCGGGGGCCATCACGCTCGTGGCACTGGGGGACGGGCCGCTCTCGATCGCGGTGAAGTTGAAGCACAGCAGCACCTGACGCGCGTCTTAGTGCAGGATTCTCAGTAACCCCGCGTCCGCGCTGCCCCGGATGAAGCTTTCCGGGTCGGTCGCCGGGATCGCAACGCCGGTCTCCTTCCGTCCCCGGTGTGCCACCGCGACCATGTACTGCTCGAGCGAGCCGCGGGCCCACTCCGCCGCGTCGTCCTTCATCTGGCGGACAATCTCCTCCCACGTACCCACGTACGTAGCGCCGTTCAGCATGCTGACCCGGTGCACCTCCCCTCCGGATCCCGAGCGCGCTTTCATTCCCTGCAGCTCCGTGAGCAGCGTGCCGAACAGCTCCAGCTGCCGCGGGTCGCGCATCTGGCCGTCCGGCCCCATGGCCTCGATCTCCGCCAGCAGCAGGTCCTCCGGACCAGCGTCCGCGGCCAGCTCGTCCAGGCGGTGATGCCACGGCACGAGCTCAGGGTCGTCGTCCGGTAGCCGGTAGACGCTCTTCTTGAGCTCGATGAGGCGCCAGATCGCGAGGCCGTCGAAGTGGTCGGCCGGCGCGGTGCGCTCGAGGTGGAACAAGGCGGCTTCGTACTCGCCCCGATCGTACAGCAGGTTGGCGAGATAGACCCGCGCCTCGGCGTGCTCGAGGTCGAGCTCGAGGGCCCGCCGGAGCCAATAGAGCGCGCCGCCCTCGTCGGCGAGGCGATGGGAGGCGTAGCCCACGCACGCGGCCGCCTCCGCCGATTCCGGATGCCCGGTGATCGCTACTTCGAAGAAGCTCCGGGCCTGGTCCAGCACGCCCTCGCGGAACAGGGCACGTCCGACCTGGAGCATGAGGTCGTGGTCGTCGCGAAACCCGAGCGCGAGAATGCGGTCGAAACACGCGACGGCACCGGCGCGATCGCCGAACTTGAGCAGCACCTCGCCGAGCCCCGCGAGCGCATCTTCGTGCTCGGGGTCGAGGCCCACCGCTTCCTCGAACCCGCGGCGCGCCCACAGATACTCCTCCCGCGCGAGCCGGGCGTATCCCATGCCCACATGCAGCTCGACGGCGTGGGGGTAGAGCCCCAGGCCTTCTCGCAGGGCTTCGATCGCTTCGTCGTATTGGGCTTCGTTGTAGAGCTGATGCGCGCGTTCGTCGTAGTCGTCGGAGCTCAAGAACGGTTCCGACATCGAACGGGCCTCCCGGGAAGGTTGTGCTATGATACGACGCCCCGAGCGGTTACACAAGCGACGGACGCCGGCTATCTTCCCCGCCGATGGCCTCCGCCCTCGCGGACATCCCGAACGGCTCCGTCACCTCGGCGCGCGGCTTCACCGCCGCGGCCGCGCACGCCGGCCTCAAGGCCGACGGCGCACTGGACGTCGCGCTCCTCGTCAGCGCGACGAGCTGTGCCACGGCGGGCGTGTTTACGAAGAATGCGCTCCGGGCCGCTCCCGTGGTCTACGACGCCGACCTGCTGGCCGAGCGGCCGGGACGGATGCGCGCCGTGGCGATGAACGCGCGCGTCGCCAACGCGTGCACCGGCGCGCCGGGGCTCGCCGCGGCCCGGGCGATGGCGCAGGCAGCCGAGCAGGCGGCCGGCCTCCCGCCGCGCACCGCGCTGGTGCTGTCGACCGGCGTGATCGGCGTACCGCTCCCCGTCGAGCAGGTTGCCGAAGGCCTGCGCGCGGCGGCGGAGCGTCTCACGCCCGACGGCGGGCCCGAGGCCGCCCGCGCCATCATGACCACCGACACCCGACCCAAACACTGCGCCGTGCGGTTCGAGACACCCGCCGGAATCGTCACGGTCGGCGGCATCGCCAAGGGTGCGGGGATGATCCACCCGGACATGGCGACGCTGCTCGCGGTCCTCACGACCGATGCCGTCGGCGAGCCGGCCGGGCTGCAGCCGCTGCTGCGCCGCGTGGCCGACCGCAGCTTCAACGCCATCTCCGTGGACGGGGACACGAGCACGAACGACACCGTGTTGCTGCTCGCCGGGGGCGCGTCCGGCGTCGATCCGTCGCGCGACGGCGCGCTCTGGAAGACGTTCGAGGACGCCGTGCTGCACGTGGCCCGCACCCTCGCGCTCGCAATCGTCTCGGATGGCGAGGGTGCCTCGAAGGTCGTCGAGATCCACGTGGTAGGGGGGGTGAGCGAAGCGGCCGCCCGGGAAGTGGGCCGCGCGATCGCCCGCTCGGCCCTCGTAAAGACCGCGATCTACGGCGCCGACCCGAACTGGGGGCGCATCCTCGCCGCCGCCGGCGCCGCCGGCGTCCCGCTCGCTGTGGACCGCCTGTCGCTGCAAGCGGCCGCCGCCGGCGAGTGGTTGACGCTCGCCACCGGGGGCGCGACGGCCCACGCGGATTCACGCGCCGCGCGCGCCATCTTCCAGCAGAAAGCAATCCGCCTCCGCGTCGACCTGGGGCTGGGGCGCGCGGAGGCGGTGGTATGGACCTGCGATCTGACGCCGGACTACGTCCGGATTAACGCGGACTACACGTCGTAGGCCGGTCGCCTACGGCTTGGCCTTGCCGCTGTCCTTGGCTTCGGGCTTCGCCCCAGGCTTCGCGGCGTGCTTCTTCCCGTGCTTCTTCATCGACTTCTTGCCGGCCTGCGCCTTCGCGGTGTCGGCCGCCGGCGCCTGACCCTGCATCGGTGACGGCTGCTGCGCCATCACGACCGCGGGAGCGGCGAGGAGCGCCAGCGCGAGGAGCGTGCGACGAATCATGTCTCGATACCTCCGGGAGGGATAACGCGGGCCACCCTGGCCCGCTTCACCGTTGAGACCCGCGCCGGCCCCGCGGCGTCACGGCGGCCGGTTCCACCCTGCAACACCGCCTCTTACGGCGGCGTTGGCGGTGCCGGGCGCCGCGCACCGGCGACGTTGCCGCGCGTCGGCTTCGAGGGTGCGGGCAGATTGGGCAGCTCTCGCCGCACGCTGGCGAGCGCCTCGGCGCGCGTGTGCCCCCGCTGCACCTGCTGCAGCACGGCCGCGGACACGTCCAGGAGACGCTCCCGGGGCACGCCGTCACGGACGGCCTCGATGATCAGCCCCGCCGCCGAATCCGGATCGAAGCGATGGGCCACGAGATCGGCGACGGCGTGCATGGCGGCCGCCCGCGGGGGTCGCGCCAACGCGGCCACGACGCGCTCGACCACCGGTGCGGGCAACCCCCGGCGCAGCGCCCAGGCTACCGTAGTCATTTCGGCGGGGAGCACCGGCGGCTGGTCGCCCGCGCGAACGAGCACGTCGCGCGCGTCGCGCAGCTGCCCCAGACTCACCTGCACGGCAGCGACGATGCGCGGCCCGGTAGCGTGCTTCGCTCCCCCTTCCAACGCCTTTTGGATCAGCGGCTCGGTGGGAAGCCCCTCCTGCGACGCAAACTGGATGAGCGAGTCGACCGCCGGAATCGCCGCGCTCGGGATGCGGCCTTCCAGCCGCCCGCGCACCGACTGGGCGGCGAGCGGGACGGCCAGGAAGGCCGCCCAGGCGAGGACGACCCAGCGCGTCATCGACGGGCCGGCCGGACGATGACGATTGAGTTCTCGCGGCCGAAGTCGTCGGCCACCAGGCGCTCCGCGAGGTGGTCGGGGACCCAACGCTCGCCGTCCACCACGAACATGTACTCGTAGGTGCCGGCCGGGAGCACCACCGTAGCACGCCACACGCCATCGTGGTCCTGGTCTTTCAAGGCGATGGAGCCGGGACGCCAGTCGTTGAACGTGCCGACCGCGTGCACTGATTGCGCCTCGGGGAACCGGCCCACGAACTGTGCGATCCCCTCGTGCTCCGCCAGCTCCGGGCCCTCGTCGCCCGCGGTGAAAAGTGTGAGCGCGGCGACGGCCGCAGCGAACGCCACGCTCCAGGCCGGGCGGACTCGGAGCACGATCGCGCGTGGGGTCACGAGCCAGCGGATCACGCGCCGCGCGGGGGACGGCGCCGGGCGGCGGATCGCTGCCATCACGCGCGACTCGAGGCTCGCCGCCGGACCGGGGGGAAGCGCCGCAAGAAGATCCGCGGCAGCCGCGAGCTGCGCCACGGTGCGGCGCAGCTCGGCCGGCACGGCCTGCGACGCGAGCTCGCCATCGAGCGCCTGATGAATTCTTGGGTCGATCGTATTCATGCGTGGTCCTCCAGCACTTTCAGCAGCGCTTCCCGGGCGCGATGCACCCGCATCTTGAGAGTCGGAATGCGCTCACCAGTGACTGCAGCCATCTCCTCGTAGCTCAACCCCTCCACGTGCTTCAGCACGAACGCCTCGCGCTTGTCGGGCGACAGGTCCGCAAGCGCCCGCTCCACGAGGAGGAGCTGGTCCGCCCGCTCCAGATCCGCCTCGGTGTCGGCTGGGTCCGCCACGGGCGGCGCGTCATCGAGTGGCACGTCCGCGACCGACCGGCGCACCAGATGACTCTTGCACCGGTTCGTCACGATGCGATACAGCCACGTCCGCAGCCGCGCCGGCTCCCGGCAGCTCGCGAGGTGACGGTAGGCGCGGACGAAGCTTTCAGCCACCGCGTCCGCGGCGGCGTCCCGGCTCCCGAGCATCCGGGTGGCAAACCGCAGCAGGCCTGCCTCGTAGCGACGGATCACGATGCCGAAGGCCTCGGTGTCGCCGCCGAGCACGAGGGCTACCACCTCCGCGTCAGGGGGTGCCCCCCTCACATCCATGAGACCTGCATGGAGATTAGGGCGTCACGCTACAGGCGGGTCAAAGGGCTGGATGTTGCGAACGGGAACTGGGTTAGCGATCCCGCAGGAGCTCTTGCACGGCGCCGAGGTAGCTCGAGGCCCGCAGCCCCTCGCCGCCGACGGCGCCCGCAAAGGCCTCGAGCGTGGCCTCGGCACGCCGCCGATACCGCACGTCGCCCGTGGCTCGAGCGAGCCGCAGCAGCACACGCCCCGCCCAACCATTGCCGCCGGGGAGTAGGTCGTCGAGCACGGGTTTCGTCCGCTCGGCGAGCGCCGGCGCTGTTGGGTCGGTGGCCGCGGCGTCGAAATAGCCCGCCGATCCGGAGTCGGCGAAATCGCGCTCCAACAGTCGTATGAGATCTTCCGCGATCTCCAGGTAGCGCTTCTCGCCCGTGGCCTCACGCGCGGCGAGACACGCCCAGGCGACTTGCACCTGATCCTCCAGCAGCGCGCGCACCGGCGAGCCCGACCCGGCCACGTGGCGGACGGCGCGCCCCCGTGCGTACACGCGCCGCAGCAGCGTGTCGAGCGCCGCGCGCGCACGCACCACGGCTCCCGAGTCGCTCACCGCCACCGCGGCGTCCAGGATCGACCCGATCACATACGCGTCGCGGTCGGCGAACACGGTCCGGTCGGCCGTGCGGCCGACATCGCCGCTGAGGCGTCGGGCCATGTCCCGCGCCTGGTCGCGATAGCGCGACTCCCCCGTGACCGACCACGCAGACACGAGATCGCGCAGCAGCCCGGCGCGCACCAGCTCCGGTGGATCGTCCCGCGCGCTGGCGGCTACGCCAGCATCGCCGGAATCGACCAGGTAGTCCAGCACGGCGCGCGCGGGCACGAGGTACGTGGAGTCACCAGTGCGAGTATAGACAGTGAGGAGCAGGTCGACGGCCTGCGTGAACCGGAAGCTCGCGACATCGGTATGCGTCCGGGCCGCTGCGGCCGTCAGGCCGCGCACCGCATCGGTCTCACGCTGGACCGCGCCGGGTTTCAGCCCGCCCCGGACGCCGCCACGACGCCCGAGGGCGCGCTCCCGCACCAGCGCGGCACGCCGCAGGATGGAGGAGCGCTGCTCTCGGTAGCCTTTGGCCACATCGGGGAGCACCTGCTTCAGGCCCCGGCCGGTGATCGGATCGTCGAGCGGAAAGTAGGTCCCACCGAAGAACGCCGACCCGTCCGGCGTGAGGAACACGGTGATGGGATAGCCACGCAGGCCGGCGAGGAGCTGCACGGCGGTCGCATAGCGCTGGGCGACGTCGGGACGCTCGTCACGATCGACGCGGACGGGCACGAACAGCGAGTCGATCATGGCGCCGAGGCCCGGGTCGCCGTACACCTCGCGGTCCATCACCCCGCACCAGCGACAGTCGTCCGCTCCCACATAGAGAAGGATGGGCCGGTCGAGGCGCGCCGCGAGGGCGAACGCATCGCGCCCCCACGGCTGCCAGCTCACCGGCTGACGGGCCGCCCGGGCCAGATAGGGCGTCGTCGACTGCGCCATGCGGTTGGTGAGGGGCCCGTGCTCCGAGACGCAGCCAGCCAGCGCCAGCACCGACAACGGGACGAGGAAAGGTGCCGGAGGTCTCATAGGCGCGGTGGAAGATACCCTGTCCGTCGCGCCGCCGTTCCCACGAGGGCCCCGGTGTGGTGGTGGCGGGAACAAGCACCGCGTGCAGTTTGCGCAATCACGCGCTGGACCTCACGAAGACCGCGCGGTTATCGTTCGACCATGGACGCCACCCGCATCACCCCCAAGCCCAATGGCCCCCTAGTCGTCGAGGGCCCGGTCAGGATCGTCACCCCGGACGGCCGGGAGCTGGCGGTACCCCCCCGGAAGGACGGCCGACCGGCGGAAGTCGTTGTCCTGTGCCGTTGTGGAGGGTCTGCCACCAAACCGTTTTGTGACGGAAGTCACAAGCGCAACGGCTTCTCGGACGCCCCGCCAGATGGCCTCGCTCCCACGATTTGAGCACGGGGTATTATGTTGTCTCCGTCCCGGGAGGGGGTGTACCGGGGGAGCCGCCCCTGACCACACCCGCTGCACCCCGCCCCCCTGCCGTGCCCCCGAAGGAGGAGCGCAATGGCGAAGGCTGGAAAGGCCCCGATGGCACCAGATGAAGGCTACTGCGTGAAGTGCAAGGCCAAGCGCAAGATTTCGAATCCCAACCAGGTGAAAATGGCGAACGGCCGGCCCGCGCTGAAGGGCGTGTGCCCGGTGTGCGGCACCGGGATGTTCAAGATTCTGCCGCCGAAGTAAGCCGGCAACCAAACGACAACACGAGCCCCCGGTCGAGCCAGGCCGGGGGCTCTTCGCTACCGGTCGGCAGGCGCGACCCGCCGGGTGCCATCCCCCTGGTAGGCATACCGGAAGGTCAGGCACGCCGTACCCACCTCCTTGCAGTAATAGGCCAGCAGCTCGAGCTTCGCATACGTCCCACCCGCCGTGCGCAGCACATAGATGTGGTGCTTCGATGTGAGCAGGTGGCTGAGCATACTGTAGCCGTACCATTTCCCCACACCGGGGTTGGTGGTGTCCGACGCATTGGTGTTCGGGAGGTAGCCGCCGGCGGGCAGCTCCTGCACCGAGTCGAACGGTACGGGTCCCAGATCGACCATGCCCCCGCCGGGAGCGGTAATCAGGTGGAAGCGCCGGAAGGCGATGTCCCACCCCCCCGAATCCACCACGGCGTTGCGCCGAAAGTCGAAGCGGCGCCAATGTTCGGTGCTCGAGGCGTCCAGGGTATAGGTCGCCGGCCCGACGAGGGAGTCGCCCACGACGGCAGGGTGTGGCACGGTGGGCGTGTAGGGGGGGAACTCCGGTGTGGTGAGCGACCCGATCACCAGCGAGGCGATGAGCAGCGCGAACGCGCCGCCCATTACCAGCACCAGGATGGGCGGCCGGGCGCCGCCGGCGCTCACGCCTCGGCCATGAAGGGGTAGCTGAAGCTCCGCGGCGGGACGAAGTTCTCCTTCACGGCGCGCGGGCTCACCCAACGGATCAGATTGAGCAAGCTCCCCGCCTTGTCGTTGGTGCCGCTGGCGCGTGCCCCGCCGAACGGCTGCTGTCCCACCACGGCGCCGGTCGGCTTGTCATTGACGTAGAAATTCCCGGCGGCGTACCGGAGAGCATCTTTCGCCTCCTCGACCGCCCGGCGGTCCTGCGCGAAAATCGCGCCGGTGAGCGCATAGGGCGACGTTTGGTCCACGAGGCGCAGCGTCTCGGCCCAGCGGGACGCGGGGTAGACGTGGACCGACAGGACCGGCCCGAAGATCTCCTCGCACATCGTCCGATACGCCGGGTCCTGGGCTTCGACGACCGTGGGCTCGATGAAGTAGCCGTCGGTGTCGTCGGCGCTGCCGCCGAACAGGACCTTCACACCCGGGGCCCGTTTCGCCGCGTCGATGTAGCCTTTGATCTTGTCGAACGCCTTCCGGTCGATGACCGCTCCCATGAAGTTCCGAAAGTCCGCGGGGTCCCCCACCTTCACCTCGGCGAGCATCGCGAGCATGCGATCCCGCACGGCGGGCCAGAGGGCATCTGGGACGTAGGCGCGCGACGCGGCGCTGCACTTCTGCCCCTGGTACTCGAAGGCGCCGCGCACCATGCCGGTCGCGAGCACGTCCGGGTCCGCGCTCGGGTGGGCGAGGATGAAGTCCTTACCACCCGTCTCTCCCACCAGCCGCGGGTAGGCCGCGTAAGACGTCAGGTTCGCCGCCGACTGCTTCCACAGCGCCTGGAACACCTCCGTCGAGCCGGTGAAATGGATCCCCGCGAACGCGCGATCGGCAAGCAGCCGCTCCGACACCTGGACCGACGGGCCGGGGATGAAGTTGATCACCCCCGGCGGCAACCCGGCCTCCGCGAGCAGGCGCATGATGAAGTAGTTCGAGAGCACCGCCGTCGCCGCAGGCTTCCACACCACGGTGTTGCCCATGATGGCCGGGGCGGTGGGCAGGTTGCCCCCGATCGAGGTGAAGTTGAAGGGCGTGATGGCGTAGACGAAGCCCTCCAGCGGCCGATAATCGAGGGAGTTCCACACGCCCGAGACGGACAACGGCTGCTCGGCGTAGATGCGCTCTGCAAAGCGCACATTGAAGCGGAAGAAATCGATCAGCTCGCACGCCGCGTCGATCTCCGCTTGATGCGCGGTCTTCGACTGGCCGAGCATCGTCGCGCCGTTGACGATCGGCCGATACCGCGTCGCCAGGAGATCCGCGGCCTTGAGAAACACGGCGGCCCGCCGCTCGAACCCCCACGCCGACCACTCGCGCCACGCCTCCCCCGCAGCGGCGATCGCCGCCTGCACCTCCGCGGGCCCCGCCTGATCCGCCTTGGCGAGCACGTGCCGGTGGCAGTGGGGCATGACGACGTCCACCGTCCTGCCGGTGTGGACGTCCTTGCCGCCGATGACGAGGGGAATCTCGAGCTGGCGGCCGGAGAGCTCTTTCAGGGTCCGCTTGAGCTCCACCCGCTCCGGGGCCCCCGGGGCATAGCTCAAGACCGGCTCGTTGACGGGTGTGGGGATCTTGGGGATGCCGTTCATGAACAGGAATCTAATGGGGATCATGAAGCATGACGCGTGGGAACCGGGGCGCGTTATGCCAAGCGATGAGCTCAATCGACCCGCGTACCCGTATTGGCCACGTCCACCTGACCGTGTCGGACCTCGACCGCGCCCTCACGTTCTACCGTGACGTGCTCGGGTTCGAGGTGACGAGTCGTTACGGGCGGGACGCCGTGTTTCTCTCGGCGGGCGGCTACCATCACCACATCGGGCTGAACACGTGGGCGGGTCGCGGGGCGCCGCCGCCCGCCCAGGGCACCACGGGCTTGTACCACTTTGCGATCCTCTACCCGGACCGCAAGACGCTCGCTGAGGCCGTACGGCGCGTGCTCGATGCGGGCGTCCCGCTCGAAGGAGCGGCCGACCACGGCGTGAGCGAAGCGATTTACCTACGGGACCCCGACGGGAACGGCGTCGAGTTGTACCGCGACCGGCCGGAGCGCGACTGGCCGCGGGGGCCCGACGGGAGCGTCGCGATGCATACGGGGGCTTTGGACCTCGAAAAACTGCTCGCTGAAGTCGACTGAGGCGGGATTAGGATGCCGGGGCCTCGGACCGTGAATCGACGGCGCGCTGCGCAGGAATGGGGAGCGTGACGGTCACGGTGGTGCCGGTGCCCACGGTCGACTCGACCGCGACGCTGCCGGCGAACATGTTGCGCACCACGCTCTGCACCACGACCAGCCCCATGCCGCTGCCTTCACCGAACGCCTTGGTGGTGAAGCCGGGCTCGAAGATCCGCTCCAGGTCCTGGGGACGAATGCCCGCCCCCTCGTCCCGCACGCTCAGCCTGACGGCGTTCCCCACCTGCGTCAGGCCGACGCGGATCGGTGCCGGCCGTCCGGCGCTCGCGTCGGCGGCGTTGCGGATCAAGTTGACCAGCAGATCATAGAGTGCGTTGGGGTCGCCCTTCAAGTACACGACCTCGAGGGTGGAGTCGAACTCGAGGGGAATCTTCTTCTCCTTGAGGACGCGGCTCTCGAGCGTGCAGCAGGAGCGGACCACGCGCACGGCGTCGAACCGCTCGGACCGCGCCAGCGCGCCACGCGCGCGGTCCTTGACGGCCCGCAGGAAGCTCGCCGAGCGGTCGATATCCTCCACCACCTGGCCGAGCTCGTCGAGCAGCTCGAGCCGGCGGCCGGCGGCCACCTCTGTCCAGCGCCCGAGCGACTCCATGGCGAGGTGCAGGCCGGCGCGCGCGGCCGTCAGAGGATTCGACAACTCGTGCGCGATGATGCCCGGGAGGGTGGTAATGTCGTTCAGAGGGTCGGCGCGGGCAGCCGGGGAGTGGCCGGGCATCGGCTCGCGCCGGTCCAGCAACCCGAGACACAGCCCGGCGAGCTCGAGGGTGAGCCGTTCCCGGCTGCGGCGCTCCCGGCCGTCGGGGGGGGGCGCGGGCGGCCGCGTGCGCACCGGGGCGACCACCCAAAAGCCGTCGGCCGCACTTCGGCACCCCACCCAGCGGCTGCCCTGCACGATGGCGATGTTCCACCGCCGCAGCGTGGCATCGACGTCCAGGTTGGTCGCGTGATGGGTGGGAGCGGGCTCGCTCGAGGCCTGGGGCTCGAGCTCGGCGCGCACGGACACCTCCCAAACCGTAACGGGACGGCCGCCGAGGGCAACGCTCGCCTGGCGGAGGATTTCGCGTCTGCCTTCGACGAATGTCTCCGGTTGCGTCACCGCTGCTCCCACGCGCACCCCGACACGACCGGGCGGCCGGACGAGCCGCCGATCACGATGGGCATCCGTTGGCACAATGGGGCGCGCACTACATATGCGACAAACCGTACAAACCGTCAAGCTAAGGAAGGGCGCGGTTTTGCCCCGCGCGGCGGCCGGGCTTATTGTTCCGGGAATGGACGTTGATCCCCGACGAAAGGAACGCCACGTGACGCCCCCGAAAGCCTCCCCCACTCCACGCGTCGGGCGCGCCCCGCGGGGACCCATCGAGGGCCGGCGCGATCGCGAGCACATCCGCACCATCGTCGTGCCGGATCACGATGATCTCGCGCTGCGCCTCGCCGACCGTATCGTGGAGGTCATCACGCGGGAAACGGCGGCCAAGGGGCGTTGCGTGCTCGGCCTCGCGACGGGGAGCACACCACTCGGCATCTATCGGGAGTTGATCCGCCGCCACCAGGCGGGCGAGGTGGATTTTTCGCGGGTGGTGACCTTCAATCTCGACGAGTACTACCCGATGCCGCCGGACAGCCCCCACAGCTACCGGCGCTACATGTGGGAGAACCTGTTCGCGCACATCAACATCCGGCCCGAGCAGGTGCACATCCCCGACGGCGGCGTGCCGCGCGAGACCCTCGCCGAGCACTGCGCCGCGTACGAGCGGGCCATCGTCGAGGCCGGCGGGATCGACTTCCAGATGCTGGGAATCGGGAAGAGCGGGCATATCGGCTTCAACGAGCCGGGCTCGTCGCCCGATGAGCGCACCCGGCTCGTGACGCTCGACACCGTGACCCGGAAGGACGCGTCCGCGGACTTCTTCGGCGAGGACAACGTGCCGCGGGAAGCGATCACGATGGGAGTCGCCACCATCCTCGAGGCGCGGGAGATCGCGTTGATCGCCACAGGCGAGCACAAGGCCGACATCGTCGCACGCGCCGTCGAGGGCGAGGTGTCCCAGGACGTGGCCGCCACGTTCCTGCAGCGCCATGCGAACGCCACCGCCTACCTCGATCTCGCCGCGGCCGCCGAGCTGACACGCATCAAGACGCCATGGGTGCTCGGCCCGGTGGAGTGGACGCCGGAGCTCACCGAGCGGGCAGTCGTCTGGCTCGCGGAGCGGACCGGGAAGGCGATCCTCAAGCTGACGGCGCGCGACTACACCGAGCATCACCTGAGCCCGCTGCTCGCCAAGCACGGCGCGGCCGGACCGATTAACGGAGAGATCTTCAACCGCCTGCGGGACAAGATCCAGGGGCGCCGCAAACTTCCCACGCGCAAGTCGGTGGTCGTCTTCTCCCCGCACCCCGACGACGACGTGATCTCGATGGGGGGGCTGCTGCGCAAGCTGTGGGAAAACGAAAACGCGACCATCGTGGCCTACATGACCAGCGGCAACATCGCGGTGTTCGACCACGACGTGCGGCGGCACCTCGACTTCGTCGAGCGGGCGGCGACCACGCTCGGCCTCGAGCGCGCGGCGGCCCAGCGCGTGCGCGGAGCAGTGGAAGCGAGCTTCGAGCGGAAAGCGCCCGGCGACATCGACCTGCCGGCGGTGCAAGAGCTGAAGCGGGTGATTCGCGAGTCGGAAGCCGTCGCGGCGCTCGAATCGGTTGGCTTGCCACCCACCGCCGCCCGGTTTCTGAACTTGCCCTTCTACCGCACCGGCCAGGTCCGCAAGGATCCGATCGGCCCGGAGGACGTGGCGATCGTGCGGGCCCTGCTGGTCGAGGCACGCCCCGACCTGGTATTCGTCGCGGGCGATATGTCCGACCCGCACGGCACCCATCGGATGTGCCGGGCGGCGGTCATGGCCGCCCTCGAGCAGTACGATGCCGCGCCGCCCGAGGTGTGGCTGTACCGCGGCGCGTGGCAGGAGTGGTCGCTCACCGAAGCCGACGTGCTGGTGCCGCTGTCCCAGGACGAGCTGCGGGCCAAGATCCTCGCCATCTTCAAGCATCAGTCCCAAAAGGACACGGCGCCCTTCCCCGGCGGGCACGACGAGCGCGAGTTCTGGCAGCGCGTCGAGGCGCGGAACCTGGAAACCGCAGCGCGAGCGGACCGGCTGGGGCTACCCGAGTATTTCGCGATGGAAGCCTACCGCATTGCAGGCAGAATGTGACCGAGGTTCGAGACGCCGAGGCACGCGCCGCGTCGCGCCGCCTGCTCGCGACCAGCGAGCGCGAGCTGCAACGCATCGTGCTCGACATGCACGACGGGCCGGTACAGGACATTTTCGCCGCCCTGTCTCAGCTGCAGGTGCTCGAGCGCGCGCTCGCGGCGGACCCGACCGCCGCGCAGCGCGCGCGCCAGGCGGTACGGCTGCTGGAGCGCGCGCTCGGCGAGATCCGCAACTTCATTGGGGCTTTCCGCCCGCCCGGGTTCGAGCGGCGCGAGCTGGGCCAGATCATCGAGGGCCTCGCCGTCCAGCATGAGACGCTGACGGAGCAGGCGGTGGAACTCGAGCTGCCCGGGGAGCTCGGCCCCTGCGCCCTGCCCACAAAGATCGCGATCTACCGGATCCTGCAGGAGGCGCTCGCGAACGGCCATCGGCACTCGGGCGCCACCCGGCAGCGCGTGAGTGTCGAGCGGCGGGGCCTGTCGATCGCCCTCACCGTCTCGGATGACGGCCGCGGCTTCGAGCCGCAGCGGGTGCTGGCGCGCGAAGAGGACGTGGGCGTGGAGGGGGGACACTTCGGGCTGCGCGGCATTCAGGATCGCGTGGAGATGCTAGGCGGCACGTTCACGCTCGAGAGCGCGCCCGGCCGGGGAACGTCGCTGACCGTCGCGCTGCCGGCGGAATGAGGCGCGGACCATGATCCGCGTGCTGCTCGCCGACGACCACGCCATCGTGATCGAGGGCCTGCGCGCCCTGCTCGACGGCGAACCCGACATCAAAGTCGCGGCCTGGACCACCGACGGCACGGAGGTCGTCAAGCTGGTCGAGCAGCACAAGCCCGACGTCGTCGTGCTGGACCTCGAGCTCACGAGCATCAAGGGGACGGAGGTCATCGCCGCGTTGCGCGACCGGACCACCCCCCCGAAAGTCCTGGTGCTCACCGCCTACAACGACGGCGAGTCGCTCCGCTCGGCGCTCGACGCCGGCGCCGAAGGCCTCGCGCTCAAGACCGAGTCGCCCCAGCAGACGCTGACGGCGATCCGGCAGGTGTACGCGGGCCAGCTGGTGTTTCCGCAGGCCGCACGCCGCTGGATCGAGGGCCGGGCGAGCGCGCCGGGCGACCTCACCCCACGCGAGCGCGAGGTCTGGGCGCTGGTCGCCGGCGGGCTCACCAACCCGCAGATCGCCGAGCGGCTCGGCCTGTCCGACAACACGGTGAAGTTCCACGTGCAGCATCTCTTCTCAAAACTCGGCGTGAAGAACCGCACCGAGGCGGCGCTGAAGTACGCACACGGCCGCTAGCTGCCGCCGGGGCTTGACAGGTCCGGCGGGCATCCCTACCGTGGGGCGGCTTCAGGCGCACCGGAATCTTCTCGTTTGACCCGTGTAGTCGCCGGGAAGAGGCTGGATGCCACACATGCTGGTCCGCGCAGTGGGGTGGAACGGCTCTCACGCCGCCCTCATCGAGGGGGCGTGGGAGCCGTTTTCGCTTTCGTCCTCAATAAGAGGAGGCTGGATCGTATGGACATGCTGATGGCGCTGGCGGTTAGCATCGGTGTGCTGATTGCGCTGTGGGTCAAGGTCGGCGCGATGGCGAGCCTCGCGGTTCCGGCGGGCATCGTCGCGTGGGCCCTGTTTTTCGCCGCAGGCGGCAAGATACAAGGATTGCAGAAGACAATAGCGTCCACCTTGTCTGGTGTCGTGTGGGTGTGGCTCGCGATGACCCTGATCGGGATGATGAACATGGGTGCCTACGCCTGGGTGGTCATCGGCGTGGTCGCCTTCATCCTGGTCATCCAGTCGAAGCTGCCGGCCCTATCCTTTATCCCAGGGGCGTTCTGTGGTGCAGCGGTCACCGCGTGGGCGGCCCCGGCGGACCCGAAAGGCTACCTCATGGTGGCGGTCGCCCTCGTCGCGGGGGCGGTGCTGGGCTACGTGTCGGAGATGGGTGCCGGGATGATTGCGAAGAAGGCGTAGACCGGCGGGATGGTACGGTAGGGGCAAGGCACCTCTTGCCCCCTACCGGAACAGCGCGACAGCCGTCTGCAGCGTCTTGTAGATCCCCCACGCCAGCGGAATCCCCACCAGGATCCAGGCCACAGCGACGAGTGCCCAACTGGCAGGGCTCGGACGCCACGCATCGTTGATTCCGGGTGTCGTCATGCTTCCCTCACCCCTTACGCGCCGCGACTTCATGCGCGAGCTGGCGCTCGGCGGCGAGCTCCGCATCGGTCATGTAGTACCGCTCGGCGACCGGCTTCACGGCCAGGTTGGAGAAAAAGCCGATTACGAGCAGAGCCGCCAGAATGTACATCGTCGTATTGTACGCCTGGGCGTTCGGAACCCCGCGGGCGATCTGGAATTCCCGGATGTAGTTCACGAGCACGGGGCCTAGAATCCCGGCCATCGACCACGCCGTCAACAGGCGGCCGTGGATCGCGCCCACATGTAGCGTGCCGAACATGTCGGCGAGGTACGCGGGCACCGTGGCAAACCCGCCGCCGTACATCGTGAGGATGACGCAGAAGATGGCGACGAACAGCGGCACGCTCCCGATCTTGCCGGCGAACGGCGCGAGTGAGTACAGCACCATCCCCAACAAGAAGAACACGAAGTAGGTCCGCTTACGACCGAGGTAGTCCGAGAGCGACGCCCAGAAGATCCGGCCGGCGATGTTGAATAGGCTGAGCAGCGCGGCGAACCCCGCGCCGATCGTCGCCACCTGCACCCGCTGGTCCTCTGCCAGGTCCTTGAGCGCGCCGGCGATCCCGATCAGTTTGCCGCCGAACACCTCTTGGAGCATCGGGGAGGCCATTCCAATCACGCCGATGCCGGCGCTGACGTTCATACAGAGGACCGTCCACAGCAGCCAAAACTGCGGCGTCCTCCACGCCTGGCTCACATGGACCTGGCGATGGGTGATCATCGCGTTCGCCTGGGCCGCAGGCGGCGTCCAACCCGCGGGCCTCCAGTCCGGCGGCGGCAGCCGGTATCCAAACGCGCCGCACAGCATCGCGACGAAGTAGATGGCGCCCATCGCGACGAACGTCTCCAGCACCCCCACCGAGGTCGGCGTCTTGAAGTGGTTCATGAGCAGATTGGCGAGTGGCGACCCGATCATCGCCCCGCCGCCGAACCCCATGATGGCCATCCCCGTCGCCATCCCGCGCCGATCCGGAAACCACTTGATGAGCGTCGAAACCGGGGAAATGTAGCCGAGCCCGAGGCCGCAGCCCCCGATCACGCCGGAGCCGAGCCACAACATCCAGATTTGGTGGAGGTGCACGCCGAGCGCCGACATAAGGAAGCCGCCGCCCCAGCAGAACGCCGCTACGACTCCCGCCTTGCGCGGCCCTTCGCGCTCGAGCCATCGGCCGAACACGGCGGCCGAGGAGCCGAGGAACACGAAGAAAAGGGTGTACATCCAGCCCAGTGTGCTGATCTTCCAGTCGCACGTCGTCGCGAAGATGCGGGCGAAGAAGCCCATGTCCGCAGGGCAGGCGACCGGCTGGGTGATACCGATGGCGCGGCTGAGCGGCAGCCAGAACACGCTGAACCCGTACGCCATTCCGATGGACAGGTGGATCGCCAGCGCCGCCGGGGGCACGAGCCAGCGGTTGAAGCCCGGCCCGGCGATGATCCGTTCCTTGGCCAGCAGCCCAGCCATTCAGTGACCCTCGTCTGGATTGGGTGGAACGCGGAAACGCGAGAGTATGGAGCTCGCGGCGAATCCTGGCAAGACAGGTGGGTGCGCCCGGCCCGTTAGCGGACGGTGAGCGGCATCGGGTGGCGCACGCTGCCGTCCGCCGCTTTGGTCGCCACGTCGAGCGAGTCGAGATCCCACATCACCATCGTGACTATGTCGGGCGCGGCAGTGAACGTCTTGAGGTCCACGGCGGACAAGCCCCGTTCTTTAAGCGCTCGCCCAGCCGAATCGGCGCGGTACGGATGCGTGTGGAACGTGCCCACCAGCCGCTCTACGCCGTCGCAGTCCCCCGCGACCGCGAACTGCAGCTGTTTCAAATGCTCCGCCTGCACGAGCCGGCGGATGAACAAGGTGTCGCCCGCTACCTCCCCCACGAGACAGCCGAGGTACTCCCGCTGCGTCGGCTTTCCGGTGCCGAGCAGCTGCGTCAGCGTATTCTGGTCGGCCAGCTCGTCCCAATGGCGGTTGTTTTCAACCCACAGCGCGCTCATAAGGCCCCGCAGGTCGGCGGGGAGGGTGACGACGGAAAACGGCGGGGAGCGGGGAGCGGGGAGCAGGGAGCGGGATCCGCCGGCCTGGAGCGCACCGACCACTGCGAGAGCGACCAGGCCTCTCATCGTTTCTGCCTCGCGTACGTCCCCAGCAGCTGGGCCGAGCCGAGGACGTGGCCCTCCATTGTCGTCTCCACATCCTTTCTTTGAGCACCGGCCTTGAGCGTCAGTGGTGCGTCCAGCGCGTACAGCGTGAAGACGTAGCGGTGGGCCGGTCCCGGAGGCGGGCAGGGGCCGCCGTAGCCCGGGCGGCGGAAGTCGTTCCGCCCTTGTCGTGCCCCACCCAGGTCGAGCGCTTCGACCTTGGCCACGTTCTCGGGGAGCTCGGAGACGGCCGCCGGCAGATTGTACACCACCCAGTGCACCCACGACCCGGCCGGTGCATCCGGGTCATCGGCAATGAGGGCGAAGCTTCGAGTCCCCGCCGGCGCACCGCTCCAGGCGAGCAGAGGGGACACGTCTACACCATCACACGTGTGCTTGACCGGGATGGCGGCACCGTCCGTGAACGCGGTGCTGGTGAGCGTGAATGCCATGTGCCACGGAACATAACGTCACCGCCCGACGGAAAAGCCAAACCCGGGGCTCGAACTGCTCCCCGGGTTGACCGGTCGGGCGAAGTGGGCCGTCGACACTTCGGCCACGACCTTGACCAAGTGGCAAGGTAGGCGGCGGTGCGGCGCCCCGGGTGGAGGCACGGTGGGGAGCCTGTCAGAAAACCGTCAGGGGGGCGGACTGCCGCCTTCGCCGGGTTTACCTTGAAACTCCCCGAGATCTGGTGCATCTCTCCCGAGCGTCCATGAGCGACTCCTCCCGTCCACCGCGTCCGCGGGCACTATTCGTCGCCGCGCTGCTACTGCTCACGCTCGCCCTGGCGGGTGCGATCGCCTTGCAAGCGTATCGCAATTTCCTCGGTCACAAGGCCACCGCCGAGCGCGTGTTGCGCGACTACGCGCGGCTCGCTGCCGCCCGGTTCGCGCAGCGCACCGAAATGGCGGTCTACTGGTCGGTCTTTTCGCCCGCGATGGACGCGCTGTCGCGAGCGAAAGCCAACCTGCCGGACACACCTCTGCCGACCCCGGCCAGTCTCCCCGCTCCCACCGAACTGCACGCCGCCGACTTCCGCAAGCTCGCGCGCTATACGTTCCGCTATGACCTGACAAGCGGTCGGCTGGAGACGGCGGGCGCGACGCCGCCCTCGGGCGTGCGCAAATGGCTGCGCGACACGCTTGCGACGCACAGTCGCACGCTGTACGACCCCAAGTATCGGATGGGGGCGATCGTGCACACGGTGGACGGAGTCTCCCGCGCGATCGTGTACACGATGGTGAAGGACAACTCCGGAGCGCCTCGCAGCCTCCTCGGCCTCGAGGAAGATCCGCGCGGCTTCGAGCCCCTATACACGCAAGAGGAAGACAAATTTCCGCTGTTGCCCCGCCCCCTGACGGGCGGCGTGGTCTATGACTCGCTCGGGTCGACCATCGTGACCGATGCGGGGGGCGTCGAGCTGTACCGTTCACCGGTGCAGTATGCACCGCTGTTCGCCGCACGGGACTCCTTCGAAGAGCCGATGATGGGCCGCGTGCAAGTGCAGGTCGCGCTCCGACCCGACCTGGCGCCGAAACTCGTCATCGGCGGGATGCCGCGCTCGAACGTGCCGATGCTACTTTCCCTGCTCGCCCTGACCGCGGTCCTCGTCGTGGCCGCGCTGTTGCAGCTGCGCCGCGAGTACGAATTGTCGCGACTGCGCGCCGACTTCGTCTCCGGTGTATCCCACGAGCTGCGCACACCGCTCGCTCAAATCCGCATGTTCTCGGAGACACTGTTGCTGGGCCGCGTCCGCTCCGACGAGGAGCGCGAGCGATCGCTCGAGATCATCGACCAGGAGGCGCGGCGGCTCACCCACCTGGTGGAGAACCTGCTGCACTTCTCGCGCTCGGAGCGGCGGCTCACCCGGCTCTCGCCGGCGCCGGCGTCGCTCGCACCGCTGTTGCGCGAAGCAGCCGAAGGGTTCGCGCCGCTCGCCGCCGCGCGTGGCGTCAGCTTGTGGACCGAGCTCACCGACGGTGTGGTCGCGCCGGTCGACGCCGATGCCCTGCGCCAGATGCTCCTCAACCTGCTCGACAACGCGGTGAAGTACGGGCCGTCCGGCCAGACCGTGACACTCAGCCTCAAGGTGACCGACGGCCGGGCGCTGGTGTGCGTGGACGACCAGGGCCCCGGCATTCCCGCGGCCGACCGCGAGCGCATCTGGGACCGGTTCTGGCGGCTGGAGCGCGACCGCGGCTCGGCCGTCGCGGGCACGGGCATCGGCCTGTCCGTGGTGCGCGAGCTCGTGGCACTGCACGGCGGTCGCACCTGGGCGGAGGACGTCCCCGCGGCGGAGCGTGGGGGTCGCGCCGGCAGCCGGTTCGTGATCGAGCTGCCGCTCGTGCCGCAGGCCCACACCGCGACCGGAGCCGGCCCCGTTCGGGTCGATGCGGGAGCGAGCGCGTGACGCGGATCCTCGTGGTGGAGGACAACGCCGATCTCGCGTTCGGTCTGCGCAACAACCTCGAGATCGAGGGCTACGAGGTCCTGGTCGTCGAGGACGGGACCCAAGGGCTGGCACGCGCCCGGGACGCCGGGGCCGACCTGATCATTCTCGATCTGATGCTGCCGGGCCTGGACGGCTACCGCGTGCTGCGCGCGCTGCGCGACGAGGGACGCCGCATGCCCATCCTCATCCTCACTGCGCGCGGCGAGGAAGCCGACAAGGTTCGCGGGTTGCGTCTGGGCGCGGACGACTACGTCACAAAGCCGTTCGGCGTGCTCGAGCTCCTGGCACGCGTCGAGGCGCTGTTGCGGCGCACCGCTCCGCCGGGAGACGCCGCTGGCGAGCCGGAGGAGTTCGGCGGCGTGGAAGTCATCCCCGCATCCCGCACCGTGCTGCGCGGCGGCCGGCCGGTCGCGCTCACCCCGAAGGAGTTCGACCTGCTGCTCGCGCTGCTGCGACGCGGCGGGGCTGTCGTCAGCCGCATGGAGCTCCTCACCGAGGTGTGGGGCTATAGCGCCGCGGTGCTGAGCCGCACCGTGGACACGCACGTGGCCGAGCTGCGCCGCAAGCTCGAAGCCGATCCGGCGGTACCGCGGCATATTCTCACCGTCCGCAAGGCCGGCTACCGACTCGAGAAGTAGTAGTGCTTTCCGCTCGCCTGGCCCTCGCGTTGCTCGCCTGCGTCGCCGTTCGCTCGGCCGGCCAGGCGCGCCCGGACACGGTCGTCACCCTCTACGGCCTTCTCGAGACAGGCGAATCGAGCGGCTGGGTGCTGCTGCTCCCCGATCCCTTCGTAGTTGGGGAATACCGGGCGAACCTGCTCTCGGCCCGTGGCGACGATGCGCGGTGGCGCCGGCTGGAGCACCATTTCGTGCGCGCTGTCGGCCGGGTGCAGCTGCCGCAGGCGCTGATCGCGATCGAGCGACTACAGGAGGTTGAGCCGCCAGGCATCAGCCGCGCGGAAGTGCATCCATCGTTCAATCAGACGGCAGTGTTGACGCTCGCCGCGATCCCGAACCGCTTCGCCTGGCGGCTGCGGGATGGGAAGGACAGCGGCGTCCAGCCGCTGCTCGTGTACACGATCCTGAACCACGGGCTGAGCGAGCTCGACTTCATGCTCCCCACTAACGAGCTCCTGTGCGCCCGCGTGCGGCGCGCTGGGGACGAAGCGGGGTGGCGCACGTCCCTTCTCGCTCCGATCCGCAACCAGGAGCGGATCGTGATCCGGCTGGGCGGCGTGTACCGGCAGTTCGTACCGATCCCACCCGAGGCGGCGCCGCGCCCCGGCCGCTACATCGCCCACGTGACGCTCTGCGGCGTCGCCGACTACGGGGTGGAGACGCAGTTCGAGGTCGGTGCTACGCCCTGACCCGGACGCGCTAGTCAGGATGCGTGCACGGCGGGAACGTAGTAGTGTTCTCCCCCATGACCGATCCCCGGCCTCCGGCGCGATACAAAGTCGGCCTGGTGCAGATGGCGATGTCCGCCGACCTTGACGCCAACCTCAAGAAGGCGGTTGCAAAGATCTCCGAGGCTGCGGCCGCTGGAGCTCAGCTCGTCTGCCTGCCGGAGCTGTTCCGGTCGCAATACTTCGCACAGCGAGAGGATCCCGAGCTGTTCGACCTGGCCGAGCCCGTCCCCGGGCCGAGCACCGAAGCCCTTGGCCAGGTGGCGAAGCAGGCGGGCGTCGTCGTAATCGCGCCCGTGTTCGAGCGCCGCGCCGCCGGCCTGTACCACAACAGCGCCGCGGTGATCGACGCCGACGGGCGCATGGTCGGGATCTACCGCAAGATGCACATCCCTGATGATCCGGCCTACTACGAAAAGTTCTACTTCACTCCGGGCGACCTGGGCTTCCGTGCGTTCGACACACGCGTGGGACGGATCGGGACGCTCGTCTGCTGGGACCAGTGGTATCCCGAAGGCGCCCGCCTCACGGCGCTGCAGGGCGCCAACGTGCTGTTCTATCCGACGGCGATTGGCTGGCACCCGAAGGAGAAGGCGACGCACGGCGCTCAGCAGCTCGACGCTTGGCGCACCATCCAGCGGAGCCACGCGATCGCGAACGGTTGTTACGTCGCAGCGGTGAACCGGGTCGGCCACGAGCGACCCGCCGGCGCCGCCGGCGATGGCATCGAGTTCTGGGGTTCGTCGTTTCTCGCCGATCCGTTTGGCGCCATCGTGGCCGAGGCGCCCAAGGACCGCGAGGCCATCGTGCTGGGTGAGATCGACCTCGGGCGCATCGAGGAAGTCCGACGCGGCTGGCCGTTTCTGCGCGACCGCCGGATCGACGCTTACGCGGGGATCGGCAGCCGCTTCCTCGACGACCACCCGTAGTGCCTCCCCCTCCCGCCCGCGCCGATACCCCGGCCGCCCTTGGCTTCCGCATGCCCGCCGAGTGGGAGCCGCATCACGCCACGTGGCTCGGGTGGCCGCATAACGCCAGCGACTGGCCGGGTAAATTCGCTCCGATTGCGTGGGTGTATGGCGAGATCGTGCGGGCGCTGGTCCCGGGCGAAATCGCCCGCATTCTCGTGAACTCCGCCGGGCACGAGCGGCAGGCGCGGCACGTGCTCGCGCGCGCGGGCGTGGATCTCGCCCGTGTCGAGTTCTTCCGCTTCCCCACCGATCGAGGCTGGACCCGTGATTTCGGGCCCGTGTTCGTCCGGCGCACGACCCCGCGGCGGGAGGTGGCGATCGCGCGGTTCCGCTTCAACGCCTGGGCCAAGTATCCCGACTGGAAGAAGGACGACCGGATTCCCGAGCGCGTGGCCGCGCGGCTCGAGCTGCGCCTGTTCCGCGCGCGGGCCGGTGCGCGAGAGGTGGTGCTCGAGGGCGGCAGCATCGACGTGAACGGGCAAGGCGCCCTCCTCACAACGGAGGAGTGTCTGCTCGATCCCGCGGTGCAGGTCCGGAACCCGGGGCTCGGGCGCGGCGAGATCGAAGCCGTGCTGCGCGACCAGCTCGACGTGACGAACGTCCTGTGGCTCGGTAAAGGAATCGCGGGCGACGACACGCACGGCCACATCGACGACCTGTGCCGCTTCGTCAACCCCCGCACGGTCGCACTGTGCCGGGAGACGGACCCTCACGACGCGAACTATCGCGCACTCGAGGAAAACCGCGAGCGCCTGCAGGGGATGCGACTCGAGGATGGCTCCAAGATCGAGGTGGTCGATCTCCCGATGCCCGCAGCGCTCTCCTTCGAGGGCCAGCGTCTCCCCGCAAGCTATGCGAACTTTTACATCGCAAACGGCGCCGTCCTGGTGCCGACGTTCAACGACCCCAAGGACCGCGTGGCGCTCGGCATTCTTGCGGAGCTGATCAATGACCGACCGATCATAGGAATCCATGCAGTCGATCTGGTGTGGGGGCTCGGCACCCTGCATTGTCTTACTCAACAGGAGCCTGCAGCATGAACACCGCCACCCAACCGTTCGGCCTCTCCGCCATCGGCCAGATCTTCGTGCGGGCCAAGGATCTCGACCGCGCCGTCCGGTTCTACCGCGACACGCTCGGGATGCCGTTTCTCTTTCAGGCGCCGCCGCAGATGGCGTTCTTTCAGTGCGGCGCGACCACTCTCTTGGTGGGCGTCCCGGAAGCGCCGGAGTTCGACCATCCCGCATCCACCATCTATTATCTCGTGCCCGACATCGCAGCCGCGCACGCGACGCTGCGCGGCCGAGCGGTGGAGTTCATCAGCGAGCCGCACCTCGTGCACCGCGCGCCGGACTACGAACTGTGGCTGGCCGACTTCCGCGACTCCGAGGGGAACGTGCTGGCGCTGATGGATCGGAAACGGCGCGCCTAACCGCCGTCCGGCTCGGGGCTTCCGGCCCTGAGTATCGTTCGAAAGCCCCTCCTGGAGCCCGGGCCCAGTGAATCCCCAACACCGCCAGGTCGTCCTCGTCGTTCTGCTCGCGGCAGCCTGCCGCGCGGGCGCGCCCCATGCGGAGCTTCCCCTCCCGCCGCCCGCTCCGGCGCCCGGGGACACCACCTGCACAATCGCAGCCGGCCGGGCGGCCGCGCGCGACACGATCACGCTCGCCGTCACCGACCCGGTCGACCCGGGACACGCTCCCCTGCCCCGCAACGACGCGGAGCGGTTGGTGTTCGGGCAGCTCTATGAGTCGTTGATTCGGGTGGACTGCCAAGGACGCCCGCTGCCCGGCCTCGCCGGTACGTGGGACCAGGCACCGGGAGATCGCTGGGGCTTCACGCTGCGCGACAACGCGCGATTCTGGGACGGGGCGCCGGTGACGGCACGCGACGTCCTTGCCTCCTGGCGGCTACACGGCGCCACGCTCGCGGCGAGCCTCACCGTCACCGGCGACCGCACCTTCACCCTGCCGGCCTCCGGCCCGTTCCAGCGATTGGCCGACCAGGCGCTGGCGGTCACCAAGCCCGCGCCTGGCGGCAGCTGGCCGATCGGGACCGGCCGCTACTGGATGACGAGCGGCGATCCCGCGTCGCCGGACGTGCTCGTGGCCCAGCCGATGGCGCGCACGGGACAACCCGTGGTGAAGATCGCCACAGTACCGGCGAGCGCCGCCCGGGACGCGCTCGATGGCGAAGCGGGCGTCCTCATTACGGACGACCCAGCGGCGCTCGAGTACGCGAGGACGCTGGCCGGGTACGTCGACGTCCCCCTCGAATGGAACCGGACGTACGTCCTGCTCGCCCCGGGGCGGGACAAAGCGGTGGTCGGTGACCTCCGCCTGGAGAGCCTCCGCGAGGCAGTGCGCGGCGATGCTCGTCCTGCCGAATGGTCGGGCCCCGGACGTTTCTGGTTCACCGATCTGGAGCCGTGCGGCGTCCCGGCGGGGCGCGACACGCTCGGAGCAGCCGGGCGGCGGCGCCGTGTCGTCTACAAGCAGAGCGACCGGAGCGCGGCCGATCTCGCGGCCCGCCTGGTGGGCCTGGGCGCCCTGGGCCGCGGCGCCGTCGCGGCAGGCGTGCCGGCGAGCGCTTTCGAATCCTCGCTTCGGACCGGCGGCGACGCCGCGTATGTGCTCGAGCTGCGGCGGCGCGTCTACGACGTGTGCCGTGCGGCGCTCGAGCTGCCGCCGTGGAGCTCGGCCGCCACGATCGAGCCGCTGCTCGACGTCCGCTCCCATGCCGTGGTCCGGCGTGGGCTCCCACGGATGACGCTCGACTGGGACGGCACGCTCCGCCTCACTCCGCCATGAGCTTTCGCGCCCGTCTCCTCCTCGGATTCGGCGCGGTGGTGCTCGTCCCCCTGACCGTGTTCGGTTGGCGGATTCGCGAGGTGATGGCGAACCGCCTGACCGCGGAATACCAGCAGCGGGTGGCGGCGCTCGTATCGGTGATCCGCGCGGACCTGGACCAGCGGAGCGCGGGGATCGCGCCGCGGCTCGCCGCCCTGCGCGATGCCATCGCTCGGGACAACCGATTTCGCGTCGCCGCGCTGCAGGGGGGCGAGCGCAGCTACCTGCTCGACTACGCCGGTGACGCCATGCGGCTGGCCGGGCTCTCGCTGCTGCAGATCCAGGACGAGACGGGCCGCATCGTGAGCTCCGGGCACTTCCGCAACGAGTACGATCAGTCCGACCCCGCGCTGCCGCGCCTCCTGGCGGCGGCTCCGGCGGGCACCGCGCTGGTGGAGGCGCGCGGCGCGGAAGGGCCCTTTCTCGCACTCGCGCGGGTCGATTCCCTCCGGATCGGCGGCCGGCGCTTCACCCTCGTTGGTGGGATAGCGGTGGACTCGAGCTTGCTGGCGCGGCTGACGCCCGATTCCGAGCTGACGGTGGCGGTGGCGCTCCCGTCCGACACGTCCTCCGGCCCCGATCCGGCCACGCAAGTCGTCAGCGCGCTGGCCGTCCCGTTCGTGATGGCCGGCGACTCCGCCCGGCTGCTCCCCGCGCGCATTGTCGTCTCGCACTCGCTTGCCTCGCTCGTGGCGCTGCGCCGCGGGGTCGCGCTGTCGTTTCTCGTCGCAGTGCTCGTCACCGCACTGATCGCGCTGCTCCTGGCCTCGTGGCTCTCGACCCGGATCAGCCGGCCGCTGACCGCGCTCGCGGCGAAGACCGCAGACGTGGACATGGATCGGCTGGACGTGGCGTTCGACAGCGACCGGCCGGACGAGATCGGTGCGCTGAGCCGGCTGCTCGGCGCTATGACCGAGCGGCTGCGCGCTGGGGCGGCGCGCCTGCGCGAGGCCGAGCGCCGCCTGGCAATGGGCGACCTGGCCCGCCAGGTGAACCACGACATCAAGAACGGCCTGATTCCCATCCGCAACGTATTCCGGCATCTCGGTCAGGCCGCCGGCGAGACCCCGGATCGGCTCGCCGCCGCGTTCCGGGATCGCCAGGCGACCGTCGAGTCGAGCATCTCCTATCTCGAGAACCTCGCGAGCAACTACGCCCGGCTCTACCCGCAGCCGGCCCGCGAGTCGTGCGACGTGAACGCGGTCGTGCGTGAGACAGTCAAGCGAGTCGGCGAGACGGGCCAGGCGAACCTGCGACTGGAGCTCGCGGAGGGTCTGCGCCCGGTCCGCACCGATCCCCTCGTCCTGCGGCGCATCCTCGAGAACCTCATCGGGAACGCCATCGATAGCCTGGCGGCACGAGCCGGCAGCGTCACCGTATCGACCGGGGCAAACGGAGCAGCTGGCGTCCGAATCACCGTCGCCGACACGGGCAAAGGGATGACCCAGGAGGAGCTGAATCGCGCGTTCGACGACTTCTACACGACGAAGCCCGGCGGTACGGGCCTCGGCCTGTCGATCGTGCGACGCTTGGTGCTCGATGCCAATGGCACGTTGCGTGTGGAGACCGAGCCGGGCGCGGGCAGCAAGTTCATCGTCGAGCTGCCGGGCGAGGCCGCGTGAGCGCCATCCTGGTCGTAGACGACGTCGCCGCCATGGCAGAGCAGTACGCGTACGATCTCAAGCGTGTGGGCGGCTACGAGACGCTCGTCGCGCACAGCGGCCGGGAGGCGCTGGACCTGCTGGAGCGCGAGGCGGTGGACTGCGTCATCCTCGACCTCGAAATGCCGGGGATGGACGGCTTCGAGGTGCTGCGGGCCTTGCAGCGGCGCGGCTTCCGGATTCCCGTGCTCGTGTACACGGGGACGGGCAACTACGACCGCTGTACCGAGGCGATCCGGCTCGGGGCCCGGAGCTTCATCGACAAAGCCGAGCCGATGGAGCGGGTGGTGCAGGAGGTCGAGCACGCCCTCGAGCAAGAGCGCCTTGCGGGGCAGGTCGCCGTGCTGCGGACTCGTCTCGATTCCGACGCACCGCTCGTGGGTGCGAGCCTCGCCATGCAAGAGCTCAAGGACGCGATCGGGCGCGTCGCGAAGATCCCGAGCCCGGTCCTGATCGTGGGTGAGAGCGGGTCGGGGAAGGAGCTCGTCGCCCGGGAGCTGCACCGCCTGGGCGCGAATCCCGCCGGGCCGTTCATCGCGCTCAATGCCGCGGCCATCCCGGAGAACCTCGTGGAGGACGAGCTGTTCGGCCACGAGCGGGGAGCGTTCACGGGCGCCGGCGCCCTCCGCAAGGGCGCGTTCGAAGCCGCGTCCGGTGGCACGTTGTTTCTCGACGAGATCGGGGAGCTGCCCCTCACGGCGCAGGCGAAACTGCTGCGCGTCATCGAACAGCGACAGATCACGCGGCTCGGCGGCAACCGCACGGTCGCCGTGGCGGCGCGGGTCGTGGCCGCCACGAATCGTGACCTCGACGCTGAAGTGCGTGCCGGCCGGTTCCGCGAGGACGTCTACTTCCGACTCAACGTCCACGTGGTGCGCGTCCCCGCGCTCCGAGAGCGGCGGTCGGACGTCCCAGTGCTCGTCGAGCATCTCGTGACCACGACCTGCGCCCGCTTCGGCATGCGACCCAAGACGGTCGACCCTGCAGCGCTCGACTGTCTGATGCGATACGACTGGACGCGCAACAACGTCCGAGAGCTGCGGAATGTCGTCGAGCGGATGATCATCGCGACGGACGGCGAAGTGATCGGTGCGGACGACATTCCAGCCGACATCCGGGAAGGGGCGGGTTCACAGAGCACCTCCGCCGGCAGCGCCCCAACCACGTTCCATGCCCTCAGGGCGGAGGCCGAGCGCCAGATCATCGTCGCGGCGCTCGAGCACAACGACTGGCACATCACCCGGACGGCGCAGGCGCTCGGCCTCGCCGATCACGCCAGCCTCTTGAAGATCATGCGTCGGCATAACATCAGCCGGGGATAGCGCCGCGGACTCGTGTCCGTACGAACACGAGGGGCTCCGGAATCCTGTGTCCGCCCGGACACTCGACGTTCCTCCCCCCAACGCAACTGGTTGATTTGTCGACTGATGCCTGACGACTGACTGCTGGCCTCCCTCCTGCCTTACAGCGGGCGTCCACCGCTGTTCGAACGGCGCTCCCTGAGCGCTCAACCAGGAGGAGGATCCCATGCGGAAGCTCACCATCATCCCGTACGTCATCGCCGCGTTCGTCGCCGGCGCCTGCGGGGGCAAGCACTCCAATTCGGGCGACGCGAACGCGGCCGAAGTGACGACCGTGTCGCCCGAGACGTCGCGCGTTGCGGCCCCGGCCGGTCCCGTGACCGCGGGAACCGTTTCGTTCGACGGCGCCGAGGCAGCCTATACCGAGAAGCGCTACGACGAGGCAGTGCGGTTGTTCACCGGCTACACCAGCGAGCACCCGGACAATGTCTGGGGCTTCTACATGCTCGGCCTCTCGGCCTGGAAGACGGGCGACCGCGACGCCGCAGTGCGCGCGTTCACGCAAGCGCTCGAGAAGGATTCGACCCACGTGAAGAGCCGCCTGAACCTGAGCCGGGTGCTGATCGAGCAGGGCAAGGCGGAGGAGGCGCTCCCATACGTTCAGGGAGTCGTGGCGTTCGATTCTACGTCGAACGAGGGTTACCGCCTGCTCGGGCGCGTGAAGCGCGAGCTCGGCGACTCGAGCGGGGCGATCGAGGCGCTCAAGAAAGCGATCGTGCTCGACGAGCGTGACGCCTGGTCGATGAATAACCTGGCGCGAGTGTACATCGGTCAGGGTCGGTTCGAGGAAGCGCTCGGTCCGCTCGCCCGGGCCATCGAGATCGATTCGACGGTCCCAGCGTTCCATATGAATTTGGGACGAGCCCTGGAGCGCACCGCCGACCGGAGCCGTCTCGCCGAGGCTTTCGTGGAGGAAGTGAAAACCTGGCGGTAGGGAACTGCCGGATCTGATCGCGTCAGTAGGGGCGCAGCATGCTGCGCCCCTACGACGTTTCCACCGCCCGCCCGAGCGCGACAATTTCCTCTCGGATCGCGTGCCGCTCGGCTAGGAGCCGCAAGAACGCCCACCGCCGAAACACGAAGAGACTGAGCGCCCGCGTCCCGCCGACGATGCGGTCGAGCCGCTCGAAG
>Ga0193755_1000056_pt1 | contig 29288 bp, 29 predicted proteins | sample H1a2metaG_FD_144921 | JGI IMG/M metagenome (GOLD analysis project Ga0193755, IMG submission 144921) | Soil microbial communities from a riparian zone of the East river system, Colorado, United States - H1a2 | ecosystem: Environmental > Terrestrial > Soil > Riparian zone | place: USA: East River...
CGCCGATCGCGATGAGTGCGTGCGCGGTCCGGACGATCAGAAAGTTCCGCATCTCACCCAGCCCAGTCGCGAGCGGGATGACGATGTAGGCGTTCGCCGCCGCAGGATCATCTCCAGGTAGGATGCCGACCGTCGCGCCGCCGTTTATCTGCGCGCCTCGCGCCGCGGCCTCCATCACGCCGCCCAGCCCGCCGCACACCAGGATCGCGCCGCGTTGTGCCAGCAGCCGTCCCGTCTCCTCGGCGACGGCCGCCTCCTCCGTCGTGCAGGTGCTCCCGCCGATCACGGCGATGATCGGCTTCATCCAGCCCAGTGCAACGCAGTCTCCACGGCGCGGTGCCATTCGGCGGCGCGCGCCTGCACGGCCCGTCGCCCCGCCCCGGGCGCGAACTTCGTGAACAGGCGGCCCGCGAGGAACTCGTCAGCCGATTTCCACAGCCCGGCGCCGAGACCGGCGAGCCCGGCGGCGCCGAGCGCGGTCGTCTCGACGAGATCGGGCCGGGCGACCGTCACATCCAGCACGTCGGCCTGGAATTGCATGAGCCAATCGTTGGCCGCCGCGCCGCCGTCGACGAGCAGATTCGAGAGCTTGAGCTTCGCATCGGCCAGCATCGCGTCGAGGACGTCCTTGGTGCTGAAGGCCATCGCCTCGAGCGCCGCGCGCACGAGATGCGCGCGGCTACTGCCGCGCGTGAGACCGACGATCGTGCCGCGGGCGTTCGGCTCCCAGTGCGGCGCGCCCAACCCGACGAATGCGGGCACGAAATACACGCCGCCGGTATCGTCGATGCTGCGCGCCATCGCATCCGACTCCGCGGCCTGCTTGATGATGCCCAGCCCGTCGCGCAGCCACTGCATCGCCGCGCCGGCGATGAAGACGCTGCCCTCGAGCGCAAACACCGGCTCGCCCCGCGGACCGCAGGCCAGCGTCGTGAGCAACCCGCGCTTGGAGTTGGGACGGCGCTTTCCGGTGTTCAGCAGCAGGAACGCGCCGGTGCCGTACGTGTTCTTCGCCTGCCCCGGCTTCCAGCAGCCTTGACCGAACAGCGCGGCCTGCTGGTCGCCCGCCACCCCGCTGATCGGCAGCGCGGTACCGAAATGTTCGGCAGCAGCCGTCCCGAAGTCGCCGCTCGAATTGCGCACTTCCGGCAGCGCGTCGCGCGGGACACCGAACAATTTCAGCAGGTCACGATCCCACGCGCGCTTTTGGATGTCGTACAGCATGGTGCGCGACGCATTGGTGTGATCGGTCGCGAACGTCTTGCCGTTCGTAAGCCGGTTGATCAGCCACGTGTCGATAGTGCCGAAGACGACGTCGCCGTTGGCCGCACGTCGCGGCAGCCCTTTCACGTGCTCGAGCAGCCACTCGATCTTGGTCGCGGAGAAATACGGATCGAGCACGAGGCCGGTGCGCGACTTCACCAACGCGCCCTTCTTCTGCTTCTCGAGCTGCGCACAGCGCGCCGCGGTGCGGCGATCCTGCCAGACGATGGCGCGATGGACGGGGCGGCCGCTCTCGCGCTCCCACGCGCACACCGTCTCGCGCTGGTTCGTGATACCGATCGCGTCGGGCGTGACGCGGGCCTGGCGGATTGCTTCCCGCGCCGCGTCCACCGTCACGCGCAGGATCTCCTCGGCATCATGCTCGACCTCACCGGGCGATGGGAAGTGCTGAGTGAACTCGCGATAGCCGCGGCCGAGCACACGGCCCGCGTCGCTCAAGACGAGTGCGGTGCTGCCGGTGGTTCCCTGATCGAGCGCGAGGACAGCGGTCATGGTGACTCCGAGAACGGTGGTTGAACGATCCCGCGATCGGTGATAAAGCCGGTGACATACCGCGCCGGCGTGACATCAAATGCCGGGTTCAAGGCGTTCGCACCTTCCGGGGCGATCGCGCGACCGGCGATGAGAGTAACCTCTGTGGGGGAGCGCTGCTCGATAGGAATCAAGTCGCCTTCGGCCAACTGCGCGTCGACGGTCGACCAGGGGGCGGCACAGTAGAACGGCACGCCGTGGTGGCGCGCCAGGACCGCCAGGCCATATGTGCCGATTTTGTTGGCGAAATCGCCGTTCGCGCAGATCCGATCGGCCCCGACGAGGACGACATCGATCCTGGCCTGCCGCATCAGCGTGGCCGCCGTCGCGTCAGTGATCAGCGTACAGGCGACCCCGGCGTGCAGCAGCTCCCACATCGTGAGCCGCGAGCCCTGGAGCAGAGGTCGGGTCTCGTCCACGTAGACGTGCACCTTACGTCCCTGCTCGTGCGCGAGGTAGATCGGCGCGAGCGCCGTGCCGATGCCGCCGGTCGCGAGCGCTCCCGTGTTGCAGTGCGTGAGGACGTTGGCACCGTCGGGAAGAATGTTGAGTCCATGCTCGCCAATCTTACGGCACATAGCGCGATCTTCTTCCCAAATGGCGGTCGCCTCGCTGCGCAGCCGCTCCCACAAATCGGTGCCCTCGCCGGGCGTGCTCTCCGCGACGCGGACCATGCGATCGAGCGCCCAGCGCAAGTTCACAGCGGTCGGGCGGGCCGCACCGAGCTGCCCCGCAAGGTCCTTGGCCCGTGCCAGGAAATCGGGACGCGGAGCTGTGCGCTGGTCACGCAACGCGGCGACGAGCCCCATCGCTGCAGCGATACCGATCAACGGCGCGCCGCGCACCTGCAGCTGCCGGATCGCATCCGCCACCGACTCTGCGCTTTCCAGATCCCGGCTGATCTCCGCTTCGGGGAGCGCCCGTTGGTCAATGATCCGCACAGCACCGCTCGGAGACCAGGATATCGCCTGGATGGGCACGAACAGAACCTACTGCGAGGACATGCAAAGACTAGGCGCACCTAGCTTTTGCATGTCCCCGCTTTAGGATATGTCGCCATGACCTACCAGACTCTCCTTTTCGAAATCCGGGACGGCATCGCGTTCGTGACAGTGAATCGTCCCGATAAGCTCAATGCGTTGAACGATCAGGTGATGTTGGACCTGGGTGATGCGGCCGAGCGGATCGCCACCGAGGTCGATATCAAGGGCGCCATCCTCACCGGCGCGGGCCCGAAATCGTTCGTCGCCGGCGCCGACATCGGCGATCTGTCGCGGCAGGGGCCGTTCGACGGCAAGGCGCGCGCGCAGCGCGGGCAGGGCGTCCTCCGGCGACTCGAGACGTGCGGCAAGCCGGTCATCGCCGCCGTCAACGGATTCGCCCTCGGCGGTGGCTGTGAGCTCGCGATGGCATGCCACATCCGCATCGCCAGTGAGAACGCGAAGTTCGGGCAGCCGGAGGTGAAGCTGGGAATCGCGCCCGGCTACGGCGGCACGCAACGGTTGCCGCGGCTCGTGGGGAAAGGCATCGCGATGCAGCTGATTCTGACCGGCGAGATGATCGACGCACAGGAGGCCTACCGGATCGGGCTCGTCAACAAGGTCGTGCCGGCGGCCGACCTGCTCGCCGAATCCGAGAAGATGATGCGGGGTATCCTCGCGATGGGCCCGCTGGCCGTGCGTCTCGCCATGGAAGCCGTCGATCAGGGTCTGGAGATGACGCTCGATGAAGGTCTGCTGCTCGAGGCGAATCACTTCGGCCTGCTGGCCGCGACCCAGGACATGAAAGAGGGGACGACCGCATTTCTCGAAAAGCGCGCGGCAAAATTCCAGGGGCGCTAGCCCTGCTGTTCGCCGCGGCCTGCCTCGGCGAACGCGAGCGGCCCGGCCCCCCGCAGGTTTCGTTCACGATCGACGACACAACGGTGGTCTCCAGCCGCGCCGACACCATTGGCGGTACGGTGCGCGCGCAGGATGGGGATGGCATCGATTCGCTGTGGGTCACGGCCGGATCCCAGCTGTGGTCCGAAGACGGGGGCTTCAACCAGATCATCACCACCCGCTACCGTGTGATCATCCCCTCCGGCACCCAGCCGGGGACCCAGATTCCGATGTCGTTCCGGGCACGCGACGCGGCCGGTTTTGAGGCCCAACGCGACACCTACGTTGTGGCTGTACCGTAACTTCCGCCACAGCCTTAACTGTTGACAGGACAATGACTTCCGTGTATTTTATGGGCTGTGACTGACCGCTCCAATCGCCCCCCAAAAAGCCGTCCTGTGGCAGTCGCCGAGGCGCTCGAAGGCTACCTGAAACGGACGGGTTTGGCGCGCCGGGTGGGTCAGGCGCAGATGATTCCCGATTGGCCGGGGCTGGTGGGTCCTCAGATCGCGGCCGTGGCCACGCCCGAGAGCATCACCCCCGATGGGGTGCTGTTCGTGCGGGTGGCCACGAGCTCGTGGATGAACGAGCTGCAGCTCATGACCCCCGACATCATGGCCCGCGTGAATGCGGGGCGCGGTGCCGGCCGCATCACCACGATACGCTGGCTTCTTTCACGCTAGGAACTTGATGCCTAAGAAGAAACCTGCTCCCAACACGTCGAAAGAAAAAGGCAACGGGGACTATCAGGCCGATTCGATCCAGGTCCTCAAGGGTCTGGAAGCGGTCCGGCGCCGGCCGGCGATGTACATCGGCTCTGTGTCAGCCCGCGGTCTGCACCATCTCGTCTACGAAGTGGTGGACAACTCGGTGGACGAGGCGCTGGCAGGCTTCGCGACCGACATCTCCGTCACCATCCATGCCGACAACGCCATCACCGTCGTCGACAACGGCCGCGGCATTCCCGTCGACATTCACAAGACGGAGAAGAAGCCCGGGGTCGAGGTCGCGCTCACGGTGCTCCATGCCGGCGGCAAGTTCGACAAGAGCAGCTACAAGGTGTCGGGCGGCCTGCACGGTGTCGGCGTGTCGGTCGTGAACGCCCTTTCCGAGAAGCTCGAGGTGTGGGTGGACCGCGACGGCAAGCGCCACCACATGGCGTTCGAGCGCGGGGACACCAAGAAGAAGCTCGAGGTCGTCGGCAAGGCGAAAGGCACGGGCACGACGGTCTGGTTCAAGCCCGACACGAGCATCTTCACCGAGACACGCTTCGATTACGCCACCATCGCCAACCGGCTGCGCGAGCTCGCCTTCCTGAACAAGGCGCTCACGATCGTGCTCAAAGACGAGCGCAAGGGCAGCACGAAGGAAGAGACCTTCTACTATAAGGGCGGCCTGTCCGAATTCGTGAAGTGGATCGTCGGCAACCGCCGTCCCCTGCATCCCAAGCCGATTACATTCGAAGCGTCGCGCGAGGACGTCGAAGTCGAGGGCGCGGTGCAGTACGACGATCAGTACAGCGAAAACACGTTCACCTTCGTGAACAACATCAACACGCACGAGGGCGGCACGCATCTCACCGGCTTCAAGTCGGCGCTGACCCGCACGATCAACGAGTGGGCGAAGCAGGACGGCGCCCTCAAGAAAGAAGACTTCACGCTCTCCGGCGACGACGTGCGCGAGGGGCTGAACTGCGTCCTCAGCATCAAAGTCAAAAACCCGCAGTTCGAGGGTCAGACCAAGACCAAGCTCGGCAACTCGGAAGTCGAAGGCATCGTCAAGACGGTCGTCAACGAAGCCCTCGGCGCGTTCTTCGACAAGAACCCGAGCATCGCGCGAGCGATCATCGCCAAGGCGGTGAGCGCGGCCCGGGCCCGCGAGGCCGCCCGCAAGGCACGCGAGCTGGTGCGGAAGAAGAGCGGCCTCGACGCCGGCCTCCTGCCCGGCAAGCTCGCCGATTGCTCGCTCACCGACCCCAAGCTGTGCGAGATCTACCTGGTCGAGGGCGACTCCGCGGGTGGATCCGCCAAAATGGGTCGAGACCGCAGTTATCAGGCGATCCTGCCGCTGCGCGGCAAAATCCTGAACGTGCAAAAGGCGCGCATCGACAAGATTCTGTCGAACGAAGAAATCCGTACGATGATCACAGCGATCGGCACGGGCGTGGGCGAGGACTTCAAGGTGGAGGAGGCGCGCTACCACAAGATCATCATCATGACGGACGCCGACGTGGACGGTGCGCACATCCGCACGCTGCTGCTCACGTTCTTCTACAAAGAGATGAAGCAGCTGATCGACGTCGGGTACATCTACATTGCACAGCCGCCGCTCTTCCGTGTCTCGAAGGGCAAAGAAGAGTTCTACGCCTACGACGAAAAAGAGCGCGATACCTACATCAAACGCCTGACCAATGGCGCCGAGAGCAAGACCACGATCAACGTGAGCCGCTACAAGGGTCTGGGCGAGATGAACCCGGATCAGCTGCGCGATACCACCATGGATCCTGCCAAGCGCACGCTGCTCAAGGTGACGATGGAAGACGCGCTCGAGGCGTCGCAGCTGTTCGAGACACTGATGGGGGACGAAGTCGAGCCGCGCCGCAAGTTCATCGAGGAAAACGCGAAGTTCGTGAAGAACCTCGATGTCTGATGGCCGTCATCGGCATCATCGCGGTTCTGTTGATCGTGCTGGTGTGGTTCCTCTGGCCCACTAAGGACCCCAGACCGGCGCGGCGCGAGCGGCCAGACGTCGATGCAGCGGAGTTGGAAGCCGCCGAGCGAGACGTGCAGGAGGCGGCAGACGAGGAGAGCATTCGCGACTGGGGCCCAGGAACGGGGCAAAAGCCCCTGCCCTAACTCAGCTCCTCAACGCCCGCCCGTGTCACGCGGTGCGACACGAGCCGTAACGGTTTCTGCGTCAACTTGTCCCCGATCACAATCGCCTGCTTGAGCGCGTCGAAGCCGGTGCGGATGCCGTCGGCGTCCTTGGCGAATACCGAAGCGATCGGCTCACCCTCCAGCACCTTGTCGCCGGGCTTCACCGTGATGACGAACCCCACCGTCGGATCGATGGTGTCATCCACAGTGCGCCGGCCGCCTCCGAGCGCGATGATGGCGCGGCCGATGGTGCGAGGCTCGACGCGTTGCACGACGCCGGTGCGCGGCGCGGCGTAGACCTCCACTGCGAGCGCCTGCGGCAACACCGACGGGTCTTCGACGGCTTTGGGATTGCCACCCTGCGCCTCGATGATCTGCTCGAACTTCTCCGCAGCGAGGCCCGACTCGATCGCGGTTTCGAGTTTCTTGCGCGCCTTCTTCGTGTTCTTCTCGATGCCGCCCTGCAGCAGCATCTCCACGCCCAGCGCGTAGGTCACCTCGAGGAGATCGGGCGGGCCCTCGCCGCGGAGCGCGAGAATCGCTTCCTCGGTCTCGAGCACATTGCCGCAGGCGCGGCCCAGCGGCCGGTCCATCGCGGTGATGAGCGCGACGGTGGGGCAACCGCGATCCTCGCCCAACGCGATCATCGTCTTCGCCAACTCGAGACCCCGCTCGACCTCCGGCAAGAACGCGCCGCTCCCGTTTTTCACGTCGAGCACGAGGCCATTCAACCCTTCGGCGAGCTTCTTCGACATGATGCTCGCTGAAATCAGCGGAATCGATTCGACGGTGGCGGTGACGTCGCGCAGGGCGTACAGCTTGCGATCGGCCGGGGCGATCTCGGCGGTCTGGCCGATCAGCGCGCAGCCGAGTTTCTGCACCTGCGCCTTCGCCTCGGCGAGCGACAGGTTGGTGCGGAATCCGGGGATGGATTCGAGCTTGTCGAGCGTCCCGCCGGTGTGCCCGAGTCCCCGGCCCGACATCATCGGTACGGCGACGCCGCACGCCGCGACCAGGGGGCCCAAAACGAGCGAGACTTTGTCGCCCACGCCGCCTGTCGAATGCTTGTCGATGCGCGGCGTTGCCCAGCCGTCGAACGACAGGCGATCACCCGACGCGAGCATCGCGTCGGTGAGCGCGGCGAGCTCCTGGCGGTCGAGGCCCCGCATGAACACGGCCATCAGGAGCGCGGCGATCTGATAGTCGGGAATGCGGCCCGCCGTGTATTCCGCGACGATGGCCGACCACTCTTCGGGGGTGAGACTCCCGCCGTCGCGCTTGCGCTCGATCAAGGGGGGGACGATCATTCTCGCATGCTCTCCATCGTTCTTGCGCTGGTCGCGCAGAATCCGGTCAATCACATCGCCCTGGGCGACAGTGCCGGCCTGATGCATCCCGACGTTCAGCTGCGTCACTACCAGGCGGCTCTTGCCGCCGACTCGCTGAGCTACCAGGCGAACTGGAAGGCAGCCCGGGCGATCGCCGACGTCGCCAAACAAATACAGGGCAATGCCGATTCCCTCAAGCGGCGTCGGGATAGCCTTTATTCTGTGGGCCGCGGCTACGCCGAGCGGGCGATTCGCGCCGACTCGACAAAGGCCGACGGACATTACGCGCTCGCGATGGTCCTGGGACGCCTGTCCCGCACGAAAGGGAGCAAGGAACGCGTCCGCTACGCCAAGATCATCTTCGACGAAGCGACGCGCGCCGTGCAGATCGACTCCACCTACGACAATGCGCATCACGTCCTCGGCGCCTGGAACGCCGAGGTGAAGCGGCTCTCCGGGTTCCAGCGCTTCTTCGCCAAGGCGCTGTTCGGCGGCGGCTTCATGGACAAGGCGAACTGGAACGACGCGGTCATGCATCTCGCGACCGCCGTACGGCTCGCCCCGAACCACATCTACCACCGGCTCGAGCTCGCGGAGGTCTACACCGACCTCGGCCGCTACTCGAAGGCGCGCGAGCAGCTGACGGTGATCGCGACGCTGCCCGAGGTCGACGTGCTCGACGGGCAGTACAAAAAGGACGCCGCCGCCTTGCTCGCCGACATCAAGAACGAAAAGGACGAAACGTAGACAGGTATGATGTAGGGGCGCAGCATGCTGCGCCCCTACCCTTAACGGCAGCCCCTCATCGTCTCGACCAGACGATGATTGCTCCACAAGGACTCAAGTAACCTGAGTACTGGACTGGGACGCCCGCCGGTCCAGGGTAGACTTCGAGCGCCTCGACGTTAAAGGGATTGATGAGATCGTCGAGCGAGAGATCTCCGCGACTACCCACACCGCCCGCACGTAAGACCACGCCATCGAGAACGACGCTGGGCTGGCATTTCCCGCGCATGAACATGCTGTTTGCCGCTCGCATGGTGACGTCACAGTGGCGCGCTCCCGTGCAGGTGACGCGCACACCCGGCATGTCATGAAGCAAATCACTCATGATCAGTGCATCGCGCTTGTCGATATCAGCGCGTGTTAGGTAATGACCGAATCCGACTTTTCTTCGACGATAGAATCCCGCATCTGCCAAGTACTGCAATCGTTTCTCGACTCCGCTAGCGACCACTGTGACCGTGTCCAACGTTAGCGGACTTGAGGGTAAGCTCAGCGAGACTCGTGCGGTAAAGGCCGAGTCGACAATGAAGCGTTTGGTAGTAATGGGAGGATAGCCGATCCTACTGACTAGTAGGCGATACTCCCCAATGCGCGGAAGGTGGAAAGCAAACTTGCCATCAGTGCTCGTAACCGTCACTGCTAGCGCGGTACCCGTCGAATCCAGAAGCACCAGGCGGGCACCATCGATCGGTTCTAGGGAGACGCTGTCTAAGACCACGCCAGCGAGTTCTTGAGCTCGTAGTCGCGGTGCGGTCAAGGCAAATGCCAGAAGTAAAGGCAAGCACGAGACGTAGGGGCGCAGCATGCTGCGCCCCTACCGACCTGACATCAGCTTTTCGATGGCGTCCGTCGTGCGCGGCGCCCCCGCCGACAGCCATTCCCCGCCCTTGGCGGTGACCAGCACGTCGTCCTCGATCCGCACGCCCAGCTGTTCGGCCTGGATGTAGATCCCCGGCTCGAGCGTGATCACCATACCCGGCTCGAGCGGCCGGCCGATGCCGACGTCGTGCACGTCCATCCCGATGGGGTGGCCGAGCCCATGGTTGAAGAACTCGCGGTCATCGCACGTCAGCTGACCACACAGGTTCCCCGAGTGCTCGCGCATGTAACGCCGGGCGACGTCATCGAGCTGCCGCATGGTCACGCCGGGACGAACGGCATCGAACGCGGCCTGCTGAGCGCCGAGCACCAGATCGTAAATTGCTTTCTGCCGCAGCGTGAACTTCCCATTGATCGGGAAGGTCCGCGTGACGTCCGCGGTGTACTGGCCCCATTCGGCCGCGGCGTCGATGACCACGAGATCGCCGTTTTCGGTCTTCCGGCGGTTGACGTCGTAGTGGAGCGTCGTGGTGTTGGGCCCGCTGCCGACAATCGACGGGTAGCCGAGGCGGTCGGCGCCGTTGCGTCGAAAGCCGTCCTCCAGCGCCGCTTCGAGCTCGTACTCGTACATTCCGGCCCGCGCGGCACGCATCGCAGCGATGTGACCGGCGACGCTGATGTCCACGGCCCGGCGCAGACGTGAGATCTCATCGGCGTCCTTCACGACGCGCATCGAATCCACGATCGTGCTGACGTTGAGGCTGTTCGGCGCCATGTCCGGCGCTCGCGATGAGCGGCCCCGGCCTTGCGGAGTGTAAAGCGGTTGGAGCGCGCCGCGGACGCGAGTGTCGAGCGAATCGAGCGGCAGAACCGTAGGGATGCCGGAGAGCCGCACCGCCACGCTGTCCGGTCCGAGCCGTAAACCCGTCCAGCGCTCTTGTGATGGCGTCCGCGGCGGCAGAAACAGGACCGTCTCGAGCGAGTCCTGGCCGCGGGCGGTCATCAGGAGGAAGGCGTCCTGCGTCTCGAGCTCGGTGAGGTAGTAGAACGTGTTGTCCTGCCGGAAATCGTTGTCCTGCACGTAGTCCTGCTCGATGTTCCGCTCGTGCGCCGCGGGAATCAGCACCGTACCGCGCCCGATGCGTTTGAGCAGCGCGCGCCGGCGTGCCGCCACGGCCGCGGTGTCCACCGGACGTCCCATCCCGGGCAGCTGGGGGATCACGGTGTAGGCCCCAATCGGAGCCGCCGATCCCGCTGATTGAGACGCAGACTGCGCGCAGAGCGCGACGATGGCGACACTCGTCAGGAGGACGGTACGCATGCGGCGTAATCTACACGTGCTTGACGGACTCCGAGTCTCCGAGCGAAACTATGGCACTCATGACAATCAACTCGGCCCTCACACACGCGGAAGCGGAACGGCTCGCCGCGCGGATCGCCGAGCTCGAGCATGAACGCAAGCATCTACTTGCCGTCATCGAGATCCTGAAAGAAGCTTCCAGTTCCTTACACTTTATTGACATTCTGCAGTCCATCGCCCGCAAGCTGGGCGAGTCGTTCGGGCTGGACCGCTGCTCTATCTTCCTCGGCGAAAAAGGCGGCAAGCAGGTCCGCCTCGTGGCATCGTACGAAGACCCCACGATCCGCAACTTCGTCGTCGATCTCGATCGCTACCCCGAGCTCAAGCGCGCGATGGTCAGCGGCGAAACGGTCTTCATCCCCGACGCCGCCAACGATCCCTCCCTGCGGCATGTGAAAAGTGAGATGATCAATCGCCGCGTGAAGTCGATTACGGTCGTGCCGATCACGTGGCGGACCGTTGCGATCGGCGCGATTTTTCTGCGCACCTACCGCGACGGCCCCACTTTCTCCGACGCCGATGTGCGCTTCGTGCAGGTCGTCGCAGCCCTCACGGCGCAAAGCCTGCGCAACGCGCATCGCTACGAGCGGCTCGCCCAGCGAACGCACGAAACGGGCGGTCTACTCCGGCACATGGAGCTGGAGCGCGTCGCGTTGCTCTCCTTCTTCCGACGCCTCCTCGACGCATTCGGGGCGCGCGAGGGCGCGTGGGGCGAAGGCCTCCTGCCCAAGGCCAGCGCCGACGAGCTCGACCGCCTTGTCAGCGTGGCCATGGCCGTCATCCAGGAAGAAGCCAAGGGGCGGTGAAGCCGGCAGCACGCGCCGCTGAGCTGCGGCGGATTCTGGAACGGGCGAATCACGCGTACTACCTCCTCGACAAACCGGAGATGTCGGACGCCGAGTACGACCGGCTGTTCCGCGAGCTCCAGGACCTCGAATCGAAGCACCCCGAGCTCCAGACTCCTGACTCCCCGACGCTGCGCATCGGCGGCGACCCGGCGAGCGCATTCCGCAAGCACCGTCATCTCGTTCCCATGCTGTCGCTGGCAAACGCGTTCACCGAAGCGGAGCTGCAGGAATGGGAGGAGCGTAACGCCCGGCTGGTGCCGGAGGTCAAAACGGCGGGGTACACGCTCGAGGTGAAGATCGACGGCGCCGCGGTGAGCCTCACCTACGAGAACGGCGTCCTCGTCACCGGCGTCACGCGCGGCAACGGCGTCGAAGGGGAGGACGTCACGGCAAATCTGCGGACCGTGCTCGACCTGCCGTTGCGCCTGCGGGGCAAGGGCTGGCCCAAGAAAATGGAAGTTCGTGGCGAGGTTTATCTGCCGAAGAGCCAGTTCGCGGAGACCAATAAGCAGCGTGAGAAAGCGGGCGAGCCGCCGTACGCCAACCCGCGCAACGCGGCCGCCGGCGCACTGCGCCAGCTCGATCCCAAAAAGACCCGCGCCCGCGGCCTGCGGGTCTTCACCTTCCAGGTCGAAGCTCCCGGTCTGAAGCTCGGTATCGAATCGCAGCACGAGCTGCTCGAGACCATGCTGAAGTGGGGACTTCCGGTCGAGCCGCACCACACGCGCGTCGACGGCCTCGAAGCCGCCCACAAGGCGATCGCGCAGCTTCAGGCGCTGCTGCCGACGCTCGACTACGGCGCCGACGGTGTCGCCGTCAAACTCGACAGGCGATCGCTCTACGCCGAGCTGGGCACGATCGGCAATCGTGAGCCTCGCTGGTCGGTGGCGCGCAAGTTCGCGCCCGAAGTGCAGATCACGAGGCTGCTCGAGATCCGGATCAACGTGGGCCGTACCGGCGCGCTCAATCCGTACGCCGTACTCGAGCCGGTGGAGATCGGCGGCGTCACCGTCTCGAACGCCACGCTGCACAATGCCGAGCTGATCGCGGCCAAGGACATTCGTGAGGGCGACTGGGTCGAGGTGACCCGCGCGGGCGAGGTCATCCCGCAGATTCTGGGGCCTGTAAAGGACAAGCCGCGAGGCAAATCCAAGTTCGCAATGCCGGAGAAGTGCCCCAGCTGCGGCTCGCAGGTCGAGCACCCGCAAGACGAGGTGATGACCTACTGCCCCAACATCTCGTGCCCGTCGCGCATCCTCGAATCGATCGTGCACTTCGCGAGCCGCAGCGCGATGGACATCCGGGGGCTCGGCTACGAGCGGGTGCGGGCGCTCCTCGACGCGAAGCTGATCGCCAATGTGGCAGACCTGTACAAGCTGACCTCGATGCAGCTACTCACCCTGGAAGGCTTCGCCGAGAAGTCGGCCCAGCAGCTCGTCGACAGTATCGCCGCCTCGAAGGACCAACCGCTCTCGGCGCTCCTCTTTGGGCTCGGCATTCGCCATGTGGGGCAGCAAGGCGCGAAGCTCTTGGCGCGGCATTTTGGCACGATGGACGCGTTGGCGGACGCTTCCGCCGAGGAAGTCGGCGAGGTCCGCGGGATCGGACCCGCTATTGGCGAGGCCGTGGTCGGCTTTTTCACGGACACCCGCAACAAGGACCTGCTCAAAAGCCTGGCCAAGTCCGGGCTGACATTGAGGGAAACGGCGACGGCCACGGGCCCACGGCCCCTCGCCGACCAGACGTTTGTCGTCACCGGCACGTTGCCCACGCTCTCGCGGCAGCAGGCGCGCGACCTGATCGAGGCCGCGGGGGGCCACGTGTCCGACAGTCTGTCGAAAAAGACGACCGCGTTGGTCGTCGGCGCCGATCCGGGGTCCAAGCTCGAGAAGGCGAAGTCGCTCGGTGTCGAGCAGATCGACGAAGCGGAACTCTTGCGCCGCGCGAACCGCAAACCCTAAGTTGCCTTCCCATATGACGGCTCCGAGCATCGTTCGCCAACTTCATGCGAGCCTCGCCGCGCATGCCCCGGATCAGCTCATCACGGTGCTGCAGGAGGCCGGCTACGCCGCCGGCGAAGGTCTCTTCAAAGCGTTCACCGCCGGGACCAGCGCGACCGACCTCGATGCCGACATGCTCGGCGAAACGCTCTCCGAGTTCTTCACGAGTGGCGGCTGGGGCGCGGTGACGCTGAGTCCCGTAGGGATCGGGGCGCTCGCGCTCGATTCTACAGACTGGGCCGAAGCGGAGCCCGGCACGGCGCAGTCCCCGATGTGCTTCTTCTCCGCGGGGATGCTGGCCGACTTCCTGGGACGATTGTCGGACGAGACGGTGGCCGTGATGGAGGTCGAGTGCCGCAGTCGCGGCGACGAGCGCTGCCGTTTCCTGTCGGCGACGCCGGAGGTGTTGGAGAAGGTCTACAACGAAATGACGGCCGGACGGACGTACGCCGACGCGTTAGGTGCGTAGTAGGGGCGCAGCATGCTGCGCCCCTACCTCCGTGCCACACTAACTCCTTCCAACAGCAACGACGGCGACCAACGCGCACCAAGCCACCGTCCGTCGTTGCCAAATCCCCCAATCCGCTTGAGCAGATCGTAGGCGTTTCCCGCCACCGCGGCGTCCTTCACACGACCCGTGATCTCGCCGCGCTGTACGCGATACGCGAGTCCCACCGGGTGGCTGAACGCGCCGCTGATCACGTTGCCCTGCCCGACACCGATCAGGTCGTCGACGATCAACCCGTCGTCGATGTCGCCGAGCAGGCCACCACCGAGGCCGGCCGTGTGGCCGCCATGTGCGCCATCGTTTCCGCGAAACAGAATGTTTGTGTAGCCGATGTGCGGTTTCCCAAACACCCCGCGCCGGCCGTTGCCCGTGCTCTGGGTCTTGGCGCGCGCGGCAGTTTCGAGATCGTAGACGAATCGCCCTACGACACCGCGCTCGACCAATCCGGTGCTGCGCGACGGGACGCATTCGTCATCGACGGGACGCGAGGCGGGCCGGCCCGGCGTGAGCGGATCGTCGACGATCGAAAGCCGCTCATCGAACAGCCGCTCCCCGACTTTCCCGGCCAGCGGCGAGCTGCCCTGGAGCACCGTTTTCCCCGAGAGCGCCTGCTCGAGCGGCAGCACGACGGCGGCCAGTCCCGCCGGCGTAAACACGACGGGCAGCGCCCCATCGGGCGGCGTGACGATCGTGAGCGCCGCGGTGAGCCGCGTCTCCACGGACTGCACCAGCGCCTCGAGATCGGCGTCGCTCGGCATGTCGGCGCCGACGTACTGGTCGTAAACCATCAGCACGTCGTCGCCCGCAATCCGCGTGATGTCCGCGGTCACCGCGATGCCGGTGGCGCGGTACTCGCCGCGGGCGCCGGCCGTATTGCCCACGGCGGTGTCCGCGACTTCCCGCTGCACCGCGATGTTGACCTGGCAGTCCGGCCGCGACAGCCGTTCGACCAGCAGCCTGCCCATGCGGATCATCTCGGCGAGCGAGGCGTTGGCGGTGCGATCGAAGAATGTGGGGATCGGGGGTAGGGATTGGGGACTCGGGCTCGGAAATGCCAGCTCTACTATCTCCCCCAATTCCGCGGACGCGCGGGCGCGAGCCACGAGCTCTTTGGGATCCGGCTTCGCCGCAGTGGTACCCGCGACGCCCATGCGGCCGCCGGCGAGCACCCGCAGGTTGACGCCCGCTTCCTCGGAGATGCCGACCGCCTTGAGCCGGCCTGATTCGAACGCGACCGTGGTCTGCTCTTCCCGACGCCACAGCGCGTCGGCGCCGTCGACCTTGCCGCGGGCGGTCTCCAGCACGCGATCGATCATACGTCGCCGCCGATCAGCGCTTCTTCGATGCGCACGTGCGGCGCCCCTTCGGTCACCGGCAGCGGAAACTGGCCGCCCTTGCCGCAACCGCCGCCCATCTGATTCCAGGTGAAATCGCCGGCGATGTGATCGATCCGGTCCAGCGTCTGGAACAGATTGCCGGCCAACACCACATCCTTCACCAGCTCCGCCACTTTCCCGTCGCGGATCATGTATCCCCAGCCGGCGGTGAAGGAAAAGTTCTCGAGCATCGTCTGGCCGCCGAACGCCCCACAGGCGTACACGCCGAGCTTGATATCGCTGATGAGGTCGTTGAATCCGACGCCCTTCGTGCCGGGCGCGATGTAGGTGTTCGTCATGCGGACAATCGGCGCGTGGCGAAACGAGATCGCGCGGGCATTGCCCGTTGGTCGCTCGCCGAGCTTCGCGGCTGTCTCGCGGGAGTGCAGGCGGCCGACGAGGATGCCTTCTTTGATGAGCGGCGTGTCCTGCGTCGGCGTGCCTTCGTCGTCATAGGGCAGCGTCCCGCGCAGGCCCTTCTCGGCGCCGTTGTCGCCGACATTCAGGACCGGTTTTCCGAAGCGCCTGCCCAGCGTCATCATCTCGCGTGCCTGGGGGTTTTCGTACACGAAGTCGGCTTCGGACAAATGCCCGAACGCTTCGTGGATGAAGACGCCCGCCAGCTCGTTGTCCAGGATCACGGGATAGGCGCCGCCGCGCACGCGGGGTGCGTCCAGCAGGTCGACGGCGCGTTGCGCGACGACGCGGAACTGACTCTCGAAGTTCTGGACGCTGTTCCAACCCTTCCGCAGACCGATGGACTCGAGCCCCTTCTCGATGTTGCCGTTGCGCCGTCCGATCGCCGTGCCCGACACGACCACCTCGGGGCGCAGCTGATAGAGCGACGTGCCCTCGGAATTGATGTACCAGACTTCCGAGACCTCGTCGCGGTAGCTCGATTGCGTATCGACGATCTTGTCCGACACGGCGAGCATCGCGCTGTTGTAGCGGTCGAGCAGCTTCTTCTTCTCCGCGAGCGGGACGCCGCGCACATCACCGTCGAGCTCGAGGATGGCGTCGGCGGACTGCGGAGGCGTCTCGGCGAGCCGGATGGGATCATCCACGCGCACGGCGCGCGACAACTCGTTGGCGCGCGCGACCATGGCGGGCAATTCGTCGAGCGACGTGAACGAGGCAATGCCCCACCCGTACCCCTTGTTGAGCACGCGCACGAAACCGCCCTGGTCCTCGCTGACGGTCGCGGTCTCGAGGCGGCGGCCCCGGAAGGCGACGGCGGAGCTCCAGGTGCGTTCGACGCGGATTTCGGTGTAATCGGCGCGAGACTGTTTGACTGCGGCGGCGAGACGATCTTTCAACGGGGCGGGGTCTCTTTCAGTTTGGCCCGATAATCGGGGCGGACCACGATCTCGCCGTCGACGATGACTTCGAGGTCCCACGGCAGGATGATGAAGTTCTCGTTCTCGAGTGCGTAGAAATCGGGCTTGTAGGTGCCGGTCTTGAAGGACACGGCGGTCTTCACGGCAGCCGGCTTGAGATCGCGCACGGCGGCCAGCGCGAGCTTCATGGTGCTCCCCGATTCGCACGTTTCGTCTACGAGCAGCACGCGCTTGCCGGTCACGAGGCGCGGCGGGCCGGCGATGACGGATCCCTCGTGCGTAATGGCGATCGAGGCGAAGTCGCGTTGCAGGATGCTCGCGACGACCGCGCCGGGAATCACGCCGGCTTTCGCGATCCCGATGACGACTTCCGGGTCGTACTCCCGGAACACCTTGAGGGCCAGCACCCGGCATAGCTCCCCGAAGAACGCCCAGTCCACTTGCAGCACTCCGCGAGGGGTTTTGCTCTTGGGACGGGTCCCGGCGCTCGAGCGGGGGGTGGGACGGGGGGAACGAGGAGGGAGGGTCATTGGGGATTCTACATTGCCAGCGTCTGCAGCCGCAAGCTATTTTCGCCCCATGGGTTTCTGGCGTCGGTTGTTCGGGGGCTCGTCGGGGGGGAGCGACGATCTCAAACCTCAACGGCTCGATTATCTCAATGAGGCGTTAGCCCTGGAGCGTCAGGGGGATTATGACGCGGCGCTGACGTCGTATCGGTTGGCGCTGCGCGATCACCCCAACGACGCCCGCATTCTGCAGAACATGGCGATCGCGTTCACCAAGACCCGCCGCTTCGACGAAGCGATTCGCCACTACCGGCGCGCGCTCGAGCTCGATAGCTCGCTCGCCGGCGCGCATTACGGACTCGCGTTTCTGCTGCTGCAACGCGGCGATCCCGACGGCGCCGCGCAACACCTCAAGACCTTCCTCGCGCACCCGCCCCGTGGACCCGACGCCCAGAAATGGATCGAGCACGCGACACAGGCACTGCATGATCTTGGTGCTCAGCCCGCCCCCGCCCCCGCCCCCGCCCCCGCCCCCGCCCCCGGAAGTATCGCGTCGGCGCGTGCGCCTGAAGAGAGGACCGGCAGCCACTGATTCGGAGATTCGCGCTGCTCGCGCTCGTGGCAGTGCTCGCCTGCAAAATCAAAACCGATCCCGACCAGCCCGTGGCGATCGAAATCGTGTTGCCGGACAGTGGCCGCGTCGAGCTCACCGATACCTTCCGGCCGCGGGGGCGCGCGCTCAACGGGTTGGGGGACTCCGTGCAAGCCGATCTCGTCTGGAGCTCGCTCGACACCGCAACGATCGCCGTCCTGGATACCACCAGGGGGGTGTCTCTGTCGAAAGCGGTCGGAATCGGCCGACTGGAGGCGCGGACCGGCAATCTCTTCTCGAATCCCCAGTCCGTGACCGTGCTGGCTCATCTCGATTCTGTGCGCGCCGACAGCGCGACCCGCGATATCGTCAAACTGACGCCCGACTCGACCGAGCACCTCGACTCCCTGTCGATACCGCTCCAGGTGCATGCGTTCGCCACTGGGGGCACCGCTGAGCGCCGGCGGGTCGTGTATGTCGCGACCACCTTCCCGACCACTGGCCCGGTCGTCACATTAGTGCCGAATGACACCGTGCTGACGTCGGCGGGCATCGCCGCGCTGCGGCTACGAGTCCTTCCAGGGGCCAGAGCCGATTCGGTGGTGGTAACCGCGACCATGAAGCGCTTGGACGGCACAGAAATCGTCGGCAGTCCCGTACGTTTCGTCGTGGAGTATGGCCCATGAAAGGCACGCTCAACCAACTGTTCTTCACCACGGTGGATCGACACGTCGGCCTGCCGGCGGCGTTCCGGTCGAAGGTGGGTGGTGCCTGGGTGCCCATCACCCATCGCCAGGCGCTCGAGCGCGTCCAGGCGATCTCCCTCGGCCTCCGCGAGCTGGACATCAAGCCGGGTGACAAAGTCGCGATCGTCTCCGAGAATCGCCCGGAATGGGCCCTGAGCGATTACGCGTGCCTGACCGCGCGCGCGACGGATGTCCCCATTTACCCGACGCTGACCGCGAAGCAAACCGAGTACATCCTGCGCGACTCGGAATCGGTCGCCGCGTTCATTTCGACCGCCGCGCAGCTGGACAAGATCCTCGAAGTGAAGGGCAACCTGCCCGGGCTCAAATACGTGATCGTGTTCGACAGCGCCGCCGTCGCACAGCGGCGGGGCGAGGGCTTCGTTTCCCTCGAGGCGGTGGAGGCCAAGGGGCGCGCCGCCGCACCGAAGCATTCCAGCTGGAGAGCGGAAGCGCTGGACGCGCAGCCCGATGACCTCGCGACGCTCATCTATACGTCGGGAACGACTGGCGATCCCAAAGGCGTGATGCTCTCGCATTACAACATCTGGTCCAACGTGCAGGCCGTGCTGCAGATGATTCCTATCGGCGGCGGCGATGAGTGCCTGTCGATGTTACCGCTGTCGCATAGCTACGAGCGCATGGTGGACTACACGCTGTTCCAGGCGGGCGTGATCATCAATTACGCTGAGTCGTTCGACACCGTCGCCGCAAACCTGGGGGACGTGAAGCCGACGGTGGTGTTGTCGGTACCGCGACTCTACGAAAAAGTCTACGCGCGCGTGCTCGAGAACGCGCTGTCGGGCAGCGCGATCAAGCGCAAAATCTTCTTCTGGGCGAAGCGCGCCGGCGAGCAGTGGGCGACGTTGTCGCTGGCGGGGCTGCCAATTCCCGGCGGACTCAAGCTCAAGAAAAAAATTGCGGACCGGCTCGTGTTCTCGAAGCTGCGGGCGCGTACGGGCGGGAAGATCCGGTTTTTCGTCTCCGGTGCCGCGCCGCTGTCCGCCGATATCGCCAAGTTCTTCTACAGCGCAGGACTCCCGGTCATCGAGGGATATGGGCTGACGGAGTCGTCGCCCGTACTGACGCTCAATCCGCTCGACCGCATCAAACTGGGAACGGTCGGCCGCGTCATTCCCGGCGTCGAGCTCAAGATCGCTCAGGATGGCGAGATCCTGGCCCGCGGCCCGAACATCATGAAGGGGTACTACAAGCTGCCCGAGGCCACAGCCGAGACCGTGGATGCTGACGGCTGGCTGCACACCGGCGACATCGGCGAGCTCGACTCGGACGGCTATTTGAAGATCACCGACCGCAAGAAGGAGCTGCTCAAGACGGCGGGCGGCAAGTACATCGCGCCGCAGCCGATCGAGATGATGGTCAAGCGCAACAAGTTCGTCGCCAACGCCATGATGTATGGCGACCGCCGCAAGTTCCCGCTCATTCTCATCGTGCCGAATTTCGACACCCTCGAGCGCTGGGCGCAGGAGCGGGGTCTCACGTACGCCACCCGCGCCGAGTTGCTGCGGATGCCCGACGTGCAGGCGAAGGTCGAGCGCGAGGTGATGAGCATGCTGCGCGAGCTCGCGAAGTTCGAGACGCCGAAGAAGGTCCTGCTGCTCGAGAACGACTTTACGATCGAGAACGGCGAGCTGACGCCGACGCTCAAGGTGAAGCGCCGGGAGGTCGAGAAGCGGTACAAGGATCTGATCGATGCGGCCTACGCGTCGGGCGACGCGATCGCCGCTTCGATCGAAGGCTAACGCTTCTCGCCCACCCAGAGCCCGTGTTCCGCCGCCAGCTTGAGGAGCCCGATCGGAAGTTCGGGCTCTTCGTTTTCGACGACAAAGCGGCGGCCGCGCAGCAGCGCACGATGGGCTTCCACGAGCCAGGGCGATGTCGCGAGGTCGGCGCCGACGACGACGCCGCGCGCGACCGCGGTGCGGAGCGGGATCTTCTCGTTCGCGTACAGGAGCGACAGGGCCGGCAGCTCCTCCATATCCGGCGGCGGGTTGATGCCGACGAAGTGAATCCCTTCCAACAGGCTGCTGAGGCGTGGCGCCTGTCGTACCGCAGCGCCGACCAGGACGACGTACCCGCCGGGCCCGGAGAGCTCGAGCAGCGCCTGGAGCCTCGTGGCATCAGCCGACGGCAGCGGTGAAGGCGGTGAGTACGCGGGGCGAGGGCCGGACGATTCCTTCGCAACTCGTTCCTTACTGCGGCGGAAGTTCACGATGCCCCGCGAGATCGGATACTCGGCGTGGCAGACCGGGCAGCCGACGAGCCCCGAGCGCACCATGCGGTCTTTGATCTCGCCTGTGGAGAGCACGAGCATTTCTTCGCGGTGCGGCTCGGGACAGCGGAGCATTTCCGTCAGCTCGATGTGCACGCCCCTACCCCCTCGGCGAGTAGTTGGTCGGCAGGAGCCGGATCTCGGTGACCGCGACATGCTCCGGCTGCGTGACCGCGTACACCACCGCCTGCGCGATGTCCTCGGCGCGCATCATGTCCTTGCGCTTCGTGAACCCCGGTTTGGAGTCGGGATCGACGGCGTCCCAGATGTCCGTATCCACCGGCCCAGGCGACACGAGCGTCGTGCGCACCCCGCTGCGCGCGGTCTCGGCGCGGATCACCTCGTGCATGCCCCGCAGCCCGAACTTGCTGGCCGCATAGGCGGTGGAACCCGGGAATCCGATGTAGTCGGAGATCGAGCCGACGGTGACGAGATGGCCGCTGCCGCGCTGCACCATGCCGGGCACGAGCGCCCGCGCGATCAAGAACGGCGCAATGAGGTTGGTCGCCACCGTGATCGTGAAGTCGTCGTACGTCGTCTCGGCGAGCGGCTTGATGAGGAAGATCCCGGCATTGTTCACCACGATGTCGGGCACGCCGAGCTTGCCGACGACCTGGTCCACGGCCGTCTTCACATCCATCGGCTTGGTGACGTCGCAGGCGATGTCAGTCATCCGCTCGCTGGAACGATTGCGCAGGCTGCGCGCCAGACGCACGACGCGCATTCCGGTGGCATGCAGGGCTTCCGCGACCGCGAGGCCGATGCCCCGCGACGCGCCCGTTACGAGCGCGAGCTTCAAGGCAACCCGGCCCCTCCGTGCACCAGCCGGAGGAACTCATCGCGCGTCTTGGCGTCATCCCGGAAGGCGCCGCGCAGCGCGCTCGTCACCGTCTTGGAGTTCTGCTTCTCCACGCCGCGCATCATCATGCAGAGATGGTACGCCTCGATGACGACGCCCACCCCGAGCGGGTCCAGCACCCGGCATAACGCCTCGGCCACCTGATCGGTGAGCCGCTCCTGCACCTGCAGCCGGCGCGCGAACACCTCGACGACCCGCGGGATCTTGGATAGCCCGACGATCTTGCCGTTGGGGAGGTACGCGACGTGGGCTCTGCCGAAAAACGGCAGCAGGTGGTGCTCGCACATCGAGTAGATCTCGATGTCCCGCACGCAGATCATACTCTCGTGCTTCTCCTCGAACAGGGCGTCCCCGATGACCTCTTCGACCACCATGCCGTAGCCACGTGTGAGCCATTTGAGCGACGCTTCGACGCGGGCGGGCGTCTGCCGGAGCCCGTCGCGCGTGGGATCTTCGCCCAACTGCTCCAACATCTCGTGGACGAGCGTCTGGAACGGGATGCGCACCGCCGTCGGCTCGGTATGCGACTCGTGGAAGCTGTGCAGGCTCGCGGATTTCATCTTGTCTCGTGCCATGGTAGGTTTGGGCCCCCGTGCGATTCCTAAAGCTACTCGCCCAGGCGATGCAGGCGGGAGGCACGGCGCTCGCGGCGCTGTGGACCTTCCCCAGCATGCTGTTGTCGGCGTTCCTCGTCGCCTGGGGCGCGGAAGCCGCGCAGTTCCTCATCTCTCAAGGCCTGGCGCTCGCGATCCTCGCGTGGCTGCAGACGCTGCCCGAGTTTGCGGTCGAGGCCGTCATCGCCTGGGACGCGGGACGAGATCCTGAGCGCGCGCACCTCGCCATCGCGAATCTGACGGGCGCGATCCGGCTCCTGCTCGGCCTCGGGTGGCCGATGATCTACTTCGTCTTCGCCTTCTCCGGCCAGCGCCGGGGCGACCCGCACCACACCCCGATAAAGCTGCAGCCGGAGCACGCGGTCGAAGTGATCGGGTTGGTGCCGCCGCTGCTCTACTTCGGCGTCATCGTGTGGAAGCAGTCGATCAGCTGGATCGACGCGGTGGTGTTGTTGCTGCTCTATGTCGGCTATCTCCTCGTCCTGTTGCGGAATCCGCCGCACAACGTCGAGGAGCTCGCCGACGCCCCGCGCGTATCCCAATGGGCATACCGGCAACGGGGCTGGCGCCGGCAGGCGGCCATCGGTGCGTTGTTTGGCGGCGGCGGCCTCCTCTTGTATGTCACGGCGCATCCGTTCCTCGAATCGATGCTCGCGGTGGCGGCGACGCTGGGAATCAGCCAGTTCGTCCTCGTGCAATGGGTCGCGCCGTTCCTCTCGGAATTCCCCGAAAAAGTCTCCGCGTTTCTGTGGGCGCGGCGCGTGACGCATGCGCCCATGGCGCTGATGAACATGGTCTCGAGCAACATCAATCAGTGGACCGTGCTCGCCGCGATGATCCCGCTGGTCTACGGATACTCGCATTACCATCATACCGGCACCTGGTCGGACTTCCATTTCGACGCCGGCCAGCGCCTCGAAATCATCCTCACCCTGCTGCAAACGGGACTGGGGTTGGTGCTGCTCGCCAACATGGAGTTCGACTGGTTCGACGCGACGGCGTTGTTCGTGCTGTGGGTGGTGCAGTTCCTGGCGCCGCACCTGCGCGAGGAGGTATCCGTCGCGTACGCCTTGTGGATCGTCATCCTGGTCGTGGGGTTTGCGATCAAGGGGCAGCCGCTGCTGGCACCGAAGTACTTCTGGCAGACACTCACGCAAAAACGATCGGCCGGGACCACATAACATGGACCGGCCGACCGATTACGACAGGAACGAGGAGGGTTATTGAAGCCCGAAAGTAATGATGGGTCCCTCACCACGAATTCTGTCTTCCCCACGGTGGGGGCATGACATGGGCCGCAGTATCCGGGTCCACAATCGAGCTTGTTGGCTCAATAGTTTGATCTCCCCGCCCCTGGGTACTAGAATACTTTCCGGACCCTAAAGGTCAATCGCCCTGAATCTCTCATTGCTCGCCGCTGTGGTAATGTTGATCGCGTGGTTCTTGCTGCTCTTCGTGGCGCAAGTGCCGAGCGGGGCGATTCACCTGTTGTATGCGGCCGCGATCATCTTGATCGCGCGCCGCATTCTGGTCGGCGCGCCGCGCTTCGTGTCGTGACGCTGGCGCGACGTCCCTGGGACCCGCGGCTCGGGCCGCTGCAGGTGGCTACGGTGCGTCGCGCGCTCGAGCGCGAAGGCATGGTCACCGCGTGGTGGTCGGATCTCCCCGGCGCGCGGATGACCGAGCACGAGCACGCGTTTCCCGAAACGCGCTGGGTCGTCGAGGGGTATCTGCGGATCACCGCCGGCGCCGAGGCGGTCGACCTCGGGCCTGGAGACCGGCTCGACCTGCCGCCGAACCTGCCGCATACGATAGAAGTGCTCGGATTAGCACAGGTCATCTACGTGAGCGGAACGTTGGATAAGCAGGCGGTTGAGCGGTTGGGCGGTTCGCAAACCGCCTAACCGCCGAACCGCCCTATGCTTGTTGCCGGCGCGTAAATGAGGCTGATGACAATTCCCACACCGAGCCATTGCACGAAGTACGCGATGGCCTGACCAACGGTGAGCTTGATGCCGATGTTCAGGATCATGTGATCATCCCCATGGGCATGACACGCTTCATGTCATCCTGGGTTCGATACACCGCCGGATACTTCATGAATTCCTTGCGCAACGATGGCAACGCGCCAAATAAAATGCCACCGAGCACGAAGTAGGCAACCGTTGCGCCAAGGGCTGCGAGTGCGATACGTGAGTAATTCATCCACGCTCCGCGACGTTGAGTGACCGAAACTTCGCTGCCAGTACAGGTGCGGCCTAAACGCATCCGGTTTAAGCTGACGCGCGGTCAGCGTCAAACCGCAGTTAGCCTGCGATACACCTCGGTGACCTCTACTCGTTGCGGACCCGAAAGAAGGCAAGGACATACCCGTCGGCGTCCGTGACCTCGAAGCCCCACAGGCCGTCGTCGATGAAGGACAACTCTTTCACGAACGACGCACCCCGCTGCTTGAACTCGTTGAACAGAGCGTCGGGATCCAGGGTGTAGATATAGGCATCCCAGCGAGCCCAGCCGTGCCGGGTGTGGTTTGGACATGGAAGGACGTCGGGAAGGATAGCCTTGAGCATGATGCCGATCCCGTCCCGGCTCACGTGGCCATAGTACACGTCGTCGGGTGGACCTTGGAAGTCAAGCTTGAAGCCGAAGTGCTCGATGTAGTGGGAGATCGAGGCCTGTAGGTCCTTTACGATGAAGAACGGACTAATTGAAGCGAGGTTTTTCTTCGCTCCTTCGGGGTTTGCGCGTTTTGAGGCGGTCTTGCTTGAGTTCATGCCCTGGAGCTCCCCATACTCTGAACAGCTATGTGAAGCTTAGTGAACGCTGCGATCCTGGGTAGGGGATTGCAACCCGACCCCGTACCAGTGTCGCCGGGCGCTGATTTATCGCAGGCTAACGGACCGCGCTTAAGCTGCGGCGCGCTGAAGAAACTCATTCCTCAATCTACGCGCGCCGCCAGCTTCAAGCGCTTGTTAGGCGGCGCGTTTAGGTGCTGTCGCGTTCTACCCGATACTGGGTCCATCCCAATCCACTCAAATGCGCGGCCGAAGCGACTAATGGCATGAGGCGCGGGTCACCGACGCGCTCGCCGAGCGCGCCGACATCGCGATGGATTTCTCCACCATCGCGCGCACCTTTCCCGGCTTGCAGTACATGATGTCCCGAACGAGTAGCACGACTCCTCCCTGAAACAGCACAAAGGGAACATCGTCGTTCTGCTACTCTACGGTGACTGTCGCGGATCTCAAGGCGCGTGAACCTGATCGGGGCCGTGTACCGAGCGCGCTCCCTCTACTTGGGCGGGCCCACCCGCGCCCATTGCCGCTCTTGTCCGCTTTCCCACCGGGTGAACATCCCGTTCACCGTGCTGTCGGCGCCTCTGGTGAAACGGAACCTCGCTCCTGTTCCGGGCACGTAGAACCAACCGTCGGCGATCGGATAGAACTCGTTTCCATCGCGAAAGAGCCTGCCGTTTTCTTGTGAGACGGAGACAGGATCGTCCGCGTCTCCGTAGTCGCCCAGGAACGGCGCAGGATCCTGCGTCGCGGGCGAGACCGCAGGAGGACGGATCATCGCGACGGTTGGGCGACCGGCGATCAGATTGCGCACCGCGAGTCGCAGCTGGTAGTTCGTCAGCGAATACAGATTGCTCAGGAACACGAAGGTGATGTCAAGGGGCGCGTAGTAGTCCACCGACGCTTCGTAGCCGTTCGTTTGCCCATAGATGCCGGTCCAGCTCGTGTCGGTCAGCTCCTCATGCGCCGTGGTCCCCAACTTGTTCGCATGCGCTGCACGAACGAATCGAAACATGTCCGTTGCCGTCGCGTACACATCGCCTGCCCCGGTTAGAAAGGCGAGATCTACGAACGGCGCATTGGCGACCGTCACCTTCGTCGAGCCCGGGCTCAAGCGGTATCCCCGCGCTCGCCCAGCCATCAGCTGCTGGCCCGTTTCCCCTGTTGCCGAGCGCATCCCGGCGGGGCGGAACACGTGTGCTACCAGCGCGCTGTCGAAGGGCTGCCCGGTTACGACTTCCACCACGCGTGCCAGGCAGGTGTATCCAGCGCTGCTGTACAGCTCCCGCGTTCCCGGCTCGAACAGGAGCCCTCGCTTGCGCACTCGCTCCACGATATCTGCCGGAGTCAGGTGCGTACTCTCCTCGAGCCGTGTCGTCACCCGAAACGGCACTCCCGCTCGATGCGCCAGCAGCTGTGCCACAGTTGGCTGACCCCCCTTCGGGCCAGTCGGGAACCCCGGCAAATACTTCGCGACGGGCGCCAGGGTGTCGATCCGTCCCTCCTGGGCCAGCATCTCGATCACGCCGTGTGTCATCGGCTTGGTGATGGACCCAATGTTGAATCGACTTCCGGGGGTGTTCGGTGCGCGCAGCTCCCAGTTGGCGTATCCGTAGCTTCGCTGTATCAGAATCGAGTCTCCCTTCGCGACCAGGATGACCCCGCTCAATAGCTCGGCGGCCGCCTCCGGACGAGCCAGGGAGTCGATTCGCTTGGCGAGACCGGCCAATCCACTATGGCCTTGAGCCGACGCAGCATCCACATTCCCCAGAAACGTCCCCGCGCACAGAGCGACGAGTATCGATGTACCAGTCATGAACGTTCGATACCCCTCCGGCCTCGAAGGTTGGGTCCCAGGCGCGGTCAATGCTCTGTTCGGCCTAACGAATCGCGCTTAAGCTGCGGCGCGCTGAAGAAGAATTCATTCCACAATCTATGCGCGCCGTCAGCCTTCAAATGCTTGTTAGACAGCGGCGTCAGGGCTGTCGTTCTGCGAGGCGCTCAACCCGTGCTGGAACGCCCCATGATTCAGCAATCTTCTCAACATTTTGGGGGCGTCACGAACTAACTGTAGAAGGTCTACATCCAGGGGAGGTAGCCGTTCTAAGAGGCCCATGAGAGCGCGGGTCGACTCCCACGAATCGCCCTGTAGGAATGAGTTGACGATTACTTCAGCCATCCGGCGCTTAGTGCTCGGGTGCCAACCTAGAACATCGAAGATCTACCTGCAAGCGTTGCGGCGTCCTTGGTACCAATCGCGAGTGCTTGATATTTGCCAATGAAGCCGTAAGGATCCCGACCAGCGCGGATAGGGATAACAAGTAACCGACGCCCAATAGCGATCCCGGTTTCCTGATCCACCCAATTGCTTTCCTTAAAACGCGCCGTCATGAGAGCAACCAGCGCATCCGCGGTGAAAAGAGCTTGCTCAATGACGCTTTGCCATTCTTTCGTAGGCTCGATATCCATATGCGCGACGAATCCGGAAATCCTGAACACACTCAGCGCTGATTTGAGTGCGGTCGCAGACTTCTGGTCCGCGGAAAGGTGAGTAATGAAGAGCCGGAACTGGTCTGGAATCCAAGCACCGGACTCAGTGACCACGGGCGCCTCAACGGACAATCCAAGATGCTGAGCCAGCTGAACCAACTGCGGCTCGGATGCTTGGTCGATGTTTTCGATGATGAAGTCCTGAGCTGATCCCATAGACTCGGCTGTAGGAAGGCCGAACTGACGTAGGGTGAGTGCTATAACTCTCCATTCTTCCTGTGCAAGTTGTTCGGCTATAGAGCGGATGAGCTTGATGCGGTCCGAAGCGTTCACAAATGAGGAGGCCGCTGTCTAACGGATCGCCCTTAAGCTGCGGCGCGCCGAAGAAAGATTCATTCCTTAATCTACCCGCGCCGCCAGCTTCAAGCGCTCGTTAGACGGCGTGCGTTAGAATGGCGGTAGCCTTAGACGCTTACTTGGCGTCGTCGTGCGCGAGCGACGCCGATAGTGTGCGGTGGGCGTTGGCCTGGTCGAGCAACTGCTTGGCCTTCTTCTCGAAGGTCGCGACCGCGTCGGCGCCGGCGGGCCACCGCCTCGGAGGTTCGGGTTGCCTCGCAAGTTGCATAAGTGCCTTGGCGAGCTTGGCGGGGTCACCGCCCTGCAAGCCGTTCATTTTCTTCCAGCCAGCAACGGTCTCACGGGTCTTCGCGGCGTAGTCGTCGATCGAAGCCTCGGGCCACACCGTCGATTGGTCTGTGAGCAACTCGGTGCGGAAAAAGCCGGGCTCGACAAGCATCGTGCGGATGCCGAACGGCGCGACCTCCTCGGCCAGCGATTCCATCCACCCCTCGACGCCGAACTTTGCCGCAGAGTAGGCCGAAACGAATGCCTGTCCAGTAATACCTCCGGTTGAGGAGATCGTCACGATCAGCCCGCGACGCTGGGCGCGGAGGACGGGAAGCGTGGCGCGCGTGACGTTCACCGGGCCGAACAGGTTCGTCTCGATCTGCGCCCTGAAGTCGTCAGGAGAAATCTCCTCGAAGAACCCCGCGTAGAAGTTGCCCGCGTTATTGACGAGGACGTCGATGCGTCCGAACCTCTCGACTCCCGCGGCCACGGCCGCCTTGGCATCCTCGGGACGGGTGACATCGAGCTTGACGATGAGCAGGTCGTCGGCCGCGCCGAGCGCTTTGGCTACCACGTTGGTGTTTCGGCCGGTCGCCACGACCGCGTGGCCCGCGGCGAGCGCCGCCTTCGCGATATCAACGCCCATGCCCCGACCAGCTCCGGTCACAAACCAGACGTTCTTGTCAGTCATGGTATTCCCTACGGCTCGGTGTCACGCGGAAACGGCGGCCTGCCGGATCGCGCTTAAGCTGCGGCGCGCTGAAGAAAGACTCATTCCTTAATCTACGCGCGCCGCCAGCTTCAAGCGCTTGTTAAGCGGCTGCCGTTGGACC